>Ga0209488_10000351_pt1 | contig 37589 bp, 37 predicted proteins | sample Rivendell_Oct201_8_FD_188349 | JGI IMG/M metagenome (GOLD analysis project Ga0209488, IMG submission 188349) | Vadose zone soil microbial communities from the Eel River Critical Zone Observatory, Northern California, USA -... | ecosystem: Environmental > Terrestrial > Soil > Vadose zone >...
GATCCCTCTCCGCACTCGAAGCCATCGACCGCACGGCCGGACGAGAGTGGTTCCGGTGGCGACGAAACGCGCGCAGTCATTTGTCCCAAGGCGCTTTAGCCTTGAGCAGCCGACGCAATCTATCGGTCGGCGGCAACGGTCGATCCAGCATGGCGCGGAATTTGGCGAACGTGCCGGCGTCGAACGCAAAGAACGTCTGGTCCAGCAACACGTCTTGGGCCCGCGGCAGGCCGCCTCCAGCATGAAATCCGACCGGCTACGGCCGAGTCGTTAGGCTGCTTGATCGATCAGATCGCGTTGCCGCACCTTGGCGCGAATGTTGATGGACACGGTTTCTCGAGGGCGCGCGTGAGCCATGGTGAATTCCTTATACGCATTTTCTACACATCAATGTGTGTACGATTGCAATACGGCGGGCGCTGCGGCGAACACTACCGCTGCAGCCTTGCGCCCACCAGCAGCACATCGGCCTGATAGTCATTCCCGGCCACGTTGGAATGGCGCCATTCGTGCCGGTACTCACCTTTGAGCCACACCTCGCGCGTCAATTTGTAGGTGATGAGCGCCGCGGTCGCGTAGCGCTCGTCCGCGCGCGGCGAGCCCACATAGTCGATGGTCGCAGCGTTGACCTTGAGCGTCGCGACCAGCCAGCGCCGGAAGGCGTGGTCGATCTCGAGCGCGACCTCGCGCGTGAAGGCGCCCGAAACTCCAGACAGAAGCGTCTCATCGACCGTGGTGCGCGCCGTGAGCTTCACGGCGGTGAGCGCGCTCGCAAGCCAGGTCAGCGATGCGTCGAAGGTAGGCCCGCTGATCTTCGGCAGCGTCGGGTCCTCGTAGCTGCGCTCGACATAGCCCAGTGCGATGTCGCCGGTGAGCGTGCGCTCGAGCTCGAACGTCGTGCCGGCTTTCACATAGCGGCCGTCGGAATCGCGGCGCACGCCGGTGCGGTCGATCGTGAGATCGTGCACGCGCCGGTCGGCGCCGGCCTCGACAAACGGCTTCACGCCGGGAGTGAGTTCATAACTTGCCCGCAGCTCGCCGAGATAGCGGTCGAAGTCGCGGTCGGCGTTGCTCGCGGTCGTGCCATCAGTGAAGCTCGATTGCTGATAGGCGGTGCGGTCGATGCCGCCCTTGAGTGTGACTTCGACACGATTGAAGCGCTGGCCGAGGCCGGCGCTGCCGCCGACCGTGGTGTAGATCGGCAGCCGCGCCAGACCGGCCTGGATGTTGGGACTTCCCGGATTGTCAGTGCCGACGATGACGCGCCCTTCGAGATCGACACGCGTGAGCGGCGTCACGTCGATGCGGCCATTGACCTTGGCGTCAAGGCTCGGCCGGTTGAGGTCTGACGCATTCTCGTAGTCGGTGTAGCTGCCGCGCAGATTGGCGCTCAGCTCATGGCGCGACCAGTTGGAATTGACCAGCAGTTCCGGCGCCAGAACCGCGTACCAGGATGCCTTGCCGGTCGCGCTGCGCGCCGGATTGCTGTCATAGCCACCGATCATTTCGACCGCCGGCCGCAGCAGGAACGACCCGGCGTCGATGCCAATCGGTGCGAATGAATCCTGGTCCGGCAGGAGCCTCCGTCGCGCCGGCAACGCCGGCGGGTCGCCAAGCGTGCCGACCGGATAGGCCGCGTTCGCCGCGATTGCGGCATGCGGCTGCGTCGGATTCTGCCTGAGGCCCTGTTTTGGGTTCTCAGCCAGGCTGTGGGCAGACTGCACCGGCTGCGTGGGCAGCGCGGGTGGGCCATTGGCTGATTCCGCAACGGCGGCCGCAGACCGCAACGGCCCGCGGCCGGACTGGGCCTTTGGCCGACGCGGCGGCGCCGGATCAAACCCGGTTTTTCCTTTTCCCCGAGGCGGCCAATAGCCAAAACCCTGCCGGCCATCGCCAAGGTCAAGGCGGGCGGCCCGGCTGAAGCGAGGCGGATTGCGCGGGTCGCCATCGAGCTGTGGCCGCATCAGGTATGGGTCGAAGCCCTGCCCAATGGCCGGCGCCACCGGACCAAGCACGATCAATGCGCCGATCCAAATGGCGATCGATGCGAGCGCGCGAGCCGGTCGGCGAAGGCAAGGCACCTCGATACTCCCAGCGGGCGCGCAAGCTGCCCTAAAACCCGTGGTCAGCCCTGAGTCGAAAACCTTTGGACATCTGGGCCGGCACGTCGGCAGGCCGTTCGTTAATGGAGGTAAAATAGATATGGTTAACGATCCGTTGACCAGCGCGGTAGCCCTGGCGCGTCGGAGCCCGTACAATTCCCCCGTTCGCGGAGAACCCATGGCCAAGCCGCTCATGATGCGACAAGACACCATGCGTCAAGGCAGCGATGCGCATGACCTGATCGCGTCAGCGGTCCGCACGCTCGAGGCCGAAGCCGGCGGCATCAGCGCGCTCAAGGCCGCGATCGACAACGGGCTCGGCCGCTCGTTCACCGCCGCGATCGATCTCATCCGCGGCGTCAGCGGGCGTGTGATCGTCACCGGCATGGGCAAGTCGGGCCATGTCGGCCGCAAGGTTGCGGCCACGCTCGCCTCGACCGGCACGCCCGCCTTCTTCGTGCATCCGAGCGAGGCAAGCCATGGCGACCTCGGCATGATCACGCCCGACGATGTGATCATGGCACTGTCGTGGTCGGGCGAGACCGCCGAGCTCAAGGACCTCACCAACTATTCGCGCCGGTTCAAAATCGGCCTGATCGCGGTCACCGCCTGTCCGGACAGCGCGCTGGCGCAGGCGGCCGATGTGGTGATCGCGCTGCCGCAGGCGCGCGAGGCCTGCCCGCACAATCTCGCGCCCACCACCTCGACTCTGATGCAGCAGGCGCTGGGCGATGCGCTGGCGATTGCGTTGCTCGAGAGCCGCGGCTTCACGGCGGTCCGCTTCGCCGAGTTGCATCCGGGCGGCCGGCTCGGCGCGATGCTCAAATTTGTGCGCGACATCATGCGCAGCGGCGAGGCCATGCCGGTCGTGCCGCTCGGCACCCGCATGTCGGAAGCGCTGGTCGAGATGACCGTCAAAAGCGTCGGGTGCGTCATCATCACAGGCCCTGATGGCCGGCTGATGGGAATCATCACCGACGGCGACCTGCGCCGCCACATGCAGCCCGACCTGCCGCGGACCGAGGTCGAGCAGATCATGACCCGCTCGCCCATGACGGTTGCTCCGGACATGCTCGCGTCCGAAGCGCTCGAGATTCTCAACTCGTCGAAGAAGACGCAGCTGATCGTGGTGCAGGACGACGTGCCGGTCGGGGTCGTGCACGTGCACGACCTGTTGCGCGCAGGGGTCGCCTGAGCGGGATCAGCTCACGCCGCCTCCACCAGCAGCTCGGCGCCTTCCGCGCGTGCGATCTTTACCCGGCTGCCAGCCGGACAATCCGGCCCGCTGACGCGCCAGACCGTATCGTCGATGCGGACCGTGCCGAGGCCGTCAACGATCGGCTTGTCGAGCGTGAAGATGCGCCCGACATAGCCTTCCGCGCGGCGGTTGAGGAATGGCCGGTCGACCGGCGCCTCCACGTTGCGCGAGAGGCGCCGCCAGGCCGGGATCGCGGCGATCGAGAACACCGCGAACGCGATGATTTGCACCTGCCAGCCCCACTCGACGCCGAGCGAGATGCTGCCGACCAGCAGCGCGGCGAGCCCAAGCCACATCATGAACGTGCCGGGCGCCAGGATTTCGATCAGGAAAAACACCGCGGCGGCGATGAACCAGTTCCAGTGCCCGAGCGCGATCAACCAAGCAGTGATGTCCGTGTTCGTGTTCATGAGAGCGCTCCCATCAGCTCGAGGCGCCGGCGGTCGGCACGGTCGGCCGCCGCGGCGGCGGCGCCTTGCCGTCACCACTTCTCGGGTCGCCGCCGAACGTCGCCTTGGCGATCTCGCCAATGCCGGCAAGCGAGCCGAGCACGTTCATGGCTTCGATCGGCAGCATGAGGACTTTCTGGTTCGGCGACTCGGCGAGCAGGCTGAACGCCTTGAGATATTTCTCCGCGATGAAATAGTTGAGCGCCGCGATATCGCCGTTGGCGACTGCCACGCTTACCACCTCGGTCGCCTTCGCTTCCGCCTGCGCCAGACGCTCGCGGCCCTCGGCATCACGGAACGCCGCCTCGCGCCGACCTTCCGCTTCCAGGATCTGCGACTGCTTGGCGCCTTCCGCCTTGAGAATCGCAGACTGGCGCAGGCCTTCGGCCGTCAAGATCTCCGCGCGCTTCTCGCGCTCGGCCTTCATCTGCCGCCCCATCGAGGCGACCAGATCGGCCGGCGGCACGATGTCCTTGATCTCGATGCGGTTGACCTTCACGCCCCAAGGCGAAACCGCGGCGTCGACGACGCGCAGTAGCCGCTCGTTGATCTCGTCGCGATGCGAAAGCACCTGGTCGAGATCCATGCCGCCCATGACCGAACGGATGTTGGTCATGGTGAGCACGATGATCGCCTGCTCCAGATTGGCAACCTCGTAGCTCGCCTTGGCGGCGTCGAAGACCTGGAAGAACGCGACGCCGTCGACCGTGACGGTGGCGTTATCCTTGGTGATGATCTCCTGCGACGGAATGTTGATCACCTGCTCCATCATGTTGATCTTTTTGCCGATGCGGTCGAAGAACGGCACGATCAGGTTGAGGCCCGGATGGAGCGTGCGTGTGTATCGCCCGAACCGCTCGACGGTCCAGTTGTAGCCCTGCGTCACGGTCTTGACGCCTGCGAACAGGGTCAGGATGGCGAGGACGAGAACGACGATCGAAAAGACGCTAAAACCGCTTAAACCCATGGCAAGCCCCCTCCAATGAGGCTCGGCGGAGATGTGGGCGGTGCGCGAGGCTCGCGCAAGCCATTGAAATTATACCGTTTCCGGGAGAGTCCCACGTGTGTTAGTCGCGGCTCGAGGCGGCCCGGTTCAGCGTCTTATTTTTGTTTGAGCATGATCTTGTCCGAAAACCGGCTCCCATTTTTCGGGATCATGCTCTAACCTCATGTCATGGCAGGGTAAAAACCAGCACCTCGTTGGTTACGCCGGCCGAGCCGGGTCGAAATGAACCAGCCACAATGTAAAGTGCGCCGTCGACGGCTGCCGCTTGCGTACCGTGGCGACCGGCCGGCATCGGCGTGAGCGCACGCCAGCTCTTGGTCCTGGGATCGTAGGCTTCGTTCTGCGAGAACGTGCTCGGCGGCAGCTCGCCGCCAAGCACCACGACCAGATCCTTGTAGAGCGTAGCGGCAAGCCCGCTGCGCGCGGTCGGCATCGCGGGCGCCGCGCTCCAGGTGTTATTCGTCGGATCATAGACGTCGTGCATATCGGTCTTGGCGGTCGGTGCCCCGAAGCGTCCGCCAATCACGTGAATTCTGCCTTCGGTCGCCACCACGGCAGCGTGATCGCGCGCCTTCGGCAGCGGCGCCAGCTCCCTCCAGCTGTTGGTTGCCAGATCAAAGGCTTCGTGTGTCGCAATCGTCTGGCCATCCGCATTGCGCCCGCCGATGGCGTGCACCTTGCCGCCGATCACCGCGACGCCAACCGATGCGCGGCCAGCCTTCATGCCCGGCAGAATGCGCCAAGTGTCGCTCGCCGGATCATATTCGTACACGGCGTTCTGCGCATCGCGATGCACCGAGCCCACAAAGCCGCCGATGGCGTAGATCTTGCCGTTGGTCACGGCGGCGCCGATGTGATCGAGCCCTCTCGGCAGCATCGCGCGCGCGGACCATTTGTCGGTCTCTGGGTCATACACTTCGTGATAGGGCCCCGCGACGCCGAGCACGCTGCCGCCGAGCACGTGGAGCTTGTTGCCGACGCCCACCACGGCAACTTCGTTGACCGCGGCCGGATACGGCGCCCTGATCGACCAACTGCCACCTTGCGCCCACGCTGGCGACGAAGCCGGCGACGAGTCCCACACGAGCGCCACACTGGTCGCCACGATAGGCAACCACCATCGATGGCCCATCGCATCCTCCCCATTTGGCGTTTGCGGGCAGGCTTCGCGCTGCGTGCCTGCCTCGCTTCGTTTGCGGTTACGGCATGGTGAACACGATGGTCTGATCGGTGACCTGTCCGGAACCGGGCCGCAGCGAACCGGCCGCGAGATAGACGCTGTCGCCGAGGACCGCCGCCTGCGTCGCATGCCGGCCGGCCGGCATCGGCGCGAGCGTGCGCCAGGCGTTTGCCTTCGGATCAAAAGCTTCGTTCTCGGGATTGGTGCCTGTCGGCGGCATCTCGCCGCCGAGCACCATGAACACGCCTTTGTAGACCGCGCCCGCAAGCCCGCTGCGCGCCGTCGGCATCGGTGGTCCAGAGGTCCAGCTGTTGCTCTTCGGATCGTAGATATCGAGCATGCCGGTGCGATCAGTCGAGGGACCGAAGCGGCCGCCCGCGAAATAGATCTTGCCGTCCATCACGCCAGCAGCGGCGTGGTCGCGCGCCTTCGGCAGCGGCGCGAGCTCTTTCCAGCTGTTGGTCGCGGGATCGTAGACCTCGTGCGTCGCGACCGTGACGTTGTTGTCGGGCGAGCGCCCGCCAATGGCGTGAATTTTGCCATCAAACGCAACCACACCCACGGACGCGCGGCCCGCTTTCATCGGCGCCAGGATGCGCCAGGTGTCGCTGGCGGGATCGTACTCGAAAGCGGTGTTCTGGCCGTCACGATGCACGCCGCCACCGACGAAACCACCAATCAGGTAGATCTTTCCGTTGAGCTCGACCGACCCGATGTGGTCGAGCGAGCGCGGCACCGGCGCGCGCGGGCGCCAGCTGTCGTTCGACGGGTCGTATTGCACGTGATAGGGGCCGGTGAAGCCAAGCACGCTGCCGCCCATGACGTGGAGTTTGCCAGCAACGGCGGCAACCGTGACCTCGTTGAGACGAGCCGGGACCGGCGCCTTCGTGGTCCAGCTGCCCTGTTGTGCCTGTGCCGCCGACGTCAACACCCATCCGCCGATCGCTACGCACAAGAACGCAAGCTTCACAGAAGTTCGAAATCGAATATCAGGCGGAGCACCACACTCCGTTCGCCCCCGCGGAAGCGGGGGCCCAGACTTGGAGACGTTCGAGTGCTTGGCTCCTGGGTCCCCGCTTTCGCGGGGACGAACGGAACGATGTGCATCGCAGATTTTGGCAGAACGAATACGCATTGTTTCACTTCCCTTACGTTTGTTTGTGGGTGGGCTTTGACGAGGCCGCGCAACCTGCGGCTTCAAACCCAGCCCTTCAGCTCGCGCAACGCGACATGCCGGATGACCAGCATGCCCGGGTCGCTATCGTTAAGACAAGGGATCGTCACAAAATTCTCGCCGCCATAACGTTTGAACACATTGGCGTTGTCGACCGCGATCTCTTCCAGAGTCTCGAGGCAGTCGGCCGCGAAGCCGGGCGTAATCACCGCCAGCTTCTTGACGCCACGCTTGGCGAGCGCCTTGACGCTGTCGATGGTCGCGGGCTCGAGCCATCTGGCACGGCCGAAGCGCGACTGGAATGTGAGCATCAGCTTCTGCTCGTCCATCCCGAGCTTCTGCCGCAACAGCCGCGTCGTCATCACGCATTGGTCGAAATACGGATCGCCCTTGTCGACATAGGCCTGCGGCATACCATGGAAAGAAGCGATGATCACATCGGGCTCGAATGAGAGCCGCGCGAGCTCGGCGCGCAGCGTATTGGCGAGCGCATCGATATAGATCGAGTCATCGTAGTAGGGCGCCGCAATCCGCAAGGTCGGCTGCCGGCGCAGATCGGTGAGCACGCGAAACACCTCGTCGCACACCGTCGCGCTCGTGGCTGCGGAATATTGCGGGTAGAGCGGAATCACCAACAACCGCTCGCATCCCTGATTGCACAGCTCCGTGACGCGCGACGCGATCGAGGGATTGCCGTAGCGCATCGCCCAGTCGACCATGATGTGGTTGCCGAACAGATTGAGCGTGTTGGCAAGCTTCTGCGCCTGCGAGCGCGTGAATGTCTTCAGCGGCGACTCGTCGAGCTCGGTGTTCCAGATCTTCTGATAGTCGCGCGCCTTGCGGCGCGGCCGGATCCTCAGGATGCCTTTGAGCACGATCTTCCAGACGAGGCCCTGGTCTTCGATGACACGTGTATCGGCCAGGAATTCCTTGAGATAGCGGCGCACGCCCGCCGCATCCGCGCTGTCGGGTGTGCCGAGATTGACCAAAAGCACGCCAACCTTGACGACCGACGCCTTCACGCGCTCGGACGCCGGCGTCGGCGGCGGCACCGCCACGGTGGCGGCCGGCATGGACGGCGCCGATGCAGCCGGACGGGCGGGCGGCGCGATCGTGTCAGGCAGGCTTGGGTCGCTCATTTGGCCTTTCGCTCACTTAACCCTGTCATTTTAGGTACCCTATCGCATGCGCCGATCGCGGACAAACCGTCGGCCGGCCGCCGGAACCCGGCACCGGCCGGGCGAGATGTTTGATAAACATGACGTTTGATTAAAGAGTCATGGTCCAAAGTTGCTGGCATAATGCTCCCCCGCAACATCAAAACATCACCAAAAACATCGCCATGCCCTTCACCCGCCGCCTGTTCGCCGCTTTAACCCTCACGTTCCTCCTCGTCACCGCCGTCTCCGCCGAGTCCTTGCGGGTGACCTTCGTCCTGGTCAACGACATCTATTTGATGGGCGACCAGGTCATGCCCGACGGCAAGCGCCGTGGCGGCTTCGCCCGGCTCGCCACCGTGGTGAAGGCCGAGCGCGCCAAGGCACGCACCACCGGCGGCCATGTGATCCTGGCCCATGGCGGCGACACGTTGTCGCCTTCGCTGATGTCGGGCATCGACAAGGGCGCCCACATTGTCGCGCTCACCAACATGGTGCGGCCCGACATTTTCGCACCCGGCAATCACGAGTTCGATTTCGGCAAGTCGATCTTCCTCCAGCGCATGGCGGAGGCAAGGTTCCCGCTCTATGCCGCCAACCTGCGCGGACCGGATGGCGCGCCGCTGCCGAGCTTCAAGGATCGCGCGATCGTGACGCTCAATGGCGTGCGCATCGGATTGACCGGCGCGACCTATGACAACAGCCCGCATCTGTCGAGCCCGCAAGACCTGCGTTTTGCCCCCACCGTAGCAACCATCAAGGAGCAGGCCGAAACGTTGCGGCGCGAGGGCGCCGATATGGTGGTCGCGGTCGTGCATGCCGATCGCCGGCAGGACTATGACATCATGGCGACGCGCACGGTTGACCTTTTGCTCAGCGGGCACAACCACGATCTGTTCATCAATTACGATGGCCGCACCGCCGCGGTCGAATCGACCTACGATGCGCTGTTCGTCACCGCCATCGACATCACTATCGAGGTGAAGGTCGCGGACGGCCGCCGCGTCACCACCTGGTCGCCGCAGTTCCGCGTGATCGACACCGCCGACGTGACGCCAGACCCTGAGGTTGCGGCCGCGGTCGCGGTCTATGAGCGCGAGCTGAACCGCGATATGGACGTGCCGCTTGGCGTGACGGCGCTCGCGCTCGACAGCCGCACCGCGACCGTGCGCACACGCGAGGCCGCCATTGGCAACATCGTGGCCGACGCCATGCGCACGGCTGCGCATGCGGACGTCGCGATCATGAACGGTGGCGGCATCCGCGGCGGCAAGCTCTATGCTGCCAACGCGGCGATCAGTCGTCGCGACGTGCTCGGCGAGCTGCCGTTCGGCAACCGTGTTGTCACTGTCGAAATCGACGGGCGCGCGCTCAAGGGCGCGATCGAGAACGGGCTCTCGCAGCTTCCCAACGCGTCCGGCCGCTTCCCGCAGGTCTCCGGGCTTGTGGTCGAGGCCGATCTCAAGCGGCCGCCCGGCAGCCGCATCACCGCGATCAAGGTTGGCAATGCGCCGCTCGACGAGGCGCGCACCTATCGCGTCGCCACCAACGACTTCCTCGCCCGCGGCGGCGACGGCTACGCGATGTTTGCGAACGTCGCGCCCACGCTCCCCGAAAGCGATGCGCCGCCGGTCGCCGGCGAAGTGATCACGTACATCAAGAGCATCGGCACGCTGCGCACCGGCGTCGAGGGCCGGATCGTTGTGAAGTGACGCGATGGCGCTCATGCGGGGCGAGTTGGTTTGTGAAACCGCCGCTGCACACGCTCTACCGTTCGCCCCCGCGAAAGCGCTAGCGCTCGCGCAGGGACGACGGAGAGCGACGTCTGTCACTCCTCCGACGACTTGCCGCCGCCGATCTGCTTGAGCTTGGCGAACACGGCGTCGACGTTGAGCTCCTCGCTCGGCTTTTTCTCTTCCAGCTCGGGCTCGCGCGGCCGGATCGTGGTCTCGGAGGCGGGCAGCAGGGTGGCGCCCTGCGCGGTGTGGTCGACCGGCTTCTCCTTGGCGGCGCGATGCACTTCGAGGTCGAGGTCGATCTGCGAGCAGAGCCCGAGCGTGACCGGGTCCATCGGCTGCAGGTTGGCGGCGTTCCAGTGGGTACGCTCGCGGATCGACTCGATCGTCGACTTCGTCGTGCCGACGAGCCGCATGATCTGCGCGTCCTTGAGCTCGGGATGATTGCGCACCAGCCACAGGATCGCGTTCGGGCGGTCCTGGCGGCGCGACACCGGCGTATAGCGCGGCCCCTTCTTGCTCTTGGGCTGCGGCAGCCGAACTTTCGGGTCGGAGACCTTCAGCTTCATGTCAGGATCGGATTCGCCCTGGGCGATCTGCTCGCGGGTCAGCTGGCCGGTCACGACCGGGTCGAGGCCCTTGATCCCCTGCGCGGCATCGCCGTCGGCGATCGCCTTCACCTCCAGGGGATGCAGATTGCAGAACAGGGCGATCTGGTCGAATGACAGGGCGGTGTTCTCGACCAGCCAAACGGCGGTCGCTTTCGGCATCAATGGTGCGGTGTTCATCGCCAACTCTCCATGGCAAAGTTTCCTCTCGGCTCCGCCCGCCCGTCTGGCGAAGCCTGTCGTCATCCACAAATAAAAAACTGGGATCACCCACAATATAGGCAAGCTCGCGAGCCTGTTCAATGACTTGTTTCCCTATAATATTCAGTCTCTTGACGAAATAGGCCGAAGCGCGTTAGCGGCGCTGGTCAAATGGGCACTACGGGGCGCTACCAAATCCGCCGCGTGAGTGCCCGGAGCAGCAAATGGCCGTCTATACCGACGTTGCGGCGGAAGAGCTCACCCAGTTTCTGGCTGGCTACGATATCGGCACACTGTTGTCCTACAAGGGCATCGCGGAAGGGGTCGAGAACTCGAATTTTCTGGTCCATACCAGCCACGGCAGCTTCATTCTCACGCTGTATGAGAAGCGGGTGGCCGCCACGGACCTGCCGTTCTTCCTCGGCCTGATGGAGCATCTCGCAAGCCGCGGCATCACCTGCCCGCAGCCGGTCAAGAACCGCCAAGGCGACATGCTCGGCATGATCGCGGGGCGGCCGGCGGCGATCATCACGTTTCTTGAAGGCCTGTGGATCCGGCGGCCATCTGCCACCCACTGTGCGAGGCTCGGCACGGCGCTGGCGCGGCTGCACCTCGCGGGCCTCGATTTTCCGCTTCGACGCACCAATGCACTGTCGGTCGCCGGCTGGCGTCAGCTCTACGAGCACTGCGCGGCGCGCGCCAACGAGGTGCAGCCTGACCTCGGGGGCTTTCTGGCCAGAGAGCTCGCCGAGCATGAGCGCAACTGGCCGCTCGGTCTGCCGGAAGGAGTGATCCACGCCGACTTGTTTCCTGACAACGTGTTCTTTCTCGGTGACACGCTCTCGGGCCTGATCGACTTCTACTTCGCCTGCACCGACGCGCTCGCCTATGATGTCGCGGTCTGCCTGAATGCCTGGTGCTTCGAGTCCGACCATTCCTATAACATCACCAAGGGCCAGAGCCTGCTCACTGCCTATGCGGCGGTGCGTCCCCTGTCCGCGCAAGAGCGCGCGGTGCTGCCGATGCTGGCGCGCGGCGCGGCGCTGCGCTTCCTGCTCACCCGGCTGACCGACTGGTTCGACGTGCCGCCAGGCGCGCTGGTGCGCCCAAAGGATCCCATGGAATATTTCCGCAAGCTGCGTTTCCATCAGCAGGTCAAATCCGTGCGTGACTACGGGATCGACGCATGAGCGAGCCGCACGTTGTGATCCATACCGACGGTGCCTGCTCCGGCAATCCCGGGCCGGGGGGCTGGGGCGCGATTTTGTCCTTTGGCGACACTCGCAAGGAGCTCAAGGGTGGCGAGCCGCACACCACCAACAATCGCATGGAGCTTCTGGCGGCGATTTCGGCCTTACAGGCGCTCAAGCGGCCGTGCCTGGTCGACCTTCACACCGACAGCCAGTACATGCGCGACGGCATCATGAAGTGGATCCACGGCTGGAAGCGTAATGGCTGGCGCACCGCCGACAAGAAGCCGGTCAAGAACGTCGACCTCTGGAAGGAGCTCGATGCCGCCATATCGGCCCACCAGGTCCGCTGGCACTGGGTGCGTGGCCATGCCGGCAACGCCATGAATGAGCGTGCGGACGAGCTCGCACGTGAGGGCATCGCAGCGATCCGCTCGGGCGCCATCGGCGCCCTGTCGGATGCCGGCTCCGAGGCCAAAGCACTCAAAAAGCCCAAACCCAAGCCGTCCCGGAAGGAAAGCCATTCCTAGGATGCGGCGGGCGGCATCGTGCCACGGCCATGGAGTTCCTGACGAATTTTGGTGGGCTGAGCCGGTTCCAACGTCGAATTGCTGCACACCATACTTTCGCCCGGCGCGCCTGTGCCATATTGTGAAGCGATTGACACAGAGCGGCGTGCGCCATGGCGAAAGACCTCGATCCTCATAAGCTTTCCACGCCCCGGATCTTCCTGGTCCGGATGACCGTATTCTTGATTCTGTGCGCGCTTGTTGTGGTCGTGCTTTACAAGCAGATCCTGGTCGCGTTCATGGCCAATCCCGGCCTCAACGCCCTGATCCTCGGAGTGATGCTGATCGGCGTCGCGTTAGCCTTCCGGCAGGTGGGCCGACTGTTCCGAGAGATCAACTGGGTCAACGGCTTCCGCCTGGCCGACCCGGGGCTTGCGGTCGACCGTCCGCCGCTCCTGCTGGCGCCCATGGCTTCCCTCCTCGGTGACCGGATCGGCCGGATGGCGATCTCCTCGCCGGTGATGCGGGGCATCCTCGATTCGATCGCGGCGCGGCTTGACGAGGCGCGCGACCTGTCGCGCTACATGACCGGGCTGCTGATCTTCCTGGGCCTGCTCGGCACCTTCTGGGGCCTGATCGATACCGTCTCGTCGGTCGGCAAGGTCTTGGAGGGGCTCAAGGTCGGGGGTGACGCCGCTGGCACCTTCGAAGCGCTCAAGGAGGGCCTTGCCGCTCCGCTCAGCGGCATGGGGATCTCGTTCTCCTCCTCGCTGTTCGGTCTTGCCGGCTCGCTCATGCTTGGCTTTCTCGATCTGCAGACCAGCCAGGCGCAGAACCGGTTCTACACCGAGCTCGAGGACTGGCTGTCGACCACGGTGCGCGACCTCGGGACCGCCGGCGATACCGGGATCATTACGGCGGCCACGGCCGGGCTTCCCACCGAGCTGCGCGGCGCGATCGAGCGGCTCAAGGAGGCGGTCAGCGAGGGCGGCTCGAGCCGGGCGGCGACCGCCGCCATGGCCAATCTGGCCGAAGCTATTCAGGGGCTGGTCCACCACATGCGCACCGAGCAGCAGATGATTCGCGACTGGGTCGACTCGCAGGCCGAACAGCATCGCGACATCCGCCGCCTGCTTGAGATTCTGGTGCGCGAAAGCGCCAAATAGGCGCCAAAGTAGCCAAGTAAGGACCCCCCTATGGCCATTGCACGCGCGCGCCGCGACAGCGGCTTGAACTACTGGCCGGGCTTCGTCGACGCGCTGTCGACGCTGGTGCTCGGTATCATTTTCCTGCTCACCGTGTTCATGGTGGTGCAATTCTACCTGACCCAGGAGGTCACCGGCAAAGATACGGTGCTGGCGCGCCTGAACGCCCAGCTCGCGCAGCTCACCGAACTCTTGTCCCTGGAAAAGACCGGCAAGCTCAGCCTGGAGGAAGAGATCGCCTCGATGCGCTCGAGCCTGATGGCGATCGAGACCGAGCGGGACCGCTACCGCAGCCTCTACGAGGGGGTGGGCGCCGGAGCGGCCGATGCGCAGGGCAAGGCCGCCGAGCTGACCGGTCAGCTCGACGCCGAAAGACGGCTCACCACCCGGGCGCTGGCGCAGGTCGAGGTGCTCAACCAGCAGATCGCGGCGCTGCGGCGCCAGCTCGCGGCGCTCGAGTCGGCGCTGGAGGCCAGCGAGAGCAAGGATAAGGAATCGCAGGCCCGCCTTGCCGACCTCGGCCAGCGGCTGAATATCGCGCTGGCGCAGCGGGTGCAGGAGCTCTCGCGTTATCGTTCCGACTTCTTCGGCCGGCTGCGCGCCATCCTGGGCAATCGTCCCGATGTGCGCATCGTGGGTGACCGCTTTGTGTTCCAGTCGGAAGTGTTCTTCGACACCGGGCAGGCGGTGCTGCGTCCGGAGGGCCGTGCCGAGCTCGACAAGCTCGCGAGCGCGCTCACGGAGCTTGAGAAACAGATCCCGAGCGAAATCGCCTGGGTGCTGCGAGTCGACGGCCATACCGATATCCGTCCCACCACGGGCGCCACCTTCCGCACCAACTGGGACCTCTCTGCCGCGCGCGCCATCTCGGTCGTGCAGTACATGATCGGGCGGGGAGTCTCGCCGCAGCGCCTGGTCGCCGCCGGCTTCGGGGAATTCCAGCCGATCGATCCCGACCGCACCGAAGAGGCGTTCAGCCGCAACCGGCGTATCGAGCTGAAGCTGACGGAGCGGTGAGGCGTGGCGACGCCGCTTTGTGATAGAAAGAGCTCATGACCAAGCTGCTTGAGCAGGCCATTGCCAGGGTGCAGAGCCTACCAGAAGCCGAGCAGGACGAGGCGGCGGAGGTGCTTCTCTCGCTGGTCTCGAGGTTTCGCGAGCCCGTGCGGCTTGACGACGAGACGCGGGCGGCGATCCGGGAAGGCTCGGAGCAGGCCCGCCGTGGTGAGTTTGTCAGTGACGCCGAGATGGCCGAGTTCTTCAAGCGTCACGGTGTATGAAGATACGTTACACGCCACGGGCGCGTGACGATCTCGCAGGTATCTATAGCTATCTGGACCAGCGTTCGCCTGCAATCCGGTTGCTGGCCGACTTCCCATTCATTGCGCCGATGACGGAAGACCCCGGCGTCTACGAGCTTTCGATGATCCGTCATCCATACAGGGTATACTATCGTGTGGAGGCAGATGAGGTACGGATCGTTCACGTCCGGCATGCCTCACGCGAGCGACCTGAGTCCAATGAATTCTGATCTTGGAATTCTGACCGGTGAATGACGCACTATTGACCTTGCGTCTTTACGAGGCGACCGACGAGGACGCCGCCATCGAGCTGTGGCGGCGGACTTGGCAGCAGCACTATCCGCAAATTGATTTCGCCGCACGCGTCGCGTGGTGGCGGGAGCGCTGGCGCAACGATCTGGTGCCGGTCGCCACCATCATGGTGGCCGAGCGTGACGGCGCGCTTGTGGGCTTCGTCACGGTTGATCCCAAGACGCGCTATCTCGACCAGATCGTGGTCGCGCCCGAGGCCTGGGGCTCCGACATTGCGGCCACCCTGCTCGCCGAGGCGCGGCGGATTTCGCCTGATGGCCTCGATCTCAAGGTCAACGCCGACAACGCTCGCGCCATCCGGTTCTATGAAAAGCATGGTTTCGTGATCACCGGCCAGGACGTGAATGAGCGCTCGCGTGCGCCGGTCCACGTGATGAGCTGGCGGCCGTGAAGCCCGTTGTCCTATGGCGCGGCGGTCCACGTTACGACGGACGCGGTCGCGCCCGGCTGGCACTTTTTGAGCGCGCTTGCAGTCTTCTCCGCCAGGGCGCGGCTTGCGTAGAGCATTCCGATTGTCGCTTTCCCGCCGGCACGAAAGCGGCTGGCGTCGAGAACCCAATAAGGTGACAGGCAGAAATTCGCGGACCGCGCCTGCCGCGCTTGCGCGGCGGTGTCGTACGTTCCGAGATCGAGACGATAAAGCGGTCGGCTGCGCGCAGGCAAAGCGGCCTCCCGCAGGCGTGCCGAAGCGTCGTCCCAACTCAAGCGGGCCACATCGAGGCGGTCGGCAGCATCCTCCTCTGGCTCGTAGAAGCCGTGCAGGTAGACGACCTCGTGCCGCCTGCCTCTTTGACCGCGAATGACCTGCGTGGCGCTCCAGGTTGGCCCCGCGCCCTCTTCCACCTTCCACGCAATGGAGAGCTTGCCGGCGCGCGGCACGATCACAAGGTGATTGCGTTTGACATGCTCGAAGCCGTACTGCTGGCTCACCAGCAGCGCGGTCGTTTGCGGGGCGAGCCGCAACACGCGCGCCACCGTTGCCACATGGTCGTTTTCTTCGCCGGTCGCCCACGCCTTGAGGCCAGTGTCAGCCCCCCAGACCTCTTCGACGATCTCGGCTTGCACGCGTTGCGAGCCCGCGGCAACCGGCAGGGTCACATGATCGATGACGCGGCCACCCGACCGCAGCCGGACCTCAATCGGGCACTCCGACTGGCGGCATTCCGCGATGGCCAGATCAAGCACGAACTGTCCGGCGCGGAAGGTCTGCAGCACGACCGCCCGACCGCTGCTTGCCACCAAAGCCATTGCCTGCGCCGACGCGCTTTGCGGCGTCAGCCCAACCATGGTCAGGCCGAGCACGCTCACAATCAGCGAGCATCGCTGTGCTGTCATCGTCGTTGCGGTGGTCTGCATGACGAATGCTCCCTCCGCCCGGCGGGCGGAGGGAGCGAGACGCAATATTGGCGTCACTTCGCGAGATAGTTCCGGTGCACGAAGCCCTTGGAGCTGGCGGTCTCGAACAGATAGGCCTTCTCGCCCTCGCGCGTCTCCTGCCGCAAACCGGCGGTCAGCGGCGTCTCGTTCTTGGTGCCCTGCTCAGCGCCGGCGAGGAACCCGTTGACGGCTTCGACCGTCGGCGGAGTCGCAGCCGGAGCCGGCGTGTCATTGCGGTGGCCGATCGCCTCGGTCGCACCCGCGTTGAGCAGCTTGGCCCACATCTTGCGGAACAGCGCATTCGACGGATAGACGTCGCCGCTGCTGATCTGGCCATTGATCGCAAACACATAGCCGACCACATCGTCCGATGCCTCGCCGGCGGCCCTGAGCGCCTCGACATAGGTCTTCTGCTCGGTCACGAGCTTCTTGTTCTCGAGCGCGAGCTGCAGGCTCGAGGCCGATTCCGGCGCGGCGACCGGCGCGCCGACCTTGTCGGCGAGGTTCTTCTGCAGGCGGCTCACGCCGTCCCACACGGCTCTCTGCTTCCGGCCGGTCTCGTCGCTCACCCGCCGTTCAACGGTCTGACCACGCCCGGCCGGATCGGCAGCGTTGGTCACGGGCTGCGCGGCCTTGGGGGGCGCCTGCATGGCGATCTTCATGTCACGCGAGGGAACGTGACCCGATGAGCTCGCGAATGTCTTCACGTCTTCCTTGCCGCGTGCCGACCAGCGGCCCTGCTCGACGCAGAACGAGGCGATCGGGATGCGGCCGGATTTCGGCGGCAGCAGCAGGCTCACCATCAAGGTGCGGTCCTGCTGGCCGCCCTTCACAATGTCACCCGCCTGGATGAAAACCGGCTCGTTGCCGCTGTTCTCGATCTCTAGCTGGTTGACGTTACCAGTCTCGCGCACCTCGACGGCGCGCTTGGCCAATGCTTCTTCAAGTGTCAGCGGCGCTTTGCCGGGCGCAGATGTGCCATGGATGAAAAAGACCGTGAGATTTTCGTGGGTCACCGGTCCCGAGATGCGAGCCGGATCCGATGACGGAGCTGCCGCAAAAGCGGCGAGCGCAGACAGAACAAGGGGAGAAGCAGAAAGAGCAGCGAGCAACGACCAACGCATATGGAGTCTCCCGTGGCGTCGCCCCCGACGGGCGGGAAAGTTCCACTGCTTGATGGCCGGCATGGGGACGGCTGGTGGCCGAAATTCGACACGTACAGGGAAAACTGGTGCGCGGCCTGCGACATAGTCGCGAACCCCCGTCTCACGCCGGCTTGCCAAATCCGTAGAGCGTCTCCGGGTTCTGCACCAGAATGCGATTGCGCGTCGCCTCGTCCGGTGCCCATTCGCTGAGCAGATCGAACAGCAGCGCGTCATTCGGCTTGTTGTCATTGGGCATGCCCGGATGCGGCCAGTCGCTGCCCCAAACCAGGCGCTCCGGCGCCGCCTTGACGAAGGCCTGCGCGATCCTCGTGGCCTCCGGATAGGACGGCGGACCAGACTTGCTGTTCGAATAGGCGCCCGAGAGCTTGACCCAGGTGCGGCCCTTGTCGATCAGCTCGCGCACGATCTTGTGCGAGGAATGCTCGATCCCGGCCGGCAGCGGCGGATGCGCCAGATGATCGAATACCATCGCGGACGGCAGCCGGCGCAACACGCTTACCATCTCGTCGATCATCTCGCCGTCGACATTGAACTGCACGTGCCAGCCGAGATCGGCAACGCGCTTCGACAGCGGCTCGACCATGTCGGGCGTCACCGCTCGCGAGGACGCATCGGCAAGGCTGAAGCGGATGCCGCGGATGCCTCCCGCGTGGAACGCCTTCAGCTCGGCATCCGTGATCGCGGGCGTGACGACCGCAACGCCGCGCGCATTCGGGGCGAGCTGAGCCAGTGCATCGAGCGTGACCCGGTTGTCGGTCGCATAATTGCGCGGCTGCACCACGACGACGCGCGTCGTCCCGATCCGCTGCTGCAGCTGGCGATATTGCGGCACTGCCGCGTTGCTCGGCGCCGCCCGCGGATTGGGCGGCATCGCGAAGCGCGCCGGGTCATAGATGTGCATGTGACAGTCGGCGGCGTTCGGCGGGGCCTTGAGCTTGGGCGCCTCGGTGCCGGTCGAGTTGGGCACCTGCTGGGCGTGACTCGACGGAATGGCAAGACCCGAAGCGGCTGCCGTCACCGCCAGCAGCGAGGCTCCCTTGATGAAGTCGCGGCGCACGATCATGTTATCCTCCCGATGTTGGCGCTCTGGATTTAGCGCTCTTTTGGCGCATTGATCGGGAGCACTATAGTCGAAAGCCGAAGGCCGCGCACCGGAGCGTGCTACCCTGTCGTTCCTCAGCGTCAGGCCTGCGCCGGGCGGCCGAACCATGCGCGCAGCCGCGCGACCCACCCCATGCGCCACTCGCGCATGTTCTCGATCGCCATCAGCATTGCTGGCGTAACGATGAGGGTGAGCACGGTCGCGAAGCCGAGCCCGAATACGATCGCGGTCGAGAGGTTGATCCACCACTGCGTCGCCGGCGCGCCGACGACGATTTCGCGGGCGACGAACTCGACATTCATCCCGAACGCAATCGGCAGCACACCGAGGATCGCGGTCACCGCCGTGAGCACAACCGGCCGCGCGCGCTCGCGGCAGGTCTGAATGATGGCGTCATAGGCGGCGACACCCTCGCGGCGCAGCCGGTCGTAGGTGTCGATCAGCACGATGTTGTTGTTCACGATCACGCCCGCATTGGCGATCACCCCGATGCCGGTCATCACCACGCCAAAAGACTGACCCATGATGAGCAGGCCGAGGAGCACGCCAAAGGTCGACATCACGACCGCGGTCAGCACCACGAACACCGACGTGAGCCGGTTGAACTGGGCGAGCAGGATCGCGAAGATCAGAAAGATCGCGGTGCCGAACGCCTTCATCAGGAAGGCGCCCGCCTTCTGGCGCTCCTCGTCCTCGCCCTTGAGGCGGAACATGACGCCCTGCCCCAGATCGGCCTTGGCCAGATCGGCGGCGATTTCCTGCTGCACATTGGCGGTCTGCACGCCCTCGGCGACGTTGGCCGACACGGTCGTGACGCGATTGGCGTTGACACGATTGATGTAGCCCACGCGCTTAGCGGGAACGCGCTCGACGAAATTGCCGATCGGCACATGGCCGACCTGGGTCTGCACCCGCAGGTCGTCGATCTGGTCAAGGCTGCGCCGCTCGGGCGGGAAGCGCACCAGGATGTCGACCGACTTGTCGCTGTCGACCGGGCGATATTCGGTCGCCTTCAGCCCGTTGGTGACGAGCTGGATGGCGCTGCCGACCGTGTTCACGCCGGCGCCGTACTTGGCGGCCTGCGACTTGTCGACCTCGATGCGCCAGTCGATGCCGGGGAGCGGCTGCCCGTCGTCGAGATCGCGGATGTCGCTGCGCTGCGCCAGCAGGGCCGCAACCTTGTTGGCGGCCGCCGGCAGCAGCGTGGGATCGAGCGCCGAGAGCTGCACCTGGATCGGCTTGCCGGTCGGCGGGCCGGCGCGCGGCGCCGTGACCTCGACCAGGATGCCGGGAATGTCGGCGGTGCGCCCGCGCATCTCGTCCATGATCACATGCGCGGACGGACGCGCGCGCCAGTCGTCGAACTCGAACTGAATAACTCCAATGGTGTCCTCGGTCAGCTCGCCCAGACCACGCGGCTGCTCGCCAATGCGGGTGTAGACAGTCTTGAGGCCCGCAAAAGCCAGCACGCGCTTCTCGACCTCGGCGATCGCGCGGTTCTTTTCATCGAGCGAGAGGTTGCCACGGCCATGCACGATCACCTGGCCATAGTCGGGCTCGACCGAGGGAAAGAACTCGACGCCGCGCCCGAACTTGCCATAGGCCATCTGCACCGCGACGAGAAGAAATGCCGCCAGCGCCAGCGTCGAGCCCGGGTGGCGCAGCGCGAGGCGCACTGCGCGCATGTAAGGCCCGCTGTCCCTGACGCGATCGTCATGGGGAACAGGCGCCGCCTTGCCGAGCAACGCGCCGAGCGTCGGCGTGAAGAACAGCGCGACCGCGAGCGAGGCCGAGAGCGTCGCGATCAAGGTGATCGGCAGATATTTCATGAACTGCCCGACCACGCCGGGCCAGAACAGCAGCGGCGAGAACGCGGCCACGCGCGTTGCGGTCGCCGCGATCACCGGCCCGGCCATGCGCTTGGCGGCAGTGGCATAGGCCTCCCTCGGCGCCATGCCCTCGGCCATGCGGCGTTCCGCGAACTCGGAGACGATGATGGCGTCGTCGACCAGCATGCCGACTGCCAGGATGAGCGAGAACAGCACCACGATATTGACGGTGAGGCCGGCCAGCTGGAGGCCGAGCACGCCGGCGAGGAACGAGGCCGGGATTGCGATGCCGATAAACAGCGAGGCGCGGAAGCCGAGCACGAACAGGATGATGACGACGACGAGCAGCACGCCGGTCACCACCGAGTTCTGCAGGTCGGCGAGCATCTGCCGGATCACCTTCGACTTGTCCTGCGTGAAGGTGACGTGCACGGCCTCCGGCCACTGCTTCTGCAGCTGCGCGACGACATATTTCACCGCGTCGACGGTCTCGATCAGATTGGCACCGGTGCGCTTCGACACCTCGATGGTCATGGCCGGCCGGCCGTTGACGCGGGTGATCGAGGTCGCGTCCTTGAAGGTCGGCTTGATCTGCGCAATGTCGAGCAAGGTCACCGCTGCGGTGGCCGAGGCGATCACCGGCACCTTGGTGATGTCCTGCGGCTTCTCGAACAGCGACGGCACCTTGACGGCAAAGCGGCCGCTCTGGCCTTCGAGCGCGCCCGCTGCGATCAGGGTGTTGAACGACTGGGTGAGCTGGCCGAGCTGGTCGAGCCCGATGCCGTAGCTCTTCATCAGCGTCGGCTCGACGATGATCTCGACCGCCTCGTCGCGCGCACCGCGCAGCTCGGCTGCCAGCACGCCCGGCGCCTGCTCGATCGCGTTCTTGGCCCCGCGCGCGATGCGCAGAAGAGTGCGCTCGGGCACGTCGCCCGAGAGCCCGACCACCAGCACTGGATAGAGCGAGAGATTGACCTCCAGCACCTGCGGCTCGTCGACGTCGCGCGGCAGGTCATGCTTGGCGATGTCGACCTTGGCGCGCACGTCGGCGAGCGCAGCTTTGGAATCAAAGCCCGCCTCGAACTCGAGCAGCACAAAGCCGCCGCCTTCAAAGGCGGTGGAGCGCATCTCCTTGACGTTGCCGACCGACTTGAGCTGGGTCTCGACCGGCCGCAGCAGCAGCCGCTCGGAGTCCTCAGGGCTGATGCCGCGCTGGGAGAGCTGCACGTAGATGATCGGAATCCTGACGTCCGGCTCCGCCTCCTTCGGGATCGTCACATAGGCAACGAGGCCCGCCAGCAGCAGGAACACCAGCGTCGCGATCGTCAGTCGTGCATGCGAGATGGCGTAGTCAATGAACTTGAACATCGTCCGACCTGATTTTAGAAACGCTCATCTCGTCGACGTGGCAACATCGCCGGCCACGACGGTCTCGACCTTCTGTCCTTCACGCACGAAGTCCTGTCCCTGCACGATCACACGCGCGCTGTCGGGAATGCCGGTGACCCACATGAAGGTCTGCTCGTCCTCGGCCACGCGCACCGGCACGAAGCCGACCACGCCCTCCTCGTTCACAGCACGCACGCCGATGTCGCCGCTGGACGAAATCGTCAGCCCCGAGCGCGGGATCCGAGTCGCCGCGACAGGTGCCTGGACCAGCGAAACCTCGGCCGTGATGCCATCCGGGATGATACCGGCCGGATTCGCGATCTCGACCTCGACCCGATAGGTGCGTGTGGTCTGGCTTGCAGTCTTCGACACGAACCGGACCTTGCCGCGGAATGTCTCGCCGGTGACGAGGTGCACCTCCGCTTCCTCGCCGAGCTTGATGCCCGCGAGCTTGCGCTCGGAGACCTCGACCAGCGCCAGCATCGGATCGAGCGAAACAAGCTGCAGGAGCTCACGTCCCTGGAACGAGAACGCGGCCTGCCCGACCTCGACCGACAAATCGCTGACGACGCCGGACCATGGCGCCCGCACAATGCCGCGATCGCGCTCGGCCTCGGCCACCGCCAGCGCGGCATCGGCCGCCTTGAGCTGGGCTTCGAGATTCACCAGATCGAGCTTCGGCATCGCACCCGACACAATGAGCCGGCGCTTGGCTTCGAGCTCGGTGCGCCGCTGCGTCACCAGTGCCTCGGCCTGTGCGACCTGCGCGGTACGCGCGTCGTCGGATAGCACCGCGATGATGTCGCCTTCCTTGACCGCGGTGCCTCGCTTGACCCGCAGCTCGGTCAACACGCCGCCGGTGCGCGCCGTCACCATGACGCGCTTGTCGGCCTCGGTGCGGCCGGAAATGGTCAGTCGGAGATTGTGCTGCTCCACCTTCGTGGACATCACCGCGACGCGGAACAGCTTCTTGACCTCGTTTTCGCCAGGGCGAACGGCGGCGCGGCTCTCCGCGCTCTCATGCGGCATGAAATGCCCGGAGGCGATCCAGAGCGCGGCCGCGGCGACGAGGCCAACGGCGGTGATGCGGCTCCCCTTCATCGGACTTTCTCCTTGGGCACTGACTGCGGACGGCTGCGCAACATGTGGCGCGTGATGTCCATGAAGATCGGAACAACGGATTCAGGATCGAAGCCGGGGTCGAGCGCACGCCGCCACCAGACGCCGTCGGCGATGATCATCAGCATGGTGACCACGCCCTCGAGATCGACGTCGGCCGGGATGTCGCCGCGGTCGGCGGCCGCTTGCAGGAGATCGATCAGCCACTTCTTCACGTCGGCGTCGAAGGAGCGGGAAATGCGCGCGATCTCCGGATTGCGGCGCGCCTCCGACATCACCTCGGTGCACAGCAGCACCTGCTCGTTCGGCTTCACCGCAAAGTGGTGGCGCGCCATGCCTTCGAGCACCGCGAACAGACCATGCGACAGGTCGGCGCTGGCAAACTCCTGGCCAACCTCGGCCCGGTCGCGCTCCGCGATGCCGGCGATCAAGGCCTCCTTGGAGGGGAAATAGCGATAGAGGTTGCCCGGGCTCATGCCGGCCTCGGCGCAGATGTCCTGCATGGAGGCGCCATGGAAGCCCGAGCGGACAAAACAGCGCTGGGCCGCGGCCAGGATCTCGGCGCGGCGATCGGACTGGGCCTGCGCATTGGCGCGGCGCATTGGCTGCGGCTCCCCCCGGGTGTCGCGATGCGGTAAATGAGAGTGAACGTTCGCTCTCAATAGGGGCGACAGCATGGCGCGTCAACGTTTCGGACTGCGATTGCCGGGCTGCGAGATTGAGTTGACGCAAGCGCCAAAAGGTTCAACGGCGTGCGATTATTTCGACATAGCGAAGCTTCGGCGTTGCGACGCAGAATTCAACTGGCGCCGCGAAGGCTTTGGGGCAGAAGCGCCAACCGGATGCGCTCAATTTCAAGAATTCATCCAGCGACAACAGAGATTTCGGAAGATTAAATCTTTGTAATGCTATTTTGTCGCAGCATTATTCAGTCCGCATTCATGCAGAAAGCTCGATCAATAGTCACAAATAGTTGGCGCAATGCGCGTCCCGACGGGACAGCACGCAGGTGCGCATGGAGGATGGATTATGGTTCGCAGTTGGGTAGCCACAAGCACCGCCCTGGTGGCCGCTGTGGCCTTCAGCCTCTCGGTGACCGCGGCCGGCGCCCGAGATCGCAACGAGGGACACGTCAACCACGGCAACGCCCCGCATGTCCGCAGCGGGCCAGGCCCGTCGGTGCGTCACTTCGAGAGCGCGCCCCAGATCAGGTCAGGTGGCCAGCCGCAGGTGCACTTCAAGAGCTCCGGCGGCCAGAGCTCCGGAGGTCAGGTCCACTTCAACAACAGCTATCGTGGCCAGCCGCAGCTTCACTTCAACGGCGGCTCCAACGGCGGCGGCGTGCGCCAAATCGAGCGTCATGTCGAGCGACACGTCGAGCATCGACGTCACCATCGCTTCGGTCGGCCGATCATCAACTTCGGCCTCCCATACGTCTACGAGCCTAACTACTACGTCGATGACGAGTGCTACGTGTGGCAGCCGGCGATGACGCCTTACGGCTGGCGCTACATGTGGATGAATATGTGCCTCGACGAGTGAATCCCCACAGCCTGTTAAGGCTATGCGACCCGCCAGGCCTGCCCGGCGGGTCTTTCACATCCCTCGACACTCTGCGCCACTTGCATGCGCACTCGGCTGCGGCCAATTTCGCCGCCGCAGGGGAGCCGGCATGGCCTATGTGGTGGCAGTTCTGATCGCGCTGTTCGGTGGCTGGTGGGTAGCCGCAACCGACACCTTGTTTCGCGCCAGCGAGCGTCCCGGCATATTCGCCGGCACCCCGGGCATGCTGCTCCTGCTGATCGCGACCGCCGGCGGCGGCTTGCTCCTGGCCGGGGGCGCCATCTGGATCGCCCAGCTCGCCGGCTCCGGCTCGGTCGCCGTCATCATCGGCATCTTTGGCTTCCTGGGCGCGAAGGCTTCCAACATGCTGCACGCCACCGTTGCCGGCGCCATCAACCGCATGCTGGTCGGGCTCCTTGGCCTCACCGTCCTCTACGGGATCGCCTGGACGGTGTTCCCAGCTTCGTGAAGCCAAAAAGGCCCGCAATCAGGCGCGAAACCGCCATCGCGGATGGACTCTTGGGGGTGATTCTGCTACACGCCCGCACCAAAGACGGTGGCGAAGTGCCCAGAAATGCCTATGGGGCGGGCCGTCGCAACCCAACGTCAACGAATCCTTACCGAAGAGGTATGCTGCGTGCAGGTTCTCGTCCGGGACAATAACGTCGACCAGGCCCTCAAGGCGCTCAAGAAGAAGATGCAGCGCGAGGGGATTTTCCGCGAGATGAAGCTTCGTGGCCATTACGAGAAGCCCTCCGAAAAGAAGGCCCGGGAGAAGGCGGAAGCGATCCGCCGCGCCCGCAAGCTCGCCCGCAAGCGCATGCAGCGCGAGGGATTGCTGCCGATGAAGCCGAAGCCCACAGTAGGCGGCCCCGGCGGCGGACGCACGGGCGCGCCGCGCCGTCCGAGCTTCTGATCCGTCCACGCAGGACCGGAATGTTGCACGCGGGCCGCAGGGCCCGCGTTGTCGTTTGTGGAGCATGTTGGTCTTACTGCGTGTCCCGGCCGAGCGAGCGGAGCGAGCGAAGAGCCGGGATCCAGGGACAACTTCGCGAATTTGCACTGGGTCTCGCCATAGCGCGTCGAAGACGCGCGTGCACGCGCTTAAGGCTCGGCCGGGACACGCAAGACTTCTGACGCAGTAAGATTTAGTCGAACCGCTCCGCCACAAACGCTTTCATGGCCTCGATCGCGCGCGTGCCGAGGTCCTCGTGGCCGGCACCGGCGACGCGGAGAAAGCGCTTGGGGTCTTGGGCCAGCGCATAGAGCCGCTCACCCGACTCGATTGGAATGACTGTGTCGCGATCGCCGTGCACGATCAGCACCGGCACCGTGACGTTGCGGATGCGCAGATCGGAGCGGAACTGGTCCTTCATCAGGAAGCGCACCGGCACGAACGGATAGACCGACGCCGCAACGGAGACGGCCGACGCGAACGGCGCCTCGAGCACCAGGCGCGCCACCTTTTTCTCAGCCGACTTGTCCGCGCTCTTCTCAGCCGCGATGGCGACCGCAACGCCAGTGCCGAGCGACTCGCCCCAAACGATAAGCCGGGCTGCCGGATAGCGCAGCGCCGCGAAGGCATAAGCCGCGCGCGCATCTGCGATCAGCCCATCCTCGCTCGGCCGGCCGCTCGAGCCGGCATAGCCGCGGTAGCTGAGCGCGACGAGACCGGTGCCGTCCTGCGTGAGCGCCCGAAAGCGATCGACGCGATAGCGCAGCGCACCGCCATTGCCATGAAAATAGAGCACAACCGGCTGATCACCGCGCGGCGCGACATGCCAGACGATCACGCGCTCGCCATCGGCGGTGTCGAGCACCACCTCCTCGGCCTCAGGCAGACGCGCTTGCGCGGGCGCGGTGCGCAGCGTCTCGGGAAAATACAGCAGCGCGCGCTGCGCGAAATACATCAACGCCACGATGCCGAGATAGACGACTGCCCCGACGAGCAGCAGCACCTTGAGCGTTGCCACGACCCGCACAGCTGGATCAGTAGCCGTAAGGCCGCCCGCGATAGTATCGCGCCCATTCATAGTACGGATTGGGAATGCAGGTGCCGCCCACGCCGCGCGCGCTGATCAGGCACTGCTGCAGGGTGTGATAGCTGCACTCCATCATGCCGCCGGTGACGTCGTTGCCCTGGTTGCACCACTCCGGCGGGCCGGCGCGACGTTGATGATGCGGGCCCGGCCGTCCGCTGTCAGCCGCCACCGCAAGCGTCGCAGTGGCCAGCACCGCAACCAGACCCAAGACCATGCTCCGCATCGATACCTCCTGTTGATTTCTCATCCGCGAATCTCATCTCCGAATCACCGCCTGAATCTCCTGTGCCCATTTCGCTTCCACCGCCTTGCGCCGCTCCGGGCTCGCGGATGCGACCTCCGGGAATTCATGCCGCCAGTCCCACGGCCGGCAGGCATTCACGATCGCGCGCGTATTCTCCCATGGCGGCGTGCGCAACATCGGATCGAGCGGCGTCGACCAGGCACGCTTGATATATTCGATGTCTGCGACCGGATCGCAACGCGTCGACATCGCCCAGATCACATCATCGAGATTGGCCGGATCGATATCGCTGTCCACCACCACGATCCAGCGCCCCGCATAATTCCCGGAATGACAGCCCGCGACCAGCATGCCGGCTTGCTGGGCGTGGCCCGGATGCAGCTGCTCGATCGCGACCACGATGAACATGCGGATTGCGCCTGCTTCATGGCACCACACGCCCTTGACCCCGTTGAGGCCGGCGCTCTCGATCTCGTCCCAGATCATGCCCGACTGCACGATGCATTTGGCGAACGACACGTCGGTCGGCGGCCGCATCGGCGACGCCATGGTGAGGATCGGATCGTTGCGGTGATAGACGCGGCGCACGCGCACGATCGGCTCATCGCGCACGTGGCTGGCGTAGTAGCCGGTGAACTCGCCGAACGGGCCTTCGGGCCTCGTCTCGTTCGGCAGAAACTCGCCCTCGAACGCGATCTCGGCGCGCGCCGGCATCGGCAGGCCATGCAGCTCGCTGGCGATCGTCTCGTAAGGCCGTCCGCGATGCCCGCCTGCATAGGCATATTCGGTGACGCCGTGCTTGATCTCGTGGCTGCCGGCGAGAAACAGCACCGGATCGGGTCCACAGCACACCACGACCGGGCACGGCTCGTTGTTCTTGAAATATTTCTCGCGGATGAGGCGGCCGTGCTTGCCGGGCGAGATCCACACTCCCGCGGTGTTACGATCGTGCGCCACCACGCGGTAGGTGCCGAGATTGACCCAGCCGGTGTCGGGATCGCGCATGATCACGACGCAATAAGTGCCGATATAGCGGCCACCGTCCTTCTCATGGATCATCGGCACCGGAAACTTGAACAGGTCGACGGTATCATCACGATCGACGTTCTCGATCAGCGGACCAGCCGTGACGGCCACGGGCGGGATGAGCTTGAAGCTTCCTTTCATGCGGTCGCGATAGGCCTTGACCAGCACAGTCGGATCATCAGTGGCTTCGAAGCCGAACGAATAGGCGAGCCGCCGGCAGGTGTTATGCAGGCCGGATACGATCCGAATGCCGGCGGGATAGCCCTTGATCTGATCGAACAGCACGGCCGGCGCCCGCCCCGGATCGGAATGCGCGAAGATCTCGGCCAGCACGCCGATCTCGAGGTTCCAGTCGGCGCCGTTGATGCGGGCGAGCTCGCCGATGCCCTCGGCATAGTCGATGATGTCGCGGACGTCGGGCTCGCGCTCGTTCGAACGGTCGCTCGCACCGCGAGTTTCCGGGTTCAGCATGCTATTCGTCTCTCCACTGGTCTTTCTACTGGCCCACGGCCGATCGGCCGCATTGACGCGCGCGCCAACATACCACACCGTGGCGAAAGTCATGTCGGGCGGAAGCGCGAGGAGATCGTTAATGACAGGCCGCCTTTCCAAGTTTCTCGCGGAGGTCTGTCTCGCGCTACTCGCAGGGCTCGGCCTTGTCGCCTCGCCGGGCGCGGCGCAGACGACCGTGCGGGTAGCCTCCGCCGGCATCGCGAGCGACATCGGATTCTTCCTGGCGCTGAAGAAGGGCTACTTCCGCGACGAGGGCCTCAGTGTCGAGCTGACCCAGATGGCCAACGCGCCGCAGATGATCGGGCCGCTCGGCATGGGCCAGCTCGATGTCGGCGCCGGCACGGTGGCGGCGAGCCTCTACAACGCGGTGGCGCAGAACATTGCGATCCGCGCCGTCGCCGACAAAGGCTCGATGCGCAAGGGCTACGGCTTCACAGGGCTCCTGGTGCGCAAGGACCTGATCGACAGCGGACGCTACAAGACCTACGCCGATCTCAAGGGCATGAAGCTTGCAGTCGGCACCTTCGGCAGCGCCAATGCGTCGGCGATGAACGAGGCGCTCAAGAAGGGCGGGCTCAAGTGGTCGGACGCCAGCGTCGTGGCGCTGGTGTTTCCGCAGCATATCGTCGCCTACCAGAACAAGGCGATCGACGCGAGCATGACCAACGAGCCGACCGCGACCACCGCGGTGCAGAACGGTTTAGCGGTGCGGGTCGCCGGCAACGACGAGATCTATCCGTCGCAGCAGACCGCGGTCGTGCTCTATTCCGAGAACTTCGCCCGTCAGAAGCCGCAGGTCGCGCACAAGTTCATGCGCGCCTATGTGCGGGCGGTGCGCGACTACAACGACGCGCTCAAGGATGGGCACATCGCCGGTCCCAAGGCGGAGGAGGTGATCGCGACGCTGACCGAGCACACCTTCATCAAGGACGCCGCGATCCATCGCTCGATCACGCCGGCCGCGATCGATCCGGACGGCCGCATGAACCTCGACGGGCTGCGCAACGACCTTGCGTTTTTCAAGGAGCAGAAGCTGCTGCAGGACCCGAACATCACGGTCGAGCGCATCATCGACACATCGTTCGTCGAGCAGGCCGTGAAGGAGCTCGGGCCGTACAAGCCGAGGAATTGAGACAATGCTTCGGTCATGCGGTCTCGCACGTCTCGACCAGATGGAGTGAAGGCACAGGCGGGCCGCGATTGCTGCCTGCTCCCTCTCCCCGCAGGGGAGAGGGGTGGGGTGAGGGGGTGACGATCGAGAGGTTGGTTCCCCCTCACCCCCACCCTCTCCCCGACGGGGAGAGGGAGTCCCGCCGTGCCGTGTTGAGAGCCTGTGCTCTATAACAAGAGCTGCGATCGATAAAGGACGAAGTGGTCTACCCATCCGCTCTTGATCGGATATACGTCCAGATCTGATCGATCTCCTCGGCGCTGAGCACGCCCGCCCACGGCGGCATCTGGCCCTTGCCGTCGTTGACCGCCTCTTCAAAGCGTGCGCGCTCGTTCGGCTTGAGCTGCAACAGATCAAACGCCGCGCCAGTGTTGCGCAACCGCTCGCCGTGGCAGGTCGCGCAATGCATCTCGTAGACCTCGGCGCCGGCTTCGATCTTGGCACGGTCCTGCGCCATGGCCGTCGCGATCATGAGCACGCCGATGAGGATGCTTGCTGGCACACGATTGAACATTGGCTGGCTACCCCGAAATGGACTCGACACTGTCACTCTTCTTGTAACTCGTTTCGGATGAAAAAGTCCCTCGCCCCGGCGGGCGAGGGACCTCTTCGTGTGAAGCATTACGAGCGTCCTACGGCAGCGCGAACACCACCACCGAATTGTGCCCGCGCACCGCCTTGGGCATCGCGCCCTTGGTGACGGCGAGTGGTCCGCCGGTCACGGACTGGCCTTCGCCGGTGTTGACCAGGATGTATTGCTTGCCATTCACCGAATAACTGATCGTGCTGGTCATGATCATGCCGCCAAGGACGCTCTCCCACAGCACCTTGCCGGTCTCGGCATCGAACGCCCGGAAGCGGCGGTTGAGGTCGCCCCAGAACACCAGGTCGCCGGCGGTGACGAGCGACGATCCATTCCCGGCCTGCGGCTGCGAATGGAGAATCTTCATCTCGCCGGTCGTGATATCGATCTTGGCGAGATTCATGAACTTGTTGGGATCGATGCCGGGCCGCATCACGCCCTCACGCGGTCCCCAGCCGGTCTTGCTCTTGAGATTCGCGGTCATCGACAGGCACTGGTCCTGGAACGGAACGTAGACCGAGTTGGTCTTGGGGTTGTAGGAGATCGACCAGAGTCCGCGCGTGTTGTGATAGCAGCCGAGGATCTTGTCGCCGTCCTTCTTGAACAGCTTGTCGGGATTGACCCGCGTCACCCCGGTCTTGAGGTCGATGTCGTTCATGTTGATGTTGGGATCGTCGTAGGGGAACGGGTTCGCCCATAGGAAGCGACCCGACTCCTGATCGATCACGAACATGCCGCCGCCCTCGCCGACCGTCACGATCACCTCGCGCTCCTCGTTGCGTGGCAGCGCGGAGGAGATCCATTTGACGTGCTTGGGATCGGGATTGAGGCGCGTCTTCACCTGGATGCGTTCCTGGTTGTGATCCGCGTCCCAGTCGTCGCCCGGCAGCTCCTGGTAGTACCAGGCGAGCTTGCCGGTGTTGATGTCGAGCGCGACAGTCGAGTTGCTGTAGAGGTTTGCCGGCGCCGTGAATGACACAGCGTCGTGACGGCCATGCCGCGTCAGCCGCGTGTAGGGATTTGGATTGGCGATGCCCCAGTAGATGAGCTTGCGCTTGGCATCATAGGAGCCCGGCAGGCCCCAGGGTCCGGCCGCGCGCTGCTCCACCGGCATATCGGCCCAGGTGTCGCCGCCCGGCTCGCCCGGCGCCGCGGTCGAGTAGAACTTCCACAATTCCTTGCCGGTCTTGGCGTCGTGCGCCACGATGAAGCAGAACTCGCGCACGCCCTGCGGGCAGGTTCGGCTGGTGATCACCTTGCCGTCGGCCACCAGCATGCCGCCCGCGGTCTGCCCACCGTTGTCGACCTTGGTCTCCCAGCGCACCTTGCCGGTCTTGGTATCGAGCGCAACCAGCACGCCATCCGGCGCGGCGAGATAGACCATGTCCTCGTAGATGCCGATGTTCTTGTTGCGCGCCAGTTGCGGCCGCACCGACTGCGGATAGTCGCGCTGATACTCCCAGATCAGGTCGCCGTTGGTGCCGTCGACCGCCTGCACGCCAGCGCCCGGCACAAACATGTAGATGATGCCGTCATGCACGACCGGCGTGGTCTCCTGGGTGCCGGGCGGCAGCCCGCGCGTCCAGGCCATGCGCAGCTGCGAGACGTTGCTCTTGTTGATCTGGTCGAGCGTGCTGAAGCGGTGCTGGTCGAACGTGCGGTTGATCATCAGCCAGTCGCCGGGATCCGGGTTCGCCAGCATGGCATCGGTCACCGGCCGAAACTGGGGCGCCTGCGCGAGCAGCGATGGGGTGAAGGGCGCCGCCGCGAACACGCCGAGAATGGCGGCCACGGCGTAATAGCGAGCCCTGGTCATGTGAGACCTGGTCATGAGTATCCTCCCTTATGCATTGGCCCCTTTGGCTGACCCGTTTGGTCCTTGGCCGGGGACAATTCCAAACCAACGAAAACTTGAGCAAAAGGAAACAGGCTTGGCAAGCGCAGCAGCCACCGATGGCGGCGCCACGGCCTTGAGGCGCGGGCAAATGCCGCAGGTCAAACCGCACGTGCCTTCACCGCAGCGCCGCGATCAGCGCCAGCTGTCCCAGCGCCCGTCGTCGTACTGCTGGCGCCCTTGCCGCCTGGCGTTCCGCTTCTCCTGTTGCTGCTGACGCTGCCACACCAGCATGTTGTTCTCAATGCATGAGCCACCCTGACCGCTGGCAGTGGCCATGCACTGCTGGAAGCTGTCGAAGCCGCACCAGCCCGGCCCGCTGAAGCCCGAGCGCAAGCACCATGGACGGTTTTGAGCGCTGGCTGACTCGACGGCTGCCGTCAGCGCTGCCATCAGAACTGCAAACCCGATTACGAAGCGCATGTGGAACCTCCATTGACCCACGCTAGGGCTGCAACCCGCGTCGCCACCTTAATTCCAATCGTGGCCCCATGCGGGACGGTTGCGGACACAGTGGTTCAATTTGCCGTGTCGCCTGCCCTCTCGTAAGCTTCCCGCATGGGACATGACGAGCTTGTCATTGTGGGGCGCGTGCTGCTCGCGCTCGTGCTCGGCGGCCTGATCGGGATGGAGCGAACCCTTCATGGCCGCGCGGCCGGCTTTCGCACCCATGCGCTGGTCTGTCTCGCTTCCGCGCTCCTGATGATGGCGGCGGTCTACCAGAGCCGCTGGATGTCCGCCAACGCGATCGGCACCATCACCATTGATCCCACCCGCACCGCGCAGGGCATCATGACCGGCATCGGTTTCCTGGGCGCCGGCGTGATCTTCAAGGAAGGCCTGACGGTGCGCGGCCTCACCACCGCGGCATCGATCTGGATCACGGCTGCGATCGGCATCCAGGTCGGGATCGGTTTTTACTTCGCCGCGGTGCTGGGCGCGGCCGCCACCCTGGTGGTCCTGGCATTCTTTCTCGCGCTCGAGCGCAAGATGCCGGCCGAGATTTACATGTATCACGATGTATGCTTCTCGGGTGATGCCGTGCCGAGCGAGGACGAGCTGCGCAAACTGATCGCCAGCCACGGCTTGGCGATCACCCATCTCACCCAGCACATGCGCGACCACGGCAAGCAGTTCGAATATCGCATGACGCTGCACGGCCGCGACCCGAAATGTGCCGAGGCACTGTCGCGGCATCTGCGCGCGCTTCCAGGTGTGATCGGATTCCGGATTTCGCCCACCGGGGATTGAGCCGCGGCTCATTCCGGCTCGATGCCGACCTCCTTGATCAGGCCGGTCCATTTAACGAGCTCGGACTTCACATACGCGTCGAACTCCTGCGGGCCGCTGAAGAAGACCTCGACGCCCGTGCTGAGAAAGCGCTCCTTGATCTCGGGCCGTATGAGCATCTTCTCGAGCTCTGCGGAAAGACGCGCGGCGAGCGGCGGCGGCAGGTTCGCGGGCGCGAACAGGCCGGCCCAGGCCAGGAGATCGTAATTCGGCAGCACCGTCTCGTGCAGAGTCGGCACGTCCGGCAGCGTCGTGCTGCGCTCGCGTGTCAGCACGGCGAGCGGACGGATCTTCTGCGCTTTCACCTGCGGCAGCGCGACGCCGAAATCCGGGATCATTGCCGGGACGTGGCCAGCGATCAGGTCGGTCATCGCCGCCGGGTTGCTGCGATAGGCGACGCGCACCACGTCGATGCCGGTGCGCCGCTTCAAGGCCTCACCGGTGATATGCCCGGTGCTGTTGCCATGCGCGTAGCTGAGCTTGGCGGGATTGGCTTTGGCGTAGCTGACGAACTCCTGCATCGAATGGATCGGCTGGCCTGGATGGACCGCGATCAGCGACGGGAAGCTGCCGATGCGGGCAACCGGCGTGAAATCCTTGATCGGGTCATAGGGCACCGACTTGAACAGGCCGGGCGCCGCCGAATGCGTCGAGTTGGTGGTGATGAGCAGCGTATGGCCATCGGGCGCGGCGCGCGCGACCGCATTGGCGGCCAGGAGCCCGCCGGCGCCGGTGCGATTCTCCACCACGAACGACTGCCCCAGCGCGTCCTGCAGGTGCTGCGCGATGGCGCGCGCGGTCGCGTCGGTGACGCTGCCGGCCGCGAACGGCGTGATGATCGTGACCGGGCGTGAGGGGTAGGTCTGCGCGAAGGCCGGGCCCAATGTCAGGCCGGTGATGCTCATCAGGCCAAAGGCCAAGCGTACACAACTCATCATCGTCATTGGCTAAGCTCGCTCCCGGTCTGGCCTGCTTGTCGGCAGCTTGTTTGGGATGAGCCAAATAGGCAAGTGGCTTCGCCGCGGCTACAAGCCAATCCTTCTTGAAACACCGACCGCAACCAACCCCAAGACAGCCAGCGCGATGCCGTAATAGGCCCACGCCATGTCGTTGATCATGAAGCTGCTGCGTGGATAGGGGAAATAGCCAGTGCCCTGACCGATCCAAATGACCCCGACCAAGATGGCCATTACGCCAACCGACAGCAGCGCATTTCTCGCCTGTGGCATTGCGCACTCCTCGTCTCAAAACGACTTATGACTCAAAGCCAGCGGGACGCTTCTCGCTAGAACAGCCCCGGAATCAAACGCCATCGCACATGACTTGTATACTCGGCATATCCCGAGAGGTTTTTCGTGAGAAAGCGCTCCTCATCCAGGAGTCGCCAGATGAGCGCGGGCACAACGACAAGAATTCCGAACAGCCCGTACCACGAGTCGAGCGCAAACGGCATGCCCGCAAGTAGAAGAAGCGCTCCGGCATACATGGGATGACGCACCAGCGCATAGGGGCCAGTCGATATGACCTTTTGATCGTCCGCGATCTGGATCGTCGAGGCCGCGTAGCTGTTCTCTCTCAGCACAAAAAAGATGAACAGGAATCCCAACGCAATCATCCCGTCTCCGATGATCGAGACATAGGGTGGCACCGGCGACCAGCCGAACCGGTGATCGAGCACGGGGAACACCAGGAACGCGGTGAACCCGAACATCACCAGAGCCATGATTATCTTTTGAGAAGCTTCTGCTTCAGCCCTCGGTCCGGCGCGCAGGCGCCGCTCCAGAAGTTTTTCGTCGTAGAGGGCCATATAGACGGTAAGAGCTGTCGAGCAGATCGTGAAGGTGGCCAGGAATGCCCAACCCTGCCAGAAACGCAACGTCCCGGCGGGAATAAAGACGAGGATGGCAAGCACGACAAAGCCGCGCACGCCGGCTTTGATCGTACGGGCGTGGAGATCTTTCATGGAGCTTAGCTATGCAGCGCCGTCGGCTTTTCCAGGCGCACTGGATTGCCACTATCACAACGCCTTGACGATGCTCTCCGACATCTTCTTGGCGTCGCCGAGCAGCATCATCGTGTTGTCACGATAGAACAGCGGGTTGTCGATGCCGGCATAGCCCGAGGCGAGCGAGCGCTTGATGAACATCACGGTGCCAGCCTTCCACACCTGCAGCACCGGCATGCCGTAGATCGGCGAGGTCTTGTCCTCCTCGGCGGCCGGATTGGTCACGTCGTTGGCGCCGATCACGAAGGCGATGTCGGCCTGCGCGAATTCGGAATTGATGTCCTCGAGCTCGAACACCTCGTCATAGGGCACATTGGCCTCGGCGAGCAGCACGTTCATGTGGCCGGGCATGCGGCCGGCGACCGGATGGATGGCGTATTTGACCTCGACGCCTTCTTTCTTGAGGCGGTCGGCCATCTCGCGCAGCGCGTGCTGCGCCTGCGCCACCGCCATGCCGTAGCCGGGCACGACGATCACTTTGGACGCGTTCTTCATGATGTAGGCGGCATCTTCCGCCGAGCCGATCTTGACCGGGCGCTGCTCCTGGGTGCCGGAGGGCCCCGCCACCTCGCCGCCGAAGCCACCGAGGATCACCGAGATGAAGCTGCGGTTCATGCCGGCGCACATGATGTAGGACAGGATCGCGCCGGAGGACCCGACCAGCGCGCCGGTGATGATCAGCGCCGAGTTGCCGAGCGTGAAGCCGATGCCGGCGGCCGCCCACCCCGAATAGGAGTTGAGCATCGAGATCACCACCGGCATGTCGGCGCCGCCGATCGGAACGATGATCAGCGCGCCGAACGCGAACGAGGCAAGAGCCAGCAGCCAGAACGCCGCATAGCTTTCGCTGCGCGCAAACCAGACGACGAGCAGCACGATCGCGAGCGCGAGCGCGATGTTGATCACGTGCCGCATCGGCAGGATGATCGGCTTCCCGCTCATGCGCCCGGAGAGCTTGAGGAAGGCGATCACCGAGCCGGTGAAGGTGATGGCGCCGATCGCGACGCCGAGCGACATCTCGACCAGGCTGCCGGTGTGGATGTGGCCGACGGTGCCGATATCGAAGGCCGCAGGCGCGTAGAGCGCGCCGGCCGCGACCAGCACGGCCGCCATGCCGACCAGCGAGTGGAAGGCGGCGACCAGCTCCGGCATCATGGTCATCGGCACGCGCCGCGCGATCACCGCGCCGATGCTGCCGCCGATTGCGATCCCGAGCACGACGAGCGCCCAGGCCCCGGTGCCGGCCGGCGGATGCGAGGCGAGCGTGGTGACGATCGCGATCGTCATGCCGATGATGCCGAACAGATTGCCCTGCCGGCTCGTCGCGGGGCTCGAGAGCCCGCGCAAGGCCAGGATGAACAGAACGCCCGCAACGAGATAGAGCAGTGCAGTGAGATCGGCGGTCATGCGACGTTTATCCTTTCGCCGTCATCCTGAGGTGCGACCCCGGCCGCTTGAGCCGGGGGAGCCTCGAAGGATGACGGGCACGGTTGGGGCCGTCGCCCTTCGAGGCGCGCCACGCAAGTCGGCTTTAGCCGACTTGCGTGCTTAAGGCGCCGATCGCGGGTAAACCCGAGATCGGTTGCGCGCACCTCAGGGTGACGGAGAAAGGAATGCGGACGCATCGGCTTCATTTCTTCTTCTTCTGATACATCGCCAGCATGCGCTGGGTGACGAGAAAGCCGCCGAAGATGTTGATCGAGGCGAAGATGAGCGCGATGAAGCCAAGGCTGCGGGCCCAGATCGGGCCAGAGTCGTCTGCCACCAGCGCGACGCCGACCGCAAGCAGCGCGCCGACCACGATCACCGAGGAGATCGCGTTGGTCACCGACATCAGCGGCGTATGCAGCGCCGGCGTCACCGACCAGACCACGTAGTAGCCGACGAA
>Ga0209488_10000354_pt1 | contig 37554 bp, 60 predicted proteins | sample Rivendell_Oct201_8_FD_188349 | JGI IMG/M metagenome (GOLD analysis project Ga0209488, IMG submission 188349) | Vadose zone soil microbial communities from the Eel River Critical Zone Observatory, Northern California, USA -... | ecosystem: Environmental > Terrestrial > Soil > Vadose zone >...
GTTACATTGCATCACAACGCTTAATGGCTGAAACTAAACGCTGGCATATGAGTAAACTTAACCCTACATTCTTTGGAGATAGAAAGGTTGTAGAGCAACTGCAAGGTGAGAACGAAAGCATTAAGGCTGAGCTTATGGCTCTAAAAGCTCAATTGGCATTAGTAAATAAGAAGGAATACTGATGGAAGACAGAATAGCTAAATTTATTGAAGATTTCGAATGGATGATGAAATGTACTAGCATGGATTTCCCTTTCGATGTTGAATTAGAAGAAGCTGTTTGTTTGGTTAAAGATTTAAAAGAAAAATTAGACAAGAATAAGAAACATAACAGATGTATGAACAGTTCAGATAGGACAAAAACATGATAGAACGTTGGAATGATGAATAAGAAGGAATATTGATGGGCGATAAAAAAGAATTTAAAAAGAAACAGTTTCATATAGATTCAATGAAATTCAAAGATATAGAATGGGATGAAGAGCGTTGGGGAATTAATTTGAAACTATACGAAAAAGATGGAAAGAATAGTATTGCTGTTCCTATGTTGGACACATTAAATTATGCCATGTCAAAACTGGAAGATCTTTATAACTACCTAGGTAAATGTATTGATAGCTCAACTGGCAAATCAAATGGGTACCAACTAAAGAATCTTAGATATTTAACAGAATCAATTCAAGAAACCATCGACGAAGCGTATCAAATTCCAAGCAAACAAGACCTTATAGATACTATAAAGGAATGCCTTGATACTCTTGATTCGGTAGATGAAGAAAAAGAAAGATGGCAGAAACGAGCTTTTGACTTAGAGCGTAAATATGAACCAGATGATGATTTAGAAGACGAAGATGACTAAAAGGGATATAAGTAAGTCAAAAATAAGAATTCAAGAGAACCATGAGACTGAAGATGTAGTTGAAGTCCTTTTAGGGATAAGAAAAATCCTTACTGTTAGAGACAAGAAAGAACCGACGGATATATATTCTCGATTTTTGTGGCCTTACAGATAGAGAAATAAAAATTTATTATGCGCGCCTATTTGACAATAGGACATTTAAATCAATAGGAGAAGAAATTGGAGTTGCTCCTAATCATGTAAGTGAAATATTAAGTAAATCTCTTAGGAAAATACGGGGTTTCTGGGCAAGAAATTATGAGTGGGATCAAAAAGAGATAAAGAATCTATGAAAGAAAATGACTGACAAAGAAAAGGCAATCATGGACTACAAAGAGCTTTGTAGATTTCTAATAAAAGAGGCTGTTAATTTGAGCGATGATTTTTTTGAGATTTTAAATGAAAACGCTGGAGAATACCCTTTTTCTTTTAGTGGCCCAGAGAGGGTAATAGAGGTACACGATAGAATCAGGGAATATTTAAAATATGCTTCTATAGCTTATGAGTTAATTGATACAGAATAATAAAAAAGGAATAAAGAATGACTAAAGAAGAAAAGATTGTAGCTTTACACAAAGAATTAAACGAAGAGTACGCAAAACTATCCGCTACTTCTCTCAGTGATATTGATGAATATGCCAATGAAGACTGGAAGACATTGCGTATAGAGTGCGCCAGTGATAAAGATGTTATTCCATCATTTACATGGGCTAATAGAACGATTACAGACCATTTATCCGGAGTATTTAACAAACCAGGAGTATACGACATACTTTTCTGTGTTAGCCATAGAGGAGAGTTTGATAACTCAGAAGAGGCTAATCAGAATAGAGCCAAGATAAGGGAAGCTCAGGAATTGATTAGCAATAAAGCTAAAGTTGAGATGGCAAAGATTGAGTCTGAGTATTCCGAAACGGAGCGTCATTAGATGCCTATAGACTTCCAAGAGAAGATATTCCCATGCTTTAAACGTTTCATTGAGTCAAAAGACAAAGAACGACTCGGGGTTGAGATAAAAAAGATAATAGAAGAGACTCCAACCGCAGACAAACTGGATTTTGTTGTTCAACTTAGATCTTTCCTTGCCATTATAACTGCTGTCAATGAAGGCCAAAGTCTTGGTTCAGACCAGATGCAGGAACTTTATAATGGGCCAATGATGACTATGATGACCATGGCGTTAGCACAACAGGCTGAAGATGCTTCAAAAGAAGAAAAAAAGGTGAAACCATAATGAAAATGACAGAATCAGAAATTGATAAAAAAAGAGAAATACTAAGGGATATAGCATTCAATCTAGAAGCTATTAAGCTTGATGTTCAAAGAGAGATTTTAAATATTGGTTATGATGGCTCATTCTTTAGAGACTCCTCGTATTATGAGGAAGACATACAAGAATTAAAAAAACAGTTTAAGGACTTATTTAAAGGATGCGTTTAATGGAAAAGGATACCAAAGAAGAGATTAAAGAAATACTTTTGAGAATAAAGCATTGGTCGGAAAAGGTTTCTGAATCAACTATTTCTAGGTTAAGACAACTAGAAAACGACAATGTTATAGATGGCGAGGCCATAATGGACAGATATCGACCACTACAGGATTGTATTGAGGACTTAAAGGAAAAAGGAATGATTCATTATTTTGGAAAGAACAATGAATAAAATAGAAGACCAAAGTGTAGATGGAATAATTAGACTGCTTCTCGGGATGGTAATTTTATATCAATCTGATAAAGGTACAGATTTAGATTTAGATAGATTAGTTAATGAACTAGAGAGTGCAACAAAAGATGACTTTAGCGTTTATTCCGTAAGAGGAAACATATCTCATGCTATAAAATTATGTCCTTATCACACGATTGTTGATTTTTTTAAGTTAAAAATAGAAGGATAGTCGAGTGGCAACTGTAAAAAAGCCAAAAATAGACCCGTTTCACATGAATCCCATTGAATATCTTGGTTTCCCTAAAGATATATTGGATTTCTTAAAAAAGGCAAACATAATACTTATTGGTGACCTGCTCATTCATAGAAAAAGAGAGGTACTTAGGATTCCGGGTATAGCAGACACTAGATTTAAAAAGATTGAAATAATTCTAAGTGTTCACAAGCTAGCGTTGACAGAATCATATGAAAATGGAGCGGGAAGATTTGGATATATACACCCAGAGTATCATACATGGGACCATTCGGTAACTGTAGTATGGCCTCCAGACATACCAGGACGAAAAAGAACATTTAAAGAAATATATGTCGATTGCGTTATAGAAGGCATAGTAAATTATGTATGAAGGTTGACTTAGATAGAGAAACCTTGGTTGCAGAGCTTCAAGGCAGCCTTCTAGAATTCTGTAAAGTATTTTATCCTCTTCTCACGGGACGAGATTTTATAATATCAGTTCCAATTGGGAGAGAGCCGCATGCAGTCACGATATCACGTGCGCTTACAAGAGCCGCAAGACTTCAAATTCCTACGCAAAGACTCATTATCAACGTGCCCCCAGGTCATGGTAAGTCGACTTTCTTATGTATGTGGGTGGCTTGGACTCTCTCTAAGTATCCTGATAGTCGGTATTTATATATTTCTTACTCTAAATCACTCGCTGCAAAACACACTGAAACCATTAAACGTATTATTGGATTGCGCCATTATAAATATTTATTTAATGTTAGCATTCGTTGGGACTCTAAAGCCAAAGAGTTTTTTCAAACTACAGCAGGCGGTTCGATTGCTGCTTTTGGTTCAGCTGGCGCTATCGTTGGTCAGGATGGCGGGTTACCTGGGCTAGACCGGTTCAGTGGGGCCGTTATCATGGATGACTCTCACAAAATCGACGAGGCTCACTCAACTACCATACGAGAAGGTGTTATTGAGAACTACAGAGAAACCATTCAGCAACGTGCTCGTGGCGTTAATGTTCCGTATATATACATAGGTCAAAGAGTTCATGAGGCAGACTTAGCTGCTTACCTTATTGATGGTAAAGACGGCTATGATTGGGAGAAAGTTATACTTCAAAGCATCGATGTTCATGGTCATGCATTGTACCCTGAGGCATTCCCAATAGAATCCCTTCTTATCAAACAAGACAAAGACCCCTACGTTTTTGCCAGCCAGTTCCAACAGAACCCAATTCCTGCTGGTGGCGGGTTATTCAAGCCTGATTGGTTCATTACTTTGGATGAAGAACCTGAGATGTTGGTTACTTTTATTACATGTGACACAGCAGAAACTGACAAGTCTTGGAACGATGCCACCGTATTTAGCTTTTGGGGCGTATATGAAATTATTAACTTTGGAAAGAAATCAGGCGAGATAGGAGTTCACTGGCTTGATACTATTGAACTTAGAGTTGAGCCGAAGGATTTAAAAGATTCATTTGTAGATTTCTATACCGAATGCACAAGACATAGAATGCCACCATTGATGGCTGCTATCGAGAAGAAGTCCACGGGGGTAACGCTGGTTAGTATTTTGAAAGAACTTCGTGGTATTACCATACGTGAGATAGAACGCACAAGAGCAAGTGGCTCTAAGACCCAACGCTTTCTGGAGATTCAGCCTTATGTAGCCTCAAAGCTTATATCTTTCACTAAAGATGCAAAACATAAAGATCATTGTATAAAGCATATGACATCAATCACAGCCAATGATAGTCATCGTCATGACGATATTGCAGATACATTTGCAGACGCAATTCGACTGGCACTTATAGACAAGACAGTATATAGTATCAATAAGACAGATAACACACGAAGTGAAATACTGAGCAAGTTGAATAGCAAATTCAACGAGCGATTAACAGCAGGGAACGCTAAAAACTATGGAAGTCGCGAAAAAATATTCTGATAGAATTACAGACCTAAAGAAAACTGTTGAAGAAGCACAAGAATACTTCTCTCATAACGTTGAACGATTTAATGAGTTCATGCGCTTTGTATTTAAATCTTCCATGGAACAGCAAGAAGTTGCCGCCTTAGTTACAACTGGCAAACCAACAATCGAATTCAACATACTAGAAGCCTATATTTCCAGGTTACGAGGCGAGTTTGCCACCCAACAGCCGGCTCTTAATGTACGAGCTGCAGATGGCGTTCCTCTTTCATCTTTAACACCAGAATTCATTCATACACTAAAAGTAATAGAAGGATATTTATCTGCAATATTATCTGAATCTGCAGATGACATGCTTGCATATAATGTATACACTGATTTGTTGGCTGGTGGGTTTTCTGTTGTAAAGGTTATGACAGAATACATTAATGAAATGTCATTTGAGCAGAATATCTGTTTTACACGAGTGTTTGATCCAACACTATGCTTTTTTGATCCTTTAGCTAGAGATTCACATAAAGGTGATGGACGATATTGCGGCGAGTTATCTCCAATGACGCGCAAAGCTTTCGAGGAGACATATGGCAAGGAAGCCACTGAAAAGATGACCTTTACCAGAGAGCTATCTGGATTTAGTTGGTCATTTAAGAACGAATCAGAAGATATAGTTTTAGTTTGTGATTTCTATGAAAAGAAATGCAAAAGAGAAAAAATTGTTAAGCTTTCAAATGGTCGTGTCATTCCTGAAAAGACTTATAAAAAATTCATTGAAGTATGGAATGATCAAGGACATATAGAGCAGCCACCAGAAATAGTTGGCGAACCAAGAATGACAACGATAGAAACTATATGTCGCTATCGATTCTGTGAATCCATGGTGCTAGAATATGTGGAGACAGATTTTAAACACTTACCATTAGTGTTTGTTGATGGTAATTCAGTCAGCATAACTGAAAGTGGCTCTACCTGTCAGATGACTAGACCGTACGTTTATCACGCAAAAGGGATTCAGCGGTTAAAAAACTATGCCGGCCAATCGCTCGCGAATGAATTGGAAAACACTATTCAACACAAATTCATTGTTGCCATCGAGTCGATCCCAGAGGATTATCAAACTGCATACCAAAATGTGCAGAAAGCGGATACTCTTATTTATAATCATTTCCTTGACAGTCGTAGTCCAGATGTACAACTCCCTCCCCCTCGCGAGGTTAATCGTACTCCAATTCCCCCCGAAATTAGTCAGACGTTTAGAATGTCAGATGAAATGACACAGGCGATATTGGGTTCCTATGATGGAGCAGCAGGGATTAATAGAGATAACATGTCTGGAATAGCTTTTGATAAATCAGCACTACAAAGTAATACAGCCTCTAAACCATATATAGTTGGGTTCGTAAAAGCACTTAATCGAATTGCTCAAATAATAGTGGATTTGATACCTAAATATTATAGAACACCTAGAACTTTGCCAGTTATGTTGCCAGATGGGAAACGTTCACATGTAGAGATAAACAAAAAAGGCTCTATCTATATGAACTATGACCCTAATACCTTAGAGGTTAAGGTAGAAGCCGGCGTTAACTTTAATAGACAAAAAGAAATAGCACTAAATACAATAATTAGCTTAATGCAGGCTTCACCTCTATTTGGTCAGTTTATGAACGAACATGGACTTCAAATTCTTCTAGATAATGTTGAGATTCGAGGAATTGAGGGACTAAAAGAGAAAGCTGTCGAGTTTGAGCAGGAACTTGCACAACAACGCAAACATCAGCAAGAACAAGAAGCTCAACAAGGTCAGGCTCAAGCACAACAAATGCAGCAGCAAGCTCAAATTGAACAACAAAGAGTACAAATTGAAATGGCTCAAGCGCAGAGATCCTTGGAGAATCCAAGTATTGAGCAACTCGGCTTAATGTCTATTCAAGAGAAGGCAAAGTTAGATGCCGCCAATGTCTCTTTAAAAGAAAGAGATCTTGAAACAAAGTTTATGGAAGTTATGGCTAAAATTCAGATGCAAGGTTTGGAGCTAGACCAAAAGGCTGCACAACAGGACGCTGAAACTGCCAGAGAGGTTATAAGAGACTTAACTGAGATGAGTAATAATTTTGAAAGAATAAGTAAGGAGACACATGATGAAAGGTAAGAAGAATTTTATCCAGGATGCGATAAAAAAACCTGGAGCACTTAGAGCTGCAATGCATATAAAAAAAGGTGAAAAAATACCTGAGGATAAACTAGAAAAGGCTGAGCGCAGCAAGTCACCATTAATGCGTCGTAGAGCAAATTTAGCTGAAACGTTAAAACACATGAAAAAGAAATAAGGAAGTAAATTATGCCACTCGTAAAAGGACCTAAAGCTAGAACTAAGTCCGGAATGTCAGCTAACTATAAAACTGAGGTAGCAACTAAGCCAAAAAAACAGGCGATTGCAATAATGCTTTCCATGGCCGGAAAAAGCAAGAAAACAAAATCTCATAAAAAATAGATTATTATTACTATAAAAACATACAGTTTTGATAACATTTATTGTATAATTTTGGTTCGAAATAACCAGAAAATCCAGGAGTAATTATGGAAATTTATACACTAAAAGACGCAAGAGATTCGTTTCAAAAAATAGTAAAAGATTGCCAGCAATCATCAGAACCAACATGGATTTTAGGTAAGGGTTACAAGGCAGTTATCTTATCAGAAGAGCTATATGAATCTATGCAAGAATCAATAGAAGTATTTTCTACTATGTTTAGAGAGGAACGACAACGTCAGAAAGAAACAGGGGACGAAGGAGAAATAGTAGATTTGGATAATATGTAAGATGTATATTATCGTTATCAGTCCATGTGCTAAAAAAGATGTAAAATTAATAAAATTATCCAAGTATTATGGGAAGTATAAAGAGCTTCTACTAAAGATATCTCAAGATCCGTATGCCCCAGGAGATAATTTTAAGGTAATGAGCGGTAAAATACCGGAAACATTCTCAAGAAGAATATCCTTAAAGCATAGGCTAGTCTACGTGGTAGATGAGGATATTATTACTATAGAAATAGTCAGATGTTGGGGTCATTATTAAAGTTATTTCAATATGAAACCATTTTGGATATGTAGCTCAGAGAGTAAGAGCAGCAGACACATCTGCAGGTCCTGGGTTCGACTCCCAGCATATCCATTTTTTTTGAAAAGCATATATACACTTATTAAAAATAGTGCCATACTTAAATTGATATATTTTTTCCATATGTATATCCTTTACCCCGCTTCTTGATGCATGAGGCGGGGGTTTAAAAAGAAAGTTGACTTTATGTTTATCTAGATATAAACTGAATTATAGAATTAGTGCACGGGCACGATAAAACCGGTCTCACTTTTCCAGGTTTAGGTAAAACTTGGCGAACTCATCGTAAGAGGTCTTAACCGCGGTCACACGGGCAATAGTGCGAAGAAAATGGAAGGTATGTACATGGATGATTTGAATATGAGCGGAGCTCAGCCGGACCAAATTGAACCACCTATGCAACAACAGAAAATGTTGTCGCAAGATGAGGTCAATTCGCTAGTTGCACGAGAAAAGCAAAATGCGGCCGCTAGAGCTAGACAAGAAGTTGAAAGGGAGTATCAACAAAAGGCAATGCAAGCGCAGCAACAGCAGCAAATGCAGAGTCAACAGCAAGAGCAACAAAGGATGTCGCAAGGCCCCTCTGAAGCAGATGCAGATGCTATCTATCAACAAGTCCAAGAACGCTTTAATAAAGAGATGCAAGAACGTCAGTTCCAACAGGAAATGACCAATGTTGCCAACTCTTATCATGCGAAAATGGACTATAGTCGGAAATCTTACGATGACTTTGATGATATTACAAAAGATTTTGAACCAACAGCTTTTCCCCAGCTCGTATATTTAGTGAGCGGATTGGAAAATGCGGGGGACATTATCTATGATTTAAGTAAGAATCCTCAAAAATTAGTCACGCTAGACACTCTCGCTCAACGTTCACCGCGCCAAGCACAAGCCGAGTTATTGAAGTTATCTCAGTCTATATCGCAAAATAGTAATGCGAGAACTGAGGCAGACCAATACTCTACTTCTGCTCCGCTAAATCCATTACAACCTTCCCGAGTATCTGGGAGCAATGGAAAGCTGACCGTGAGAGACTTAAGAGACATGCCTTGGCTTAAAGGTTAGTTTCGTCTTAATGTAGGCAAGTAGATTGCTCCTTTGTTTTAACAAAGGGAGATTGAAATGCCTACAAATATCTTGCAACAGGTTATTACCTATAATGAATCTAACCTTGCGCTTTTACTTAACTCTTTCTGTTTTTTAAGTACATCGAATAAAAAGTTCGTTGGATTTAATGATTCTATTCCTAAGAACTTGGGTGACACTGTATCATTTGATTTACCACCAAGATTTACCACTACGAACTCACTGGTTGTAACATTCCAGCCTGCTGTTCAGCGTGTTCAAAACTTGACGGTAGACCAACAAGCCTCAACTGCTTACGAGTTTACTGCACAACAATTTATTTTCAATGTTCGTGACTATATGCCGAAATTCGGTAAATCAGCTACTGCTGAGCTTGGTACACAAGTTGAATCTAACGTAGCTCAATTGGCTGAGACTAATACATTCCGTTTTTACGGAGATGGTATCAACCCAATCAACAGCTACTTGCAATTAGCAAACGCTTTGGCTTTCTTCCGTAACTTTGGTGCAGTTCCAACAGACACTAAAGGCTATCTATCAGATTTAACATTCCCATTGATTGTTAACTCCGGTTTAAACCAGTTCACTATGAACAGGGGTAACCGCGAAGCAATGTCATGGGAAATTGGTGATTTTAGTAAGTGCGAATGGTATCAATCAAACTTGCTTAAAACTCACCTTGCAGGAACAGAAGGAAACGCAGGTTCTACATTGACAGTTGTGTCAACTACATTGGACGCTAATGGAGCCGTTATTGCTATTACATTTAGTGGAACAAACGCTGCTAGTGATGCTAATTCAATAAAGAAATATGATAAGTTTCAGTTCAGCGATGGAGTTTCTGGAAAAGCAAATCTTAGATTCTTAACCTTTATTGGTCATAAGCAATCTCAGTCTCCTGTACAGTTTAGAGCTACAGCTGACGCTGCTTCTACTGGCGGTTCACAAGTAACGGTAAGTCTTTATCCTCCATTACAAGCAAACTCAGGACAAGACCAAAACTTAAACACTCCAATTGTAGCTGGTATGCAGGTAACTGTTCTTCCTGACCATAGATGTGGTTTGATTATGTCTGGGAATCCATTGTTCTTAGCTATGCCTAGACTACCGGAAGAGGTTCCATTCCCAACTTCTGTTGCGATGGACCCTGATTCAGGAGCTAGTATTCGTCAGTATTATGGTTCTCTGTTTGGGCAAAACCAACGTGGAATGGTTCACGATGTTATATGGGGATCTACACTAGTAGACGAATATTCGATGATGGTAGCTTTGCCTATATAGATTAGGTAAGTGGCGACGCATTTGCACCGCATTTGCGTCGCAAAATAAAAGATTTAAAGGAGACAAAAAATGTCTGTAAATAGCCCAATCGTAAATGCTCGCGTTAAATACGTGAATGGATTAGAGATTGCTTATGCAACAACAACCACATTAACACTGGCTGCTGGTGCTGCAAGCAACTCTACAAATGTAGATGATATTATTTTAAGTGCTCCCGTGACCAACACAATTACTTCTGTTGGTGTGAACGGTGTAGACATTGCAGCTGCTGTATTAAGCAGTTTTTATGCCGTGTATGTAATCGGCGACTCTACTGGCTACAGAGCGACTGCAAGTTTATTATCCTTAAGTGCAACTGCCCCTTCTTTGCCTTTTGGGTATGATATGTTTAGGCGTGTTGGTTATGTATTAACTGATGGTTCTGCTCTTTTAGTTAAGTTCTGGCAATATGGCCATGCTAGCTCAAAAGATATGTGGTATGACACTGGCATTGCAACACCTGCAATTACAACATCTACTACCTATGTATCTCAATCATTAGCGGCTGGTATTCCTCCATCGTTAGTATGTGAAGCATATCTGAAGGTTGATTATACAGCGAACAGTGCGACAAATACTTGTACGATGGCGCCGTACGGCTCAACAGCTTCGGTTGGTATGATTATATTTGGTTATGGTGTGGCAGCAGCTCAGCAAGGTATGGTAACAGTTCCAACTGCGCTTAATTCTACTGCTCCAAGTATTACCCATAAAGAAACATCAGCTAGTGATGCTCTTGTGATTCTAGTAGCTGGTTATCAAGATAGTTTAGCGTAATAAACTAAAGGAGAACCCCAATATGGCGTACACAACTAATGAGCTCATAACAGGTGCTTTTTATGCATCCGGCGTAGTTTCACGCGAGTTTGAGACAGTTAGTGGGCAACAGATTGGGGATGGCCTTAGTTGGTTAAATGATATTCTAACTGAGAAAACAGTTGATGATGGTATGGTTCCTTATGAATCAACCTATACGTTTACTGCTGTTCCAGGACAAGAGATATATTCAATACCTGATTTGATTGCAATTGATACGTTGGTGTTCTTCAAGCAGTCCGTACGTTTTAGTATGTCATATACAAAGCGAAATGCTTATTTCGGATCTAATCGTGTTGAAAGCATTAGGAGTTTGCCATACCAATGGTATTTCGAAAGAAAGTTTGGTGGTGGAAACCTATATATATACTTTACTGCTGACCAGAATTACCCAATGGAACTTCATGGAACATTTAGATTAGCTGAAGTGGCATTAAATCAAGATTTAAGTTTGACGATTGATAAGTTTTATACGACTTATCTGAGATATGCTTTAGCCGATAGAATTTGCGCTGAATACAATTATGTTACGCCTCCAAATGTGGTGAAGCAACTTGGAAAATATGAAGGATGGATAGACAAAAAATCTAAACTTATTGACCTTCAGTTAGAGAAGGCATCCTCTCTTCAGGGGAGTAATGCGACTTATTCTTGGGCATGGATCAATCTTGGGAAGGGGTTTCTTCCTTAAGTTAATTTTGCTGGTCGATACAGCTTATTTGGAGTTTGAATGGGTACGGAATTATCAGAACAAATACCAATCAATGTTGCGGGTGCAAGTTCCTTTGGAGTGTGGCCCAAGATAAATCTTGAAAAGACATATAATATGTATCTTTCAGATGAATGGATGATTGGTTTCCCTGGCTATAAGAAAGTAGCTTTGGATGGTGCCCCTGGGGAAGGTAGAGCTATATTTCGGTCTGTTCGCGGAAATTTCCTTCTTGTTGTAGTTGGATCTGCAGTTTATAGATTAAATGAAGCATTGGCTCCTACTTTTGTAGGCACATTATCTACAAGTGCCGGCGAGGTATTTATAGATGAAAATCTATCGCAGCAATTGTGCTTAGTAGATGGTCTAAGGGCATATATTTATAATTCTACAACTGGAATATTAACGCCTCAAAATCTTGTAGATGGTACTGTCCCAACGCCATTACCGGTAATTCCAAATTATGTTTCATTCCATGGTGGGTATTTTCTAATTGCATCTGCTTTGAATAGCATCAATAATTATCAATGGTTTTCCTATATAAGAAATGATGACAACACCATTAAATGGTCATCTACTCAGACTATATCTACAAAACCTGATGCTGCGATAGCAGTAAGACGAATTCCAGGTCGAGGTAATAATGTTATAGCATTTGGACGTTCTGTTGCTGAGATACACACGTTGGTTGCACAAACTGGGGCATCTCAATACACAAGAGTATCTTCATATAATATTGATAATGGGTGTATCAGCGTATCAACTATCGCAGCTGGAGAAGATACGGTGGCGTGGTTAGCGGTTAACGAAGCTAATAGCCCGGTTATTATGGTTACCAATGGCTCGGAAACAAAGCAAATTTCTACGGATGGGATAGACCATCTCATGGAAAGTATCCAGTTCCCAGAGGACTCAACGGCATTCTTTTTTAGACAGAATGGACATTTATTTTATCAGCTCACGTTTTTTAATAAGGCAGACAACTTAACTCTTATTCATGATTTTACAGTTGGTAAATTCTTCCATCTATCAGATGAGAATCTAAACTTTCATATAGCTCGTGATGTGGTTTACTTTAATGAAAAATCTTACCTCGTATCATTGAATGATGCGGCTATATATGAAATTGGAGATGAGTTTAACACTTATAGTTACAGTAGAGATCCTAACGATATTGGCCAACTTATCCCGAGAATAAGGATATGCAAGACTATAAGAAAGAAAGATAGTTCCACATTTAGAGGTGGGATGTTCACATTTTTGATAGAGCAAGGTGTCACTAATTTTAATTTTGGTGCTGATGGCGATAATCAAATGATAACCGAGATTACAGAGGATATAATAGTCAGCGAATCTGATATCCCTATAGTAAGTGAAGATAGTTTCTTTTCGGTTGATAATAATAGGCCACGGGTTGATATGTCTTTCTCAAAGAATGGTAACGAGTCCTTTAGTAATATAGTGGGAAGAGAGCTAAACCCACAAGCACATTTTAGGAATCAAATAAGATGGCATAGACTTGGGCAAGCTAATGAACTTACTATTCAGTTAAGATTTTGGGGATTTAATAGATTCGTAGTAACAGAAGGGACGATTGAGACATACTGATGACAATCCCAAATTTACCACCATTCTTCAATATGATTTATACTAAAGAGAATGGAGAATTAACACCGAATGCTCAGCTGTACAATGATTTAATGTACCAGGTATTAAATGAATTGCTTAACAGTTTCAATAATAACTTTGACAATGGATTGCAGGTACCAAATAAAACAACTGCAGAAATAACAGTTTATAGAGACGATCAGATAACGCCATTAGGAACGACATGGTATAACACGAATTTAAATAAGCTCCAGGTTAAAACAAAGATGGCAATAATAATCCCTCCTACTCCTGGAACAATAGAAACCGTAACAAGCACATAAGGGAATATGAAATGGATCCATATAAAAATCAGCCATACAATAATCAGCCAAATCCTTTCCAAGGGCTCTCAAAGTATAATGGTCCATCTACACCTTATACTGGCCAAGCTTTAAATGAAGTAAAAGGCTACTATGACCCATACACAGAATATGCACGTAATCCTGAAGATTTCCTATCTAGGATCTCACAGAGCTTTAAACAGAACCCAGGACAAATAAGAGCCAATGATATCCGGATGAAAGAGCATACTGGCGCAGCTGCTGCATCAGGAAGAATAAATAATCCACAATATGAAGAAGAGCATGGCGATTTAGCTAGTGCTCTATATAATCAGGATATGCAACAATATATCGACAATATAATGAAGCAACAAGGCTTAGGTTTTCAGGCTGCACAAGGCGCTGCTGGGGATGTTTCTAATATCCTAGGGGAAGAAGGCGCATATGCTGAAAGAGCTTCAAGACAAAAACAACAAGATGAGAATGCTCAATGGCAAGCCATAATTAAAGCTATCGGAATGATGGGTGGTGCTTATCTTGGAGGCCCCGCTGGCGCTGCAGCAGGCGGTCAATTAGCCGGTCAATTTGCGCCGGGTGGAGGAAATGAGCCGGAACAGGGTTATGGATATAACAATCCTAACTATTCAAACCGTAATAGCAGATGGACTACGAGGTAACAGATTATGCCATTTCAAAGAAGCAATGTGGGTGGAATTCCGTTACTAAAAAGCCCATGGGACATGGATTTTGCAGACATGCTCCAAAAAGGCATCGCGCTTCGTCATGAACCTCAAAGGTTGATGCGGGAGAAAGAGAAGGAGCTACTTGCTAATTCACTTAAACAGAATGAATTAAATTATGCCCCGCAAACATCTGAAGCAGATATTAGGCTTAAACAAGGTCACGCTACGCAATATGAGAATATGGCAAAACTTCCATATGGCGGGAATGTTACTGGCGATGTTATGCAAAGCATTATGGTGCACAACATACTTAATGATCCAAATGCTCCTGCTGAATTAAAGCAGTTGGTTGGCGGTGATAGAAAGGCATTAATTAGACAGAGATTAATGGGTAATACTCCTGAATCTGCAAAATTGAGAGAAGATGAACAAAGGATTATGAATGATCCAAATTTATCTGACCAGGAAAAAGAGGATGCTATAGGATATAACCGATCAAAGAATATTAAGAATTCAGTAATACCGGAGTTAGAAGTACAAAAAACCCGGGCTGACATTACATCTGAAGGATTTGAAAAATTATTACAACCAGACATGTTGGAAGCCTTGACTCAATATTCTGGAGGACCAGGAACGGCTAAACGAGCTGCTGATGAATGGGAGAAATGGCTAACAGGGAAAACACCTGAAAGATTATTAAAATATGAAGATGCTGAGTCTACTGCAGAAGGCGTTGCCATGAACTTAAGAGCAGCAATTAAAGAATCGGTATCTCCAGCAAAAGGTGAAAAAATATTAGATATGATTTCTCCTGCTAATATAAAAAGAAGTCCAGAGCAAGCCATTAGACGACTTCAAGCTGCTGCTGATTTCTTTGAAACAGAAAGAAAAGGAATTTATCAAGGAACCGGAAGAACTCTTAAACCAAAAACGCAAAATAATAAAAAAACAAATTATGAAGGGAAGACAAGGAATCTTGATTTAACCACAAGGAAGCTTTCATAATGGGTATTCAATATATAAAAGCCTCGAATGGAAAAACATATCCAGTAGATTCAAACTTGTCAGATGATGAGGCTGTTGAATATGTAATAAAACAAATTAAGGGGAAAGAATCTAAACCTGCTTCTCAAGGCGATATAGTTAATAAAGTTGCTCAAGATGCAGACCTTATAAGACAAGGCAAAAATCCGATTAATTCTCAAAGAGGGGCCCCTCCAGAATCTAATGGTCGTATGGCGTTAGATAAATTTCATGATGCATTACGTAATCTAGGCGCTGGAGCTGGGAATTCTCTTCAAAATGCTGCGCAAGGATTGAAACCAATCTTAGGCATGTCAAATCCTAATCTTTTAAATGCTAAATCTGAAAATAATATTGATTTTGATAAAATGTTTGGCGTTAAAGAAAAGAATGAAGCAATCCAAAAGATTCCGGAGATCGCAACATCATTTATTCCAGGGATTGGCGCTGGGAAAGCTCTTGGAAAAGCACCAGGGTTAGTAAAGGCGGCAGGCTTAGCGGCTGAACAAGCGGGAATCCAAGGTGGTTTAGGATACTTATTTAATCCAGAATCTCGAGTGGAAAGCGCAGGAAAGGCTGGGGGGATAGCTGGAGGAAGTCAGTTAGCTATAGACTCAATGATTTCAAAACATCCAATAGCTAAAGCTTTAAAATATTTGCTACCAAGAGCTGGTGGTGCTTTCGCTGGTCAAAAAACTGCTGAATTTGCAGGATTGCCAGGATGGGCACAAACAGCAGCTGGGATTGGAGGCGCATTTGCCGGGAATGCTGGTGCTAATGCTATACCAAAGTTATTAAGAGGGGCTAAAAACCTTCACGGAAAAGAGTATGCCGAGGATGTTGTAAAGGCTACTGAGAAGATGGACCCTATAGAGCTGAAACAAGTAATGGAAACGGCGAAAAGACGTGGTGTTAATTTAACACCTGCAGAGATTACTCAGGACCCTGTTTTATTAGCAAAAGAAGCAAAAGCTGGCGTTAATAAAGAAAATGTTAGATTAAAACATGGCTTGGAAGAAGAAAGAAAAGTAACTGAATCTCAGGTGAATAAAAAATTCAAAGACGAAGTTTATAATCCTGAAAAGCATGATGCTATTCAAAAACAAGCATTTGATGATGCGAAACATAAGAGGGTTCCACAAGATTTACTTCCCGTAGAACATGATGATCTTTATAAGAGAGCTATTAAATTTGCTAAATCCAATAATGAGCTTTCCGCTGAATTGGCGAAGTATCCAGGCGGTTCTGTTGGAAGATATGATGTTGTCAGAAGGGCTTTAGATAAGATGATAAAATCAGAGCCAGCATCAACTTTCAATTTGGTAAATGCTAGAACGTCATTATCTAAGGCTCTTAAAGATTTCTCCCCAGAGTATAGAACAGCAATGGATCTTTCTGAAAAAGGGAAAGTTTTTAAAACTATAAGCGCATTAGAAAATCAAGGGAAACTTATAGGTGAAGATTTCTTCAAAGGCATGGAAGATCAAAAGAAATTTGATAGTCTTGTAAAGCATACTAGAAATGTGCCAGGAGCTGATGAATTCTTGGATGATACACGAAAGTTATATCAATTAAGGAAATCAGTAGACACGACGGCGCTTGCTAAAAAGCTAACCGATACAATGCTTCCTACTTCAAAAGCTGAGGCGGGGACATTTTTAGCTAAACTATTTAATGGCAAGTCTGATAAAGCAATGATTGAATTAATGTATGATCCAGAAATAATGAAGAAAGTTCACACAATTGCTGGAATGACAGAACCAGAAAAAGCAATGATTGAGTTTTCAAAGGTTCTATCTCGTAAAAAGGCTCAGGATGTAGCCAGAACAAAATAAAAGGGAATTTAAAATGTCACTAGACCCACGATACATAACAGATGGACCTTTAGAGGAGGGATTTCTTAGTAAGGATTCTGGCTTACCTCTTGCTGGTGGAACCGTGACCTTCTATAGGGATTCATCACGAATAACACTAAAGACAGTTTACGAACTTACTGGAGCGCCTCCCAATTATTCTTACGTTCCTCTTCCTAATCCTATAACTTTAAGCTCAATTGGGGTCATCCAGAATGCGGGAGGAGACAATGTTGTCATATATTATTATCCTTGGCTTGCTGACGGCATCACTCCTGATCTCTACTATGTGGTTGTAAAAGATTCCAATGGAGTAGATCAATTTACACGCGAAGCATGGCCCAACTCTGCCGCAGGGGAATCTCCAGGAGCAGACACAAGCTTGCCGGTTCAAAACCAGATAAGCAATCCGCAGTTTACGCAGATTCTTATAAATGATGTTCCAACGTTAACGCCTTCAACTACCACTTTTTCGGTATCGGCCGAAACAAAGGAATTTGAATTAGCGCCCGACTGGACATTTATTATAAGCGGAACAGGGGATGTTACAGTTGAGAGATTGGCATTAGAAGGTCAATTAGCAGCACCAACTAACCCCCCTTATGCTTTAAGCGTATCCACGGGTTTAAATATAAATAAATGTTATTTAAGACAACGGTTTTATACTAACTCTGGGTTATGGACTAGCACCACCAGCGAACCGCTCTTTTTATCTGCATCTTTAGTTTTAAAGAATCTTATCAACGCTGCTACGACAATAGATATGTTCTACCAAGCCTCTAATGGTAGCGGGGCAACACCTTTAAATATATTGAGTAAACCTGTTTCTGCATTATCTGATTACACATCATATACAGGACCAGGTGTCGAGATACCAATTTCTACCGATGCTCTATCAGGAGACGCAGGCTATGTAGATATCTATATATCATTTGGGCAAGCATCATCGGTTGCAGTTACGAGCATTCAAATCGTGCCTGTGGTAAACGTTACCTCAGTTCCGGTTATTTCTTATGACATTGCGAGCTCCAATAGAGCAGAAGCATTGATGGGGGACTACTATTTACCTAGGGTGACATCTTCGACAATACCAAGCCTTCTTACTGCCTGGGATTTTAAACTTAACCCTGCGCAATTTGGGGCCGCTGGAGTAGCTGCAGGGCCTGTATCAACAACACCTCAATATATATGGGATCAAACTATATGCGCCACCTCATCAGGGACAGCAGTAGTAAGTCGAAATGCAGTAACTGGGGGATTAGTTCTGGCTCCTGATACGGCTAATCAATCATTGTATATGATTCAATACCTAGGGTCTCCGCAGGCTAAGGAAGTGCTCTTTAGTCGACTAAGCTCAAATATATCAGCATATCTTGCAGCGGGCGGAAGCTCCGTAGTCGCAAGCGTGTATTTATATGTAGCTCCTGCAGCTACCGTAATACCTATATTGCCTTCATCTTTGGTAACCGTGGCAAGTAATGGCTCCTTGTCTGGCCTTGCGGCTGGATGGTCCATAATCCCAAGAAGTGGGTTAGATACTCCAAGGGCTGTCTTGTCTGCATCTTTTCCGACGGTAGATGAGGATATTAAGTTTACAGGATGGGAAGTCGTAGAAAGTGCCCAATATAATGATTCTAATAAGTTTGCCATTGTTGTTGTGTTCTCATGGACCACAGCTCCGACAATTAATATTGATTCAATATCTTTAAACAAAGGCGATTTGCCAACACGACCGGCTCCTCAGACGGCATCGGATGTTCTTTCAGAATGCCAGTATTATTATGAGAATAGCTATAACTCTGGAGTTTATCCTGGGGCGGCATCAACACCAGGTTCATTGGTTACTCAGCAAGCAGTTATTTATAATGCTCCAAACTCCTTTACATGGACCAGGACATTTGGGCTACAGTTTAAAACTAAAAAACGAACAAATTCAACTGTTAATATTTATTCTGTAAATGGAGCTATAAATACTGTTCAATTAAATACGTACGACGCTGGCGTTCAAATAGGAACACAACAGGGGACAATAACATTAGGATGGACGCAATTCTATAATGGAAATTCTGGGGTAGATTTTCAATCTATTTCTACAGTGGCTTTTGCAACGGCAGGAGCTGGCACAAGTGAAACCAGAGAAGTCGTTATACAATATCATTATGTCGCTGACAGTAGGTTAGGAGTTGTGTAGCTTTATCCGCTAGGTTATGGTATAATCCTTTATTTTAGGAAATATTATGGCTAAATTTAGAGATACGAAAACTAAAAAATACATTTTTTGGAGGATGTCAGTTTTAGTAAGAGATAAGAGTGAATGCCAACATTGCGGCTCTAAAGATAACTTGCAGGCACATCATATTGTCGAATGGGATGACGATATATCATTAAGATATGATGTTAGTAATGGATTAACGGTATGCGCTTCTTGCCATTTTAAAATACACCATACCGGTAGAGCGCCATGGAATACCGGGAAAAAAATGACTGACGCTCAAAGAAAAAAGTTGAGCGAGGCGCATATGGGGCAAATTCCTTGGAATAAAGGAATCCCGCAAACTGATGAGGTTAAAAAGAAATTAAGCCTGAAAAATAAAGGTAGAAAACTTGGGTCTATGTCGGAAGAGCGGAAACGTAAAATAGGCGAAGCCAATAAAGAAACATTAAGAAAAAATTCTGAATTTAGGAAAGGAAAAACCTGGATTAAATGCGCAGAAACTGGGAAAAGATTATGGATAGAAAAGGGATTATAGCTTAACAATATTAATTAAAGGGATTTTAAAAAATGGCAACACCATACATAGCACAACAAACAGTAACAGATTTTGGCCTTCGGTTTGCCGATTTAAAATATAGCGCCAAACTTGCAATTACGACTGATACATCTCTGACAATACCAGGGAATGCACCACGCTATAAAGCGGTCATAAAATGCGTCACCGCAGGGGAAGTGTGGGTAGCAGCTAATGCAACTGCTGCTGCAACTGCAGGAACAACTTTTGCTGCATCTACATCCGAGATGATTACTGGGAATTACCCAATTTGCAGGGAAGTGAAAGCGGGAGATGTGCTTCATTTCTTCAGTACAACAGCAACCACAGATGTAAGTGTTATACTATATGCATTAGGGACAAATAATTAAGAATAGGAGGCCAGGATGGCTAATATTAAATTCAGTCAGTTTACTCCTGGTGGAAACGTTCAATCAGGCGATATAGTTGTTGGGCTTAGGTCAGGTGATAACGCGCAATTTACCCTAGCTGGTGGTGGAGGCCTTTTTTGGTCTGTCATTCCTGGTTCTTCCCAAACTGCAATAGTCAATACGGGACTTATACCTCAAAGCGGAGGCCTGACTACCATTACACTACCATCTACGGCTCCTATTGGCTCTGTAATCTCAATACAAGGAGAAGGCTCAGGAGGATGGGTAGTAGATGCACCCGGAACTCAGATAATAAGGATAGGAGCTTCTGCAAGTTCAGCAGGAGGATCTATAGCTTCAAGCAATAGATATGATGCTATAACCTTGATATGTATCGTAGCAGACACCGAATGGGCCATGTACGGTCCCGTTTCCTCAGGATTTGTAATTACTTAAAAGGATTTTAAGATGACAACTAATAACAGTTTAAATAATGCCACCGTTCCATTAACTCCAGGTTTTGGAGGAACAGGCGTAGCAAACACGGGAACAATAACTGTAGGTGGGAATACTGCTTTTTCAGGTGCTCATACTTTTACAGGAACAATTACTGGTGATACAGCTGTAACATTTCCCACTTCTGGTACTTTGGCTACAACAGCTGGCGCTTCAGGAATAGTTAATAGTGGAACTGGAAATCAAATTACATATTACGCAACAACCGGAACTACTGTTTCTGGTTTAACTGGGGCTAATGGTTCGGTGTTGGTAACAAGTAATACTGGTGTGCCTTCTATGTTAGCCAATCCTTCAGCTGATGGTCGACATTTAACGTCTGCTAATGCTGCAATTCCTTTGTGGTCAACATCAAGTTACGCCGATACGTACGGGGTTTCTACTATTTTATATGCCAGCTCTGCTAATACCGTCACAGGTTTGGCAACGACAAACAGAGCTTCATTGTCAACTAATGCAACGGGTGTGCCAACATGGCTTGCTTTAACAGATGGTCAGGTTGTCATAGGAAGTAGTGCTGGAGCTCCCGCTGCAGCTTCTTTATCTGCTGGAACAGGGATTAGTATTACACCGGGATCAAATAGCATATCAATTGCGGCAACTGGAGCAGCAGGGATATCATGGGCTAATATTTCTGGGACTACACAGGCTGCAGCTGTTAATACGGGATATGTGGTTGGCAATGCATCTCAGACAACTATTACACTACCGGCCACAGCAGCGCTAGGATCTGTAATAACAGTTCAAGGTAAAGGCGCAGCTGGATGGATTTTGGCAGCAAATACAGGACAAACTATTCAAGTTGGACAGACTGCTTCAAGTACAGCAGGTTCAGTTACATCTGCAGCAGCTTTTGATTCGATTCAAGTTGTCTGTATTACGGCCAATACTAGTTGGGCCACGATTAGCGTTTTAAGTAGTGGTGTAACCGTAGCATAAAGGAATAAATATGGCCATAACAACTCAATTAAATACAGGAACTACCCCTTTAACGGTTGCTGAGGGTGGAAGTGGTGTATCAACACATACAACCGCGTACGCTCCATTAGCAGCCGGAACAACGGCTACGGGAGCTACACAAGTATGTTCTACAGGGCTTTCTACTTCAGGATTTGTGCTGACATCAACTGGAGCAAGTAGTCTCCCATCTTTCCAAGCTCCAACAGGACCTACAGGAAGCCCAATATTAGTAAGCGTTCCTTTAACGTTGGCTCAATTTTTAGCTCTAAAGAATACACCAATACAAATTATAGCAGCGCAAGGAGCCCATACTCTTGTTGTGCCAATCAGCATAGTTGTTGAACTTGTGATGGCTGGAGTTGCATTTTCTAATTTAGGAATAACAGGACTTCAATATGGAAGCACAACTAATTTTGCTGGACAGCGTATAGCAGAAATTCCAGCCGCAAATATTCAAACTGTCACAGTAGATACAATATTAAATGTGCCAATTCAATACAGTGCCAGCACATTATATCCTACAATGGTAGTTTATACGGGTTCAACGTCTATAAATGCAGCTGTATATATGAGTAGCACATCAACTACGCCACTTGGTGGGACTGGAGCAACAGTCAATGTAAATGTAGTATATTCAGTTATTACAACAAGCGCATAAAACATATAAAAGGATTTAATAAATGCCCGTTTTAAATTATCAAGTTAACGCACCAGGTTATGGCGGAATAAATCCTAAATTAGTTTATATTTTTACTAATGATCCAATTGCAGTTGTTACAACAACAAATTATATAGATTGGTTAGCTAACCCTAATGGAATATATGCTGGAGATGTTGCATTAATTGTTACCCAAGAAACGCCAACATCAAATCTTGGGGTTGGTTTTTATGAATTTGAAAGAGTTGGAACGACAAATCATTGGAATTTAATTCCTATAACTAATAGTCCAGTTTCTGTTAATTCAGTAACAGGGACTATTAATGAAATAATTGCCACTCCTACTATGGGTGATGTTATTGTATCCATTTATCCTAATCCTCAAATTCCAGGAATTGCATCTATAGGTCTTCCTCATGGAACTACAGCACAACGAGCTGGAATTATAGGAAGTATTAGATTTAATACTGACACAGGCCTTTTTGAGGGAACACCAGATGGAACAACGTGGATTGCATTTGCTTCTGGAAGTTCAGGTGTCAATAGTATAACAGGAACCACAAACCAGATTGTTGTTTCATCTCCAACTGGAAATGTTAATATATCAATTGATCCTGATCCAATCTTGCCTGGAAATGCAGCGGTTACTATCCCATCTGGAACAACTGGTCAAAGGGGCAATATTGCTGGGTCTCTTCGTCTTAATACGACAACTGGTTTTATAGAACTGACAAATGATGGTACAAATTGGTACACCATTCTTAATACTAATAATGGTGTTTCAAGTATAGCCGGAACAGCCAACAGAATCACAGTAACAGGAACAACAAATGCAGTAGTTGATATAGCAGCAACATACATTGGTCAAACAAGTATTACTACATTAGGAACGGTAACTACAGGGACTTGGCATGGAAGCACAGTAACAGTTCCATTTGGTGGTACGGGAGATGCTAGTTTTTCTGCCTTTGCTCCAGTTTGTGGAGGGGTAACAACAACTTCTGCATTACAATCTGCCACTACAGGAATTGCTACTGCTGGATTTGTTTTAACATCTAATGGAAGTGCAGCTCTTCCTAGTTTTCAGGCAGCTCCAGGAGCCGGAAGAAGTGCAGTATTTCTAGCTGCTGTTACAGGAGATGGAACTACATTATTTTCGTCTTTTAATGTTTCCAGTATTATAGATGTAGGAACTGGAAATTTAACAGTTAATCTTACATCAGGAACCGCAACATTTCCATTTATAAGTATTATTGGTATAGCAAATGGATATTTTGGAACAATAGGAACAAATTCTGGATCATCTGTTAATTTTCATTGTTCTCAAGGTGCCAGTAATTTTAATGACGCTGGAATTTACTATGTTGGAGCATTTTAATGTATGAAATATTTAATTAAAAATAAAGATGGTTCTGTTCATATAATGACTACTATTTCAGATGAGACAAGATGTGAAGATGAGATATTAAAATTATCTCCTAAAGATCGAGATAATGTACATTCTCACAGAGTTATAGAAGAACATGAAATACCAGAAGACAGATCTAAAAGGCATCTTTGGTGTCATTTAGATGACAAAATAATTATTAAAGATTAATAGATATATTATAAAAATATAATATGAAATTGACAAAAATATTCATGGCTCCAATAAGCATTGTTGTAACAGGGACTATAATATGTTTATGGGCATCAATAATAGTATATTCAAAAATATTTAATAAAGATGAAACTTTGATTGAAAAGAAAATGGAAGAAATTGTAGAGAAAAATATAGAGAACGTTCTGAGTCTTCCTTCAGGTTCTTTACAAGGGAAATTAGATTTTATGGTTCAACCTATAGAGCCTGAAGAAAATAAAAATAATTAATATAAGGAGATTCAAATGACAATTATAAGTTTTACAGTGAACGAACCAGGTCAAGCCGGTGTTTTTCCAAGCATGATGAGAATCCAAACCAATAACACATTAGCTCAAGTTTTAGTAACTGGATTTTTAGATGAAATGTTTGCAGAAAATGTTCCATTACAAAATGGAATGATGGCTCTTGTTTCTACTAAACCATCTCAAAATTCTTCAGTGGTAAATACCAGCTGGCTTGAGGTTAAGTTTGCCTCTGGTCATTGGACTTTAACTCCTACAGCCGTTGCTCCAGGATCAATTACACTTCCAACTATTACAAATCATATGGCTGTTTTTACAGATACAGTTGGAACACTTGCAGATGATACAAGCGTGGCGATTAATGGTGGAAATATTCAAGCTGGACTTTCAGGTACAGCTGGTTATTTAGCTTCATTCCCTGCAACTTCAGCAAAAGGCTCATTGAGATTGACTGCTGTTGCAAATACTGGAGATACCTTAGTTACATTATCTAATGTTGCACATGGTCAGGCTACTGTTTATAGCATTCCTGATGCTGGAAATGCGTTAGGTCGTGTATTAGTTGGCGCTACTGCAACACCGTTTACTACAGGACATATTTTAGCGTCCTCAGGGACTGGTGGCCTTGTTGTTGATTCTGCAATACCTACAACTTCAGTTCAGTTAAAGACTAATATCAAAGCAGTAACAACAGCTAATATTGGCGGAGCTGGCGCTGGACCTTTAACAGTTACTCAGGCAGCCTGTACATCTAGTAGTGTTATTATTTGCCAAGTACAGTCTTCAAGTAACCCTTGTTATGTAATTACCGTTGTTCCAGGAACAGGAAGTTTTACAGTAACTACGAATACGGATCCGGGTGCTTCATTGATATTAAGTTATGTTTTATTTGTAGCAGCTCAATAGGGAGATTAAGATGCCAATTATAAGTTCTAATTTCAACCAGATTGGAAATTCAGGACAACAACCTGGAACATGCTTCATTGAAACTGATGATAGTTTGACAACTATTCAAACAACAGGATATTTAAATACATTAGAACGTCAAGGATTGCCATTAAGTGAAAACCTAATGGCATTGGTTGGCATTAATAAAGGTGCTGCAAAATCTACTGTTTGGATGGCAATTCATTTTTCAAATGGAGAATGGAGCTTGGTGCCTAGCGCTATAGAGCCATCATTAAATGCAAAATATCTTATTCAACAACCCAATGCTACATTGCCAAATGCACAAGCGATGTCTGCATTGGCTACAGGTATTGTAAAAAACACTACAACAACTGGTGTACAGTCTATAGCGATAGCCAATGTTGATTATCAGCCTGCATTAAGCGGTGAATCCTTAACGGCGGTCACAGTAGCTACTGATGACAAAATATTAATTCAAGATACAAGCGATTCTAATAATTTAAAGACAGTTACAACTCAAAGTGTTGCTAATCTATTTGCTGGTGTTACAAGTGTTTCTGGAACCACAAATAGAATAACCTCCACTGGGGGAACAACTCCTGTTATAGATATTTCAGCAAGTTATGTAGGACAAAGTAGCATAACTACTGTTGGAACCGTTTCTAGCGGAACTTGGAACGGTACTACTGTAGATGTTTCTCACGGCGGCACAGGTGTAGCTACTATGACTACAGCTTACGCTCCGATTTGTGCGGGAACAACAGCAACGGGAGCATTGCAGGTTGCATCTACAGGACAAAGCACATCTGGCTTTGTTCTTACTTCCACCGGAGCAAGCAGTTTGCCCACCTGGCAGGCAGCAGGCGGTGGGGGCATGTCGTGGGCAAATATATCTGGAACTACTCAATCAGCAGCTGTTAATACAGGATATGTTATCGGTAACGCGAGCCAAACGACAGTTACACTTCCTACTACTGCAGCATTAGGTTCTGTTGTGGCAATTCAGGGTCAAGGGGCAGCAGGTTGGGTTTTGGCACCAGGCGCCGGACAGACAATAAAAGTAGGCGGTTCTTCAGCAAGCACCTCAATAACTTCTGCTGCACAATATGACACTATACAAGTAGTTTGTATTGTTGCTAATACAACCTGGTCTACCTCTTATGTTCTTAGTGCTGGCGTAACAATAGTATAGAGGGAAATATGACTGTTAACACACAATTAGATACGGCAAGAGTTCCATTTCCTATATTTAAAAATGTAGTTGATATATCTTCTGCAAGTATATTAACAATGTATACGACGCCCGTATTAATTATACCGGCGCAAGGTGCTCACAAGGTGATTTCAATACATGATGTTTTCTTTGAATATCATTTCAATAGTATTCAATATGCAAACGGAAGTGGTATGCAATTGCAATATGGAAATACTGGATCGGGAGGAGGAACAGAAGTTGTAGTTAGTGCTAATATCAATGTTAACTCAGCTAGTAGCAATATTGGAACTGTCCCTGCAACTCCTTATACTTTAGTTGGGGTTACATCGGACATGGTAAATCAAGGTATATACGCAACTACTACTATTAATAATTATACATCTGGAAACGGAACAATTAGAGTTAGTATTTTCTATACTGTTGTAACAACTACTGCTTAAAAAGGGATAAAAATGGCAACGAATACACAATTAAATACAGCCTCTGTACCTATTCCTGTTTTTACAGCTACAATTAGTTTGTCTTCTGCAAATATTCAGGCTATGTATGTTACTCCAGTTCTTTTATTAGCAGCTCAGGGAGCTCATACATGTATACTTATTAGGGATGTTTTCAATGAATATATATTTAATAGTTCCGGTTATTCAAATGGAGATGCTCCTCAAATACAATATGGAAATGTTGGATCAGATGCTAGCCTGTCCTCATTTGTTTTTTATTTAAACAATATAGTTACTGGATCTTCAAGTAGTTTTTATTCTATTTCAGGAGAACCAACCGGAAATATTCCTACGACACTTTCTGTTAATGCTGGAATATACATATCAAATCAAAGTGCTTCATATACAGGTGGAAACTCAACGTTAAAAGTAACAATAAATTATTCAGTAATAACAACAACTGCTTGATATGGAAGATTAAGGAACATGACAGTAAATACACAAATAAATAGCACTGTTGAATATTTAAAGTCAACGGTTACACTTTCTTCAGCAAACATTAAAGGTATGTATGCTGCTCCTGTTATTTTAATACCAGCTCAAGGTGCTCATACTATAATAATGATTCATGATGTGCTATTGGAATTAGTTTTTAGCACGCTTGCGTATACAGGTAGCGATGGGAATGGATCTGTTATTATGCAATATGGAAACACAGTCCATGGAGCTGGCCCATCTGCACTTATTATTAATAGCATTGTTACTGGAGCAGTAAATTCAGTTGGAACGTCAGCAAACGTAAACATTTCTGATTCTCCTACTAATTATATTAATGCTGCTATATATGCATCTAATACTACATCAGCTTACGCAACCGGAAGCGGAACTATAAATTGCACAATATTTTATTCAATTATAAATACGATCACATAATAGGTAATAAAAATGAATAAACAATCTGGATCGATAGGGTTATGTTTTGTGTTTCTTCTAGCTTGCGTTGCAGTCTATGCCGTAGGGTATTATGGATGTAATTGCATGGAGGATTTTGATGATTCAGATTTACAAAATGTGGAATCTATACAACTTACAGACATTTATAATGATCCATTAGAAAAAGTTAAATAACTATATTATTTTTATTGAAATTTACTGTATTTAATTATGGTGATTATAGTAATAATCACCCTTTTGATAAAACATGCTTTGCTTCTGACTTATTTCAGTCTTTTTACTTATTTTTTGTTTTTATTGGTAACTAAGAAAGTTTGGAATTGTATTTTGAGTCGGTGACAAATTGTCACCAGTTGATTTTGATTTGTAACTTATAACGACCTTCCCTCAAACAACAAGGGATTGCCGGCTTTAGTATTATGCCAGGTCAGTTTATCTATGAACGAGCGAACTGTCAAGGATTACTTGATAGTTCAAATGGTTATAAAATGTAACCATTTGAACTTATAACTAATGGTTACTAGTTGATCCATTCATTACCTATCGACCTTATTACAAACAGATTGAAACATTTTCAAATTTTTCATAAGTTTCTTATCTAAAATAAATTCGGAAGACTTATACATTTCTTCTACTTCAGGAAGAATTTCAGTTATACATTCAATTATATAACCCATAGTACAATCTTGTATTTCTTTTTTGTCTTCATTTATCTTATCAGCTAGTCTTCGTAATATATAAATAAGCGTTTTTTCATCAAATATTTCTATTATAGAATCTATTTTTATATCCATTTTTTAATTATTATCCGATAATAATTTTTTCAAATAATCTCTTCTATTTATCAAATATTCTCTAGATTTAGGTATTGAATTCATAACATCTGAGCATTGTTCTTTTGTAAAACATTCCTCTTCAATACCCTCTTTGAGGCTTTTCTCAAACTCATACATTCTTTTTAGTATATCCAAAATAAGCTGTAATTCTTCTTTTTGTTTGTTGCTCATAATATTTGTAAGTATTTCTTCTTATTCTTATCGTACTCTAGAATACTTAAAGCTTGCTCTAGTTCGCTTCTAAAGAAATCCGATATTGTATTGATTGTCATAGTTGATAAAAGAGCAGTTATTAAAAAATAACTATAATCTTGATATAGGTTATGTTCAGAAAAATACCATAAACCAAATATTACAGCTGAAATAAACAAGAACCTAACCCTAGAGTTTAGTTTGCTATAGAATCGTATTTTATCTATTTTATTAATAATATTTCGCGTTAAAGGTATCATCATTATTTTTTGTTCTCTTTCCAAGCGTGATAAGCCTCTGAATACATAAATGCAAATGCAGTTCCGGTTCCCGCTATGCTTCCTCCGGCTATACACCCATAAATGCCACCCGTTCTTGCTCCATTTATGCATCCAAATACAGAAGCATTTCCAGCCAATATTGCAGCTAATTTCCAATCGGTATTGCTATATGGGTCTACTCTAGGGGTTGGAACATAATGATTACTATTGTCTACAAATTCACAAGTATAAATATTTCTTATTGCTCCGGATATTGATTTTAAATATTTATTTTCTAATATTTTCATCCTGTGAACATCTCCGGATATAAAGACTTCATAACATGTAAATGATATTGATATGCCATCATATCAGATTGCATACTTCTAAAGCTTTCTCCAGCATCTATTCTTTTTTGAAACTCTGGTGGTAGGCTTCCATCATATTGCATGGTATATGCTACATATGAATATTGGCTACTATTGGACTTTGATTCTTCTGTATATGTCATGCTGGCAGAGCCAGAAACAAATTTGGTTTGCTCTATGTTTAGTAAATTCATGATAATCCTTCTTTGTTATATAAGAAAAAGATTACCATGAAGTTACAACAATAGTAATTATTATTTTAATAATCTAGATAACTATCTTTTAGGTGCTAACTTAAACTTATATATCTGTCCGTTTCCTGTATCGGCTCTATAGGAGGCCTCTTTTGTAAGATTTACAGAAGAACATCCGAACAGCCATGACAGTATAAACAAAATTCCTAAAATTTCTAAAAATGACCATATAGTTTTATGTTTCATTTTTACTCTCCCATTCCAGCTAATTTGTCGGCTAATTTATCTGATTGAGTTTGAATATCTACAATATTATCTTGTTCAGAAAGCATTCCCTCGACTACATCTCCCATTCTTTGGTCACCTCTCTCTGCAGCTTCATCTAAAGCAATAGCATTATTAAGAGATATAGATGATGGCACTAATTTTAACAAGCGTCTAATGACTGTTTTTTGTGCCATTTGCTCCATATCAGTAACCCATGGTCCAGATCCACCGCTTCTAGAGCGATTTCTTATCTTATTTATGTCGCCCATATTCATAAAATCAAACTGTTTATATCCGTTTCTCATAGTAACAACGGAATATACCCCAATCATTGGTCCGCGCTCTTCTATGCTTGGCTCATGCTCTATTCCTGGAGAAGTTCCTCTTTTCATAGAAAAAGTATCGTTTTTATAAACACATGCTGCTTCGACGGAAGTTATTTTATCTGACCGATGACTTAGTTCTATCATACCTTTGTACCCTAACATTAGTGTTGCCTGTGTTCCATAGGGGACTAAATAGACCATCCCTGAAATCCCAGGCTCTAATCCTAGTTGAGCGCATGACATAATGGTACCACATATAGATTCTACGGTGCATTTATTTAACATTGCGTTCTTTTTAAGTTCACTATAAGCAAGCATTATTAATCGATCAGAACACATATGTACTGGAAGAGCTTTATCTAAATAAGGTTGCATCTCCACTAATCTTTTATAAGCTGGAACTAAGCTTGAATTAATTGTCATTTTTTAAAGTCCTTCATTAGGTTGTTTTATTACGAATCGTCTTTGAGACGAGCATGATTTTATATATTTCTTATAAATTTGCTCATTCTCTTTTTTAAATGTAGGTGCATCAAATCTGCTGGTTTCTCTTGTCTGTTTCCATGTAGCAACTATTTTACCAGATGTGGATAGCAATGTGTCATTTTGACCCATATATATTTTTATCTTGTCTTCGATCTTTTGTTTTTTTTCTTCAGATTCTTTTATGGTGATTTTCAATTCCTCTAGTTTGTCTATTTCTTCTTGTATATCACCATTTGCAATGATGGGTTCTTGGACTGAAGCATATCCGTATAAACTTAATACTTCTTGACCAGTTGAAACTTCCGGAGCTGTTTCTGTTTTTACCGCATGCCAGAATTTCTCGTATTTTTTCAGCATCATTTCTTCAAGTTTTAAATTTCTATCTATAACATAATGTCTAAAATCACTACCACGAATCAATACTGCAACATAAGCTTTTTGCGTATTAGTAACCATCATGTAATGAGATACCTGTAATAGATAATGGTCAGGTATTTTATTCTCTCCTTGTTCTCCCCATCCTAATTCGCTTGAAGATGTTTTTGCTTCAAATATTGCATCGTCTTCTACTCTCCCATCAATATTCCCCGCCAAATACGGTATAGTTGGATGCACTATTAGATTATTATCTATAGTTACCTCTATACCTGTTTCTGATTCAAACCATTTTATAACAGAGGGCTCAAGAAAATTACCAGCCTTAACATAAGGATTATCCGATATATCTTTTGGAGTTCTTTGTCTAATTTTCTCCTGCCATAACTCTATGATGTTACCCCATTTTGAAACACCACAGATTACGGCAGAATCAGAACCACAAATATAATTCAAACGCTCCTCTAGTTGTAATGATGTCAAACTCATCTTGTCCTGTCCTCTGATGTCATATAATCAGCTAAAAAGAAATCCGCATGTTTTCTTTTTAGGTTAGATATTTTAAAGTTTTTATAGGCGTCCACAATAATATGTTCTAAAATGTTAAAACAAATGTGCATTACAAACATAATCAACATTAAAAATATAATAATCATAGTTTTCCCCTGTCAGTTAAAAAGATAATTTTTCCAGTTATTCTCTTGCTCAGTCCATATAGCTTCTTTTGATTCAGCTTCTTCTATTTCAATTTCATCTTCATCTCCATGATAGTATTCAAAACCCATTACTCACCTCCATGTATATAATCGTCTTGAGCCGCTTGCTCTATTTCTTCCCCTTTTTCTACTCCAAAAAAGAAATTTATTAATTCGTATTGATAGTCGCTTATCTTTCTGTTTAATTCTGTATCGTTCATTTATAAAGTCCTTAATTCGGTTTTTTGTAGTCAAAATCAACCACATGAAAGAATTATACAAACTTGTGTTACAAGTGTCAAGTTTTATTTAATAAAAATTAACTTAATTAAGTTTGACTATATTTAAATTACCATGTAACATTCCTTTCTAACTTGATTGAAAAGGTGCTTATATGAACGAAAATAAAGAAAAGAAAGTAACTATGTCTATAAGGCTTACAGAAAGTGAATTCGCAAAAATCAGAAGGACTTGTTATAGAGATGAAATTAAACCTGCCACTTTTGCATACCAAAGAATGATGGCTGGTATTGAAGAGCTTATTAAGAAGCAAGAAACCGACGGTTATCAATGCATGAATCCGCTATGAGGTTTGTCGGAAGAGAAATTATGGTACCTACAAGCGCATATAAGCCATTCCATTGGAACGCAAAACTGTTCCCCGGTGTCTAGGGCTATATCTAGGTAATTTTCAAATTCTGAAGGTCTTATGTCGAAATAATCCAGGTTCTCTTCTTGCACATAAGATTCTTCCGAAGCGTTTTCGTCCGGTTCATAATCTGCTGGGTCGCTGCTTAACAGTTTGAAATATGACATATAAATACACTCCATGTGATTAATACCCAAATTTTAGTATTACACATATTTTAATAAAAAAATAAATGAGTAAAAATAAAATGCATGCTGATTGTTTTCTTGTTAATTATTTTTTAAGTGCAGATGATGAGACTTTGTTTAATAGAAAAACAACTGCACAGCTAATAGGGGAGACTCACGCATGGATGGATCAAAGGGCTATAAGGGGTGGTGGAATACCGTATACAAGGAAAGGGTGTAGATGTTTCTATAGAAAAATGGATATTTTGAAGTGGTTAGAAGAATTTAGACATAAAAAAGCCGAAGGTAGAAGTATTATCTCTATTTAGAAAACCTTGGGAGGACTTTACTCACCCGTAAAAAACTAAATAGAAAAACAAATCTAACTTCGGCAAATATAACGATAAACGATATTTAGTTAAAAGACAAATTATTAATTCAAGGATAAATTAACAATTTGATTTTTATTTTCAATAATCTATCGTAATATGTACACCTGAAATGTAAATATAAAACTTACATTTCAAAATTTTTCCCTTAAATCAAATTACAAGTTTGACTTAAGGCCTAACAATTGCTCCAACAGCAACACCTTTACAAGGAAAGCATATCTTAATGTACCAATCATCACAATGCAATAGTTTTAATCAAGTTTCTAGCTATTTACCTGAAAATAATTCAAAAAACACAGATTTAAAAGTAATATATCGTACTCAAGAATATATAAATACACTTGAAGATATTAGATATGCTGTCCTTCAAAATAGAAAAACCCTACGAAAATCATCAGCCTCGGTTCTTTTAAAAATAATTTCATCTCGAAATGAAAAGTTTGGTAACTGTATAACACGTCAAACAGTTCTTGCCGATGAAATGATTAAATTTGGTTATCACAAGCGTATAACTGAAAAGCAAATATCTAGGATAGCTAATAAACTTAGAGATTCGGGCCTTATTACTTTTATTCGAACAATAAAAAAGAATGGTTATAAAGCGACATACAGTTACAAGCTAACAGAATTAGGTAGAGAAATTTATTTCTATGTAATTAAAAATAACGAATCAAACCTACAGATAAAAGTTTTAGAGTCTACAACTAAATCTGTGGATAATTGTTCGCCATTAAATAAACTTTCAGAATATTTATCAAAAATGTCCGGTCCAAAACCAGTCCAAAGTCTATACAAATCAATGGTTGAAAATAAAAATGTCCGGTCTAATATTAATATCCCATATTTAAATCTCCATACCCATACGCGCTGGACGCAAAATAAAAATAGTGAGGTAAAAGTGATCGAGGAAGAAAAAAAATACTCGTTTATAGATTTGAAAGCCGAACCTATCGACATTGACGAACCACCATTTGAATTTTTACAAAAAAATAATTACCCATATCTTGAATCTTTTCAAGAAGAAATAAAGTCAGGCAACATAAAAATTTGTTCTTTTTCAGATCCCGATCACTTAACCGTAAAAGATATGATTCGGATAAAACATGAAGAACCGCCAGTTAAAATGTCATCAATACCTATTAACAAAACTAAATTGTCCCACGAGGTTTATCAGTTTCTTTGGAAAAATTTTAATGGAATACAATTTAATATTGTTTGTGAAATTTTAGAGAATACTAGAGCTTCTGGAGCTGTTAAGATGAATATAATTGAATCTTTAAAACAATTAGTAGCTAATCTTACAAAAAGAAATAAACCAATTAGGAATTTTTATGGGTTAGCATACTCTATAACAAATAAAGTTTTATATGGTGAATAATAGAATTTTTATCCACAATTTTTGTGAATAACTCATGTATAAAAAATAATAAGGAAAGTTAAATAAATGATTAAAACTCTAATGGATTGGGGTAAAAAAGGTGTTTGTCGTCTAGCACATAATAAAGCTATAGAAACATTAGATAATCCTGGAATAGGACAAGAAGAGGCAGAATCAATTTACGAAGACATATTCTTTAAGCAAATAAGGATTATACAGAGGAAGCATAGGACAGCAGAGTTAGAAAAGAAGAAGAAACTAGAAGCCAAAGAAACCTTCCGTTTCAAATTAAGCAATATAAATAAAAAACAGGAGAAACAATGAAAATATTATCAAATAAACTTACTTCTTCAATATCAGGTGGAACAAACGAAGAAGTGCAATACTATGGAAGATACATCATTGAAAATTTGGAGGATGGAAAAGTTAGGATGATTATGTGTTTGGTTGCTGAGGGAGACCTTAAAGAACCAAAAGCTTATTAACTTATATAGAGGAAAAACATAATGACGGTAACTGCGCAAGACTTAGAAGTTTTAGATGTTCCACAACCTTTGCCAACTATAAGTTCAGATCCTACATCTGAACAAACGGGGGAAACGTTGCCACCAAGCTATTCTTTTCGAGCTTTACCAGTTGTTGATGTTTCTTCTCCTATACCTTCACCTAAGAAAATAAAAGAGAATGTAATACGAGACAGACATTTATTAAGGTTCTGCAACGTTATGGGAGTAGAGCCTGAATCAAGAAATCATTTATCTGCCATGCAGAATATTGGTCATTATTTAAACACCAGAGTAGATGAACTTTCAATACTGAAATTAAAAATCATTTCCGGTGAGATGGAAATAGCATCTACATGGTATTATTTAAGCTCCTTAACTTTAGCAAATTATACACTTATGAGTGAGGACAATAGAAGTACCGTTGCAGCTTTCAAGGCATGGGTAGCTTCTGATGTTGAGCTTTTAGCAAATATTAATGTTGAAGACCTTATGATATTAGGTCAAGATGAGAACTATTATAGGTTTGTGTTTGTTACTTTAGTAAGCGAGCACTCTCCGCAATGCTCTGTAACAATGCGTGGTTTTAACTCTAAGCTAATGTTAGAGGGTACAGCAGAGCAAACATCTAAGTTTGGATTAAACGTCTTTATACGACGTTGTGAAGAGCTTCCTGTCGAAGCTATTAAACAACTTGGAGATTCAAATCCGAGGATAGCTCGTAATTTACTGATAGACCTACAGGGGCATACATTATTTGATGGTATTTCAGAATATTTTTATAACAAACACTGGCCTACTGAAGAGGTCCAAAAGAATCCAAAGCCTAAAGTAACGACACCGCGCTTCCTTTCTAGGAAAAAGCTTAAAACGCGCTCGGGTCAATCGTATACGGGGAAAGCAAAAAGCTTTGGTCTAAGAGCTCTAGATTTTTGTTTTGGCGCTTTCTCCCTGGCTTCTGGATATGTTCTTATGACGGTTCCTGCAGCTATGCAACTTGCTATATTTTCTGCGCCATATGTTTTGGTATCCGCCTTCATAATGTTAGCGGCGTATAAAGCAAAAAATCTTTTTGCAAAAAGAAAAAAGTCTGTTGAGGCAGACGATGATTCTGAGGATTATATTAGCGTTCCACCTCCTCAAACTGCATTGCAAACACAAGAAGAAGGTTTAGAATCGGAAAATGATATCTCTGAAGAACAATTTCATGATAAAGAACTTGGTTTTATAGACACAATAGAAGAAGAAATCCCACGAAGAGGAAGCAATGCCAGCCTATAAGGAATCTATTAGTCAGATACATTTATTAAGATGGTTTAGATTGCAGTATCCCGACTTGGCTGATTTGCTTGTCGGGTACCCTGCAGGAAACAATATGAATTTATTGACCGCTGTAAGAATGAAAGCCATGGGACTACGAGTTGGAATGCCAGACTTGCAGCTTTTGGTGCCAAGATTTAATCCTAAATTTATTCCTGGATTATTTATAGAAATGAAATCTGAAAGAGGAAGGCTCTCTAAATCCCAAAATGATTTTCATGATAAGTTGAGAAACCAAAATTATACCATTGTAACTTCATACAGTTTTGATGAAGCAAAGTATGAAATTCAAGAATATTTAAAATAACAACGAAATCATTATCAAATAATTTAATTATTTTATTTAAGAGTCAGCTTTGTGATAAAGTCTTAATACATATATACAAAATAGGGAAATTTTATGGATTTAAGAAAAGGTTCGGAAGTAAAAGAAGGGAAAAGGCGCTGTATTCGTTGTAGAGGACGAAAAAAACTATATAAGACAAACGGGGCATGGTCCTTCGAAAACTCAGGCGGAACATTAACAGATTGTATATTATGTCTTGGAACAGGATTAATAGACCTTCCTGATGATGGAGTTGAGTTTGTTTGTGGTGGAGACCTAGTTCCTATTTCTAAAGAAACGAGATTAAGATTGGAGAAAGAAGATGCCAAAGAATCCAAAAAAAGACGAACAAGAAAAGCCAAAGAAGCCTCTCCGTTCGAAAAAGAGTACTGATAAGCCTGCGCGCCCATATCCACCTAAATTAAAAGAATATAATGACAAGAAAACGGCGGCGTTTAAAGAAATAATGAAGCCTAAAGTTGAGAAAACCATTATGGGAAGACCAACAATATATACAGAAGAGCTTGCGGATTATATTATTAGACAGGTGGCCTCTAGTGATATGGGTCTAAAAGCTTTGTGTGCCTCGGACGATAGGATGCCAAATCATCAGACGGTTAATGCATGGAGGTGGGATTATCCTGAGTTTTCAGCCCGTTACCTTACAGCAAAACAACATCAAACATACATTATGGGAGAGGTTTGCGAGGAAATTGCCGCTGATAAGGCATATTATCACGATGCTACAGGTGAGAAGCGTGTTGACCCCGGTTACATTGCATCACAACGCTTAATGGCTGAAACTAAACGCTGGCATATGAGTAAACTTAACCCTACATTCTTTGGAGATAGAAAGGTTGTAGAGCAAC
>Ga0209488_10000355_pt1 | contig 37529 bp, 30 predicted proteins | sample Rivendell_Oct201_8_FD_188349 | JGI IMG/M metagenome (GOLD analysis project Ga0209488, IMG submission 188349) | Vadose zone soil microbial communities from the Eel River Critical Zone Observatory, Northern California, USA -... | ecosystem: Environmental > Terrestrial > Soil > Vadose zone >...
AAGACGACGGTACCATCGAAATCGAGCTGTCCTTCCATAACGGCGATGACGCGATCCTAAAGGCCCGTCGCGAATGATTTCTTCAACAGCCTGCTAGGCTCCTAGGGCTTGCGATAGACCCTGAAAGGAGGCGTACCACGGAATAACACCTGTGACTTTGTTCGGGCAAGTTTGTGAGAAAGGCGGGTCGAGTTTGACTAGAATCATGCTGTCTGTTAACAGGCGCTAGGCATAGCCGGCTCCGGGGGCGTCGCCGGCGGCGTTTGAGGGGGGAGATACAGCAACAAATGTTTAACGATTCGTCGGCGATGATTGCGTCCACGATCGCGCAATACGTGCGTGAGGCCGCGCAGATGCCCGAAATACCGACTAATTTCTCGGAATTATCTAAGCTTTACACGCGACACTTCGATGTGGTCCGCGCGGACACGCCGGCACTACTCGACCGCGTGTACGAAATTCGCTATCAGGTCTATTGCCTCGAGAATGCCTTCGAGGATCCGGCCCAGAACCTCGGTGGACGTGAGATTGATGCCGAAGACGACCGCGCTGCCCATACCCTGTTGATCCATCGCGAAAGCGGCGAGGCGGCAGGTACGGCGCGCGTCATTTTCCCTGATCGTCGTCGACCACTGCCGATGGAGCGCGTCCTTGACTCTGCAGGACAGCGTCTCTTCCGTTGCTTGCCCACGCAAAGCACGGGGGAGGTCTCACGATTTGCCGTGCCAAAGGCTTTTAGGCGTCGCCGTGGCGAAGATCGCTACGCGGATGTTGGCGTGAATGGGCCTCCGGCGCAGGCCGAGCAGCGGGTTATGCCATTTATTACTTTTGGCTTGTTACGCGGGATCGTCAGCATCTGCCTCGAAAGTGGACTGAGCCATATCACTGCCGTCATGGAACCGCCGCTGATTCGCCTCCTCAAGCGCTTTGGCTTGGATTTCCATTCGATCGGCGGGCTCGTAGAACACCACGGGCTTCGGCAGCCTTGCGTGGCGCGTCTGTTCGATCTCATCGGTCAGGTGCGAGACGAGAGGAGCGCCTTGTGGCTATATGCGAGGGACGAAGTTTCGCGCCATACCGATCTAGACGCACCGGAAGCCAACCGGTATGCCAAGAGCAAAGCAGCGGCCCTCCCGATAGACGATTAGCGGCCAGCCCGCACCTCAGCCACTCAAGCTGAGCTCGCGCAGTGGAACGAAGGATCGAAAGCCGCTCGACCGTTCCCTTGTAGAGAAAGTTCTCTCTTGGCTAGCATCTTCAGGGAGCGGCACCAATTTCGTGCTGCCGCATGAGATCATAGAGCGTCGGACGGCTGATCCCGAGAAGCCTCGCGGCTTCCGACACGTTTGAGCCCGCTTGCGTGAGTGCTTGCCGGAGTACCTGCGCTTCGGCGCGAAGGCGGGCTTGGCGGAGGTCCAGCGAGAGTGCCGCATCCACTTCGGAGGGGGAGGCCAGCTCAAGGTCCTCGACGCCGACAACCGAACTTGATGCCATAATCGCCGCGCGTTTTACCCGGTTCTCGAGTTCGCGAACATTCCCACGCCAAGGATGCTCGTCGATAGCCCTCAGCGCGTCTGGCGTATAGCTCCGGACAGGGCGCTTGAACTTCGCGGCAAAGCGATTGAGAAAATATTTGGCGAGAAGGCGGGTATCCCCGGCCCTGTTGCGCAACGGCGGGACCTGCACCCGGATCTCATTGATCCGATAGTACAGATCCTCTCGAAACCGACCGTCAGCAATGAGCTGCGTCAAATTTTGATGGGTCGCGCAAATGACACGGACGTCGACCTGAATCGGCCGGCGCCCGCCGACCCGCTCGACGACTTGGTCCTGTAGAAAGCGCAAAAGCTTGACCTGCATCGACTGGGGCACATCGCCGATCTCATCGAGGAAAAGCGTTCCGCGGTTCGCGGACTCAATCTTACCCACGACTTGCTTGACCGCGCCGGTAAAGGCACCGCGCTCGTGCCCAAACAATTCGCTTTCCAGCAATGTCTCGGGAATTGCCGCGCAGTTCAGCGGAATGAAGGGCTCTTTGGCTCTCGGGCTAAGTGCATGGATCGCGTGCGCTAACAGCTCCTTGCCGGTACCGCTCTCTCCCAGAAGCAGCACCGTGACATCCAACGGCGCGATTTTCTCTATAGTCCGGCGCAGGGCGTTGATTTCGGGGCTACTCCCGATCACCCCGTCGAGCGGTGAGGCGTTATGTACTTCTGCCAGGCGACGAAGCTCGCTCTCGAGATCGAACAGGCGCCGAGCGCGCTCGACGACCAGCCGGAGAAACTCAGGGTCCACCGGCTTCTCGAAAAAATCATACGCACCGAGCTCAACGGATTTGAGCGCATGCTCGCGAGCACCTTGTCCCGTCGCGATGATCACCTTTGTCGCGGGCGATATCTCTCGGATCGCCGCTAGCGTCGCAAGCCCCTCGGTAGGCTCGTCGGGGGAGGGAGGCAAACCCAAGTCCACAATCGCCGCCGAGATCGCATGGCGCCGTACCGCTGCTATCGCTTCTTCACGCGTACCAGCAGTGCTCAGTTGTAGCTCTGGAAAAATCCACCGATATTGCCGTCGTAGCCCCTCATCATCTTCGACAATAAGTAATTTATCCGATGTCGAAGCAACCTCCGTCATGCGGCTGACCGACGCTGGTCCTGAATCGGGAGTGTCATTCGCATAATCGTGCCAACTCCTTTTTGAGAGATCACGTCAAGATCTCCTCCCGACGTTCGCAACAGCTCTCGAGTCTGGTAAGCACCGATACCCAGGCCGCCGGATTTTGTGGAACGAAACGGCCGGAACAACTCGTTCCGGACGAATTCATCATCCATCCCAGGACCGCTATCCGAAACCTCTATGGTAACCTTATCTCCGACGGTGCGCGACGCAACGACGACGGGCTGAGAGCGCCCTCCTGCCGCGCTCGCTTCACGCGCGTTGTTTATCAAATGATCCAAAACCGAACGCAGATCATCTCCGTCCATGGCTACCGTGCAATCCGGGGCACTGAGGCGCGTTTCAACCTGAGTTCCGAAGCCGGCTAGTTCCCGCGCCAGTTTCGCGATTACCGTATCTGGGGTAATTCCTCTCGGGGAATCGTGAACACCCCTTCCCTGCAGCTCACCGATCAAGCGGTTCATCTTGGCGACAGAGTCCTCAAGCGTCCGCAACATATCTTCGCGGAACTCAGGATTGTTGAGATGAGATCGCGCATTCGTGAGGGTGAGCCCTAGCTGAGCTGCCAAATTCTTGATGTCGTGAACGACGAACGCGAACCGCTTACTGAACTCAGTCAGCAAACGCGAGTCGATGAGGGCTCGCTCGGATTGCTCTTCGGCCAGATAGCTCGCGGCTTGCTTCCCTGCCGCGCGTAACAGGTCGAATGTTTCACGATCGAAGGAATAATTTCTATTTGCAGACGAAAGCATCGCGAAAGCAATGATGCGTTTGTTGTAGAGCAGTGGAACAGCCACCCCCGTCCCATGAAAATCGGTTGCACCGGTTTCTACCGGAGTATGCTGTACCTGAATCCGTTCGCCATGACGAAAACCCGAGATGAACGGATCATGGATGGATATTTTTTGTTGTGAGTGGACCCATGAATTCCAACCAGCCTCTGGAGAATAATTATCCTTGTCGTTGATCCGCCAAAGTATACCTCCCGGGCTGTCGATGATCTGAGCTAATGCCTTGATGACTCGAACCGATAGTTTGTCGTTGCTAGCCCCGGGCTCAGAAACCGTCTCGACAAAGCGCAGCCACTCCGCGCGATAATCATAACGATGGCTGAAAAAGTTCTTAGAAATGAATTCCTTGAGGTGGATTCGCAGCTCTCGAGCTCCAAGCACCGGGACGAGTACGATCGCGCTGCCGAGCAACATCAAGATCTGCAGCGCTGGTCCCCAACCTCCGCCCAGCTCGCGGACCACTACACCGATAGCAGACAAAGCCAGAAAAAATGCACCAGTCACGAGAAGCGTCGCGGTATGGAGCACGACGGAGCGCGAGACGTGAATGTCAATGCGCCATTCCCGGTTGCGCACTATCGCCAACGCCAGGAGCGGAACAGCGAACAGCCCCACCAAGCCGCGCCCTTCGGTTAAGCTTGGACCGGACCCCGGTACCATCAGCCGGTCGGCATAGACGAATAAGTCAAACGCGAAGGTAGCGCCGAGCGCTAGGCAGAGCGGCCAAAAATTCCGACGCCGGTCGTCCTCGATGTTTCGCAACAGATTTTCAATCGCTAGCAGGCCGCCGACGGTCAGACCAACGTGCAATACGTCGCTCAAGCGTCCGTCTGTCGCAGCACCTCCATCGTTGATTACGACGCCCAAGTTCCAACCGACAACAACCGCCGAAAAAGCGACAGCAAGGAGGAATGCCAAAAACGCCGAACTCCGCCTTCGGCCTTGGCGCAGCGCGACGAGGCCCACGAGCATGATTAACCATGCGGATAACCGCAAGCTGTCGAGACCGGCACTCGCGCCGTGGGGAAACAAGCCGGGGATCGCCAGATCAGCCGCCCAAAACGCACTCAATCCACTAGCGGCCACGATCACGATACCCTGACCGCTGAGTCGGCCTCGCAGCAGCATCAGAGCAATTAGCGCTACGAACGCTATCGAGCACGCTCCGTAAATAATTTGACCAAGAACCATGAGCTAAGACCTCACTACAGTGCTCCCTCTCCTCGAAGAATAACTCGAACTGTCTGTAATGCAATAAGCAGATCTAGGAATAATCCATGATTCTTTATGTAATATAAATCGTACGAGAGTTTCACTCGTGCATCCTCAAGCGAGGCGCCATATCTATATTTTATTTGTGCCCAGCCGGTAATGCCGGGTTTAACCCAGTGACGCTCCTTATAAAACGGCAGCTGTTTCGTGAGCTCCTCGACGAAGACGGGACGCTCCGGGCGGGGTCCGACAACGCTCATATCCCCTCGAAGCACGTTTAGGAGCTGGGGTAGCTCGTCAATCCTGAATTTTCGAATGAACCTTCCGACCCTGGTTACGCGACAGTCACCGAGAGTGGCCCACCGTGCTACGCCGTCCTTTTCGGCGTCCGCGAACATGCTGCGAAATTTGAGTAGGACGAACGTACGGCCACCGAGACCCACGCGCTCCTGCCGAAGCAGCACGGGACCCGAGCTGTCGATCATGACCAGCACGGAGGTGAACAGAAGGAGGGGCAGCGTCAGCAATAGCAAAGCCACACTTAGAGCGATGTCGGCGCTCCGCTTCCAAAACCTTGCCCCCCATGAAAATCGAAAGCCATCCGCAAAGACTAACCAGCCGGGCTGGAGTGCCTCAACATCAATGCTGTTCGTTTCTCGTTCAATAAAGTCGAGATAGCTCGTTACTTTTACCCCCTCGCGACGACACATAAGGAGAACTCTAACCGGGGCCCCGCGACGATCATCGCTTGCCACGACGATCTCATTTACCTGAAGTGCGAGTGCTTGTCGAAGAAGCGCATTATCGTCCGATGCGCTAATTTCCGGAGGCTCCGCGGCTGATCGTTCGTGCACAAAAGCGACGGGTAGAAAGCGGGCGCCGCGGCCCTCCGAGATCGCTGCGATGCGTGCCGCCTTATCGCCAGAGCCGAGTACGAGAATGCGGCGTTTGAACGCATCGAGGTCTGCTACCGTAACGAATACCGCCCGCGTCAGCAGGATGCAAATGAGCCACACCAAGGCAGCCTTTTGCACTTCCCAAAACCAATCAAACGGGCCAGACCAGTTCGCTAGAAAAAAAAAGGTGGATGAAATCGCAGTGATAGTGAAGATCAGGCTCCACAGAATTTGAGTCGCCATAGCTCGATAATTTGAAAACGATTTCCTATCGTACAAACCACTTGCGAGAGCGCCAACGGCAATTATTGCCGATAATTTGAGTGATGGCGACCCCAGGGTATCGAACAGTTGGGTGGACAAGAGAGAAGTTTCGCGAGAAATAAGATGGAACGCGATAAATACCAGGAGGAGATCTCCGAACGCTAGATATATGATTGATGATCGCACGAAATGTCGAAAAACCCGCAGAACCATAGGGGCCTCGCCGCGATTAAAAATTTTCGAAAACGCCGGTCGGGGACCACTTCCGTTTGAATCCTAGTATGGCAGTTTTTAGCCATTTTGCAACCATTTGCGACTGAACATGCGCGGACTAGCTCCTTGCTTTAAAAAAGGCGCGCTACCTGCACACCTCATGGTTGATATTCCTCCGCAGTTACGGCTATCGGGATTGCCGAGGACGCGCCGATGACCGAAGCTTGGCCCGCGCCGCCGCCGGGATGACTTCTGAGCCCTGTCTCGTTTCCGTCATAATTCCCGCTCGCGACGCGGCACTAACCATCCGAAGGGCGATTGCCTCAGTCCTGGCGCAGAGCTACACACCGATCGAGGTCATCGTCGTTGATGACGGCAGCCGAGATGAGACGGCCGAGGTGGTGCGTGCTCTCGCCGAGCGCGATGTTCGGCTAATACGGCTCCAGGATAACCGAGGAGCGGCTGCCGCGCGTAATGTTGGGATCGAAGCGGCCTCTGGCGAAATCGTGGCTTTTCAGGACGCCGATGATGAATGGCTGGCAGGTAAATTAGAGCAGCAGATGGATCGGTTGCGTTCCGATCCAGGTCTTGTCCTCGTCGCCTCTCGCGCACTCTTTGCTTCAGAGCACAGAGAGGAGCTCGGGCCGCTATTCGGGGGCGCGACGCCGCCAGCTGGACCACGTGGCTGGGTACCCTTGCTCGCGCGAAATACGATTGCTACTCCGACAGTGGTGACACCGCGGAGGGCTCTCGTCGAAGCCGGCGGCTTCGACACCTCTTTGCCAGTAGCAGAAGATCAAGATATGTGGATCCGGCTGCGTCTAATGATCCGCGCGGCGCCGCTGGGTTTCGAGCCGCTACGTACAATTTTTGCTAAGCGCGACGCCCCGATGAGTTGGTTGAAGCGTCGGCTCCGCGCGAGCCCGCTGGTTTCCCGCCGTCACTTTGTTACTAAGCTTCGAACGATGACTAATAACCACCAAAGGTCGGCCCTCCTGCATGTTCTTTCCAATTGGGCAGTCAAATCGTTTATCGCATTCCCAAGAACGGCTAGCCATTAGATCCTCGCCAGACGACTCCACCAACCATTCGAGGGGGTACTTGGATATGTGCGGCATCGCCGGCATCTGGGACCGTCGTCTACGGCGGACGCCGGATACGCTCGCCAAGATCGCTGAAGCTATGGCCGATGCAATCGCGCATCGTGGTCCCGACGCCGGCACCACATGGATCGACCCGGAGCCAGGCATCGCTTTCGGGCATAGACGCCTTTCGATTATCGACCTCTCGCCTGCTGGCGCGCAGCCAATGGCGTCTTCCTCTGGTCGATTTGTCATTTCATACAATGGCGAAGTATACAACGCCGATGAGTTGCGGTGCGAACTTGAAGCCATCGGACAACGGTTCCGTGGCCATAGCGATACTGAGGTCATCGTTGAAGCGGTCGCCACCTGGGGCGTCGAAATAGCGATCTCGCGCCTTATCGGCATGTTCGCTTTATCCCTGTGGGACCGGCGCGAGCGAACGCTCTATTTGGTTCGCGACCGGCTGGGCATCAAGCCACTATACTGGGCGGAATTTGACGGCTGCCTCATCTTCGGATCCGAACTGAAAGCCTTGCGAGCCGAACCTAGCTGGTCGGCGGAAATCGACAGCAATGCACTCGCCACATATATGCGCTTCGGCTATGTTCCTGCGCCCCGAACGATTTATTGCCGCGTCCAGAAGCTACTGCCCGGCACAATTCTACGGCTCCGCCGGGATGAGCCGCCTAAGTTTATTACTTATTGGTCGCTCGAAGACGTAGCGCGTCGCGGCCAAGGCACGCGTTTTCAGGGAACCGAAGAAGAGGCAGCCGAAGCGCTTGATGAGCTCCTGCGCGACGCCGTGAAACGGCGAATGGTTGCCGACGTACCGCTCGGCGCCTTTCTTTCCGGTGGGATCGATTCATCAAGCGTCGTCGCGCTCATGCAGGTGCAGAGCCCGCGTCCAGTACGCACCTTCTCGATCGGTTTCCATGAAGCTGGCTATGATGAAGGGAAGCACGCCGCAGCTGTGGCTAAGCATCTCGGTACCGAACATACGGAGTTGTACACCTCCCCCAAACATGCGCTCGAGGTGATTCCTAACCTGGCCGACATGTACGACGAACCGTTCGCGGACTCGTCACAAATCCCCACATATCTGGTCTCGAAAATGACGCGACAGCACGTGACCGTCGCGCTCTCCGGCGACGGGGGCGACGAGTTGTTTGCTGGGTATACGCGGTACTTCAGGGCTCCGGGATTGTGGCGCGCAATCGACGCCACTCCGCAGCCGCTGCGCACCGTTGCAGCCAGCGGGCTGCGTGCTCTCTCGCCGGCGGCTTGGTCCACACTCGGTGGATTAATTCCGGAGAAGCAACGCCCGGCACAGTTTGGTGACAAGATGCACAAATTGGCGAATGTGCTCGCTGGCGAGCCCGAAGCAAGCGCGTTTTATCGCCAGGTCGTCAGCCTTTGGGTCGATCCCGGACGCGTGCTCACCCGCGGCGAGGAAATTCCGGGACCTTTGGAAGACCCAAGCGTGCGGGCCATCGTCCCCGATTTTGTCGAGCGGATGCAGTACCTCGATATGTTGACGTATTTACCGGATGACATCCTCACCAAAGTCGATCGCGCCTCGATGGCTGTCTCGTTGGAGGCGAGAGTACCGCTACTCGATCATCGGGTTGTTGCGTTCAGTTGGTCCTTGCCGCCAGCGTTGAAGGCGGGGACCGGCTTGGGGAAGCGCCTTTTGCGTCGCGTGCTCGCTAGGTATGTTCCACACCAACTAATCGAACGGCCGAAAATGGGTTTCACGGTGCCGCTAAACGATTGGCTCCGGAATGAGTTACGCGAGTGGGCGGAAAACCTGCTCTCAGAACGGCGGCTTTGTACAGAAGGGATGTTCGAGCCTGCCGTGGTCCGTCGGTGCTGGCGCGAACACCTCGAGCGGACGCATGAATGGGGCGCCCCCCTCTGGGGTGTCCTGATGTTCCAGGCGTGGAAAGAGCGATGGCTGCCGTAGCTCCTGCGCTTGCACTCGATTGGAGCGTGATTGTCTGCGTGGCTTTGCAATCGCGCCGGTAGGGCTCGCTAGAGCTATGGCGCCATATCAGGTCACACGTTCCGCCCGGCAGTGAGCCGCAAACTCTGCCGCCGAGATTGTTGCCGAATGTCGAAAAATCTTACACCCCGTCGTAACCAGGGCCATTTCCCTCAGCCTGGCGTGCGAGGGCGTTTAGCGACGTTCCCCAACAAGAGTTGCTCATATTCCTGGAACATTCGCTCTTGTTCGAAATGCGCTTCAACTTGAATGCGGTTCTCTGAACCGATCCTGTACCTAAGATCCGGGTCATCGGCTAGCTCCCGGAGCGCGGAAGCGAACTTCTCAATTCTATCGCGTTCGACGACGTAAGGCTGGTTTGAAGGCGCTACCATCAAGCCAATGTCGCCGACGTCAACGGATACGATCGGCAACGCGGCCGACATTGCTTCAAGCACACTATTCGGGATCTGCTCCGTATCGGAGGTGAGGCAGAAGATATCGAAGGTTGGAAGAACCTCCTCAGGACGCGGCACATGACCGAGAAAGCGGATCCGGTTACTGACCTGTGCAGCGACCCCCTGCAGGCGCATTCGCTCCGGACCGTCTCCCGCAATAACCAGTTCGAAGCGGGGATCATCGGCGAGAAGGGAAAAGAGCTTTATAAGACGGCCAATATTCTTCTCCGGCCGCAAGGGTGCGACGGTCCCGAGAACTACATGTTCCCGCCCCTCCCGGGCGTCCGAGACAAACTGCCTGGTAGCGGTAAACCGTGCGACGTCGATCCCATCGGGTATATAGCGAACCCGGTGAGCCGGTAGACGCCATATTTCCAGCGCTATGCGCTGTAGAGAGCGCGACGGGACCATCACAAAATCGGATTTAGCCAAAGCGACGCGCCGCCCGATTATGCGGCGTCGAAATTGTCGAATCGCTTCTTCGCGACCGAACCCCGCCTCGAAGTGAATATGGCGGCAGACGGGATGCAGGCGATTCACGGCCGCCCATTCAATCGCGCCCCAGTTATACGTCGCGAGCAGATCGGGTTTTACATCTGCGAGAAACCGGCGCGCGTTGACCAGATTTCTGATTGGCTGGCGCTTGTCTATAACCATAGGCAAGATCTCGACCAGAACATCCGCCCTAATCTGGTCGGCCGCCGCTATGATACCATCCAGGGATATCACAGTATGGCGGCAGCGAGTGCCAAGGTGGTTCATTAGGCGGACCGTCCGCAGCGGCATGCCGCCGATCCCGAAACTTGGGAAAACATGCAGGATATGAGGCGGCATCAGGGATGCTGTTTTCAAAAACTCGGCCCAGCTGCGTAGGAGCTGACGAAAACAAGTCGTAGCGAATAAGCATGGGCGTGTGAAGCTTCAGCTGAAACCGCCCTTTAGACCCAGTTCCAATGTCTATATGGCGCTCGTTGCAAAAGAGACGCGCCTCGGCGAGAGTGCAGCATGCGCGCCAAGTTGAGCCGCCAGTACGCGATTGTGACCTTGGCCATGGCCTTGGTGATCGCCTACGGTTCTCTCTACCCCTTCGACTTTTCCTTGCCGCTCGCGGGGCCCGGGCCCGTGCAGGCCCTGCTGGCAACTTGGGCAAGGAAACCGGGCCGCGGGGATTTCCTTGCGAACGTGCTGCTTTATGCCCCCCTTGGGTTTTTTGCTGCGTTGACCGTTACCGACCGGCTGCGCCCTACATCTCGGTTTCTGGTTCCGATACTGCTCGGAGCGATCCTCAGCATCAGCATGGAGCTAGTGCAATACTACGACGTCGGACGCGATACCTCAGCCCCCGATGTTTATGCCAACGTTCTCGGCTCGGCTCTGGGCGCGCTGCCAGGAATGATTTTCGGAGGGTTTTTCCACTGGCCGCTAATGGGCGAAATCACTGCGAACCGTATTCCTGTCCTACTGGTTTTAGCGTGGGCGGCTTATCGGCTCTATCCTTTCGTACCGACGATTGATCTACATAAATACTGGAATGCCCTGAAACCTATCATCCTCACACCCAATTTCTCGGGCTACGATCTTTTCCGCCATACCGCGATCTGGCTCACCATTTTTACGCTCGTATCGAAGATAGCGGCAACTCTGCGGCCCTCGCTTCTAGTCCCGCTCTTCGCTGCCATTGTGCTATCATCAAAGATACTCATCGTTTCGACGACTCTAAGTGTGGCCGAGGTCGCGGGCGCCGTCGCGGCCTATCTGATCTGGTTAGCCTTTCACAGGCGGGGTCGCGGGTATCTCGCCATCGTTATCGTCCTATTTAGTGCCACCATCGTCGCTCAACGTCTCGAGCCGTTCCAGTTCACAACCCACTCTGTGCCGTTCGGTTGGATACCGTTCCGCAGCTTTATGCAGGGATCCATCGATGTGGACGTTCTCTCGTTTCTCGAGAAGTTCTTTCTCTATGGCGGTTTGATATGGCTCCTGGGCGAGGCGGGGCTAAGCCGCCGCGCGGCAGCTGGCATCGTAGCAGCTACACTGCTTGCCACAAGCATCGCCGAAACCTACCTCCCGCATCGCTCGGCGGAGATCACTGATGCGCTGATGGCTATTTTGATCGCCGTCATCTTCGCCTTGGTGACCAGGGGCGACGCCGCGAGAGTAAGCGGCGGATCGGGTTCGCATCGGCGCGGGACCGTAACTGCGGGAGCGCCTCTCCCCCCTGCGAGGCCACATAGCTGATGCCGTACTTTGGCGGCGAGTGATACGATCGAGAACCCGCGGTCGATATTCAACCGCACAAATCAGCTGCAGTTGAGGCGATTGCGACCGGCGAGCAAACGGGCCAATACACCGATCGCCTCGGCGATCTGGCCGTAGACTCTTTCGAATTGTGCGAGATCCCCGTCAATTGGATCGACGATGTTCCGCAGGCCGAGCAACTCACCCAAACTTACTACCGGTGTCTGGAGCCGCGGATAGCGATCTAAAATCGTTTTGCGGTTGATCTCATCAAAGACTATCAGCAGCGATGCTGCTTCGGCCAATTCGGACGTCAGCCAGACAGATCGGTGGGCCGACAGATCGACACTGTGAGCGGCCGCAGCCCGCAAGCCCAAATCCGGTGTCGATCGACCCGGCCGTGGCATCAGTCCAGCCGATCGAGTGATGATCGGACCCTTGCCGAGGTAGACTCGCAGCAGAGCCTCCGCAAATGGGCTGCGGCATATATTCCCTTGGCAGACAAACAACACCAGGGCTTTTTTCTGCGGGCGAGCGAGCACCCGAGCCAGTTGCTGGCGAGCTCGTCGCCTCCGCCGGGCCACCGCTCCGGGCAGCAAGCGGCTAACCCGTTCTCGCGCGGCTGAGCTAATTGGCCTCAGCTCGCTCAGAGCCGGACCCGGATCATCGCGCACCAGAACATCGTGCACCTCCCGCCCGGCTAAGGGCCGCAAAAGCTCCGCGCCGCGTTGCATGAATAACTTGGCCATTGCGGCGGGTCCCAATTGACGTAGTTCTGCCTCTGCTTTGGAAGCCATCAGATCTGGAAAGAGGTTCCGGCCGTACACTCCAATACGATAACTAACGGATGGGGTCTCCTCATTGGCGGTGAGCAATCGGTACCACCGATATGGAAAATCAATTCCGAGCGCGAGCGGAAGCGGCATTGATCCCCAGGGACGCGCATTGATTTCTAACAGGACCCATTTCCCTTGGGCGTTCCGCTTAAATTCGAACATCGCCAATCCGGTGTATGGTACGGCGGCTACAATCGCTTCGCACGCAGACATCATCTCCAGTGTCAGCGGCGCAGAAACGCGGTAGAAGCTTGCGCCAGCAATCTCACGAACTCGATGGTGCTCGAAAGCCTGGAGGACGCGGCCGCGGCTTGCCAATAATGAGATGCCAACGCCCTGCCCCGGAAAGAACTGCTCAACAACCGTTTCATTCGGAGCAGAACCGTTTAACAGCTGTTCTAGCCGCGTTCGGTCGTAGGCGACCTGTACCTTGCCCCGAGAGGCGAGCCGGTGCAACGAATAGGACCAGCGTGGTTTGACAACTACCGGTAGACCGAGCTCAGCTATTACAGTCTCTGAAGTGTCGCCCCGCTCCAGCAGCCTCCCGCTGGCCGTCGGCACACTGGCACGCTGCGCGAGTTCGCGTGTTTCATGCTTGTCGAAGAGTATCGTAATCGCACGATCGTCGGGGATCGCCAAGCGAGCCAGCGAGGCCAGCTGCTCGCGGTGGTGTTGCAGTGGCAACAGCGTCGTCTCGTCGCATGGAATGACCAGATCGAAGGGCGTTCTGCGCAAGATGGTCTGCATCCTGCTCAGCCACTCTACGCCGTCTCCCATCCAGGGGGGTAGCTCATGAATGGCGGCGATGTAACGCGACGCTAAGGCGGGTGACCGGAAATTGGCTGGTGCTGCATGCACCTTGATGCCTCGACGCCCCAAGGAGCGCACCGTAGCGAGAAAGGCTCGGGTATCGTCACCAAGCACTAAAACATTTTGTGCACTATCAGTTTCCTGGCCTCCCGGTATGGCCGAAGTGAACGGGAGTCGCAGTTTTGATTCGGAACGTTGCGGTACAACCTCGAGCCAATAAAGCGGGCGCTCGGCGCGCGTTAAACTCCTCTTATATCGATCCGAGCCTGCCAGGAAATCGTATACTACCGCGCCATCAGCCTGGGCGCGCGTAATCGCGGCGTAATGACAGGTCAGACCTGGTTTAGCGTGAGAATCGGCGAGCGCGGCTGCCGCGGCATAATCGAACCCCGACTGATAGGCGATCACATGATCGTGGTGACGGAAGTTATAAAGGTATCCTAAGACCTGAGCGCCGGACGTTACCCGCAGTAGCATCACCTCGCCGCGCGGAAGCCCGCGCTCGACCAGCACGCGATGAAAAAGAAGAAAAGCGGGATTGGCAAAGGCACCCGGCAGGCCGCGTGCACTCCAAGTCGTCTGATGAAGCTCTGCTAAGGCATTTAGAAATGCCAGTGCCTCATCCAGCGACTCGGCGACACGGACCTCCAGTCGCCCCACCTGGGCAAATTTGCGATCGGAACGGCGGATCTGATAGCGAGTGTTGGCCGATAAGCTACCGATGTATGCGTCGGATCCGCCTGGTAAATCCATCAGATCGACAAACGGCGCGGCACTCTCTCGGAGCAGACGTATTCTTCCCACCTGTCGGGCCGCAGAGAGATGGGCGTCATCGACCCCGGACAGCCGTAGTTGTCGATTCCAGGACCAGAGCCCCCGAGATCCGTCTCCCCTAATGGGTGCGGTGAGTATAGCGCGGAAACAGTCAGGCAAGAGGTCGCCTGCTTCGCGTGCTAACAACACACCATTGTGTTCGATATACACGGCGTCCAGCGTCGGATTACCACTCTCGTTCAGCAGTAATCGTTCGGCTCCAAGCCGGCCTTGCATCCGGTTCAGCAAAGCCAATCCAACGGTACGGCCATCACGCTCGGCGCGCAGGAGCACCGGGTCCGGAAAACGCTCTTCAGCAAGGCAACCGATCCAGGTCCAGCTTTGGAAAAAGGACGGCCGCGCCTCGGCCTCCAAGGATAGCCATGCCGTCTCGATCGCGTTCCAGTCACGCACAGCAGAAAGGGTAATATTGGCCGAGCCCGAGTTCATTACCGCAGGGTCCGAACGCGAGAATAAATTTCAACCAAAGCAGATTTTCTCCCCTGATTTACGTCTCCGGCTCGTCGTCACGGGTCATCAGACCTCATTGATGATAGACATCGTTGTTCCTTCGCAACCCGCGACTATCGATTCGTAAAAGACCACAACAGACTAGTGTGAGCTAAGCCGAGGCGTAATTTTTTTGCAACCCGGATGCGTTGACCTCCTGTCCTAAGTAACCTAAGTTCGAGGATATGGAGCGCACTCGCTAATATCGAAGATCGCTTCTTCAACGAAAAAGCGCCAGCGCATATGAAATTCAGAGATATTGCTTCGGCGACCGGGACAGCACCACCTCCGATGCGACAATTCCTGGTTGTGCCACCCACATGGCCGCCAACATTGATGATAGTTGTCGATACCGAAGAAGAGTTCGACTGGAATGCGCCCTTCAATCCTGAAAGCAATTCGGTGCACAATATTGAACTTCAGCCATTGGCACAAGCGATACTCGATAAACACAGGGTGATACCGACCTATGTAGTGGATTATCCGGTAGCTAGCACACGCGCGGCGTTCACAGTGATGCGTAGCTTTATTGACGAGGGTCGGTGCGAAATTGGCGCGCATCTACACCCGTGGGTGAACCCGCCCGCGGACGGACCAATCGACATACGCCATTCGTATCCCGGCAACTTACCCGCTTTCATCGAGCGAAAAAAGCTCATCGAACTGACAGAGGTGATTACCACCAACTTTGGGAGACGCCCGACGGTATACAAAGCGGGGCGTTATGGGATCGGAGTAGCCACCCCTGCTATTTTACGGGAGCTGAACTACACAGTTGACGTGAGCGCGGTTCCGCATACCGACTTTTCTTCCGATGGCGGTCCTGACTTTAGCAGCCTGCGATCGGAACCGTTCATAATCGCCAATGATCTCTGCGAACTACCACTCTCGGTCCATTTTGTCGGGAGCTTAGCGCACCTTGGACCACGCATATTTCCGTGCCTGCAAGGCGCTGGGATACGGCGATTGCGGTTGGCAGGCATCTGCGGCCGGCTGGGACTTTTGGAGCGCCTGCGCCTCACTCCGGAAGGCTACACGCTGGGAGATATGATCCGCCAAACGCAGGCCGCTCTCGCTACTGGTACTCGTTTGTTCATGCTCACTTATCATAGCTCCTCACTCTTGCCGGGCGCGACAGTCTACGTACGCAACGAGAAAGAACGAACCGCCTTTCTCAGACGCCTCGATGACTATCTGCGGTTTTTCTTATGCGAGATTGGCGGCCGAACGGATACCGTAAACCAGGTCGCGCGAGCGCTAATGTCGGAAACCGCCGATTCCGAATAAGCAGACTCCCGGGGATATCACGACGCCTTGAACCACCTTGTCGAAGACCACCCTTTAGTTGGGTCTACGAGGTTCCAGCGACATACCTCTGCTTATAGGTTAACGTAGCGGCAGTGATGCTACCTCTTCTCTAAGCTGACCTCCGGTGCTCAAAGACGATCCAGAGCGTTAGCTGCGCTTGGTTGTGGCACCTTGTAGGCCCATAACATGCCGCACGACGCATTACCGAAAACGGGATATACGCGGAAGCCCAGCGCCTGTAACCGCGAGCTGCACCATTCCTGTCCGCTTGAGCGATTCGCACGTGGATGCCATTCCATCACAAGAGCTCGAACGTCGAGGTCGCAAAATCTCGGATCCTCGAGCAGCTCATACTCGCTACCTTCAATGTCCATTTTAAGAATATCGACGCGCCGACCTGCGAGCAGAGGAAAAACGTCGACAACATCGATTTGGTACCCCTCACCCTCGTTTACCGAGAGCTGCGACGAACTGCCCTCGTCCGAGATCCATGAGCGGGCGTTCGCTGTGCCGGCGGCTGCCTCGTGCAACGTGACGCGATCGGTGAATCGATTCCGCGCTACATTGAGGTGGAACTGCGCCGCGTGATCCGGGTGCGGCTCAAAGGCGATCACCCTTGCCGCCCAATATGTGGCAAGAAAGTAGAGACAGGAAAGGCCAACATTCGCACCCAGATCCGTGATCAATCTAACTCGCTCTGGTGGTATCCAGATGGGCGGTACATAATACCGGTGAACGAAAATCTCATATGCGACGCCGACATCGTTATTCCGATTGCTTTCGCCGCGGGGGCGCAACTGGAACTCTGGGCCGGATCGCGAACGCAGCCATAAAGCGTAAGGTCGCCCAAGGACCTGCCACGTGAGGTATTTCAGGCCACTTACAGGCCTCAATGTTCGCGTGAAGGCCAGTGGCAACCTGTCATCGCGGGTTGTGGGATTTGCGACGGTCGATGTGGTCACACCGGTACGCAGCCTGGCGATGACTTCGCGCCCTCGCGCGGCGTAATAGCCGTCCAAAAAGCGAAAGGAGCCTATAAAATGAAAGAATTTTACCTCGTTGCGGGGAACGCGAGGTGTAAAGCTTGCATATTCCGGCCTCGGCAGAACGATCGCACCTGGCGAGTTAGCAATAGCGAAGTTTGAACCGCACTGCTCGCTGCCCCATTCGCGCCATCGCGGTGCGCCGACCAAGCTGTCCATTTTTTTGTGAAAATCGGTAAGTGCCACGCGCGAGAAGCCTCCCCGCGAAAATCCAGCAAAACCGGATGAGCCACGGACATAACGCAGGTGTTCACCATCAGGATAATGTGCAAACATCCGTTCAGAGACTATGCCGATATACTCGCTCGGCGTCACCTCGGCTTCTTGTGCCACTTCCGGAAGCGACATGATTTCGAAGCCGTCTGATATGGTGAAAGACGTGTTTACCTCCAGACAGTGCACGACTTCATCGACATCGTCGCTAACCGTGAGTGTGTCGCTGTCGAGCTGAATTGTATATTCCCGTTCCGAACGGTCGAGAACGTAAAGGAGCCGCTCCCAGGTGCCTCCTCGCTGACAAGCCCCGGTCGGAATGTGCTCTAGGATTACAAATTCTAGGCCAATCACATGTCGCGCCAGGGTGTCTCGGAGAGCCTGAGGCATATCGCGATCGATGATCGCGGCTACTTTCCCTCGCCCAAGCTTCGGATAGAATGACTTTATAGCTAAAAGGTACATCGCGACGTCGCCATTCGCGACCATGCTCACGATGCACCATGGCGCCTCTTTGACCTCAACAGGAGGGGTTCGGAACACTTCGCGGATCGCGTAGCTAAACCTTCGCATCCGAGAATATTTTTGAAATCTGTAAAGCATCGCTTATGGGTATCCCAGTGCGTCGAGGTGCGCATCCCGCAGACTCGCATGACCGCGACCACACGGGAATCCTCTCTCGGACTTCTTCCGTCAGATTTTATCCACTAGGACCGTGCCCACGCTCGGTGTGCCCCAAACTGAGTAGTCGAACCCTGCCCGTGGGCGCTTCAGCTGCCGCGCGATAACGAAGCTGGTGTTCCTCGGATGAGAGGTCGTTTACGATGACAACTTCGAAGTCGCGATATCGCTGTTCGAGCACGGATGAAAGTGCTTTGCCGAACAGCAAGGAGCGATTTCGGGTCGCGATAATTACCGAGAACATCACCCGTTCTGATGTGCCCATTCCGATCTCGCTTCGTACGCTTGCCACAAATCCGATCGTACGCGCACCGGCCGCAGATCGAGGGAGCTGCCGGAACTCAGTGCCTTACTGAGCAATTGTCCCGGCCGAGGGGCGCTCTTGCCTCCGTGCGATCGCCTTAGCTCTGCCAAATCTCTGCTCATCCATGGCAAAAATCGATTGTGTTATACTGGGACCTTCGAGCGGTGCATAGGTGCGGCCTAATGCGGGTTCTTCACATTCTTGACCATTCGCTTCCTCTCCAGAGCGGCTATGTTTACCGTACGCTAGGAATCATTAATCAACAAAGGGTTTTAGGCTGGGAGCCCATTCTGCTGACAAGCGGCAAACATTATGCGCCAGGGCCGGCTCGCGAGCAACTCGGCGGCTGGGAATTCCTCCGCACGCCGATGCCAACAGGTCTGGGTTCGACGCTCCCCGGCTTTCGCGAGTTGCACATCATGAGAGACCTCAAGAAGCGCCTCGCTGAAATCGTTTCGCAGGTGCAGCCTGATCTCCTGCACGCGCACTCCCCCGTCCTTAACGCATTACCTGCGATCCAGGTCGGCAGAGAATACGGGATTCCCGTGGTCTACGAAATAAGGGCCTTCTGGGAAGATGCCAATCTAAGTGCTAAGAGATTCGCCAAACCAAACCTGCGATATCGTGTCGCACGCCGGCTCGAGACCTATGCAATGCAACGTGCGGACGCTTTGGTCACGATCTGCGCAGGGTTATCCGCAGATATTGCCGCCCGCGGTATACCCACAGAAAAGATCGCGGTCGTTCCGAACGCGGTCGATCGTGCTACCTTCACAGGGCCTGCGCCACCAGATGAGCAGCTCGCCGCCAAACTAGGTGTGCGCGGTAAAACGGTTATTGGCTTTTTCGGGTCATTCTACTTCTATGAAGGCTTGCATGTGCTGCTACGAGCACTGCCAGACCTGCGGCGGTGCCGGCCCGACATCGCCGTACTTCTCGTTGGTGGGGGCCCGGAGGAAGGTAACCTTCGGGAATTGGTTATTGAGCTCGGCATCGCCGATGCCGTCGTCTTTGCGGGCCGCGTTCCGCAAACTAAGATCAGTCGCTATTATGACCTTGTCGATCTTTTTGTCTTTCCGCGCCTATCAATGCGGTTAACCGAACTGGTCACGCCGCTTAAGCCTCTCGAGGCCATGGCGCAAGAACGCGTTGTTGTCGCCTCTGACGTAGGAGGTCATCGGGAACTCATACGCGACCAAGAGACCGGCTATCTCTTCCCTCCTGGCCTCCCTAATCCTCTGGCGAAAGGTGTGCTTGCCGCTCTTGCAGATGAACCGGCATGGCCGCGCATTCGAGCCCGCGCACTTCAATTCGTAGACTCCGAGCGCTCCTGGGTGCACAGCGTAAGCCGTTATGCCGAAGTTTACGCGCGAGCGTTTCGATACCATCAGCTGGTGCATGTAGCGGATAAGAGGCGGACTTCGAGCTAACAAGCGCTCAGGCAAAGTCGTCGTATATCAGCGCCTGCCTTACTACCAAGACGGGATTGTCATGAAAGCAGAAATCCATTTGATCGCAGCGGCACGTCCCAATTTCATGAAGATTGCTCCGCTCTTTCATCAGCTAAAGATGGTGGATTGGGCTGACCCAGTGTTGGTTCATACTGGTCAGCATTACGACCCACAGATGTCAGACGTCTTTTGGAGAGAGCTTGATCTTCCATCACCGGATATTCATCTCGGGGTCGGCTCGGGCAGTCATGCTCAACAAGCGGCCGGGGTTATGATCCGATACGAACAAGTTTGCCTGGATCGCCGTCCACATTGGGTGGTTGTTGTCGGCGACGTGAACGCGACAATGGCTTGTTCAATTGTCGCGAAAAAATTATGCTTGCCACTCGCGCATCTCGAAGCCGGATTGCGGAGCGGCGATCGGACAATGCCCGAAGAAATAAACCGCCTTGTCACCGACTCGATTGCAGACTTGCTCTGGACGCCGTCGGCCGATGCGGACATGAACTTGCTTCGTGAGGGTATCCCAGCCTCCAGCATTGTCCGAGTCGGTAACATCATGATTGACTCATTTGAAATGTTACGACCGACTATCGCAAAGCGACATTATTGGGCGGATCTCGGGCTTAACCCGCATGAATTTGGCGTCGTAACAATCCACCGCCCTGCCAATGTCGATACGCCTGGAGCCCTGGGTGAGGTGGTAGCCAAACTCGCACGGGTCGCGGAACGAATACCTCTGATTTTTCCGATCCACCCGCGCACTCGCCGTCGCCTCGCAGAATTCGACCTGACGGCTAAACTCGGTGCCGTCACGTTGGTGGATCCCCTCGGCTACATCGACTTCATGAGCCTAGTCTGCGAGGCGCATCTGGTCATAACGGATTCGGGAGGCGTACAGGAGGAGACCACTTATCTCGGCACTCCATGCTTAACCCTGCGCGACACCACGGAACGGCCGATAACAATTTCCGAGGGGACCAACAGACTTATTCCGGTAGCGAGATTGGAAAGTAGCGTAGACGAGATGCTCAGCGGCAACTGGGTGAGGCGCGGGCCACCCGCGCTTTGGGATGGCTACACCGCGAGGCGCGTCGTCGAATCCCTTCGCACGCGCATAAATTAATTCATGACGTACTACACACGCCAAGGCACTCATGCCGAGGATCGCGCCGTTCAGATACATGTTTTCATGCCCGGTGAGCTCCGGGTGGAAGCCCGTACCGACCTCAAGGAGACTCGCAACCCGACCGCGTAGAGTCACCCGCCCGAATGTCGGCTCGGTTCGGTTATGCGCGAGAGAACCTTGAGCAGCGTGCTCTTGCCAGCTCCGTTACGCCCGATAATCCCAAGCACCTCACCTTTCTGCACCTCGAAGCTCACTTCCTTTAGGGCCCAGAATTCTTCGATCGTGTCGCCCCGCAGGACTTGTCGGGGGTGTAGGATGTCTAAACTCTTCATTGCGAAGCTCACGCACGATGGTGTCGCGTAACGACCTGTATACATATAGCTCACCCCGCACATCGCGATGAGGGATGAGATAGCGCTTCGCAAGATACTCGACAGAAATAATCGGCGCCGGCATTGTGACGGTGGATCGCGATCAAATCAGATCCGCGAAACTCTTCTCCGTTTTGCGAAACCGCCGTACCCCGAACCAGAGAAAAAAAGCGACAACGACAAGGCTGATTGCGAGCCCCGGAAGATAGAGCGGGCTTTGACCGCCAAGAATGCTCCAGCGAAAGCCGTCGATAACGCCAACCATCGGGTTTAGCGAATATAGAAGGCGCCACTCTTCTGGCACGATCTGCGAGCTGAACCCAACCGGCGAGATATAAAGGCCAAGTTGGACGATAAAAGGAATCACATAGCGAAAATCGCGATACTTTACATTGAGCGCGGTGAGCCATAACGCCGGGCCCATACTGGCCGCGAAAGCCAAAAGCACGAAGCCAGGCAATACCATTATCTGCCACCCTGGTAGGAACTGGTACCATGCCATCATCGCGATGAGGATGGAAAAGGTTATCAGAAAATCAACAAATGCGACGACTATCGTCGCCGTTGGCACGATGAGCCGGGGAAAATACACTTTGCTGATCAAATTCGCGTTGCCAATCAAGCTATTCGATGCCTCGCTCAACCCTGTTGAAAAAAACGTCCAGGGGAGCATCCCAGCGAATACCATTAGCGGGTACGGCACGGCACCGTCCGACGGCAATTTAGCGATGTGGCCGAAAATAACCGTGAACACCGCCATTGTCAGAAAAGGTCGGATTAGCGCCCAAGCGATCCCAATGACCGTCTGCTTGTAACGCACGGCCAAATCCCGCCATGCTAAGACGTAGAACAGTTCGCGATAACGCCAAAGATCACGCCAATAATTCCGCTCTAGTCGACCGGGCTCAATAATAACAATCTCTGACATTGACCAGGTTTCATTCTTGAATTATTCTAACAATTTGAATGTAAGGGGAAATCCGGGTACAGTCAAGCGTGAGAAGAGAACCGAGCAGTTGGACCCGGGGCACGAACAGTGCGACGAGAGTCAATGCGGGCGGTTGGGATACCCTGCCGGCTTTGGGGCACGCACGCCGCGGATTAACGCTGTCCCTATCGAAACGCCAAAACCTGCTGTATTATGCTGAGCTTCGGAGCGAAAATACCCCATGCGGTACGAGAGACTTGAAATGTCGGGGCCTCACTCGTCTGACTTGAAATGTTGCCAGGCTCTTCAAACGGGCGGCCCTGCACATGAGCACATCGTGCCGCTCCTCCTCTCTACCGATGCCGAGTTCCTACAGCATGCGGCAGTTTGTTTGACTTCTCTGTTGGTAAACAACCCAAAGCTGTTCTTCGACATCGTTATCGTCAGTCGCCCAATCCAGGATTTAGATGAGGAAAAACTCCGGCGTTCGCTTAGGCGGTTTTCGAACTACTCGCTGGCCCTACTAAAGTTCGAACCTCCGGCGAATCGGTTACCACTCTTCGAGTACACTTTGGACACTTGGACCAGATTGTGGATGGAGGAGTTCTTTCCTAAAGACGTTGACCGCGTTCTGTACTTGGACGTAGACATCGTGGTGGTTGGTGGTATCGCCTCGTTATGGAGAACCGATCTCGAAGGAGCCCTGCTAGGCGCAGTCGATATCCCGGGTGGCGAACTCGTCGCCACAATGCCGGGCTTTCGCCGCGACAATGGGTATTTCAACGCAGGTGTTCTGATTATCGATTTAAAACAATGGCGCGATATACGCGCCCTGGAAACGGTCCTTGCTTACGTAGATAAGTATCCGGATAACCTGCCAAATGTTGACCAGGACGCTTTGAACGCATGCTTTCATGACCGAAGAAAACGACTTGAGTACAAGTGGAATGTGATTCGACCTTTCTTTCGAGAGCCATCAACTCTCCCGCTCCCACGCTATGAATTAGAGGTAGTGTGCCGTGAGGCTCGAATAATACATTTCAATGGCAGCTTGAAGCCCTGGAGCTATTTTAGTGATCATCCCCGAAAGGACGAATATGAGAGATATCTTCGCATGACGGAATGGCGCGACTTTGTACCGCCCGACCGAACTCCGATAAATATCATACGCAAGGGAGTTGCCGCGATCCTGCCAAACTCCGTAAAGGGAATTTTCAAGACGATCGGATCGCGCCTGCAGTCATTACGAGCAGCGTAACGCCGCGGACGCTCCGGGTGCCAGGGGGATAATTTTGTAGAAGGCTCTAGAGTTGCAAAAAATCGTGAGAGCGTGGCGCTCCCGCGAGCGAATTCGTCCGTGTCGGTCGAGATCGCAACGAGCGCTCCGAGATGCGATCTGCGCTCGAGAGCGGTCCGGGCCTGAAGCAGCTTGGCTTCCAACCTACTCCCCGTCGCATGGCCGTCTACTACATAGAACCACCATATAACCCGACGCCTCCCCTCGCGACTGACCTCCATGGTATTGATTGTGATCGTCGTGTTACCAGCGATGGATGCCTTCCCCGAACCGGCACCGTCGATTTGCCAATCATCCGGATCCACAACCCTGATCCCGCTCGCCGTCAGCGGACTGCTACGGGCGGGAAGAGGGTAAAGCGCGACGAATTCGGCCACGACGGCATCACCTCGGTGATAGATTTGCGTTGCCTGTCGGCTTGCTTGGTAAGCCCGCGGCTGCCAATCGGTCGACGCATCGGGTGTGAGCACCCAGTCGGAATCAGATCGCGGGCTCCACACATCGGATTCGACACCCGCCGCCCCGCCGCTTTGCTCGATGACCAGGAGGAAAGCAGGGCAGATGATCACGATCAGCAGACCCACTGTCATTGTCCTTACGATCGGAGCCCCTGGCGACGGGAATCCGACATTGCGAGACAGCAGGGTGGGCGTACTGACCTCTTCACGACGCTCGGCAAAGCTGGCTCCCACGGCGATCAGGAATAGGGTGACCATCGAGAAAAACAACCAGCCATAGAGGATATGATCGGCCGAAACCGCCGCGGCACTCCCCTCGAGATGCGCTAACAATATAAGACCGAGCGCGCGCAAGCCATTCGCAATGACCGGGACTGCCATCGACAGCATGATGAAAATGGTCCGCCGCACTGCGCTGCGGTACACGATCGTCGCAAAGAAGCAGCCAAAAACCAGCGAAGCGATCAAAAATCGGAGGCCCGCGCACGCCTCGGCAATCTCGAAATAGCCCTCAGGTATCTGAATGGTCATCCCGTCTGCGAAGACAGGAATACCGAGAAGCTCAAGCCCGGTGATCGCGAAAATCGCGGTGACACGTTGCAGTAGAGGAACCAGAAAAGCGCCGAACGGGACCAGGAAGAACAAGAACAATGCCGGTGCAAGCAGCGCCCGAAAACCTTGCCAACCAATTACTGCCAGCAGCAGCACCTCGAAAAGAGCGACCACGGTGAGCTGTTCCGCTTCGCGGATGGTGAGGAGCGCGGCAACGAGCCAAGCCACTGCCAGCGGGATCAGCAGCAGGACCGCCCATCGCGCGGGCTGGGGTCGTAATTTCCCAAAGACCGCGCGGCGCTTCCATAGCAACAGCGCTGCCATTGGTAGCACAAGATAACAGTGATTATACGCGCTCGACTCTGACCAGACCCGGAGGGCTCCATTAATCTCGGGCCAAAAGACAATACCAAAAACGAGACATGCACCCGCCGTCGAGCTGAGTACGGGAAACCACACTCTGAGCGGGCTAACGGCAATCTCGTCGAATGAGGACGAATTCCGCGCCGTCACGTTCCCGAGACCTGTAGTGGCAGTTTTGCCATGACGGTCGACGGTTGCTGACCGCACCCGACAACCTCAATGAGCCGATCGAGTTTCGCGAAGCCTCCCTCCCAAGCGTAATCGCGCATGACCCTTGCCCGTGCCCGTACACCAATCCGCGATCCCTCGCCATCGAGAATGCGCGCGACTGCCTGAGAGAATGCTTCCGCGCTGTCAGCGGTGAATAGTTCATCATCGCAGCACCCATCCAAACCCTCGCGCGCTTCGGACGTGACCACGACCGCGGCACCCATCGCCATTCCCTCGAGTACTTTGTTCTGAATGCCCCTGCCAATCTTTAGTGGCGCTACCACTGCACTAGCGTGACGCAAATAGGGTCGGACATCTGGCACCGATCCGGTTACAAACACATCATCTCCCGCAAGCGCGCGAACTCTCCGCGTCGGATTGGCGCCGACGATCCATAGGTTCGGAGCAAGTGGATGCAAGCGCAACCGAGGCATTACCTGCCTGACAAACCACTCCATTGCCTCCACGTTCGGGCGGTAATCCATCGTACCGGTAAAAACAACCGCCGGGCGTCCTCCAAAAGGATTCGAAAAACTCAGTGCTGGGCAGAAATGTTCCGCATCAACGCCGTTATTAACGACGTGAATCCGGGAGGCCGATTCTGGCGCGAGTCTGGCGAATAGCTCGGCTTCGGCGCGGGAGACGAACAGTACCGCGTCAGCCCGCTCGGCGACCTGCCGCTCAAGAGCCAGAAGCAGCCGACCCTCGCGGGAATAAATCTGTCGCGCTAGCCCGCCGCTCCTTTCGGCATATTGATGCCACTTCGCAGAATCGACATCCACCATGTCACAAATTACGCGGGCGCCCCAATGCTGTCGAACATAGGGCGCCACCGAGGAGGAAAATACGTAGATGAGGTCCGGCTTATGCCGAGACACTAGACCATCGAGACCAGCTTGGAACCGCGCGTCCGCAAAATAACCTTGTGTTAACGGCGTCCCACTCACTAGGCTACTCAAGCTGCGCCATCTGCCGATTATTGGTGATAGCGATCTCCAAAACATACTAGCACAAACACTCTGCAGTTTTGCGACATGTCGCAGATCTTCGGCTCTATCAATAAAAGTCGCGAGATGGACGCGATGCTTCTGCGCGAGATGTTGAAGAATATTCCAAGCGCGAATTTTCTCTCCTTTGTTCGGTGGATAAGGAACACGATGACAGAGAAAAAGGAGATCTCGCATATCAGGCGAGCCCACGCACGATCGGTGGACCGAGCCGCATCGCCACTGTTCGCGGTAACCTTTTCCATAGTGCAGAGAGGAGGCGGTATTTTGGATTGAGCGGGTTTAGATCGGGAATGCTGTATCCCGGTGCCAGAAAAAATTGATATACGAGCGGCTGAGGCTCAAAGCCCCAGTGACGCTTTAGATCGTAAGCTCCAGTGCCAACCTTGCTCCGGCCGAAGTCGAAGATCCGTAGCCCACGTTCGCAGGCATAGCGCATAACCTCCCAATACATAAAGTCATTAGCGGCCAAGCGGCGCGCATCCGCGGTCCCGCCACCGTAGTATGGTAGCACCGCATCGCGAAAGTAGAAATTCAACACCGATGCCACGGGCTCACCCTCGCTTATAATCGTAACGATATCCGATCGCTGCGCGAAAATGCTCAATAGCAATTCAAAATACCGTTTCGAGAAGACCGGTGTCCCAAGGCTGTGTACGCTTTCGCCATACACCCCATACAGACGATCAACATTCGCATCGTGTTCCGAACGCAATCCATTCCGCATACCTTTTCGAACCATCGCACGCTGTTTGCGCGGAATGGCTTCGAGGTTTCTCTCCACCGATGACTCAATTTGCTTTCGAAAACTGGCGTAAAGATCGCTCAGGCTCCGCCAATCAGACTGATTCGCCGTACAGCCGCGGAACTCGAGCACTGGAACCCGCAGTTCCTGCAATAAGGAAATAGCCGCTTTTTCAAGAGCGTTGACGCTCGCGGTATCCGCTCCGATTGGCCCGCCCTCAACGCAGAATGCATTGGAAATGAGTCTGACACCGAAGAGTCTTGTCTTTACGAGGGTCAGCGGCAGCACTCCAGTAACGGCCCCTTTGCGCTCAGCAAGGAGGTAAAAGGTTCGGTGTTTGAAAGCGGTCTCGATTACCTCCTTCCAGCCGCATAGATGAAAAAAGGTTCCTTTCGGCGTGGCTTCAACAAATGCGTCCCATCGACCTTCGTCACCGGGCGCAAAGCTGCGGACCGTTATCGTGCTGGATGCTTCAGCCATGCTTCGATTAAAGGGAGAGGGCTCGCCTCCTCTCCGAGGAAGATGTGATCCACTCGGGACCACGAAAAATCATGGAGCAAGCGTCGCAGCCGCTCTTCCGTACGGTGAAGATTCACATAGTGGCGAAAGCGGGACAGACGCGAGGCTCGTGATTGGCGGGGTTGGTCAGGATCAATCTCCCAGGGATGGACGTAGAAAATGCATGGCGTCCCCAATTGCTTACGCGACCTGCGAAGCGCCTCCCTAGCGATTGCATACGGGAAAAGCCGAAAATAGCCACCTCCCGCGCTCGGCAGATTGTGCCCCAAAATTCGGTATGTTGTCAGCGGGATTTCCATAAACCCCGGCAGCGGCTGGAACGGTCTCCGTGGCGCCGTCGGCTCACCGTATAGATCGTGCGCAATCGGGTAAATGCTCGAGCTATAGCGGAAACCTTCCTCTGCCAAGATTGCATGTGCCCACTGGGTGCGATGTCCTATTGAAAAGGTCGGCGCGCGGTATCCCACCACAGCAGCACCTGCGATATCTTCCAGCAACCTCTTGCTCCGCCGAACGTCACATCGAAATTGATCACGCGATTGCTGGTCGAGACGCCGGTGATCCGAGCCATGGCTGGCCAGCTCATGCCCCTCAGCAACAATACGATGCACTAGCTCAGGATGGCGCTCTGCCGCCCAGCCAAGCATAAAAAATGTACCCGTGACTGCCGCCTCGCCCAGCATATCGAGCAGCTTATTGGTATTCTGGGCAACCCGGCGCGGCTGAACGGCCCAGTCGCGGCGATCAATAGTGTCCGCGAAGGCCTCTACGTGGAAATAGTCCTCGACATCAATAGTGAGGGCATTGCCTTGTTCCACGGCCGGGAAAGGGACGAGCGGCGCCGGCTTTGCCGAGATTTGATCCTGCGACTCACTGGCACCGTCGACAACGGATTCGGCGGGCCTAATCCGCTTCGGTTTCCTGAGCATGTCCGGCTAGAAGTTGCAGAACCCGGCGAATAATACGATCATGCCGGGCGGTTATGATGTCAAGTCCGTCAAGTCTATCGACGATTGTTTCCAGGGATTGCTCATCCTGCGTTGCGACGGGCAACACGGACTTGGTCAGAGGCGATGTGACCGTCGCGATTTCATCCTGTAGATCGGAGGCGACTTCCTCGACAGTCGCGGCGGAAATCGTATGGCTATCCTCGAGCATCCCAAAAATCAGAATGCGCGAGCACAAGGTATTGATCCGGCGTGGTATCCCGTGGGTGTGGCGAAAGATCGCGCCAAAACCGTCCTCCACAAACTCTGGATCGCCTTTCCAACCCGCACAGTGTAGCCGATGCTCGATATAGGCGCGCGTATCGTTGCAGCTTAGGGCCCGCAGATGGTAAGCTGCGGTAATTCGTTGCCGCAGCTGCTCAAGCGCCGGGTTCCCGAGTATTGTTCGAAACTGCGGTTGGCCAAGGAGAAAGCTTTGCATTGCCGTAGCTGTACCGACGACAATGTTGGACAGCATTCGAAGCTCCTCAAGCGCCTCCAATGAAAGGTTCTGAGCTTCATCGATGATTAACAGCGCACGCCGCCGCGCTGCCGTATGCGAGAGCGCGAATTCCTGGATGCGGTTGAGCAATCCGGCCTTGGGTAATCCTGCGTGATCGAGACCAAAGGCCGAAACCACCATGCGTAGCAGGTCGTCGCTCCCAAGGTTGGTCGTCGCGATCTTCGCTGTCACGAAAGAGCGGGGATCAATCTGCGAAAGGAGACGATCCACCAGCATCGTCTTGCCCGCCCCGACTTCGCCAGTTATGACGATAAAACCTTCCGCATTGTGCAGGCCGTAATCGAGGTGCGCCATCGCCCGCCGATGTTCGGCACTCTCGAAGAAAAACCGCGGGTCAGGCGCGAGTTGGAACGGCAGCGCTTCGAGCCCATAAAACTTCGCATACATGAGATTCAAAAATACCGTCTAACGCCGATTTCAATTTGGTTCCGATAATAGGTCGTATTCGCTAGATTGGAATTAACGTTGATGAACTGATAGCGCAGGGTAGCTGTAAGTTTTGCGCTGAGAGTATAGCTTAACAGCCAGTCGGCGGTAACAGTTTTGGTGTGACCGATAGCCTCTGTCGCAAAGCCAAGCGCCGCAGAGCTGGTCAAGTCCGGTCTCAGCGAGTGGTTCCAACTGAGATTTGCGCCCAAAGAAGTATCGCTCCCAGACAGGGCCGCTGCAACCCCAGTGACCCCAGCTAACACCCCGGTAGGCGTGCGGTGATCAAAAAACGCGTAGAGACCAAACGTGTTTCGGCCAATAACGTTCTGCGCTCCCAGAGACGCGATCTCATCATCAAATACCGCATTGGGCGTGAAGGGGACCTCTAAATTTACCAAGGTTGTCGGAATTCCCGTCGTTTGATTCACAAGAATTCCGTTTGCATTCAGCTGCGTTGTATTTAAATTCGTGAGGAACTGTTGTGCTGATGTCGTGCGATTGTGATGGAGTGACCCGGTGATCGAAGTGCTAGCCGTGACTTTATATCTAAAGTCGCCACTTAGCCCAGTGATTCCCTGCTGTTGACCATAATTGATATCCAAATAGGTATCGGGAAACGGCCTCCACTGCGCACCAATCCGCCAGATCATACCCTTGACATTGGAAACGGGACTCAACGGATATTGGAGATCTTCGTAACCGAGGCGCGCCGTAGCCGCAAGTCTCCGGTTTACTTGGTAACTGACATCGTCAAATACCTGTAATTGGTTCGAGTCGGCGACGGACGCGGAATTGATTTTCATAGCGTCGAAGGTAAGTTTCGAGCTGAAATCAGCAGGAAAACGCCGACCCGTTGTTAGAGTAAGAGTCGCCTCATTCTGGTCAGTATTCGCTGTTGACGTCAATGGCGAATTTCCAAATGCATTCACGCTTGATGAATTGCTGAGCAGGCCGCCGTTGAGAAATCGGCTTATTGAATAGTTGTATCGAAACTCTCCGTCGACCAAATCATCGATCGATCCTCTTGCGATCGGCGTAAAAGAGAGCGACAGCGCTTGTGTTTGCTGTGATGTCGGGATCAAGCTCGGGCTAGCAAAACCGAACGTACCAGTTTGCGATATCGGCGTAAAGGCGGCGCGCCCATCAATAAAAAGGTGATCACGGACGATCGTGCCCAATCCGAAAGCAAGCAGGTTTGCATTAAGGGTATCCTCGTCACTTGCGCGCGCGAACTTCTGGAAATCGAGTGTGCCGTTGAGCTGACCCTGAAGCCGAACGGTGTCGAACGAGATAGCGGTACCACCACTGAGATGGGTTACCGCATCAGAGAACGTCATTGGTGTGCTGCGTGGATTATCCGTATACCCTTGGGACAAAAGAATACTCGGCGTAATGATGATCGGCGGGGCTCGAATGTCATTGGCCTGTATCGGGACGGCCCCCGGCGTTATCGGCGCCAGGCCGGTCACCAGCGGCGGCGTCACCGGCAGAAGAACAGGCTCGAGCCCAGGAAGAGGCGCCAGCATGCCGAAGCCGTAGCCAGGTTCCAGCAGGGGCGGTGGCGGGATCGGGGCTGCGGGCGCAGCCTCAGAAGAAGCATTAGGGGTGGTCCTCGCGGCCGGCCCTTGGTCGAAAGGCTGGCTTGGAGCGAGGCTAGGGAACACCCCGGGCAATGGCTCGAACGGTGATGTAGGCTGCGCGGGGGTCGGCGCTGGTACGGCAGGGGATCCGAGAGTCGCGCCGGGTTGCGGTGCGGTAGTCGGTGCTGGTCCAGCCGGGGAGAGCCCAGGAAACACGCTGGGCACCAGCCCGAATGGTGAGGTCGACCGCGGTGGCGCGACGATAGGGGGTGTTGCGGGCGGCGGTGTGCCAGCGGTACCGGCCGACGATTGATCGGAGGGCGCAGTCGACGGCTTCTCGGCCGCCAGAGCAGCCGATCCACCGGGTGGCCACGCAAAACACGAGCACGCGACCACGAGCAGTCCGGCACCGACATAACCCACCTGCGTCCCCCTCATCGCAGTGCGGCGCCGCTTACCGGCGTTGATCTACTCCGCTTTCTCTAATAGGGCACCGTAATAAGAATAGGAACCAAAATGCTCAGTCGAGTCAGGCGCCTTATTGAGCAAAAAACTGATTTGGCGGCACCCGCTCAAGAGACGCACGGCGGCCTCTACTTCCTGGCGTTGCGTCTGACCCGCCTCAATGACAAAGATGATTTGCTCGACACTGGTGGCTAACCCTGCCGGGCCAGTGCTCGCCAAACAGGGAGCGGTGTCAACAATCATCACGTGCTTAGGATATCGCCGGGCGAGGTCAGCAAAAACGACGTTCGGTCCCCGCCCACTTAGTAGTTCAGGAGCCTGCGGTCCGTGGGCCCCGGATGGGAGGACAATCAAATTGGCGAGATCCGTTTGAACCAGAGCCTCAGGTAACCGGGTTTTCCCTGAAATTACCTCCGTCAGGCCAGGCTGAGGAGCGAGGTTCAGCCGCTTCGCCACATCGCCCCGCATCGGATCAGCATCGACGAGCACGGTCGTCAGATCCTCCTCAGCAGCGAATGCCAAGGCTAGGTTGATTGACGCAAAAGTCTTCCCTTCCCCCGGCTTCGAACTGGTCAACATCACCGTGCGCGGCATGCCCTTAGAGGTCTTCGCGTCATCTGAGGTATGCCATCGGGCCATAATGTTCTGCTTAATAATGCGGATTTCCTCGGCGACCCGCCGCGTCGCGGACCAAGGCGTGCAAATCCCGGAACGCGCGAGACTCACATAATCCAGGGTGCAGCTTCGAACGAGTGCTTCCGGTGTTAGCGACGCCCTCGTAGCCTCAGTGATGACCACCGGCTGAAGCGGTGTTACTTCCGCCGCATTAAGCCCTTCGCGCAAACGTGCCGCTGCACGCTCGATAATCCCCGCCCGGCGATCCATCACGTCAGGCCCAGTGTTCCGAGGCCCGCACTCTGCGCCAACAACCCAGCGTAGATCGCGACCAGTATGCTTGCGGTTGCGCAGAGAGCAGCGATTTGAAGCGCGGTTCGGCGCCGAGAACCGGGCGCTGCGACCCGGGAAACGCTCCCGAGCACAGGCAGGCCCAGGGCGCGGACCGATGAAACGGTGGTGAACGATTTATCAAATTGAAGAAATAGCAGCGGGATACCCATCGCGGCACCGATTGCGACAACAAAAACAGCAGACACCAGCATTGGCCGGTTCGGCGCAACGGGCGCGGCGGGTATTTGCGGCGGATCAATAACGCGGAATTGTATTTTGTCCGCGGTAGTGTCGGCTGCCTCCGATATCCCGGTTTGTTCACGGCGCTGCAGAAGTTCCTCGAAGTTCTTTCGCTTTACATTGTAATCGCGATCGAGATCCTCGGCTTGCGCCTGCACTCCCGGTGTCGCTCGGGCGCGCTCTTCCAGGACGTTTTGATTATCTTCGGCCTGCTTCAAACGCCGCTCGACGGAGGCCAAAGCCGTCTCAGCTTCGACCAACCGAACCTTGATTTGCTCGTATACCGGGTTGGCAATCTGCGTTCGCCGCGTCCTTGGACCGTCGCCTGCTGCCGAGGATTCCGAAGGCTCCCGAGCGGCCTTCGCCTCAAGCTCGCTGATCTGCTTTCGTAAGGCAACAACGTCCGGATGTTGATCGGTATAACGCATCCGCAATTCGTCGAGTTTTGCGCGCGCTGCCTCGATACGTGCCTGATACCCGACAGGTTGGCCCGCTATGATCACCTGTGGGCCGGCGGCATCGACACTGACCGACTTGGGAAGCGCATCAAGCTCGCGCTGCAAGGAGTCCCGCTTGGATTGCGCGTCCGCAGCATCAAGCCTTAATGCCGCGACAAGTTGCCGTCCCGCTTCGAAATGCGACACAGCTCCATCGAGCCCCGGTAGAAGGTCCATATACTTCTCGCGGAATTCGGCACGCCGTCTTTCCGTTGCGCGTAACCCGTTCTCATACACCTGGAGTTCTTGGGCGATAAAGCGTTTGGCATTCTCCATTTGTTTGCGATTGCCCCCCGTCGCATTCTCGGAGAACACCGTTAATAACGCCTGCACGACGTCTTTAGCGAGAACGGGGTTTGAATTGCTATAACCGATCGTGATTAGGTTTTCCGTCTGCGATCTAAGGGTCACATCCTTGCTCAACTGAATCAGCAGCTGTTCATAAGATTTGCCTGAGCTCGTTTCGTGCCCATACACATCAAAGTTGCTTAATTTTACGACTTGCTCGAGATTCGGACGGCTCAGCAACGTGCGTTGCAGATAGTCAATCTGCCGTGCCGGGTTATCGTCCACCGCGATTCCACGCAATAGTGGCGTCAGAAGCTGATCGGCGTTCAGATAGACGCGCGTCGACGCTTCATATCGGGGCGGCATCATGATGACGTAGGCCCAGCCGATCGCACAGATAAGCGACGCTAGGCCAATCGATAGCCACCGGTATCGCCATAGCTGGCGCAGATAAGGTAAAACCTCGTGTTGAAGTATGATCTTCATTTACTCACCAATTATCGAACAAACGGGGGCTACGCCCACCTATTTTAGAGCCACCGTGAGAATCGTCAAAAATAAGTCTGCGGGATGATGATTATATCGCCTGGTGCGAGCGGCACGTTGTTTGAAATCTCGCCATCATTGATCAGACTGTCGAGACGCAATGAATATGTCTCCCGCGTGTTATTAAGATCGCGAACAAGTCTCGCTCTGTTCCCGGCAGCATATTTGGTCAAGCCGCCTACTTGAATCATCGCATCTAGCGCAGTCATGTTTGCCCGGTAGGGCAAAGCCCGTGGTGTCACTGCCTCGCCGACTACCCGAACTTGTTGATCGAATGGGCCGACGAAACTACTCGGCATTACGGTAACAAGGGGCTGGTTCACGTATTTTGCCAGTCGCTGCTCGATGTCTCGGGCCAGGGAAGTTGGAGTCCGCCCTATAGCAACGACATCCTCCGCCAATGGAATCGATATCCGCCCATCGGGCCGCACCGGAACAGTGACCGATAGCTCGGGATTCCGCCAGACAAAAATACTGAGCGAATCGCCCGGCCCAATCTGATATTCCGCTTCCAGTGTGGTCTGCGCTGGGGCAGGAGGACGATTGATCTCACAGCCTATGAGTAATAAGGCACCGGCAAGCAAACCGGTTCGAACGACTGTAAACCGCACCTAATCCCCCTTACCTAGTCGTTAATGTTCACGGTTCACCAAATCTACCCCGCCGCACTCGGTCTCATTTCCTATAAGCTAGTTTAAATCTGATCAAAGGCAGAAGCAACTTATCGGCGCCGGGGCCCGCTCTCAAGGTAACGAGGCCTGCTTTTTTGGCCGGGGTCGGGGGACAGAGCGGCCAGCGTACCTCGCCGGCCCGGTCGCGGAAGGTACGCCGGCCCGCGAATCGAGGGGCGGTGCGCTCTAAGCCGATGCCGCCGAAGCGGTCATCGAGCAATATAGCCAGGCCAAAAGCAGCCATCGAGCGGTAGATCAGTCGCAAACACTCGAGCGTACGTCCGACAGCGCCGCCTCGGGGGCGCCTTAACCGTATTGGACGGCGGAACGCCGTGGCATTAACGTGCTTATGCGGTTATTTCTGGAGTGAACAGGCCAGCCCGGTTTTTCCCCGAGACCCCAAGGAGGTAGCCGCGTCGGGGCTAGAAGTGCCACATTACATATGACGGCTCTGCTTATTACACTTGCGCCAGTTATTGGCGCGTGCAGGCTTTTAATGGTGCTTACTCGCCACGAAATCAGCATTGCGCTCGCCACAGCTGGAGCAGCGTAGCGACCCAGCCTAGTCCGGAAACCAGCATCGTCGCGCCTGCCCTGGCGGCAGACCCGAACCAGCGGCCGAGCGGGCAACCGATTCTTTCGCAAGCCGGGAGGCGGTCGGCGGCAGCGTTGAGACATAAGGCAAAGGCGATGTTCAAGTCATTACCGAAAACGATAGGCGCTCTACAATGCCGGGCACCAGAGGGCCGCGCCTCGCCTCTTCATAAGTTCGTCTTACTGCAAATAAAAAAGGTGTACTTCTGGGAAGACAAATGAGCAACTGGCTAAATGATTTCCCTTTTGCGTGGCTAACAATCGTAGCCTTGGGTTCTTTTTACATAGTCGTGGCGGCAATCTATACACGCGTGATAGTTTGGGTAAGCGATAAGCAGGAGCATAGCGGGGCAAAAAAATTAGAGAAGCAGAGGCGACTCAGTCACAGCCAGTAGCCATTACTCCAAGCAACGCAGCTTCCTCCCACCCGACGGGGCGCGCCGATAACACCGGCGCAGTTGTCCGTGTGTGGGATCGACTGACGTCAGCCGACATCCAGCGCGTAAGGCTCGACCTCGCCGTTCGTCGGTCTGAAATGTTGATGCGACACGCAAAAGAGTTGAAGGTTCTTGACACTGAACAGACCGAAATTGACGCGATCGAGTTGGCAATCAACGTCTTCACCCAAAGATTTAGGCTTTCAACGACTGAGGTTTCTCCTATTCAAGAGAAGACGTGTGTTCGCTAGATAGTACGCATTATCTTGCTCCGTACGCCACCCCAGCCCGACGGCGTTGTTGATGCCACCACCCGGCCAAGGCATTGGCAGTTTGGTGCCTCGGATTGATTTCGATGGTTTCGTTCAACAGAGGGGTTACCCCATGGGCAGTACAGAAGTTCAAACCAACATTGCGCCAGTTCATGAATTGGACGGCATCTTGAGGCTGTGGAGCGGCGTGCAGGCAAATCGACCACGGCGGCGGCGCGCCGACCGGCCCGACGCGCCAAGCCAAAGGGTTGCCCAAACAACACAGTCCTCCGGGCCCTTAGCGCGAGGATGATGCAATGGCCGAGGTCAATGCCGACAAGACGGAGAAGGTAGACGACCTCCGCTTTCGCTACATGCGGGCGCGGCACCGCTTCGAGGAGAAGGTAGCGACCGTTGCCGTCGCACGAGTCGGCTGCGCTGATACGCGACGGGAAGCAGGAATTCGACGAAATCTATGTTGAGCCCGAAACGAACCCCCTATCGTCCTAGATCTGCAGACGAAGTTGCGCTGCCGCGAATGCGACGTGCGCGGAAGGCGGCCGTGTCGATCCCCAGCGTTCAGCACGCCCGTGCCGTGCTGGTGGCCTGGCGGCATGATTACAACGAGCAACGACCGCATTCCAAGCTCGGCTGGATGACGCCTGGGGCCTATGCCAGCGCCCTCAGCGGGACGCTGCGCCTCGCCGGGGCTCCGCGCCCCGACCTCTTGCCACCCATCAAACAGAAGGCTCAAATCAGCTCCAGACTCTCGTTACCGTTGGATGAAAAACGGGAGTCACGTCACTGAGAGTTACCGATTGCGGGCGGTCGAACTGCACCTTCTCGCCGCAAGGGCGAGAGAGCCAGATGCGCGGACGACGTTACTGACCATGGCGCACACGCTAGGCGGCGGCGAATTTCTTTACACGCGCCGACGGCGGCGGCGGCCCGAGCCTAGGTCATAAAGCATGCCTCGAATTTCCTCGCCATGCTTTAAGCTGGCTGCCGTTCACCTTTGGCTGCGCCATAATGAGTCTGTGACCTAGGCCCATGACGATAATCGCGAGCGTCCCGGGCTCGGGCACCGCAGCGGCCGTCTGATAGACGAAGACCTGGCCCGGCCTGATCCCCCGATGAGGTCGGTCTGCATTCATCGGCTCCGCGACGCGCATGTTTTCGCGGTACATGAACAGCTGGATCAACGAATAGGGCGCCGTCTGTGGTCGAGCGCTGCCGCGTCGCGGCGTCGGCCGATCGATAGCCGCGGCGCTTGCCGCTCTGCCGGCGCCGAAGCCGCCGGAGGCTCCCGGCGATCCGGCGCGGCTGGAGCGAGCGCGAACGCTGACGGAGCAGAACCACTGCAATGTCTGCCACCGCCTCGATTTTGCCGGGCAGCAGACCGTGCCGCGGCTGGCAGACCAGCGCGAGGATTATCTGCTGAAAACCTTGCGCGAGTACAAGAGCGGGGCGCGGCACGCCTATGAGCCGACCATGCTCGAAGCTCTTCAACCGATCGATGACGCGCAGCTCGTCGAGTTTGCCTATTACCTATCCCATCTGCGCTGACCGGCTGGGTGGCGAATAGATCTATGATCAAAGTCCATGGATCTCGATGCGGCGCAGAACGGCCGAGCGGTCCCGCGTGCTCTACGCCGACGATCGCCCGTCGCGTCTGAGCGCAGCGCTCGCGTGCCAAGCGTGGGTCGAACGCG
>Ga0209488_10000357_pt1 | contig 37468 bp, 29 predicted proteins | sample Rivendell_Oct201_8_FD_188349 | JGI IMG/M metagenome (GOLD analysis project Ga0209488, IMG submission 188349) | Vadose zone soil microbial communities from the Eel River Critical Zone Observatory, Northern California, USA -... | ecosystem: Environmental > Terrestrial > Soil > Vadose zone >...
GTTCACTTCGGCCCAATGGGCGATGTCGCTGATATAAATCGTACATTGCACGATATCGGCTATGGTGCCTCCGGCGGCTTCGACGATAGCGCGAATATTTGCGAGCGCTTGGGCAGCTTCCTCGCCCGTGGTGCCCTTCACCACGTTCCCGTCCCGGTCGATCGGCAATTGCCCTGAGATAAACAGAAGGCTGCCGCTCCGCACCGCTTGCGAATAGTGGCCGCGCGGCTGCGGTGCTCGGTCGGTTTGAATGGCTTCACGTATGGTCATCGGAGGACCGAAGCGGATCCGAAATGGAACTCTCATTTGTGAACTGCAACTCTATCTCCCTCAGAATCATTTCAGCGTCTGCCGCCGGATGAACAATGTTGCCAGCTGCCTGACTCAGGGGACCCGCACACACACCGCGCTCTGCTTACTTTTGCAAGGCACCGCTGTGGAGCTCCTTGCCGTCCATGTCGATGAAAATTAGTTTTGAAATGTTCTTCGTCCGTGTCCAGCACCGTGAACCGATTTGTCTTGTGCTTGAACACCTAGCGCCCGTAGGCTCTTAGTCATCGTCTGATCGTGTTTTTCCTTGTAGCGCCAGGCACTCGCTGCACACAGGAAGGCAGCGAAACGGACCACCGCGACGCATTTCGGCAATAGGGTCAACCGTCTCCGCTATTTAACATAGAAACCTCCGGGTGGCGACATTAATAATATTTATGACCTCGCGGAATCCGTGAACCGGCTTTCATCTTGCACCAAATTGGAGCTTGGATTTGGCAGCCCCAGCCGCAAAAAATCAATCTTGAATTCAAGCGGAGGAGATGAGGATGTTCCGAGGGAAGGTGGTCTCTCTATACACCGCGCGAGATGCCGCGGTGCCGATGGAATCGCGAGAGGAAGTCAAAGCGGTCGCCGGAAAGGGCCTTGAGGGAGATCGATACTTTGAAGGGACCGGGCACTGGTCCAAAACTCCGGGCGTGAGCCGCGAAGTGACACTGCTTGAACTTGAGACTATCGAAGCACTGGAACGCGAAAAGAACATTGCGATTGCGCCTGGAGCGGCGCGGCGCAACATAGTCACTCGAGGTGTGCCGCTTGATCATCTTGTGGGTCGGGAGTTCCAGGTCGGAGCCGTGCGACTGCGCGGAACCCGGCTGTGCGAACCATGCGCTTACCTCGAAGGACTGACGCAAAAAGGCGTCCTGGCGGGATTGATTCATCGAGGCGGATTGCGGGCCGAGATCGTGACCGGAGGAACGATTCGCGTGCAAGATGCAATTACCGAGTGAAAGCTCGCAGCCACAGCGATGGATGCGGAGAAAACTCCATTTGCCGACGCAGTCCGGATTCCTTCATCGTAGGATTAGGATTCCGCCCGCCGTTCGCCTTACAACGAACATTCTTTTGATGCAATGGCAAATTCCGGCGCGCTCGTCCGCTATACGTACCACGGAAGTTCGTTAGGCACATAAGGTGGAGCGGAGGTTTCTATTTTTCCTCAGCGCCGTTTTCGTATTTGCAACTTCAGCCAGCCTTGCAGCATGAGCACAGAGAAGAAAAACAAAGTGGACAGATTCGGCGCCGCCTGCGACCATCACAGAAATCAGCTAACCGAAGCGTCCTATATAAGGGAATGTCAAGAGAAACATCTTCCCCTCGGCTCGGTGCCGAAAGATTTTTCTTTTTCTCTCGGCATTCAGCCCACTGATTGAGCGTGCACCCACGATCTGCGAGTGGTCTTCCTCAGGCGTCCTATTCGTTTCGTCGCGGTAAGCGGCGAGATATTTGTTTCCCCCCTGTGGTTCCATTTCACGGTGTGACAACGCCATTCGCTTTCTGAAACGACCAAGCCTGACAGTTATCCACTTGATGAGTGGCAACGCATGGTCCTATTTGAGACTCGTGGCCTATGGCTTTCTTGGATTGTCCGAGGGGGCATAAGGTGCCTAGGGAGACTCGCGTGTTTTAACGCACGCATTGGCCTGACGGCTTCGGTTGATACTTCCCCTCGAATCCGAGCGTCTCAAGAACCCGATGACCACCACCAGGAATGGTTCCCAGGGAGGGAACGGACTCTTTGCCAGAGACGCTCAAGCTGCTTGTTGTTTCAAATGTTTGGCGTCGAAACGTACCTCCTTCTTCCAGACGATCAAGGCGATCGCAGCAATTTTCCTCGCCAAGGTAAGACGCGCCATCGACGGCTTCCTGCCTTTGGTGAGCAAGACTTCGTAAAAATCGTGGAACGGTCCGGCGCCGCTGCTGGCTTCTAATGCCGCACCCTTGAAGATCGCTTTGAGGTCATGGTTGTGATTCTGATTCAGGCCACGAAGCATCACAGGCTTCTTAGAACGTTGTAACTGTCCTTCCACAACGCAGTATTGCGCACTGTCATGCGTTTCTAGCCCCAGACCGCTGTAGTTCCACAGTTGTCGCTTGGTGCGGAACCTGTGGGGTGTTTGGATCAGCGCGATCAACAGCGTTGCACGGATCGCACCGATCCCGGGGATCTGGCGTAGCAGTTTCCACGCTTTGTGCTTCTGGCCCTCGGTCAACAGATCGCGCCGCACTTCCTGGCGCAAGGGCCGCAAGGCATCGAATTGCTGGTAGAAGTGTTCGGCACGCCGGCGGACTCCGGCTTCCGTGATCTTGCCGAGCCATTCCGAGCGGTGGCGTAGCGAGTAGACTTGCGTGCCACTACAGGGGATGGCCCAACTGCGATACAACGCCTTCAGGCGATTTCTGACCCGTGTGAGATCCTGAGTGATCGTCAGATAACTGCGCGCCAGCTCCTTCAGAGTTCGTACCCCGTGCTCTCCGTGATAGACCGGTTTGAGATGGTTGAGGCGCAACAGTTCGGCCAGCTTACGGGCGTCAATCTTGTCACTCTTGCTGCCCTGTTTCAGCAGCGCATTCTTACGTGGATCACACACCAGCACTTCCGTGACATGCGGCTTCAGCAGGTCATACAGCCAGGCCGCCCAGGTTCCTTCTTCGAAGGTGACGTGCAAATCTCCACGCAGACCGTGGATGAACTGCAGAACCGTGTTCGCTTTCGTCTCGATAACGCATTCCATCACGACCTTCCCGGCAGCGTTCATTACCGCAATCGAAGTCGTTTCTTTGTGAATATCCATCCCGATATAATTTGTGTTCAGCATAGAGGGTGCTCCTTCCTGTAGGCGATGATCCGAACACTCAAAACCTACTCCAAAAGGGGCGCCCTTTTATAATGCGTGCCAAACCCATCGACGGACGCCGCGACCAAGCCATGACGCAGTCGTAGCTGACTCATACGGCGATTGCACTCGCTGATTCCGTCATTCCGAGCGCGAAGAATCTCTGTGCGATCGTTGAACGCTATTGATCAATGCGTGGTGCCAGTGTTAGGCACTGAGCCAGCGGCCGATTGGCTTGCAAGCTTCGGTGTGATCGCAGACGACTCGCAGCGTGGCGGTAATTGGAATTGCCAGCAGCAGTCCCATGCCGCCCCACACCCATCCCCAGAAGAGCAATGACACAGTGATTGCGACGGCGTTTAAGCGCAGCCGCCTCCCGACCAACTGCGGCGCGATCAAATTCAGCGCGAAGATGTGGATGCCTGTTAGTACGCCAGCAATCAAAAAGAACCAACCGATGGTTTGCCACTTGGTGAGCGCCAGCATGAATGCCGGTAGCCACGCCATGACCGCGCCGATGTACGGCACCATATTCAAGACGCCGGAGACAATTCCAAGCAGGATCGGATAATCCAGACCCAGCACCCAGAAAAACAGGCTGCTGAATGTGATCACCATCAAGGTGACCACGCTCATCCACAGCACATAGTCGCGCAGGACGATGCGCAAGTCCTCCAGCATTTCTTTCACTTGCGTGCGTCGCGAAGCAGGAAAAAGTTGCAGCGTGCCGTGCCAGGCTTCGCGTTTTCCAGCCAACATGAAGAAAACCAGGAATGGAACGAATGTCACTTCAAGAAACAGCGCGTACAGCGATCCAATACTGCGAATAATCAGGTTGCGCACAATTCCGCTGTCGCGCGACGGTTCGAATTGCGGCGCCGCCGGCGTGCTCTGCGGTGGCGATGTGCCATCGACGCCATGCTCGATGCCGCTGATCTTAGCTTCCACGGAATTGGCGGCGTGACGCAGCACGCCGCTATATTTCGGCCAGCTTTCGGCAAAATCCGATGCGCGGGACCACAGCCCATAGCCTACCGCGCCGATCACCGCACACAGCAGAAGCACCATCACCATGGAGCCGATAGTGCGTGGAATATGCCAGCGTTCCAGAAATTCCACCACCGGATCGAGGCAATACGCCAGAAGAATTGACAGCACCAACGTGATGACCACGCCTTGCGCGTAGTACGCGAAAAGCAAAATAATAGCGGCGGCAATCACGCGTAAGCTGAAGGTCGAGCCGATCAGGCGCGCGTATTCCTTTTCACGCGGTGTTTCGGTTACGGGCAGGCGCGTCTCCGTCATTTCCAGACATCAAGGTATCACATCATCCGAGCCGCGAATTTACCGGGACGTGCAATGTTTCTCCATGCTAACAGCGGTTTGTTGGGCCGGAAGCATAAACCCCTTGTGCTAAACTTTTCTCAGGCCGTGCTATTCCCAGCCGCAGCCGACAGCAACGCAGGCTTTAGAAGTACAACTTACTTCCTCTATGGCCAAACAATTTTTCGGCACCGACGGCATTCGTGGTGTCCCGGGAGCGCCGCCCCTGGATGACGCGACGCTACACGCAGTCGGCCGGGCGGTTGGAGCGTTCCTGCACAAAAAACACGCGACGCCACACGCGCTGATCGCAATGGACACGCGAGAATCGGGGCCGCACATTGCGGCCATTCTCGCGGCTGGCTTGCAACAGTCGGACGTGGCAGTGACTTTCGCTGGCGTTTTGACGACGCCCGGAGTGGCATGCCTGGTTCGCCAGAATGATTTTGACGCTGGCGTTGTCATCTCCGCTTCGCATAATCCGTTTCCGGACAACGGAGTTAAACTTTTTTCTCACGCCGGAATGAAATTTCCGGATGCCGTGGAAGAAGAAATCGAATCCGAAATTCCAGGATTCTTCTCGGAGGCGGCAAAGTCTGCGCCTGCACCGCTGGCGACCGATGAATCGCCGCATTCACAGTATCTCGATTTTCTGCGTAGCCGGGTGCTAACCGGCGCAAATTTGCAGGGCTTGCGAGTGGTGCTGGATTGCGCGAACGGCGCGGCTTACCGGCTGGGACCGGAGTTATTTCGGTCCCTGGGTTGTGACGTGGTAACGATTGCAACCGAGCCGGACGGGAGAAATATCAACGCCGGATGTGGTTCGCTGCATTTGGAAAAATTGCAGCAGCGAGTACCAGTGGAAGAAGCCGCCCTGGGCGTGGCGTTCGACGGCGATGCGGATCGTGCGTTGTTTGTTTCCGCAAGCGGAAAGATTATTAACGGCGACGGTGTTTTGCTGACCGCGGCGCGTTTTTTGAAAAGCATGGGGAAGCTGCCGGGAAATCGTGTGGTGGCAACCTCGATGTCTAACCTGGGGCTGGAGCGCGTACTGGCCAACGAAAATATCGCCATGGCGCGCACTAATGTCGGCGACCGGTACGTGTTGGAAGAGATGCTCAAGAGCGGCAATGCGCTGGGCGGGGAACAGTCCGGGCACATTATTTTTCTGGACGATTCTCCCACAGGCGATGGTTTGCTGACGGCGGTGAAAGTTGCGTCGCTGGTAGCCATGCGGGGAAGCCTCGATGCGCTGCTCGCGGGCTTCCAGGACTATCCACAAACGATTGTAAACGTGAAGGTAAAGAGTAAGCCGCCGCTGGAAAATGTGCCTGAAGTTGCAAAAGCGTTGCGTGAAGCCGAGTCAGCCCTCGGCAGCAACGGACGCATCGTATTGCGTTACTCTGGCACGGAACCTTTGGCGCGGGTAATGGTCGAAGCCGAGCGCGCAGCAGACGTCGAACGGTTCAGCGAATCGATTGCGTCGGCGATTCGCACGACGATTGGAATTTGAAACAAAGTCTAGTGACGTGATTCCTTGCGTCGGCCTCTTCTCCCAAAGAATGGAGAGCTGGTCGATGCCATCTGTGAGATTTTGTAGGATTTAGGTGTTCCCCTCGAGTCCCTAGATGGTTGCCTTTGGCTAACTCCCATCGTTTCAATCGTATGAATTCGAACTGCGGATAACCCGGAGGCTGGCACCCGACTTGCACTCTACTCCTGCAAATAAAAAATATTGGCTTCCCGGGGTGGCCGGAACACAACCTCGACTGTGTTCTGGTTTTGGGGGGTCAGTTGACGAAGGGGGCTTGCACCGGCCCCCTTTTTTATTTTTGTGACCGACGTCCCCTGCAGACGCTACTTTTAAACAGCCTCCACCTTTCAGCCTGCAAAGCGGTTAGTATGTGAGTACGTCCATCGCAGTCGGCATTTATAGTCAGCGCTAGCATCGCTGGAACAAAGCCTGTAAAGCGTTTCCAGCCAATTTCTTCAGGGGAATCCATGGCCGTACCTGATCAGATGCATCGTACGCGCCACAACTTCAAACCATGCGACGCCGCGAGATCGCTCGATCGCATCAAACCATCTTTTTTTCGTCGCATGCTCGTTGTGGCCCTGCTTGGTCTGGCGCTGGCTGCCAACCTGCGTGCGGACACGATCTCCGGCACGGTCAAAGACCCTTCCGGAGCGGTGGTCGTCAATGCGCGTATCGAAATCACGGGCAACGCCATTTCTCAGCCGATCATCCTGCTGTCAGATGAGTCGGGCAGGTTTTCCGCGCCCAATCTGAGTGCCGGAAAATATTCCCTCCGGGTGGCGAAAGAAGGCTTCGAGGAGCTGATTACCCCGGTCGACCTGCACGACGTCGCAAATCTCGATCTAAGCCTGACTATCGCCGCCCAACAGACCAGCGTCAATGTAACGGAAAAAAGTACCGGGCTCGGGAATTCAGACCCCGCGTATCGGCAGCTCCGCGAGGCCGGCTTAGGCAGTACCTACGGCTGCGAAAAGTTCACGCTCAGCCTGGACGTGGGCACTTTCGAGTTGAACTCCGGGACCATTACTGTTTTAAATGCCGTAAACAATTTTCAGACTGGCGCCATTTTCGTCGGGCAGGGTCACTTCACCCTCAAGCCCCTGATCCACGTCGACACTCAGGAGATGATCCGGCGCAGTGGTAAACCGACCGCCGAGGAAGATTTCAGCGAAGTCGTCTTTCGCTTCACTCCTGGCTTGTATCCGAAAGTCGCTGCGGCATTTGGCCCTAAAGTGGACACGCCCCGCGAAGCCGTCGACGCCCTGCAGCATTGGAAGAACAAGGTACGGCACCGTCACGAATTTCCGGAAGGACTCACGCAGGGAATTTTCGAGCAGGAAAGCATAGATAACGTGGATGCCGACGTGCTCGCCGCGATTTACAATCCGAAACATCCCCCGTTCTTCAATGCTTACATGGTTGGCGCGCCCCACAAGGACCTGCGGTTTTTCGTGCGCTCGCATGTCGGCGCAATCCCGCAAATGGATTCGCCGGAAGAGGTAGCTCTGATCAACTTCAGCGGTGGAGGGATGGACGACGGCGTCTGGTACTCCGAGCACTTGGCAGTGGAGCTGCAAGCGCAAACTGCGGATTCGCGCGAGGACCGGCGGCTATTCGCCACGCGCCGCTACAACATCGAAACGGTCATCGCCAAAAACAACCACCTATACAGCCGGGCCACCATCACATTTGCACCGCTGGTCTCCGGCGAACGCGTAATGAAATTTGCGCTGCTCCCCACATTGCGCGTAACGCGAGTAAGCGATGAAAATGGCAGGGAATTGCACTTCATCCAGGAAAGCAGGAAGGAAGACGGTTCGTTTTACGCCGTGCTCGACGAAGCGCCGGAGATCGGCAAGGAACATTCGATCAGTGTCGAATACCTTGGCGACAAGGTTCTATACGACGCGGGCAGCGGAAGTTATTACGTGGGCGCGCGCGAATCCTGGTATCCCAACCTGAACGGATTTGGCGAAAAGGCACTCTACGATCTGACCTTCAAAGTGCCGCGCTCGAACGTGGTCATCAGCGTTGGCAAGCTGGTGGGAGAATCCACCGAGGCCGGCTTCGCGGTTACTCGCTGGGTCACTCCAGTACCGGTGGCGGTAGCGGGGTTCAACTACGGCAAGTACACAAAAATCGAGTTGCCCGATACCATCACCCACTACAACATTTCCGGATATTACCTTTCGGAGTTGCCGAGCAATCTGAAGCAGTTTGATGGTTCTTTTTCGGGTCACGCGCCGGCCTTTAATATGCAGGCGAGCGCGCTTTCTGCGATGTCGCCCATCTCAATGACGAAATACGCTTTGGATCAGGCACGGGCGCAAATGCAGGTGTGCACCGTGTACTTCGGCCGGGCGCCTTATGAAAACATCGAAATTACCGAACAGCCGAACTTCAGTTTTGGGCAATCATGGCCCAATCTGGTGTACTTGCCCATTTCGGCCTACATCGACTCCACCCAGCGCTGGATGCTGTTCGGCCAGATCAACGCAAAGTTTACCGGCTTCGTTCAGGAGGTCACGCCGCACGAAGTGGCGCACCAGTGGTTCGGCCACAGCGTGGGCTGGGCGTCTTATCATGATCAGTGGCTCTCGGAAGGATTTGCAGAATTTGCCGCTGGACTGTTTCTGCAACAAGCCGTGGGGCCGAAATGGCAGAAGGATTATCTCGATTTCTGGGAACGCCAGCGCGTCCGCATCCTGGAAAAGAATAACTTTGGCGTTTCGCCAAACGACGCTGGGCCGCTGTGGCTGGGATTACGTCTGATATCTCCGCGCACCGAACAGGCGTATCAGGGCGTCACCTATTCGAAAGGCGCCTACGTACTGCTGATGCTGCGCTCATTGCTGTATGCCGACCAGTCCCCGGAAGGCAATCGCGACCAGGCTTTCATCGACATGATGCATGACTTTATGGAAAGTCACCACGATTCCAACGCTTCCACCGAGTCATTTAAGGCCGTCGTCGAGAAGCACATGCCGAAGAAACTGGATCTGCAGCAGAACGGGCGGCTGGATTGGTTCTTCGATGAATGGGTCTATGGCACCCAGGTGCCCCGGTATCACTTCAAATATGACGTGCAGCAAGGCGACAAAGGCAACGTCAAAGTTCACGTCGAAATTACGCAAAGCGAAGTGGATCAGAAGTTCGCGATGTTCGTGCCGGTGTTCGCCGACTTTGGACAAGGCTGGGTACGGCTCGGCCAACTTCCGCTAGCAGGCAATTCCACCCGCTCCGCAATCTTCAATATGGATCGCCAACCCAAGAAGGTCGCTCTCAATGTCTACAAAGACGTCCTCGAACGCTGACCCCCACCCTACGTCGTCATTCTGAGGCTCTCTGCCAAGGAGAGCCGAAGAATCTCAACTTTTTAGGTCCGGACTCTTCCATTGTGCGGAAGAACTACGTCTCCTGTTTGTAGCACGCCAGGCAAAAAAAGTGAGCCGCCGGTGGGGGTGCCGGCGGCTCGGGCGTGGGGGTCGGAGGGAAACAGCCTGAAGATCAATTTCTAGGGCGCTTGGCGACAGCTCTCTGCCGGGTATGGTTTTCCGCGGCGCTCAAAAGAATCAGAATCATGCAGAGAACCAGACTTGTAATGACCACGTTTTGTCTCCGCTTTTGCGGCTGGCGCTTATTACCGTGTCAGCCACTCTTGACAGTAAGAAGTATGCGTTTGTAGCTCCACGCCGTCACTAGACCGCAGGGTTCATTTCCAGGGGTACCCGCCGCCAGTACCTTGGTACCTGCGATATCGCCGATACTGCCGGGTTTTGCCGCCGCTAGAGCACCAAGTTGCGGCAAGCCGCAGCCGCTGCTAAAATTTCTGGTTTGTCGGGTCGTGGCGACCCTTTCGGTGCGCTGGCAAGCCACGCTGGCCGTTAATCCCGTCCGTTAGCCTCTTCGTGCCGGGCCCTCGCGAAGAAACGATTGGGCCGCAACAATTGCTGTGCCGCCGCATTTTGGCCGGCACTGGGCAGCGCCGATCCGTCGGCCCATGCTGGCACCTGCAAGTCGGAACGTGGAAAGTGAGGGCGTGTGGCAAAGTACGACGTAGCGATTATCGGTAGCGGGCCCGGCGGCTATGTGGCCGCGATTCGCGCTGGCGAGCTCGGGTTGAAGACTGTAGTCGTCGAGAAAGACCCGTTTCTGGGTGGCACCTGCCTGCACGTCGGATGTATTCCCACCAAAGTCCTGCTGCACCATGCCGATATTTACGACCATTTCAAGAATGGGGCGGAACTGGGATTTGAAGTCAGCGGCTTGAAAGTGAATTGGGCCAACGTGATGGCCCGTAAAGACAAAATTGTCAAGAAGCACGCCAAGGGAATCGAGTTTCTGTTTAAGAAAAACAAAGTGGAATTTGTGCAGGGTTGGGGACGCTACGAAGGCCCGGGCAAGATCAGTGTCGAAAAGGACGGCAAGAAATCCACGATTGAAGCGTCCAACATTTTAATGGTCAGTGGCAGTGAAGCCCGTTCGCTTCCCGGAATCGAGCCAGACCATAAACAGATTTTGACCAACCGCTCCATTCTGGAATTACCTACAATACCGAAAACTTTGATCGTGGTTGGAGCTGGCGCCGTCGGCGTCGAGTTTGCGTCCATTTACAACTCGTTCGGTACGCAAGTAACCATTCTCGAGGCATTGCCGCGCGTAGTACCGGTAGAGGACGAAGAAATTTCCGCCGAGCTCGACAAATCATTCCGCAAGAAGAATATTCAGATCCAGACCGGCTGCAAAGTGGAGAGCGTCAAGAAGGACGGCAAAGGCGTGACCGTGTCCTTCACCGACAAGGACGGAAAGAAGCAGACTCTGCAGGCGGAAAAACTCTTGCTGGCTGTGGGACGCAAGCCGTTAACGGAAAATTGCGGACTGGAAAAATCGAAAGCGAAACTGGAACGCGGTTTCGTGCACGTTGGCCAGAATATGGAGACGGAGGAAAAAGGTTTGTACGCGATTGGCGATATCGTGGCCGGCATGCCGCAGCTGGCCCACGCCGCGATGATGGAAGGGATTATCGCTGTAACCCACATTGCCGGCAAACCGACGCAGCAGATTCGCAAGGACCGCATTCCCAATGCGACATACTGCGAGCCGCAGATTGGCTCCATCGGGCTCACAGAAAAACAAGCCAAAGACACTGGGCACGCCGTGAAAGTTGGCAAGTTTCCTTTTGTCGGAAACAGCAAAGCCACCATTCTTGGCAATCACGGCGGCTTTATCAAAGTTGTCAGCGACGAAAAGTATGGCGAGGTTCTGGGCATTCACATTATCGGCCCGCTGGCCACGGAAATTCTGGCCGAGGCTGCAGCAGTGCTGAATCTTGAAGGCACCATCGACGATTTGATGATTATGATCCACGCGCATCCAACTGTGTGGGAGGCGATGGGGGATGCCTTTGCGTCTGTCCGCGGTTTGCAAATTAACGTCTGAATCATGAATGCTTGCTCAATCGTCGATCTTGGTCTGATTGCTTACGCCGAAGCGTGGGAGCTGCAGGAGCGGGTCGTGGCGGCGCGCAAGGCTGGGGCGATCGAGGATGTGCTGCTGTTCTGCGAGCATCCGCATGTAATCACGTTGGGACGGAGCGGTAATCGAGCGAATTTGCTGGCCAGCGAAAGTGTCCTGCGCCAGAAAGGCGTCGAGTTTTTTGAAACCTCGCGCGGCGGCGATATTACCTATCACGGGCCGGGACAGATTGTGGGCTATCCGATTCTGAATCTGGGCGCAATTCGTCGCGATGTAGTCTGGTACGTCCGTACCCTGGAAGAAGCCATGATTCGCGCAACGGCAGACTTGGGAATTGCAGCGCGTCGCGAGCCGGGCAAAACTGGAATCTGGGTAGATGCAGACGAGGTTGCGGACCGGTCGAAGGGAGATTCCTCGCTTGCGCTGGGCATGACGGATCAACAAGCTGAAAAGCTCGCCGCGATCGGAGTTCACATCAGCCGCTGGGTGACCTCACATGGATTTGCGTACAACGTCGCCACAGATCTGCGCTACTTCGAATTGATCGTGCCGTGCGGAATTGCTGACCGCAAAGCAACCTCGCTGGAGAAGCTGCTTGGTCGGCGAGTTTCGCTGGAAGAAATTCGGCCACTGCTTGTGAAACAGGTATGCGAGGTTTTTGGATTGACGGTTCGAACCGAGGAACCCGCCGGACTTTTCGCGAAGCTGGCAGCGTTCGAACAGGCTTTGTCGGTTTCGGCGTAAGACTCGCTGGTTTGCACTGGCCCAGCACAAGTTTTGGGAGCGCGAATGACCAAGGGACTGACGCGGCAGCAATATCTGGACCTGTACTACTTCATGCGGCTGAACCGCGCCGTCGAAGACATGATGGTAAAGCTCTTCCGGCAAAACAAAATTGTCGGTGGACTGTATTCGAGCTTAGGTCAGGAAGCGGTTTCTGTCGGCACCGCTTATGCTCTCGAGAAAAAGGATTGGCTGGCGCCGATGATCCGCAATATCGGAGCGCTGCTCGTAAAGGGCGTGCCGCCGCGCGACATCTTCATGCAGCATATGGCCAAATACGATTCGCCGACCAAGGGCAAAGACGGCACCAGTCACTTCGGCGACCTGGAAAATCTGCATATCGTTTCGCCGATTTCCATGCTCGGCGATTTAATTCCGGTGATGACTGGCGTGGCCATAGCCGGTCGTTACCTCGGCCAGAAAATTGTGGCCATGACCTGGATCGGCGACGGGGGCAGCTCCACTGGCGTTTTTCACGAGGGACTGAATTTCGCTGCGGTACAGAAAGCTCCGTTTGTGCTGGTGCTCGAAAATAATCAGTGGGCCTATTCGACTCCCGTCAAGCGCCAGGTTCCGCTCGAGAATCTGGCGGACCGCGCCAAAGCTTACGGCATTTCCAGCTACACGGTAGATGGAAACGACGTGGTTGCGGTGTACAGCACGGCAAAAGAAGCCGTGGATCGTGCGCGCAACGGCGACGGACCAATTTTGATCGAAGTGAAAACGTTTCGCCGCCTCGGCCACGCGCAGCACGACCCCGCGGAATATGTTCCCAAAGAAATGCGCGCCTATTGGGAAGCGCGTGATCCCGTCCTGCTCTACGAAAAGTTCTTGGCCAGCGAAAAATTGCTGGACGACAAAGGCAAGAAAGAAATCGAAGACAAGATTGAGAAGTTGCTCTCAGCAGAGCGCGACTTCGCGGAGAATTCTCCGATGCCGCCCGCGGAATTCGCTGCTCAAGGCGTTTATTGCACCGGCGATGATTGCCACAAGGTCGCCCCGAAATGGCAGCGGCCCATTGCAGAAGTAACGCCGCCCAAATGCAGCGTCGCTGCGGTCTGGACTGTGCAGGGCTTCGGAAGCGGAAAAGCTTCCGGCGGAGGCAGCGCACCCATTCATTTTGGCGATACGCAACAACACCAAGACAAGGCCGAAGCGGTCCCAGACCAGAAACCAAAAGACACGGAAGTTCCGGCAGCGGTAGCTAAAACCATGGAGGCGAGGAACGCCAAGCCAAGCAAGCTTGCGGCTAAAGTACCGGTAAACGGGGCGGAAAAAGTTTCCGCCAAACCTCTAGTCAAAACACCGGCAAAGAAGATAGCGCCCGAAAAATCCGCCAAGTCCGCTGTCGTTCATGCGAAACCCGCGGCCAGAAAGGCACGGAGATAACTATGGCTACAGCGGCCAAAGAAACGAACCCCACACTCGCGGCTGCGACGCAGGTCACTTTTCTCGAAGCCATCAGGCAAGCCATGTACGAAGAAATGGAACGCGACCCTGCGGTGGTGCTGATCGGCGAAGACATCGGCGTTTACGGCGGAGCATTCAAGACCAGCGAGGGCTTGCTCGAACGGTTCGGCTGGGAGCGCGTGATCGATACGCCCATCAGCGAATCGGCGATCATAGGCGCGGCGTGCGGCATGAGCTACCTCGGCCTGCGTCCCATCGCCGAAATGCAGTTCATCGATTTCATCGTGTGCGCGTTTAACCAAATTACAAATTTCGTCGCCAAGGGACATTACCTGTGGAACGCCCCTGCGCCGATCGTCATTCGCGGTCCGTCCGGTGGCGGCGTGCATGGCGGGCCATTTCACTCCGCAAATCCCGAAATGTATTTCGTGCACACGCCGGGACTGAAAGTGATTTATCCCTCGACGCCCTACGATGCCAAGGGCCTGTTGAAGTCGGCGGTGCGCGATAATAATCCGGTGCTTTTTTTCGAGCACAAGTTTCTCTATCGCCGCATCAAGGAAGAGCTGCCCGCGGAAGACTACACTGTGCCTATCGGCAAAGCCGTGGTCCGCCGCGAGGGCAAACACCTGACCATTATTTCCTACGCCGCGATGATGCACACCTCGCTCGAAGCGGCCGCTGATCTGGCCAAAGAAGGCATCGAAGCGGAAGTGATCGATCTGCGCACGCTCCTTCCTCTCGATGAAGAAACCATCCTCGCTTCCATAAAAAAGACCAACAAGTGTTTGGTGGTGCACGAAGACACTAAAACCGGCGGCATCGCAGGAGAAATTGCCGCCATACTTTGTGAACGCGCATTCGGCGATCTCGATGGTCCGCTCATGCGCGTTACGGCGCTCGATACGCCGGTGCCCTACGCTCCATCGCTTGAAGAATTTTTTCTGCCTAACAAGGAGAAAGTGCTGCATGCAGCACGTACGCTAGCAAAGTACTGACCGACGTCAGCCGTAAGATCGGATCGCAACGGTTCGCTGACGGTGAACGGCAAACGGTAAAGGACGAACCAGAGGAACGAAACTGAATTTGTTAGAGTTGTGCTAACGGGAGAAAAGCCATGGCAGCCGATGTCGTAATGCCCCAGATGGGCGAAAGCATTTTTGAAGGAACAATCACCAAGTGGCTAAAAAAGCCCGGAGACAAAGTCGAACGCGACGAACCGCTGTTCGAGATTTCCACCGACAAGGTGGACGCGGAAATTCCCTCGCCGACCGCCGGCGTCTTGAAAGAAATAAAAGTAAAAGAAGGGCAGACCGTTCCCATCAACACGGTGGTCGCGACGATTGACGGTGCTGGCGGCGCAGCGGCCGTGTCCGCACCGGCGCCAACTCCGGCCCCGAAAGCAGAAGTTCCCAAGGCCGAGGCATCCAAGTCAGTTGCAGCGCCGGCTCCCGCAACAAGACCGGGACCGGTCCCGGTCCCGACGCCACAAGCCGCGCCTGTGGCAGCGTCACCAAGCGCATCGGTTCCAGCAAGAGAAGGCGCACGAATTCACAGCTCGCCTTTGGTCCGCCGCATGGCCAAGGAGCATGGAATCGATCTCGGCGGCATTCCGGGTACCGGCGCTGGCGGACGCATCACTAAAGAAGACATCGAAAGTGTGATCGCTGGTGGCGAAGGCGGCGGAGTTCCGTCGCAGTTCGCAGAAACCGCTGCGCGACCCTCTGGAACTTCGGCTGCCTATTCGGAACCGCCTGCTCCCTCGTCGCCGCGACCTGAGGCAATGCCTCCTCCCGTGGCCCCGGCGGCCTTGGCTGGGCCGGGCCGCCCCGCCGCGCATGGCACGCAATACGTTCCTGCGCTGCAACTGGGCGTTCCACGCGAGCGCCTGTACTTCGGCAATTACGAAGTTCAGCCGTTGTCGGTAATGCGCACCAAAATTGCCGAACACATGGTGGCGTCCACGCATGTTTCTCCACACGTGTACTCGGTCGACGAAATCGACATGAGTAAAGTGGCTGCATTACGTGCAAAATCCAAAGCCGAATTCGAACAGCGCTACGAGACCAAGCTGACCTTCATGCCGTTCTTTGTCAAGGCGGTGGTGAGCGGCCTGCGTGCGTTTCCAACCTTGAATGCGTCGCTCGACGGCAGCAATGTCGTTCTGCACAAGGAAATCAATGTGGGCATTGCGGTAGCCCTTGATTGGGGACTGATCGTTCCCGTGGTGAAAAACGCCGACGAGAAAAATATCCTTGGCATCCAGCGAACCCTGAATGACCTGGCCGAGCGTGCACGTTCGAAGAAGCTGCGCCCGGAAGAAGTTCAAGAAGGCACATTTTCCATCACCAATCCCGGTGTATTTGGGGGACTGTTTGGACTGCCCATAATCAGCCAGCCCAACGTCGGTATTCTGGGACTAGGCGCAATCGAAAAGCGCCCGGTAGTCATCAACGATTCCATCGCCATCCGTTCGATGTGCTATGTCACGCTCAGCTACGACCATCGGGTGGTGGACGGTGCCGTGGCGCACCAGTTCCTGCACAAAGTAAAAGACACGCTGGAGAATTGGTCCGAGCCTCTTGTGTAGAGAAAGTTTTCAGTTATCGGTATTCAGCTTTATGTGGAAGAAAATGAAAGCTTGGTGAGTCTTCCCGGGCTTTTGTTTTGCCGTTTCAACGAAGTCTTGCGTGCGGCGAAACAATGTTTGCCTTCCGTTGCTGCTGCACGTCCATTTATCAAAAACCAGCATCCCCTGCGAAATCATCTCAACCGGCGTCGGCGGAGGTCCCAAGCGCTGTGCCAACCTAGTACCAAGCGTCTCATTTACCAGAACCCGCGGATGCGGAGGGTTATTTGGGACCTCATAATGGTGCTCATCTGTCCAGCGCATTAAATGCGACTGCGCGCCCCACGCATGCGCCGTATCTGCTCCAATGCCCGCTTCATTTCGGGTGTGGTAACGGCACGTACCTGAAAGAGCGAGAAGCGCGATGCACGGTGATGGTTGCCAATTCCGAGGCGGGAAAAGTCGGTGGCGATTTCGAGCGCACAATCCCGGCGCCATTTCGGTGGCCCGATTCATAAACAGAACTGGCCCGGACACTTAATATCCAGGCCAGTCGAACGACTCAGGATCTTGTTAGCGTTTCTTTTTTTTCTTCGCTGCCTTCGCCTTCTTCGGCTTGCTTTTCTTGGCGGCCTTCTTGGCAGGCTTCTTGGCTGCCCTTTTCGGCTTGGCCTTTAAAGCTGCTTTTGCCGCAGGCTTTCTTGCAGCTGCCTTCGTAGCCGCCTTCGCCGCAGGCTTGGAGGCCGGCTTGGCCGCCGCTACCTCGTCGGCATCGTCGTCGGCAATGATCAGTTCTTCCTCTTCGGTTTCCACGATTTCATCGGAGTCGCCGGCCTCTTCTTCTTCCAGCGGAGACAACTCCGTCTCATCGTCGAAATGATCCTTCTCGAAATCCATTTCATCCTCCCCTGGGAGAAGCTAGCCCGACGTATCGGGGCCGGGCGCGCACGAAAATTGCAGCTCGCCCAGCAGCCTACTTTCGGTTTGGTACCGTATTCAGAGGGCAATGTCAAGGATTCTAAGGGCGCACACGCGAAATTTGCCCGGCCAGCCGAAAATCGGCAGCATTCCTCAGGAGTAGTCGAACCAAGTAGCGCCGGACCACAGCGAACTGGCCTCAGGGGGTTTTCTTAGCATGTGTCGCCGCTGAAGCCGTGTTGACGCTGGAACTCCTCTTTTTCGCCGCCGCTCGCTTGTGTACCAACACTGTTTCGCTGCCTCCGCCGATGGTATACACGCGAAGAACCATGCCCCGGCTGACCCGCGCGGCCTTTAACCCATTCCATTTCCGGAGTTCCTCAGGGCTTACGCTGAACTGGTCGGCGATGCCACCCAAAGTATCTCCCTTGCGGACGCGGTAGCGCACCAGACGGCTCTTGGCCTCGGCCGCCGGCTGTGAAGCCGGAATGATCAGCTTATCGCCCGGGCTAAGCACGTCGGTACGCCCCAGACTGTTGGCTGCCGCGATGGCCGGGGCGGTCACGTGGTATTTCTTGGCCAGCGAGGTAAGCGTCTCGCCCGCTTCGACGCGATGCCGCCGCCAACTGACCCACTTTTCCGGTGGAATGTCCGCAATTTCTGCGGAGAATTTCTGCGCCGTGCCCTTCGGCAGATGCAGCTCGAAGAACGGGTCGTCCGGCGTAGCCATGCGCAGCAGCGACGGATTCAGGGAACGCAGAGTCTCGGCGTCCACATCGATGGTTTCAGCCACCAGACGCAGGTCAATCGCCCTTCCGGGTTTCACGACGTCGGAGGGGACAGGCTGGTCAAGATCGGTTTGCACGCCGTAGTGCGCAGCGTCCTTGGCGATCAGCGTCAATGCCAGAATGATGGGCACGTAATTCTTGGTCTCGCGCGGCAGCACATTGCGACGGTACAACTCCCAGAAATCGGCATAGCCGGTGCGCTCAACGCCCTTCTGCACGTTCCCGGGGCCGCAATTGTAGGCGGCCATGGCCAGATACCAATCGCCAAAGAGACCGTACAGATCGCGCAGGTGTTGGGCGGCGGCGCGCGTGGCTTTTTCCGGGTCTTGGCGCTCATCCACCCACCAGGAGCGCTTTAGTCCATACTCATTTCCCCGCCAGGGCACAAACTGCCAAATGCCACGTGCGCCAGCCCGCGAAAGCGCCAGCGGCTGAAACGCGCTTTCCGCCTGCGCCAGGTAGATCAAATCCTGCGGAACACCTTCTTCCCGCAGGACGCGCGAAATCATGTCCCGGTAGCGGCCAGAACGCCGTAAGCCGGTCTCGACGATGGCCTTTCCGCGCGGTGTCTGGAAAAAATTCAGGAACGACAGCACTTCATCATTCACGGTCAGCGGCAAGTCGTGCGAAGTGTTCTTCGCGGCTTGCTCAGCGCGGTCCTTCAAGCGCGGATCGACCGGGAACGTCATTTCCGCGACTTCGTCAATCGGAGCGGGAACCGCCGGCGTTTCCTGAAAACCGTCCCCGGCACGGAACGCCTGCAATTCGTAGGTGTAAACGGAATCGACGACGTGGCGGAAAAGTTCACTGAGCCGCGGGTCTCCGTTCGGGTCGTAGCCGCTCTCCAGCATCCAGTCCACGGCATCATTGAAGTCACGGCGTGCCGCGTCCAGGTGGCCGGCCTTAAAATTCTGCTCACCAGCGGCGAACTTTTCTTGCACCCTGGCCATCAGCACAGTTCTGCCGTCGGGAATCACGGGAAGCAAAGACGCTGGAGCCGGGCGGTCGCGGCTCCACAGCGGCAACGGAACCAGTTGCGGAGTGCTTTGCGGGTGCGCAGACCCTTGCGCGGTCTCGTTTGCGGCCGGTTCCGCTCCGGTGGCGTTCCCCAGAAAAGCCTTGCCGGCGGCGGATTTGGACGCGGCTGCACATACAAACATCACAGACGCGAAAGCAAGCAACCGCCACGATGTGCGCCAAAGCCGCATAGATTGATGTTACGGAGCCTTCCTGCTGCTGGTCAATTGATTCGCGAACACCCGGTACTCCATTGGGCTATACCGCTTGCGATGCAAAAACTCTCTCGACGTTAAGAATTCACAAGAAAACTCGATTGGCTATTCAGCCAGCGCCGGTACGCCCGCGTCCCAGCCTTGTTGCTCCGGAAGCAGCGATTTCACCAAGTCTTCCATCTCGTGCGAACTGACCACGTCTTCTGGATAGTTGTATACGTTCAGGTCAAATACCACGCCAAACGCGGAGCGGGTATTCTGCAACTCTTCCTGTAAACGAACCGCGACGCGCTTTCCGTTCATGGCGTCGGTTTCCGGCAACACCACGCTGAAAACGTCCGGGGAAAGACGAAAAATCGAATCGGTCGGCCGCAGGCGGCGGGAAAGCGCCTTGGCAGTGGCGCTGCAGACCGCGGCCATATCCGGATTTTTACCGGTTCCTTTGTTCACTTTCAGTAGTACCAGCGACAGCGTTTTCTGCATGGTCTTGGCACGACGGAATTCCATCGTTAGCCGGTCCCAAAACTGGCTGGCATCGGGCATCGAGCCAAGAAGATCCATGTTGGCCTGGTGCTTGAGGGCGATGTTACGTTCCAGTTCGCCCAGGATGTGCTGCTTCAGCTTGCGCACCGTACGCTGCCGCTCCAGCAGGTAGCCGACAAAGAGCAGGATCAGCGCGCAGAATCCGAAGAACGCCACCCGCATGGTCCACTTGCCGCCGTCGGGATGGACGAAGACCAGTGGATACATGAAGCTGGCAAGACCGCCGGCCAGAACCAGCACGAAGATCACCGATAGCACCGTCAACTGCAGCTCGCGGCGTTCCAGCTTGTCGAGTTCTTCCCGGTTGAGTATCGTGCTGCCGCTCATGCGTTCCTGCTCTTTCTCCAAACTGACAGCGCCATTTTCACCTGCCACAGATAGGCCGATGGATCAAGGATTCGGGATTTGTACTGACAAATCCTGAGGGGGCTTTGTAAGCCTCATCGTGGAAGGAAAGAGCGCGAGAGGCAATAGAACCAATGCCGCACATGTAGCGGAAACGGCAACCATGGTTGGACGCAAACGCAAAGAAAAGCCGAACAATCAAAGGCCAACGTGCAGAAGTGCGCGCAAGAAGAAAACGGGCGGCTCGATTACTCGGGCCGCCCGTTTGAACAGATTTTAAAGCAGTTTACAGAGGCTGAACGTTCGAGGCCTGCAGGCCCTTAGGGCCGCGGACGACTTCGAATTCGACCGCTTGGCCGTCATTCAGCGACTTGTAGCCATCCGCCTGGATCGCGGAAAAATGTACGAATACATCTTCCCCGGTCTGACGCTGGATGAAGCCAAAGCCTTTGCTGGCGTTGAACCACTTTACTGTTCCTTGTTCTTTGCTCACTTCGTTATACTCTTTTCGTTGAAAAAGCTATCTGGTGCCCCGCTAACCGAAACCCGGGTTTCAGGATCTGTGTTACAAACCCTGAGGTACAAAAGTTCCGCCGCAATTGCGACAGTCCCCCTAGGAGCTCCGGCCGTCTTCAGCTGCTTTTCTGTGTACCGCTGAGCGGGCACAAAAAAAGGCCGCGAGTTTGACCCGCGACCGCTTTACAACCTCAAAGGCGATACAAGAGCAACAAACGCATAGGGAGAATAACATTGGCCGGAGGCGAAAAGCAAGAGAATTCTTGGGCAATCGAAGTTACAGAAGAGTAGCCAAAGCCGGGCGCCCTTGTGGTGCTTTCCTATGCCAGTCGCGGGGCAGGGAAGAGGCAATGCAGGAGCGAGCCGGCGCACCAAACGTTCAGGTGGTGTGGGCAATTCCGTCTCCCGACGGCCGATCCGCGGCGCTGGATGTCATCACAGGCGAGAACAACGTCTGGATGATCGACCACTTTTGCACCCAGAAGATGACGAAACAAGAGAGAAACAACTCGTCAGACGCTTAGAGCGATGCTTCCCACTCACGGAAGCGGCGCTCTAATGCCCACTGCTGGTTTGCCTTTTCGCTGGACTTGAGAAAAGCCGCGCAGGATGCGGACGGTTTTTCCGTGCCGATTGCATCGCGTGAGCAAGCTGGGACCCTTGCAGTAAATTTGTCGCGCGCAGCCCACAGACTACCGCCAGGCAGGAAAGTGTGTTCGAGGCCGGTGCGAACCATCTGTTTCAAATCCATGTACTGCAAATCGTAGGTTTGTACCGCACGCACAAACTCATGCGTGAGATCAATACGCGACACTCCTTCGTCGTCGGTATTCAAAGAAACTGGAACGCCGAATTGACGGTAAAGCGGGAAAGGATGTTGCTTCCCGGAAACGCCGAGAATCAGATCGTTACTGCTGAGGCTGACTTCTACCATGACATGCTTGGCAGCCATTTCTTTCAGCAATTCGTGCGGGCGATCTTCGTACATAATGTCCACGCCATGGCCGATACGTTCCGCTGCACCCTGTTCGACTGCCAGTCGAATGTGACAGCACAATCCTTCGTATGAGACCAGGCCCGGCGCGATTTCTCCGGCATGCAAGCTGATGTGAACTTTAGGGTATAGCGGATGCAGAAATGCGACCATGCGCATTTGCAATGCGTAGTCGGTCATCGAAGTGTAGCCATCTTCCGGCATTACGAAATTGATGCCGACGAAACGCGGATCAGCCATCGCCAGTTCAAAGCAAAAAATGGTCTGCGCGAATACCTGTTGTTTCGGAAACCCGCGCAGCACCTGACAGAGATACCGAAGCTCGACCTTACAGCCCGGAGTTGCGTCCGGCTGGCCGCAATGTTCATGCACGGAACGCATTTTTTCGGCTGCGTCGAGTTGTTCTTTCGCGGCGGAAATATCGGCAACCAGACCCTTGGCAAGCAGCGCATCGCGGAAGTGCGCCAGTTGATCCTGCCAGCCGATTTCGTAGCCAGCTTTCGCGGCATCGCCAAATTCGGGCGTGTGCATCAGTTCGATGTATTGTTCGTTCTGCCGGCCGGCACGCGTCGCTATTTCATCAAGCCACTCGCCCAGGTGATGGTGGGAAGTGCCGCCGAATCTCGCAAAGGTGCGAAAGAATTGATCGTGGCCGGTGACTCCAGGGGAAGGTACAAAACCGCGCATCGAGAATGCGTCAATAAGGTCGTCATAGACAACCTGATCCTTATAAACGTCGGCCGTGGGAATCTTTCCATTGCTGCAGGCTTGCGATTCCTGGCTCTCGGGTTTTGAGAAAACGGATTTTGTGCCTTGCAGGGCGGATGGATCGAGACACAGATGATCATCCGCAGCGGCGCGAATCCAGGACTCCGCATAAATCGCCCCGCTCAGATGATTGTGAAGGTCCGCGCCTTTGGGCATGGTGTAAAGCAAATGGCGTAGCTGCAGCGGATTGCCGCGCGCCGCCTCCAGATTCAGCGATGCACGCTGTTCGAGCGGCGTCATGGTAGTTGCCGCAGGCTTCGCTTTTGTTTGTGAGTAGCAAGACCCAGCCAACGCTAACAGCGTGGTGAGCGGGACCAACAAATTTCTTGTGCGGGACATGCGCCGGAGACTCCTTCCTTTCTTCATCAAAGCAGTTCTTTAACTGACCGGGCATCGCAACATTTCTTTGCCGCGAGAGATTCTCGCATACCCTAGGCGCTTTCCATTGGTTATCGCCAACGGTTTCGGGAAAAGAGAGCATAGCAGGGGCGGCAGGATCGTAGAGGAAGAATCGCGAAGAACATACGCGGCGCGGAACCGAACAGATTCGCAGCCGCGGTTGACTGCGGAATGCTTCGGCCTTATATTGACGCACCGTTTTTCAGTTTTCCAGGAGACGCGAATTGCTGGAGCGCATTTTCCATCTGCAGGAAAATCAGACCACCGTCCGCCGCGAGTTATTCGCAGGACTGACCACGTTCATGGCCATGGCCTACGTGGTGGTGGTGAATCCGCAAATTCTTTCGCAAGCGGGTATGCCCGCGGATGGCGTGTTGTTTGCCACCTGCCTGTCAGCCGCACTGGCCACGCTGGTCATGGGGCTGTGGGCCAATTATCCAATCGCTCTCGCGCCTGGAATGTCGTTGAACGCATATTTCACATATTCCGTGGTCATCGGGCGTGGAGTGCATTGGCAAACGGCGCTCGGCATCGTATTTCTTTCCGGGATTTTATTTCTATTGCTGACCCTGACGAAAGCTCGCGAGCACATCGTCAACGATATTCCGGATTGCCTGAAGCACGGAACCGCCGCCGGCATCGGACTGTTCATTGCATTTATCGGCCTGCGCAACGCCAAGCTGATCGTCGCCAATCAAGCGACGCTGGTCGCTTTGGGAAGGATTTCCGAAGCAGAAGTCTTGCTCGCGGGTGCAGGATTATTGTTGACGGCAATTCTGATGGCCCGCCGGGTGAGCGGCGCAATTCTGATCGGCATGGTGCTGATTGCGCTTGCTGGAATTCCACTGGGGTTGAATCACTGGCCGGCACATTTGTTTTCCCTGCCACATGCCTCCGGAACATTCCTGAAACTGGATATTGCTGGCGCCGCGAAAATCGGCCTCGGTGAATTGATTTTCGTCTTTTTCTTCGTCGACTTGTTCGACAACGTAGGAACGCTGGTCGGCGTGTGCGAACAGGGAGGATTTTTGCGCGACGGAAAATTGCCCCGCGCCAGCCGCGCATTGTTGGCGGACGCATTCGGCACGATAACCGGCGCGCTCTCCGGCACTTCTACCGTCACCAGCTATATCGAGAGTGCAGCAGGCGTAGCGGCGGGCGGAAGAACGGGACTCGGCAACGTGTTAATTGCCGTGCTATTCGTGGGTGCAATGTTTTGCGCGCCACTGGTGGCGGCCGTGCCCGGATATGCCACGGCTCCGGCGTTGATTTTGGTCGGCGCGCTGATGTCCGGTTCCATCGCGCGCGTGAAATGGGACGACTTCACCGAAGCATTTCCCGCGTTCATGACCGTCGTCGCCACGCCGCTCACCTTTAGCATCGCGACGGGACTGAGCCTGGGACTTCTGTCCTTCACCTTCCTCAAAGTTGGTTCAGGACGATACAAAGAGATCAGTCCGCTGATCTGGATTCTGTCCGTACTTTTCCTTTGCCGCTACGCATTCCTCGCTAGCGAATAGCTCACTCCTTGATGCAGCGCTCGCTGAATTCCGTGGAGCAATGCAATTTGAAAATGTGCCGCCCAATGAAGTATCCAATAAAGCCGCCCAATGCGACGTCGGACAAGAAATGCTCGCGTCCGGTGTACCGCGCCATGGAAACGGCCGTGGCGGTGGTGTAGGCCAGAATCTTCACCCAGGTGCGCGGGTACTCATGAGCGATCACCGCGGCCATGGTCCACGTAAACATGGAGTGGCCCGAAGGAAACGACGTGTTTGTGGAATGATCCTGAAAAAATCTTCCGTGCCCGGCGCCCTGGTCGGGACGTTCGCGGCCGGCGATCAGCTGCATTGCGATGTATACCGGGTAGGCGTTCAACAGCGCCTCGCCGGTGATAAATCCGGTTTCCTTGGCGTGGGCATTGTCGGTAAGCAGCCCGGTAAAAAATATTCCGGCTGCGGCGGCTTCAGTTCCATAGAGACCAACATCCGAAATATTGCGACTGATGTTTTCGTTGTCGCGGGAAACGACGCCGATAGTATGGCGGTCGGTGACTACCAGCACTGTCGTGCCCAGAATGAAAGCTGCATCCCACTTAAGATTTGCCCGCTGGAGCGGAGCGACGTAGATGCTGCCCTGGTCGCGAGCCAAACGCTTCAAGATCCTGGCAACGGTCCAAGGTTGCGGCGAGGAGGTATCCGGCGAGCCATTCGCCGGTGATTGTGGCAAACCTTCGCATAGCTCGGCCGTCAAAAGCAGACAATGATCGGCGGCATCGGACCCGGCCAGAAAGTGCGCGGGCTCCCGCAAAGAGGGAACCGGAAGAATCTGTGCGGATAACGAAGATCCGAACCACAGCAGCGCAACCACAATGACAACGCAAACCGCAAGACCGCTTGCGCGGCATGGCCTGTACATGCCGTTACTCTGCTTCCCGCACAGACCGCAAGCTATACTTGAAAGAATGTATATAAGCTCTGAATATTACTGAAATGATGCGACAGCGACTTGCTGGTCTTCAAAAACTTCGAACAGGCTCAACACCCTTACCAGCTTAAGGGTTTGTAATGCGAACTTTGAGGGATTCAGGAGCTTCAGCGAACCGCCGTGCTGTTTCGCCGCTGTCAGGTAACGGACCAACAGTCCGATTCCGCTGGAATCGATCATCGGCACTTCTTGCAGATCCAGCAAAAATCGCGATTCTCCGGCGTTAACCAGATCCTTCAACGTCTCGTTGGTGCGGTCCAGCGATGGCCCTAGGTTTAGCTTTCCCCGCAATTTAACAATTTTCACCTGGTCCTGCGTGCGCACATCAATCTCCACTGGCCGCTCCTTTGAACCAAGCCCTTGACTCGTAACCAGATACTTGCGTGGGCGATTTCCGTCTGTTACAGTGCGCGCTCAAATTAGAAGAATGGTGGCAATTTTGCAAGTCGGTTGAAATTGGCCACCGCGTCGCCGCAGGCCGGAACCTCTTGCGGCGATGGTGTTGCCCCGATCACCGCACCGAGAACTCGTTGAAACTTGATCTTACGGCATTTTGTTCTGAACTGTTTGCCGCGCAGGAATTGATTCCGCGCGCCCGGGTCATCGCGCGTGCCGTGTCGGAATCCATCGCCGGCAGCTCGGTAAATATCTACACCGCCGGTTCTCTTGCCGGAGAAGATGTCTGGATTCCGCGAGCCTGGTCCGGCGAGCAAACTGTCCGCGGATCCTCGGTGCCGGTCGGCGCAGGAGCCCTGGCCGAATTGGCCGCCGGACGCGAGACGCTCCTTTTCTCAGACCGCGATCTTTCCCGCGAAGACTACGCCCATCTGGATATCCGGCGCACACTGCGCTCGTTGGCATACCTGCCGCTGCTTAGCGACGCTGATCTCGTTGGAGTAGTGGAAATTCTCTGTTTTGAAAACGAATTGACCGCCGAAGAAACTACGGGGCTGCAAGCACCCGCAAGGATTGCAGCATCCGCGCTGAGCGCGGCTCATCGCTACGAAAGCGAACGCAATGATTCTCTGGCCTCCATCAGCCGGCTCACGCAGCTTTACGACCTGGAAAAATCATTTTCGTCCACGCTCGAGATGGACGAGTTACTTCCCATCATTGGCGACAAGTTCCGTGAAGTGATGGAATGTTCCGCCGTCAATCTGTGGTTGCTGCGCGCGGACGAAAGCCTCGAGCTGATGCATCAGTCGGGGTTCGATCCGACCACGCCCGCAGGCAGCCTGCAAAAACCCGGAGAAGGAATTCCTGGCGATGTTTCCGACAACGGCGAAGCGGTTTTGACTTTATCTCCGGACGACCCGCGCCTTGGCGTGCGAAGCGCTGCGAAAACCCAGGGAGGGGTTTCCTCGCTGATCGTCGTTGCGATTATGGATCGCGGCGCGCTGGTCGGGGTAGTCGAGGCGGTGAACAAACTCGACGGCACGCCATTTGATGACGACGAAGTTTTTGCCTTATCCAGCGTGACGGAAACTGCTTCAACCGCGCTGCATAACGCCAGCCTGTTGATGGCCGAACGCAAAGTGGAAATCCTGGAAACGCTGGTTACTGTCAGCCACGAAATTACCTCCACCTTAAATCTGGAGCGCATGCTGCAGACGATTGTAAACGCACCGCAAGCGGTCATTCCCTACGAGCGTGCAGCGATCGCGCTCGAGCAGCGCGGCAGATTCAAGCTCAGCGCCGTTACCGGGCTCACCCAGGTAAACGCCGACGCGCCGGATATCGCGCCGTTGAATGGCATTTTGCAATGGGCGGCGCTGGCGGAAGAAATCGTCAATGTGCGCCAGCACGGTGATGAAATCGACAGCGATCGTGAAGAAACGCGCGCCAAATTCAAACAATATTTCACGGAATCCGGCATGCGCGGGTTTTACGCGTTGCCTCTAAATGACGATACTGGGCGCGTTGGAATTCTCAGCCTGGAAAGCAGCGATCCGGATTTTCTCTCCGTTGTGCACATCGAATTGTTGCAAGTGCTTGCCAGCCAGGCCACTGTGGCTCTGCGCAACGCGCAAATGTATAAAGAAGTCCCGTTCATCTCCGTTCTTGAGCCGGTGCTGGAACGCAAGCGCAAGTTCATGGCCATGGAAAAGCGTCGCCGTTCCTTGTTTCTCGCGCTGGGTTGCGCGGCCGCGTTTCTTTTGGTGGCCTGTCCGCTACCGCTGCGTATTGACGGCGACGCGGTGGTCGCTCCGGGCCGGCGGGCACTCGTGCAGCCGGAGCTCGAAGGCGTAGTCGCCAAAGTTCTGGTGCATGAAGGTCAGAGCGTCCAACGGGGCGAAGTTCTGGCAGAAATGGAAGCGTGGAATTTGCGCTCCGCGCTTGCCGGGGCACAGGCGAAATTGGAATCGTCCATGCTGCAAATGAATCATGCGCTTGCCGCCAACGACGGCAGCGAAGCGGGCGTGCATCGCGTGCAGGGCGATTACTGGAAAGCCGAAGTCGCGCGTGCGCAGCAAATGCTGGAGAAAACCCAGCTGCGTTCTCCAATCGATGGCGTAGTAGCGACTCCGCACGTTGAGAATCTCGCCGGACGCAAGCTGCAACTGGGTGATTCCTTCGCCGAGATTGTAGACACGGCACAAGCCACAGTCGATCTGGCGATTGATGACGGCGACGCCGGTTTGTTGAAAGTGGGCCAGAACGCCGTCGTGAAACTGAACAGCTACCCTACGCGCACCTTTCACGGCAGCGTAGTGATCGTCAGTCCCAAAGCGGAGCTGGTACAAGACTCGCCTACTTTTTATGCCCGAGTCGCAGTCTCCAACGCCGACGGCGCCATTCGAACCGGGATGGAAGGCCGCGGCAAAGTTCGCACCGGATGGTATCCCTCGGCGTATGTAATTTTCCGCCAGCCGTTTTTGTGGATCTATTCGAAAGTCTGGTATTGGCTGGGCTGGTAGCTGTAGCTGCCCTTTTGTTTCGTGGAGGAAGAATATGCGGAGTCTGGTCGCATGGTTCGCTTTCGCTGCCGCGCTTCTAGCGGGAGGATGCGGCGGCACCGAGCCTGCTGCTTCCGCGGTTTCCAATGGCGTCACGCCCCCCGCCGCTTCTAAAGTCGCGCCGTCAGTGGAAGCAGCGGACACTTCGTTCGTCGTCTCCGGCCCGATCATCGTCGAACATCAAGTGGAAATTACAGCCCAGCGCGACGGTTTTCTAGCCAAAGTTCTTTTTGATGCGCCCTCGCGCGTCAAGGCCGGAACGATTCTAGCGCGGCTCGACGATCAGCAGGTTTCCGCGAACCTGGAAGCAGCGCGCGCGAAATCTCGCAGCATCGCCGCGGATCTGAAAAATTGGCAATCCGAGGCCGAAGTGCTCAAAGCCGATTACGGCCGTCAGCAGAATTTGTGGAAACTGGGTCTGACCTCGCAGGAACAGTTAGAACATGCCAAATACAAAGCTGAGTCCGACCAGTGGGACATTCAGCGTGTGCAGGAAACTCTAAATACCGCGCACCAGGAAGAACGTTCGCTGGAATTGGAGCTGGAAAAAACCAGAATTACCGCACCGTTCAGCGGACTGATCGCCCGCCGCTATGTGCGTGAAGGCCAATCCGTGAGCAAGGGCGATCGCCTGTTCTGGGTCACCGCTGAAGCGCCACTCTTGATGCGATTTACTCTGCCGGAAAAATATTTTGGCCGCGTACTCCCGTCGCAACAATTCGAAATTACCTCGCCGAATATTCCAGGTGAAAAGCACGCCGCGCGCGTGAAACAAATCAGTCCGGTGGTAGATCCTTCCAGCGGCACCTTCGAAGTTCTGGTCGAATTGGCTGGTGACCGTGGAGGTTTGCGGCCGGGCATGACGGCTAACCTCAGGATCGAGAATCCGTACTAGACATCCATGAATCTTACGCAAGCTCTCAACGCGGCGCTGCCCGAGATTCCGGCGCGAATCATCTCGCGCCGCTGTCCGCGCATGCCCTCGGATGCGGTCGCGCAAGAACACATCGAGTATGGCCAACCGGTGGTGCGCGTCTTGGTGCCAAGCCAGGAAGCTATTTACCGTTTTCCCCCGCAAAATTGGGCGTTGATCCAATTGTTTGACGGAGTCCGTTCGTACGAAGACATCGCCGATCTATACTCCGCTCAACTTGGCGCGGTATACGGCGTCGACGATGTCCGCGATTTCGCGGCTTCACTTGATGCCCTGGACTTTTGGTACAAGACGCCGCAGGAAAAAAACATCCTGTACATGCAACAGAATGCGGAAGGCCGCAAGAAGCTCCTGAAGTCGCGGAAAAATCGATATGGTGATTTGTCGCAGATTTTGTTTCCGGCGGTCAACCCGGATCCATTCCTCACCTGGCTGCACCGCTACACCAGTTTTATGTACAGCTGGTGGTTCACCTTACTCACATTGGGTTTATTCGCCGTGATGGGCGCCATCACCATTACTCACTGGTCGGAGATCGGCCGCGATAGCCTGCAATTTTTCAATTTTTCCAACAAGTCCTGGGGCGATGTCGGGGTGTTCTACGTTCTGGCGCTCGTCACTATGTGCTGGCATGAAATCGGCCACGGCCACGCCTGCAAACACTTCGGCGCGCGCGTCCCGGCCATGGGGTTCTTACTGATCTATTTGACCCCTGCGTTTTACACCGATACCAGCGAGGCCGTGATCAAGGCCAGCAACTCACAAAATTTTGTGATCTCTCTTGCCGGCGTATGGTCCGAGCTGATCATCTGCGCGGTTGCGACCATTGTGTGGTGGGGTACTCCTCCGGACACCACCGTTCACTCCATCGCTTACATGCTAGTGCTGATCACCGGCATCGCTTCAGTGCTGATCAACTGGAACCCGTTAATCAAATTGGACGGTTACCACATGTTGTGTGAGCTTTTTGACTTCCCGGAACTGAAGGAAACTTCAACTCTATATACGTCCGCGTGGGTGAAGCGAAATATCTGGCGCCTGCCGGTGGAAGTCCCATACGTGCCAAAAAGACGCCGGTTGGGCTATGCCGTTTATGCTTTGCTCTCGGGCGCCTACAGCTACACCGTTCTCTTTGTCGTGGCGCGTTTCGTTGGCAATATATTCCGCAATTTCAATCCCGAGTGGTCGTTCGTCCCTGAACTCGGAACTGCGGCGCTTATTTTCCGCTCTCGTATCCGAACCCTGGTGAACTTCATGAAACTAATTTATCTTGATAAAAAAGACCGAGTCCAAGCCTGGCTCGGCTCGCGGCAATTTCTGGTGGTTGCCATGGCAGCGCTGGTTTTTCTATTGCTGCCGCTTTGGCGGGACTCCGTGCTCTCCCGCTTTATCCTGGAGCCGGCAAAGAGCGCTGTGCTCCGCGCCACTGTTCCCGGAATTGTTGACGCTGTCTACTCCTCGGAAGGGACATTCGTGAGCGAAGGCTCGCCCGTGGCAAGTTTAAGAAATTTGCCGTTGAAGTCAAAACTGGAATCGACCGCTGCTGACTACAAGGTTGCTTCCATGCGAGCCACGTCAGCGGAGTTTCGCTACGCGGACGTGGGACCCGCGATCCAGCAGCGCGATCAGGTCGCCAAGCAAAGCCAAAATCTCACCGAGCAGGCTGCTCGCCTGACCTTACGGAGTCCGATCTCGGGCGTGATACTGACTCCGCGGCTAGCCGATCGCGAAGGAGCCTATTTGCCGGAGGGCACAGCACTTGCTGAGATCGCCGATCTGAGCGTGATGCGTGCTCGTATCTATGTCTCGGAATATGATGTAAGCAAAGTCAGCGCCGGAGCGGATGCCCGCGCATCCATGGAGGGCCTGGTGCAAAAGTGGACCGGCAAGGCCGTCGACATCTCGCCTGTTTCCACGCTTGCTGACCCCAGCCTAGTCGAGTCATCAAAATACAAGGGCCTGATTCCTCCCAATTTCTATTGTGTTCGGTTGCTGATTTCTAACTCCGAGGGCACTCTCAAACCCGGGATGAGAGGAACTGCGCGAATCTACGGCCGGCGGCGCTCATTGTTGGCCTTGGGCTGGCAGACGGTTGCCCATTTTTTCGGAAGGAAGCTGTGGTAAGAGAAAAAGGCCAAGTCGGTTGGGCGGGACTTGGCCTTTCGCGTACTGCTTTCGTGGGCTGGTGAACTTAGAACTTCGCGACCGGCCGAACCTTCGACGCGAACTTCGCAGCGGGCCGAACCTTTGACGCGAACTTCGCAACCGGGCGAACCTTCGACGCGAACTTCGCGACCGGGCGAACCTTTGACGCGAACTTCGCAACCGGCTGGGCCTTTGACCCGGCAGTGCGCGTGTTTTGCTCGTGCGAGATTTCGTTCGCCAGGTTGGCCTTCTTGGCGCCCTTCAAAGTGCTGATCAAGCTCTTTTTTTCAATTGACATGTTTTCCACTCGCTCCCCTTAAAATTTTTTGTCTTGCAGCAGACGTTTATCTCTATGCAGGAAGCGTGCCAAACTCAAGCACGCCCGCCTCGGACGATTTGACGCAGAAAACACGCCACTTAAGGCCAATCAGACTAATCCGCCGCCTTCCACTGCGGTGATTTTTTCATCCACGGTTAAAAATTAACCCATCAGCGGTTAATTTTTAACCCGAATTCGGCGCCACCCCATTATTGCAACCGGTGTTTCCGGCACAAGTATTTCATCCGTTGCGCGTCAACCCGCATCAGCGCTGCCGCCGCGCTCTTTTTTCCGCCCGTCCGCCGCAATGCAGCCGTCAGGTAGGCGATCTCGATCCGTTCCATTTCGGCATCGAAGTTCACGCCCTCTTCCGGAATCAGGATGGCTTCCTGTCCGCTGGTACTGTGCCGAATCAGGTTCTGGGGAAGGTGCTCGGCCGTAATATTTGGCCCGCTGACCATCACCACCAGCCGTTGGATCAGGTTTTCCAGCTCGCGCACATTTCCCGGCCAGGGATACTCCTCCAGGATTTCCAGCACCTCCGGCTGTACGGTCTTCAAAGGCTTTTTCGAGGCCGCGCAATAATTGCGCAGGAAGTGATCGGCCAGCAGCGCAACGTCGCCGTCGCGGTCGCGCAACGGCGGCACCGTAATGGGCACCACATTGATCCGGTAATAGAGGTCTTCGCGGAATCGCCCTTTTCGTACCAAATCTTCCAAATCGTCATTGGTCGCACAGATCAGCCGAAAATCAATCTTCTTCGACGCCCGCCCACCGACCCGCTGAACGGTCCGCTCCTGCAGTACCCGCAGCAATTTGCTCTGCAGTCCCGGATTCAGCGTCGTTATCTCGTCGAGAAATAGCGTTCCGTTTTGCGCAGACTCAATCAGCCCCGCTCGCGCCGTATCCGCCCCGGTGAACGCCCCCTTCTCATAGCCGAACAGTTCCGATTCGATCAGCGACTCCGGCAGCGCCGAGCAGTTCAGGCAAATATAAGGCTGCCCGGCTCGGTCGCTTGACTGCACAATCGCGCTGGCGATCAGCTCCTTGCCGGTTCCACTTTCTCCACGCAACACTACCGTCGTATTGCTGTCCGCAACCGCTTGAATCGTCTGATAGAGCTTCTGCATCGCGGCGCTGGCGCCGATCAGGGAACAAAACGCCGACTTGCTCTCCAACTGCTGAACAATCCGCCGGCCCTCCATCTCGTGCGCCCGTTTTTCAATGGCCCGCGCTAGCAGGGTTTGCAGTTCCTCGTAATTCACAGGCGCAAGCACGAATTCGTCCGCTCCAGCCTGGCTCGCCCGCAACGGCAAATTGTGATCGCGCGAACGCGTCATCGCCACCAAGACAATGTCGTCGCGAATAGTGCGAATCTCCTGCAGCACATCTACCCCGTCACGCGCGCCTTCCCCAACGCTGTCTAAATCAAACAGCATCGACTGCAGTGATGAATCCTCCACCGCGTCCTTGATCGCGCGTTCGTTGTCCGCAAGGATTGCGCGGAACGCGGGCAGCAGTCCGCGCCGCATTTCCGGAAAATCGGATGCTTCCGCGATCACTACTGCGACCGAGTAGACTTCGCCTTGCGCTGGATTCATATCGATGGCCATGAGCAGGGGCGCGATTATAAAGGAACCATTTTCGCCTGCAAAGTTATTCCGCGTTGCGCTGGCTGACCCGCCGGAATTTCTTATTTACCTATGTTCTGATTCGCTTTACTTTTGTAGATGCAGCGGGCTCTGGCCCGGCAAGGATTGTTCATGCTTCCCGAAAACCAACCGCCTCAAAGAAGCATCTTCAAGAATCCACTGATCTATTCTTCTCTCCTGATTCTTATCGTCGCCGCCTACGTCGGATGGATTCTCCTTTCGCGCCATCAGGCAACGCGCGCCTATGAAGAACGCGCCGAACGAGTTCAAGCCAAAAAGCAGCGCGAAAGTGATCAGGCGGCCATCGAGCAGCTTGGCGGCAACGACCTCGCCATCCAGATGCTCTACGCTACCCCAAGAATCCATCGCGGAGAAACCGCCCAGATTTGCTACGGCGTTGCCAACGCTAAAAGTGTCACCCTTGAGCCGCAGTCCAGCAAAGTTTGGCCTTCCCACAATCTTTGCATTGATGTAAAACCAGTAAAAACAACCACTTACACACTGGTTGCGACTGGCGCCGATGGCCAGAACGTGTCCCAGCAGGTCACCGTGGAAGTCCGCTGAATCTCTAAAACGGGGCTTGTTCCCGCAATTTCTCCGCATCTATACTTAATATTGCGCGGGGGCGGCCTAGGCAACTTCCAAATCCCTCCCCCGCGAATCTTTTTTGGTGAAGGCTTATGTCCGACCCTATCGCGAAAATCAAAAAGAAGCTGCAGGACGAAATCGACCATCTCGATCACGAGCTGAACGTTGATCTGCCCAAGGAAATCGCTATTGCCCGCGCGCACGGCGATCTTTCCGAAAACGCCGAGTACAAGTACGCCAAGGAGCGCCAGGGTTTCGTCAACGCGCGCATCGCTCAGCTAAAAAAGCGCATGGGCGACCTGGGCATGCTTAACCTGACCAACATCCCCACCGACCGGTCTGGGTTTGGCTCCAAGATCGTGGTCATCGACACCCAGAAAGATTTACGCATCGAGTACAAGCTTGTGAGCAGCGAAGAGGCCGACGTGGAAAAGGGCTTTATCTCCACCACTTCTCCCATCGGTCGCGCCCTTCTAAATCGCAAAGTCGGCGACGAAGTCCAGGTCACCACGCCTGCCGGCAGCAAAGAATTCGAAGTAGTCGAGCTTCAGACCATTCATCAGCTCGAGTAAAGTATTCGCCTGAGTAACCAAACCAGCCATTCAGACGTTTAATATTTGAGGTATCCCGCGTCGAGGTGAGGCGGTATGTACTGGGGCCCAGGGTCAGCACTCGGCTTTCTCGCACTGATTGGTTATGCCGTATTTATTTGCGGAGCAATTATGCTCTGGACGAACCGGTTGGACGTTCCCATCTGGGTGCATGACGAAGTCGGTGCGGTTCGCCGTAAAGTCGTTCGCCACGCCGTCTCTGGCCTCGGCCGCGGCCTGCGTGAAGAAATTTCCTGCAAAGCCTGCCCCACCTGCTTCATCCGCAGCCTGGCTCGCCCCTCGCGCCGCAAAATCAACCGCGGAGCAATCCTCCTCGCAATTGGTCCGCTTCTCCTCCTTCTTGACTTACTTATTTAGCAGCAACTTTTGTCCCCGCAGAGTGGGTAAGAGGAAAGGCACGCCAGCCGGGCCACTTTCGAGCTGACCCCGTCCTCCTTTACAATTCTCTCCGCCATGAAACCCTCTCTGATTGTTCACGGTGGCGCTTGGGACATTCCCGACGAAGCCGTCGACGCCTGCACCAGCGGCTGCCGCAACGCTCTCGCCGCTGGCTGGAGCATCCTCGCTTCGGGCGGTTCGGCGCTCGAAGCCGTCGAAGCCTCGGTCATTATTCTCGAGGACGATCCGGTGTTCGATGCGGGCTACGGCTCCCATCTCAATCGCGATGGCCAAGTCGAATGCGATGCCATCGTCATGGACGGGGCCACGCTTCGTGCCGGCGCCGCAGCGGGTCTGCAGCGCTTGACGAATCCCATCCGCCTCGCGCGAAAGATCCTCGAAGAATGTCCGCACATGATGCTGATCGCCGAAGGCGCAGAACGCTTTGCCAAAAATTCTGGCCTCGCTCTGTGCAAACCGGAAGAACTTGTGAGCGAAGCGGAATGGCAGGCTTATCTCCGCTGCAGCAAAGACGAACACGCCGCCATCCATCACCGCGGTCACGAACAAGGCACGGTCGGCGCCGTCGCTCTCGACGAGCAAGGCCGCCTCTTCGCCGCCACCTCCACCGGAGGTACCTGTTGCAAACTTCCCGGCCGCGTCGGCGATACTCCCCTGATCGGCTGCGGTTGCTACGCCGATTCGCAGGCTGGCGGCGTCTCCTGCACCGGCTATGGCGAGTCAATAATGAAAATAGTGATGGCCAAGACCGCCGTAGAATTTCTCCGCCGCGATTCGCCGTCCGGCGAAGATAGGCCGTCAGCCGCCCAGCGTGCCGCGAATGATGCCGTCAAATTGCTTGCCGAACGCGGCAAAGGCACCGGCGGTCTGATCTTGCTCGACCGCTTCGGCGCGCCAGCATTCGCCTTCAACACGCCGCGCATGGCCTATGGCTATGTAAAGCCCGACGGCAACTTGGTCGCGTCTGTTTGAGCAGTTTTTTCAGTTGGCCGTTTTCTTGCCCGTCTGGTGACGGTGATAAAGGTCCGCGACGGAGTACGTCACGCCGCAGAAAAAAGTAGCTCGCGGCAGGTTTCCATATGTGGCGAAATAAATCCCCGAATCAAGGACCAATCGCGAAGACCAGTTGTAAGTCGCCGCTCCCATGATCGTCATCGTCGCGGCAAGCCTCGCGTTGGCCCGGCTGAATCCTGCAATCTCTCCCGTCACGCCCCACTTTCCCTGGACTGCGCGAGAGTAAGCCAGCGCCGTAAAATAATCGCGATCGAACCCAGTTGCTCCGGGCCGCCCCAGCCATTGCGCCGTCTCGTTGAAATCGAAATGATGCTTTCCGAAGTCCTTACTCAGCAGGATTCCTGCGGAATGGCCCACCGCTCCCGCGCCGACTTCCGCAGTCGCGGTCGGTATCGTCGCCGTATACAGCACAGACAGCGTGGGATGCCAGCCTTGCTCCTCGATAATCTTGTACTTAAATCCCGCTCCGGAATCTCCGCGTCCCGCCACGCCTGCATCGCGCTCGATTGGATTGTTCCCAAAACGCAGTTCCAGATTTTTCGTCAGACCCAATTTCAGCAATCCATTGATGTTCTGGTGCCCCTGGCCAGCTTCCAGGCCATACTCGATTTCAAATACCCCGGATTGCACCGATTCCGCGGTCGTCGAAAACGTAGGCCGATTTGGCACCGCCGTAATTTGATCTGGGATATCGTTGGGATTGACTTGAGTATTCTGGCTGGTAGCGCCGCCGCTATTGTCCGGAGCTTGTGCTTGCACCACCACGCAACACGTCAAAAACCAGCAACCAGCAATGAGCGTTTGTACTGCCCGCCGGGCATAATGTAGGAACGGCATCGCTTGCGCAGGCAAAAAGTTTAGCAGCGCGAGGGTGACTGCAGCAAAAAGGCGTTCAGCAACTGGGAAAAAGTGCCTGGATAATTATCAGAACCATGGATCGCCTCGCGGTCATCTATAAAAATGATTGCGCCAGAAAATCCGACGTTCGAAATCGCAGGACTCTGCTCGCAGTGCCAGCATGCTCGCCTCATCGGGTCCAGCAAGGGCTCAGTCTTCCTGCTATGCGAACTAAGCAAGACCGACCCACAATTTTCCAAGTACCCGCGCCTACCCGTTCTCACTTGCCCAGGCTACGAACCCCGCACCCAAGAGCAATCTTCCTGAGCTGCGATCTTGGCGATCTCAACCCCAGAATCTAGCAACGCGCTGGGCCGATAAGTGCGCCTCGTTGAGACTCCACCTGACCAGCAACTTACCATATCTATAAACTGCCTTATGATAAACTCCGTCTGGATTCATTTCCAGCCGATAAAGGTGTTCGCCGATGCTCCTCTCGCTTCGGCTACACGCGTCAATCGCGTTAATCTCTTGTGCTTTTTTCACCAGCGCTGCGCCCGGTGCCAAAGTCTGACGGTACTTGCCGGAAGCAGCCAGACTTTCCATGTGGAATTTCCGATCGCACAATAAAAACACTGGCGGCTCAGCCGTTCGCCGAGCCGCCAGCATGATTCAAACGCTCTAGCTCCCGCAACTTCCCGGATTCACCGCGCAAGCGCTCGCCTGATTCAGCAGCGTCTGACTGGCACTGATCAGCT
>Ga0209488_10000358_pt1 | contig 37365 bp, 34 predicted proteins | sample Rivendell_Oct201_8_FD_188349 | JGI IMG/M metagenome (GOLD analysis project Ga0209488, IMG submission 188349) | Vadose zone soil microbial communities from the Eel River Critical Zone Observatory, Northern California, USA -... | ecosystem: Environmental > Terrestrial > Soil > Vadose zone >...
ACCTGATGGGCTCTGCCCAGGTCCAGCAACTAGGAGCGGCGCTTCGTGGCTTGGACTGGCGGCATTTTCCTGAATCCGATTGCCCCTGATTGATGCCTAGACCGCCGGGTCAGGCTAGGAGTGATGCCGTTGCCCACGATACACCCGGCGTTTTCAGAGAAGCGATAGCCCGTGTCTCGATTCTTTATTTCCCCAACTGCCGATGGATCCCGCACGAAATTCTATTCGTCAGTCGCGCTTTTTGTTCTTGCTTTGCTCGTTGCATTCGGAATATCACAATTCGTGCTCAACCACGATTGGAAGAGCCTCGGATTCATCGTTATCGGCATCGCCGGGTGGGCCTGCGCGGTCCGCATATTGAACAACTGGCGACATGGCCTGTACATCTTTTTTGCCTGGCTTTTTTTTGAGGATTTCGCGCGCAAATTCCTCGGCAACAGCGTGGTCACATACTTCGCCAAGGACATTCTGCTGATTTTGTTTTATATATCTTTTTACGCCGCACGCAATTGAAGGCTTCGCAAAAACAATGAACCGTGAGACCATCGCAAAGCACAATAGCGAGTTTGCAGACTTTTGTGAACAACAGCAGCCTTAGTCTGGAAGTTACGCGCGCGAGCCGACTGACGTGCGCATCACCGTAATTTCGCCTTTCGTCGACCGTCAACACGGTACCGAGCGCGCCCTGGCGGAATTACTCGATCGTCTTTCCGCCCAGCACGGAGACACGATTGACCTCTACGCCCAAAAAGTTGGCGATTTCAACTATGAACCAGAGTCTTCGGTTGAAAAACCTGGCCACGGAAGAATTATTTGGCACAGAGTGAAAGCTCTTCCCGGGCCTCACCTCATGCAATTTATCGCCTGGTTTTTATCGAACCGCTGGACTCGCCGGCGACAAGAACGCGTCTCCCGCATAACGCCGGATGTAGTATTCTCGCCCGGCATCAATGCCACCGATGCCGACGTTATTCTGGTGCACGCAGTTTTTCATCGGGTTGCCGAATTACATCAGACGCACGATAGCCGCGGTCTCCGTGCCCTGCACCGGAAACTTTACTACGCGCTGATCTGCAATCTTGAGCGTCGTGTGTACCAAAACCCGCGCGTCGCTCTCGCCGCTGTTTCTCAGCACACCGCCGCCCAACTGGCCCGCTATTTTGATCGCCATGATGTAACCGTAATTCCCAACGGCGTGGATGCGGTGCACTTCTCACCTGCGGCGCTCTCGACGATGCGTGAACGATTCCGCCAACAGTGGAATTTCTCGCCACAAGACTTCGTTCTGCTGCTCATTGGCAATGACTGGCAAAATAAAGGTCTCAATACTCTGCTGCGCGCCTGCTCTCAGTGCAAAGACCTGTCGTTTCGTTTGCTCGTGGTCGGGCAGGACGAGCAAACAATTTTCCGATCCGAAACCGAAAAACTTGGTCTCACCGCACGCGTTCAGTTTTTTGCCCCGGTGCCGGATGTCAGAATCTTTTATGCAGCGGCCGATTCTCTTGTCGCACCTTCCCTCGAGGACTCTTTCAACCTGCCGGTTCTTGAAGCCATGTCCTGTGGATTGCCGGTGATCGTCAGCCCAGCCGCGGGAGTAAGCGATTGGCTGTCGCCTGATAAAGATTCGATCGTTTTGAATAATCCGGAGAACGCTGAAGAACTGGCCAGGGCAATCCGCTTACTCACCACCAATGCCCCGCAACGCAGCGCAATCGCTTCGAACGGTTTACAAACCGCGAAATTATTTTCCTGGGATACGCATGCGCGCGAATTGCGAAAACTGTTGGTCGCCGCGGCAAAGAAATCGCAGCGCAACTAATCACAAGAAATCAGTTTGAGTTCTTCGCGTGAAGCCGCGACAGCACCGCCTTCTTCGTCGCCTCCAGCGTAAACGTCAAAGATTCCTTAGGCACCGCTGTCACGAACGGTCCGATCATCCAACCCAGCCCCGCGGGAATATCCCGCGAAAGCGAAACCACTTCGCTCTGCACATACACGCCGTTATCTTTTTCCTCCATGCGCCACCAAGTTTCCATGCCCCACAAAAAGCCGTTGTCCTCTTGGCGCGGTTTTTCACGCTCGTTAGATTTGCCGGGATTTTCCACCTCAACCACACGCGTGGCGCTGCTGCGACTGTGCGCGCGAAACGCCGTATCTCGATAGTAGGCAATTTCGTGTTCGGTGTTGAGCACCACGGTGATCACTTTCTGCCGATGGAACCGTAGGAACACTCGAAAGTGGTCGTCGTCGCGTGCATCAATCCGCGATCGCGCAACATCAGGTGCGTAATACTCAGCATGGTGGTCGTAATCTTCCAGCACGCGCAAGACGTCCTCCAGCCGCGCTCCAGGAATGAATACCAGGCCTTCCCAATGATGAATCATGCAGCTTGGGCACGGAATCGTCCGCCCCGCTTCCGATGTGGTGCGTTGTTCCAACTCAACTTCGCCGTGTTTCAGATCGGCGTAAGCCTTTTTTCTCGCGGCCGCAGGTAGCGAATCGATCCAAACCAAGTCAGTACCGCGCTGCAGTTCGGAATGGTTGCGCTCGTCGGTCGTTCGAACGTATTTTTCGAACGCCTCCGAAATTTTGCGATTCCCACGTGCTGTCCTTGGCGCCGACTGCAAAGCGATGGGCTGGAGCAGGGCCGCAAATGCGACCATGACCACAACCAGCAGGCCTTTGCGGCCGGGGCCGTCCGCCGACCAGCCGTTAACTCCCGGCTGTCGGCAGAACAGTCCAGCTGCAGCCCTTCCCGACGTGTTAACCAGTCGTAAGTTATTGATTCCAAGCATTCTCGATCAGCTCGCAGCCATGATAGATGCAAGCAGAATGCCGTGGGTGTTTGCGAAGTGTCGCTCGAAGGCGCGCAAGAATCGCGTTAGAATTTGGAATATGGTGTGAACAGCATCGCCGAAGAAGCAGAAGCGGGTTGGGTAGCTCGCACACGGCCCCTTGCGGAGCCGCTGTCCCCGCGCGGCCCCCAACCCGTTATAACAAGTTACTGGCAACGCCCATTTCTGTGAATGGGCCGTCGGAGCCAGAGGACAGGGTACGCAGGTCTTAGTACGGCGCCCCTAGTTACTACTAAGCGGAAAGTGTAAGTAACTGCAGTAAAATCAGCGTGTTATAGGTAGTACTACGCGCATTCAAGGTGGCCTCGAAACGCGAATTTACGGGCCGCCACTCACGCCGCTCTAGAAACCCTCCAGGATGAGCGCGGTCAGCGAAACAACTGAGCCGACGATCAGCTTCGTGGCTAGAATCGCGGTGGAATTGCCTGTTTCTGCTTGTGCCCGAAGCCGGGAACCATGCCAAACCGCAAAAACCACCGGGCAAACCCAGCAAGATTCGCCAGCAGCGCGGCCTTCAGGCCAAATGGATTCAGCATCACCGCGCTCTCGCTTGGCGATCCCTTACTTGACCACTACTTGTCCGGTCATTTTCGGATGGACCGAGCAGAAATAGGCATAGGTTCCGGGCTTATCAAACGTGAAAGAAAACGTCTCGTCGGTATCCAGGACACGAGACTTGAAAACTCCTTCCGTGCTGACCACCGTGTGCGGAATGTCGTCACGATTTTTCCAGGTGACTTTTGTGCCGGACGATACCGAGAGGGACTGCGGGCCGAAGCTGAAGTTATCAATTTTCACTTCTACTTCGCCTGGCGCGGCCTGCGCTACTGCGTAGTTGGATTCTCCTTTCACCACGGCGAACGAAAATGCCGCGAGCAGAAGTAAGGCGAACACAAATATCCTGATGATGTTTTTCACAAAGCTTCTCCCTTAGATTTATTTCTAGTGAGTCCGTTTGGTCGCTTACACGAGGTTGGAGTCCACAACCGCCAGCGCGTTTTGCCCGCGCACGAATTTCACGTCGGTGATGCCAAGAACTTTGCGCAGTTGCTCAGCGGGAACTTTCATCGGCCCCGGGGAATCGGCGGTGCCCGGTGCCGGTTGGGGAAATGCTGTTGACGCTGCGGTGTGGAAGGTCACGTTGCCTTCGACCTTTTGCATAATTTGGTGGATGTGCCCATTCAAAACAGTTACCGAGCCAAAACCTTTCACGTAGCTGAGTGCCTGCGTGGCGTCATCGGTGCCCCAGCCCCACTGCGGATAAACGCTCCACAGCGGAATGTGCGCAAAAATCACGATCGGCGTGCTCTTGGAGCGGCTTTGCAAATCCTTCTCCAGCCACTCTAGTTGTTCCGCGCCCAACGTGCCCAGTCCGCCGGCCTTCAGGTTCATCACATTCACCAGGCCGACAAAATGCACGCCGTTCTTATCGAAGCTGCGCCAGCCGGCGCCCGACGATCCTTTTCCATAGCGATCGAGAAACTGCCGTCCTTCGTCGTTCAGAACATCGTGTTCGCCAGGAACGAAAAAGACTTCTTTGCCGGTATCTTTCAGGATCTGATCCACGGCATCGAATTCTTCCGGTTTGGAAAGATGGCTGATATCGCCGGTGTGCAATAGAAATTCCGGCGCATTGGGCAACGCCTTGATTTTTTCGACAGCCGCTTTCAAAGTTCCAGCCACATCCTGATTGGCAGGTTTGTTGAATCCCATGTGGCTATCGCTGATTTGAACAAATTGCAGTTCGCCTTTGCCCGCCGCCGCATCGAGATCGTCCAGGCCCCCGGAATTAAAGGACCGGCTCAGGCTAAAAGACTTCAGGACTCCACCGCTTATCACGCACAGGGTACCGGTGCCTGCCCATGCCATGCACTTCAGAAAGCCGCGGCGGTCAACGCCATCGTGATTGTGGTCAATCAAAAGTTCATCCTGCTTCTTGTCGCTCATGGTTCTCCTGGTGTCAGCCGGAAATGACGGATGGCCGCTTGCGCATCGGCTACATCTTGGAGACCCAGGCAGCAGCGGTTTTATTCCGGCGGGAGCGATGAAAGTTGCAAGCGACCAGGGACTAGCGATTAAACCAGAGCCCTGCCCCCTGCCCCGTTTTGGGGATTCGTAGCCGGTCTTGAGGCGACTTTGCACCATCGGCCGCCTTTCGGCCCGAGAACTTGGCGCTTCAGCCGATACAATCTTGAACTGTCGGGAGCCGCAACCCGCCCGTAACTCCTTTCCTTGCCACACATTTTTCAAATTTTATTGTCCGCCCAACGCCAGGCCCGCGAATACCGGCAGGGGAAGAACCGAATTGGGAATAAAATGAACAGTCGGGCAGTCTATAGTTATGGAGACGAGGAGCGTGCATGCTGGAGCCTGCGGATCGACAGCGGTTTGAGCGGCTGATTCTTCCGCACCAGGATGCCGCGTTCAACCTGGCGCGGTGGCTGCTACGCAGCCGCGCGGACGCCGAAGATGTAACGCAGGACGCACTGGTGCGCGCCTTCCGGTTCATTGCGGGATTTCATGGGACGGACGCGCGGACGTGGCTGCTACAGATTGTGCGTAACGCCTGCTACAGCTGGCTGGAGAAAAACCGCCGGGCAGACTTAACGACAGAATTCGATGAAACGGTTCATTTGCAGACGCAAGGGCAGGCAACGCAAACGCCGGAGGCGGCAGCGGTGGCTTCCAATGAGCGGGAACGACTCATGCGCGCTCTGGAAAGTTTGCCGGCTCGTTCGCGCGAGGTGCTGGTGCTGCGGGAGCTGGAAGGCTGTTCCTATAAGGAGATTGCCACGATTACTTCGATTCCAATTGGCACGGTGATGTCCACGCTGGCGAGAGGTCGGGATGGTTTGAAACGACTACTTCGTCCTGCAAGCGGCACGGATGCAGGCGGGAAAGAGGTGCACCGTGACGTGTGAAATTTCACAAGCGTTGCTGCATGGGTACCTCGACGGCGAGCTGGATCCGATTCGCGCGGAGGAATTCGAGCGGCACCTGGAATCATGCTCGCCGTGCATTGCGCAACTGGAGGAACAAGAATCGCTACGTGCTTCGCTACGCGCGGCAAAGTTGTATGAACGAGCTCCGGCTGGACTGGCGAAAAAAATCCAACGCCAGATTGCCAACACCGAAACGGAATCGGACTATCAATGGACGTGGGTGCCAATTTTTCGCTGGATTGCGGCCAGTGCGGTAATCGTGCTGTTGATGGCGATTACATATTTCGGCGCACAGCGAATACTGAGCGGCAAACCGGGTGTCGAGCAAACCGCGATGATGAGCGAAGTTATTGACGCGCACGTGCGGTCGCTCCAGCCAGGGCACTTGACGGACGTTCTTTCGACCGATCAACACACGGTAAAACCATGGTTCAACGGCAAACTGGATTATGTTCCTCCCGTGAAAGATTTGGCGGAAAACGGATTTCCACTGGTGGGCGGAAGGCTGGACGTTTTGGATGGACGCAGCGTTGCGGTGCTGGTCTACGGCAGGCGAAAACACTACATCAGCGTGTTTGTGTGGCCAGCGGCGGCGAACGATTCGGCGATTCCCGCCACTGGAACGCGCAACGGGTTCCAATGGAATTATTCGCGCGCGCATGGAATGGAGTTTTGCGCGATCTCGGATGTGTCCGCGACGGATCTGCACGATCTGGCGGAACTGCTGCAGGAATAATCCGCGAAGCGGCCTTAGTTGTTCTTGCTGGCGGAAATCGCCACCTTGGGCATTTGTTTGGCGTAGATCAGGTGCAGTGTGACGCTGCGCGTTTGTCCGCTATGGATGTTGACGTTTTTCTCCCACTCGGAAAAGATTCCGTTGGCGGAGGCGCGCAGGTCGTAATTGTCCGCGGGCAACTTGTATATCGTGAAGCGGCCGTGAGCATCAGTGTGCACTGCGTGCGCGGCGTTTCCGCCGGAAGACTGATAGCTTACTGCGGCGTGGGCGACTGGTTTGTCGTTCGGGCCGATCACTACGCCGGTGAGCACGCTGGTGCCTTTGGCGTCCGGGGAAGCGAGAACCGAATGAGCGCCGAGCAGCGCCCCTGTGATCAGCGCGGCCAAAATAATCAGAAAATAGATAAAACGTTTCATCGGTTCGCCTCCGTATCCACCCTTTCATTGTATTTTCCGCGCCGCGTTACCGGGACGCATGGAACGAATTTGTGCTCCACGAAAACCTGTCACTAGGTACAGGTGAGGCCGCAACAGCCAACGCAAGACATCAGAACGACGCTTCCAGGTGCAATTCGTCGATCATAGTTTCGAGTTGAGTCTGTGCCGCGTCTCGCTGGGCTTCGGTGTCCTGGATTTTCTTGCGCAGTGCGGCAAGCTGAGTTTCCTGATCGTCGAGTTGTTTTGTGTAGCGCTGCAGGAGCGCTTTTTCCTCGGCGCTGCCGCGCAACGCTTTCATATTTTCGCGCAGGCGGCCCTGGTCATCCACGATGCGGTCGATGTCCTTCTGGCGGTCATCCATTTCCTGTTCGAGTTTTTGAACGACGGCTTTTTGCGTTGTGATTTTTTGCAAAGCCGCGGCCATTTCTAGTGTGAGCGAGCCATTTTTCTGGAACAGTTGAACTTGGTCCGGTCCCAGATTCGCAAGCTGATAGACAGCGGAAACCGGCCGAACTTCCTCGATCGGCAAGGTGGCCGTCGCCTTGGCCGCCAGGCTGACGCGGAATCTATAGGTCCCCGGCGATTTTTCTTCGGGTTCTTGTGCGCCCTTTTTCAGTGTCCAGCCCGGGCGAGCAGGATGCTCCACCACCAGCGTTCGCGTGCTGTCTTCCTGGCTGCGGGCCGTGTACAGCGTGCGTTGCTCTTCTGCGCTGATTTGCGTCAGAACGCCTTTCGAAATTTTGGCGAGCGTGACGTGTTGCGGACGGCTATTCTGCACCGCGTCAACAAGGATGCCAAGGTCGCTGGCGTAAGAAAGTAGCCGACGCTCATCGGGTTTCAGAGGATCGGTCAAGCCTTCGCCAGCAAATACTTCGTTGTCGAGTACGCTAAAACTTCCGCCGTCGAAAGTCAGCGGGCTGGTATTCTTCACCCAGATCGCCCGCAGCGGTCGCCCGGCACCAGACGTTCCGCTCCACAATGAGACTTTGTCGGCTTCGATTTCGGTTTGCGCGATTGGAACAAGTGCAGATTGGTTTTTCTTTAGCGTGACGCGATCTTTGAGTTTGTATTCAAAAAGATCGCCGAGACCCGCGCCATTTGCTGCCGCATTCAACTGCGCGATAGAATTTTCCACGGTGCCTGGCGCGAGCATCGCTAATCCTTCAGCGTTTCGCCCGTTAATGCCCGCGCGAAATGCTCCTCCTCCCGTCCCGTCCGCAACTCCGCCACCTTCTCCCGCGCCAAAACCAGGAGACGAGCGCGGCCGGTTCGCAACGCCAAGTTTGCCGAAATTGCCGCTTTGCATAGAGGCGGCACTACTGTTAACGGACACAGTTTCGGCAGTCACTTCAACGGTCTCCGTAGTCGCTCCAACCTGAAGCTGTGAATTGACAATGTTATCGCCCGGACCAACATGCAAAGCCATAAGGTCATTTTTCTTGAAGCCGGTTTGCTGTATTTCGGCGTGGTAGTTTCCGGCTGCGATTCCGTCGAATGAATATTGGCCGTTGCCGTCAGTGCTGGTTTGCGCGATGACGCCCCCGTTCTCATTCTTAAGAGCCACGCTGGCTCCGGCAACAATCGCTCCAGAGGCATCTGTGACTTGGCCGCTCAAGCGGCCGCTTCCACCCAGAAGAGTGGCGGCGTGAGTCTGCGGGGAAAGTTGCACGCTCTCCGGCAGATCCACGACAGGGCGACGACCGTAGTAAGGTTCCGAGAGTTGTTGAATGAAGGAATGGGGAGCGCCTGCCACGAGCGACAGCTCGACATCATTCCAGTCTTCGCCGACCGTGTTGTCCACGATGGCCCATCCTTGCAGCAACGGTTTTTTCCCCTCTTTCGAAGGCAAGACAATACGATACGTCGTTTTCCAAATGGGGACTTCGCTGATATAGCTGACGTACAGGTTACGGTCGCCAGCACCGGTGGTTGAAATGGTCATGCGGCGAGTGTCTTGATCTCGCGCGGAAGCGACCAAGCCAAGATATTTTCCGATTTCCGTGTTCAGATCGCGGTCTGCGATGCGAACGCTGGTGGAAGTATTCAAGTCGATATTGCGGACCTCTCCGGCGTCCGTGACGAGCGAGATTTGTTCCATTTCCACGGAGCCAGCCGTACCCATGCGGGTTTTTCTTTCGACACTCAAAATTTTGCCGGCGATTGCGAGGCTGGCTCCGTTGCGCACTTCAACCCGCGCGCCACGTAGTGCCCCGAGAAACTCCATCACCGTGGGGCGTTCGCCAAGCGCCAGCCGCAGCGTGGCCAGGCGGCGCGCCAGCGGCGCTTCGCTGTTGTAGTCCACGCCAGTAATGCGGCCGCCGGAGAGATCCAGGACTGTCAGCGACTTCAAAACGTCATTCAATTGCGCGCTGGTGAAATCGATATGAACATTCTGACTGCCGCGCACTCGGCCCAGATGTTCGAAATAGCCGACGCCATTCTTGTAAGCACCACGCGGCGAATCGGAAGTTTCGCGGCGTCAGCGGAGACAGTTTCGGAAACCGCCGTAGCGCTGGATTTTTCTTTTCCTGGCTTGCTTGGATTTTCATCCGCGAAGAGCGGCTGCGAAACGAGGACCAGCGTACACACCACAGCGAATGCTTTCTTCATAGACCACCCGGCCTGCCGAAAGTTTGTACTTACTTGTCAACGCAGATGCAGGTTATCCACACTAAGTTGCCACAGCTTTGAACCTCATCGGCACGATATCTTTGATATTGATTCTCGGATGGGCTTTGCTATGTAAGTCGCCCGGTAGAAAAGTCCAGAGAACGCGCGAAGCGTGTAGAATTGAGGTTGTTTGCACGAGGCGTTTCCCGCTGTCATGTGCCCTTGGCAAATACCGATGCTCAGAATTATTTCAATGGCATTCTTGTTTTGCGGATTTGCTGCGCTGCCGAGTGTTCCTCAAACGGTGCGAAGCACATCGCCGGAGAATCTGGACGGCAAACCTGTCGATCCATTCGCCAGCGGCAGCGGGCGCGTAGTGGTACTGCTCTTTGTTCGCACCGATTGCCCCATTTCCAATCGCTACGCTCCGACAATTCGCAAGCTGCATGAAAAATTTCGGGGCAAAGCAGACTTTTGGCTGGTGTACCCTGATGCCGGCGAATCTGCCAGCCGGATTCGAACGCATGATGAACAATTCCATTTTGTGATTCCAGCATTGCGTGACGTTCATCGCGAGCTAGTAAAGCGCTCGCACGCCACCATCACTCCCGAAGCAGCGGTGTTCGATTCGGCGGGCAAACTCGTTTACCACGGCAGAATCGATGACTGGTATGAGGATTTCGGGCGTTCGCGTGCCGCGCCTACAACGCAGGAACTGGATAACGCCATTCGCACCGCGCTCGACGGCAAGCCGACGGTTCCAGACCATGCGAACGCCGTCGGTTGTTATATCTCCGACCTGAAATGAATTTTTCTTCGATCAAGCAAATTCCTGCAGGATTTCTCGCCGTCACAATAGTGTTTTCTTCGTTCGTCGCAGTATCGTTTGCTGAACGGAAACCAAATTCACAGCAAATACCAAGTCACGTTACGTTCTCGCGTGATATTGCCCCAATCGTTTTTCGCTACTGTGCGTCTTGCCATCATGCGGGTGAAGCCGGACCGTTCCCGCTCATAACTTACGGCGATGTTAAGTCTCACGCCCGCCAAATCGCCGACGTTACCAGCCGGCATTTGATGCCTCCGTGGCTGCCGTCGCAGGATGGCTTGCGCCTGGAAGATGATTCACATCTTTCCGGCGGACAAATTGCGCTGTTTCAAAAATGGATTGCCGATGGAGTGCTGGAGGGGAATCGCGACGAACTTCTGCCGGCGCCAAAGTTCACTTCTGGCTGGCAATTGGGGACACCCGACCTGGTACTGAAGGCGGCTGCAGCCTTCGACGTTCCGGCAAGCGGCAACGATGTTTATTGGAATTTTATTTTTCGCGCGCCGTTAAAGTCTTCGCGCTTCGTGCGGGCGATTGAGATTCATCCCGGAGAAAAACGTCTGGTGCATCATGCAAATCTTTTGGTGGATCGCACGCAATCCGCGCGCCGCCAGGAAAAATCCCCAGGCAGTGGCTTCCCGGGCATGGAGCTACAGATCGAATCGGAGTCATTCGACCCGGACGGACATTTCCTTTTTTGGAAGCCGGGTAGTCCACCCATTGTCGAACCGGCTGGACTGGCACTGCGGCTCGATCCGGGCAACGATCTGCTCTTGAACGCGCATTTGCAGCCTTCCGGCAAAGCAGAATCCATCCAGCCGTCCATCGGAGTTTATTTCACCGACCAGCCGGCTACGAAATTTCCTGTCTTGCTGCAACTGGACAATGATCGCGCGCTCGACATTCCTGCCGGCGATTCCAATTTTCTGGTGAGCGATGAATTCACTCTGCCGGAGGATGTGCAGCTCCTCGCGATCTATCCTCACGCTCACTATCTTTGCCGCGACATGCTCGCGCTGGCACGATTTCCCGATGGCGCGGAGAAAACGCTCATTCACATCGCGCGTTGGGAACTTAACTGGCAGGCAGTGTTCCGGCTCGCGCAGCCCGAATTGCTGCCGCACGGAACCACGATTGTCATGCGCTACCGCTACGACAACTCCAGCGACAACATTTCCAATCCCAGTAATCCGCCACAGCGCGTGCGCGCCGGTAACCGCGCAGTGGACGAAATGGCGCACCTTTGGTTGCAAGTTCTTCCCGTCGCCTCTGCCGCCGATTCGCGCGATCCGCGGATGATTCTGCAGGAAGCACTGGCGCGACATCACATCGAGAATAATCCCGATGATTTTGAGGCGCACTATAATCTCGCGGCGATGTTGCAATTGCGTGGCGCAACGCGCGAAGCCGTGCAGCAATACCAGTCGGCGCTTGCGCTTCGCGCTGGAGACGCCGCAGTTGAGAACGCCCTGGGTGGCGCGCTTCTCGCTTGGCATCAGATCCCGGAAGCCATCGCGCATCTGACGGCCGCCGCCACCGCTCGTCCCGAATATTTCGATGCGCACTACAACTTGGGAATCGCGCAAGCCACGGCGGGAAATTTTCCCGCGGCGGCGCAAGAGCTCACCACTGCCGTAAAGCTCAAACCCGACGATGCCGGAGCCGAAGCCAATCTCGGTGCAGCATTTGCCGAACTTGGCGAAACGCAAAAGGCCATTCTGCACTTGAATCGGGCTTTGCAACTCGATCCCGGCAACGCACTGGCAAAAGAAAATCTTGAGGCACTCCGCGGAGCTGCTCCTCAGCGCTGATCCGCAAATCGCTGGGCGGCGGCTTGTAAATCCTTGCTGCGCGAGTTACTTTTCCTTTCTCTTCCCCGGAGGCATTCATGCGGCGCGCTTTTTCTTTTGCTCTTTTGCTCATCGCAATTTGTTCTACGGCATTTGCTCTTTCCCGCCGGGCGCAGCCGGCTTCCTCGCTCGCAGCGCCATCGGAGGCGATGCTCGCTGGCTCTTCGCGCAGACCTCCGGTCAGTGGATGGACGGTAGTGCACCTTTCCGGCTCGCCTGCGCAAATCGGCTACCAGCACGGCTATCTGCTGGCTGCGGAAATTGCCGATCTGCAAAAAGTTTTCCTGCTGGAGTTGACCCATGACACCGGCAAGGACTGGAATTTCTATCGCGACGCCGCGAAAAATGTCATGTGGCCGCACATCGAGCAGGAATACCGCGACGAGATGCAAGGAATCGCGGATGGTCTGCAGGCTCACGGCGCAAAGTTCGATGTCTGGGATTTAGTGGTGATGAATGCAGCGGAAGAATGGAGCTACTACGTTGGGCAGTACGACAAAGATCACAACATCAAGTCGCCTTCTACCGTCACCGCGCCGGATCATTGCAGCGCGTTCGTAGCGACGGGAAGTTATACCAGGGACGGCAAAATCGTCATCGCGCATAACGATTGGACCGGCTACATGGACGGTTCGCGCTGGACCATCGCCTTCGACATCAAGCCTGCTAGCGGCTACCGCTTCGTAATGGACGGCTTGCCAGGATTGATTCACAGCGGCGATGACTTCGGCGTGAACGCGGCGGGCATCGTCATCACGGAAACTACGATCACCGGATTTTCCGGCTACGATTTCACCGGCATTCCCGAATTTGTACGCTCCCGCAAGGCCATGCAGTATTCCGCATCGATCGATGATGTGGCGAAAATTTTCAAGGAAGGGAACAACGGCGGTTACGCCAACGATTGGCTGATCGCGGACACCAGGAAAAACGAAATCGCCAGTCTCGAACTCGGCCTGAAGAACGTCACGCTGGAACGCAAAAGCGACGGCTACTTTGTAGGATCAAATTTCCCGATCAATCCAAAATTGGCGGCGGAAGAAACCAATTTCAATCTTAAAGACCCTGCGATAAGCGCCAATGCGCGCCACCAGCGTTGGGAACAACTGATGCGAGAGAATAAAGGCAAAATCGACGTCGCCGCGGCGCAAAAGTTTCTCGCGGATCACGTCGATTCGCTCACTGGAAAAACCGAGCCCAGCGAACGCACCCTGTGCGGCCACGTCGACCTTTCTCCGCGCGGCATGGGCGCGTGGCAACCCGCGTATGGAACGGCCGGCGCCGTACAAAACAAAGTCACCGACGCGACGATGGCTGCGAAACTTTCCTTCGCCGCCGCCGCTGGCCACGCGTGTGGCCGCGACTTCAAAGCCGCTCAGCACCTCGCGGCGCACCGCGAATTCGCCTGGCAAAAATCCGAACTTCGTGACATGAAAGCGTATCCCTGGACGGAGATCGCCGCCAATTAGCTCCCGAACATTATCGCCGCCAGTAACCAGCAGCGCGGATTCGGAGCAATAATCCCGTATGGGCACGGCATGCCGTGCCGTCTCTGCCCTAGCTAGACGTTCGATGCAATTTTTTTCCCTTCGTGTGCGTCGCCCTCGCCGCCTCGCCGCGGGCAAACTTCCTGCTCGCAGCCCGGCGTGGTAAACTCCTCTATGGCTGTCCGGCTCAAAGATATCGCGCGAGACTTGGGCGTCTCGGTGATCACCGTTTCAAAAGCTCTTCGCGACCACTCCGACATCAGTCAAGAGACAAAAGCACGCGTGCTGAGGCGCTGCGGGGAGATGAATTACCGCCCGAACCTTGCAGCACGTGCACTGGTAACCGGGCATACGAGCATGCTCGGTTTCGTGGTGCCCGATCTTTTACATTCTTTCTTTTCTGAAATCGTACGCAGCGTTTCCGCCACGTTGCAGGGCACCGGTTACACGCTGGTCACAACTTCCTCCGAAGAGGACCCCAAGCACGAAAAACAAGCAGTTGAGCAGCTGATCGCCCGCGGCGTGGACGTGTTGCTGGTGGCGTCAGCGCAATGGACCGTGGAAATGTTTCGCCGCGTCGAAGAAGTGGGGATCCCGTACATCTTGATTGATCGCAGCTTCACTGGACTCGCTGCGCATTTCGTTGGCGTGAACGACGAAGAAGTTGGCGCGCTCGCGACGCGGCATCTGGCGGAAGTGGGCTGCAAAAGAATTGCGCACATTGGAGGCAGCGGCTTGAGTCCCATGGTTGGGCGCATGGAAGGCTACAAACGCACGCTGGCGAAACTTGATTTGCCTGCGGGCGAGGAATTGATCTACAACGTCGAACATATCGAAGAGCGAGGGGACGCGACCGGGTACAAAGCCACTAACAAGCTCTTGCAGCTGTCTCCGCCCGACGGAATTTTCTGTTACAACGATGCGATTGCATATGGAGCGATCGCAGCGGTGTTGGAAGCCGGACTGCGCGTTCCAGAAGATGTAGCGATCGTGGGCTGCGGAAATCTTCTTTACAATAAATTTCTGAAAGTTCCGCTCAGCAGCATCGACCAGCAAACGGCCGCTATTGGACAAAAGGCCGGCAGGCTGGCGCTGCAATTGATCGAAGCGGGCGAACCCATCGCGCCGCAACGCATTCTGTTGGAGCCGAAGCTGGTGGTCCGGGAGTCCACGCAGCGCAAATCAGAAAAGAGTCCCCGCGCGGCACGCGCCTAAGCGCTTAAGGCTGCGCGTAAGCCAGGTTGTCAAAGCGCAGCCCCCCAGGATTGTGAAATTCGAAGTCCACCGTTAACGATGGTTTTATCCATCCGGTGCGAATTCGCCGTAGTTCGCCCGCGTGTAAAGTTACAGTCTGCTCCTGCGGTTCAGGCGAACGAATCGTGATCGCTGCGTCCTCTGCACCGTCATTGCAAACATCGATCCCGACAAAGATGCGCGGCGAAGAGAACTTCAACTTGGCGCTGCGCGCCGACGCACCCGCAAGAACCACGTGAAACGTCGCGAATTGTCCGCCAGGCGGCGCGATTTTCCAGACGCCGTTGCCCCAATCAACCTGCGACGAAGGATAGCCACCATTCAAAAAAGTGCCAGCGGCGAGGTGCGGATCGTCAAAGGTCACCAGCGCAGGAACAACGCCTCCCGGTTTTCCCCGGACGTCGATGTTGCGCGCATGGGCGTGGCGAATTCGCAGTACTCGCGAAGATGAATCGAACGAGTAGCCGGACGCGCTCAACTCGTGAAGTTCGCCAAGTGGCTGTCCGTCGGCCATTACCGTTTGCGGTACAAAATCAAGCCGAAGAACATCCGTGGATGCATCGTCAAAAGTGGAATAGGTCACTGAACCCGTGCCGTAGGAAATCTTCGTGACCGCGGAAAGCGAACCCAGCAGGTGCGATTCATCGCGGGGCGCCCATTCCGGTACCGCCCAAAACGCGTCCATCATGCGGCGTGGCCCGTCAGAAAATTGATCGGTAAACCACCACTGAGTGCTGAACGGCGCGTGAGCTCCGCCCGGCAATCCCTGAAAATACGTCACCCAGTTGTACGAGCGGTAGGCCGCTTCTTTGTACGCAGCGTCGCCGGTTTTCGCGTAATAAAATGCTTCAACTGCGGCCAGCCTTGAGGTGTGACTGTCGCAACACTGATTCGGCAGATTGCAGCAAAACGATTTGCCGTCGCCCTGCTCGGTCGTAACGGTCGCTCCATGAACAATATATTTCGGCCACTTTGGCGTACTCTTCACCCACTCCATGAGCTGCCGCGCATGTTCGCGCCACCGCGCATCTTTTTCCGGATGCAGCAAAACGTAGCGCGCGAACTCCAGTGGTATGACCTGGTTCATGTTCTCCATGTTGGGACCAACGTCTTCGAAATAGCCGACCCATACGTTGTTGACCATTGGATATTTCATCAGCCAGTTCCACGCGCCGTCGCGAATCCGCTGGTACGAATCGACGTCGCCCTGCCGCAGCCGGATCAATTCGTCGAACAGCATGATTGGCTCAACCACATTCGCGGAGTAAGGACCCATGCCTTTGCCGTTTGCCAGGCTGCCATCGCGCGCGTGGCAGCGGAACGGCCAGGGCGAATTGTCCTTGTCGCCGGTTTTGAAATTCTTCACCAACGCAGCCGCGCAGCGTATCGCCGCTTGCAGATATTTTGTCTTTCCGGTCATTTCATACAGCCGCAAGTACGCGTAGCCGTCCTCGCCCACCACATGTGGCTCGATAAAATCTTCGCCGTGCTCGCTCCAGCCGGAATAATCTCGCGCGCCTGGGTTCGCCGACGGATAGGGCACGCCACTCCACGCATAATTCGCCGGCGTTGTGCCGTGCTCTAGTTCGTAGTCCACAAAATTTTGCAGGAATTCCAGCGTGCGCGGATCGCCGGTATACGCGTACAGACGTTCGACAAAGCCCTGCATCATGGCGCGCAGGTACGCAGTCGAATTCACATAATGCTCGTCCGGAATCAGTTCATAGGTTTTGCGATCGAAATCGAAGCAGCAATAAAAGTACGGAAGCCGCTGGCGGTTGTATTGATCCCAGAGGATGGTCCATTGCGATAGAAAATAGGCAGAGTACGAGTAGCCGGTATTCTCTGGCATGGGCCACGGCAGCAGCTTGCCATTCGAATCAAGCGCCACAGCTCTCCCCGCGATCGAGGGCTCATCGACGGTTGAAACGACAGGAAAGGATTGTTGGGCGCTGAACGGAAACGCAAACAACGCAAGCAGAACCGATGCGACCGCAGTCTTGGAAATAAAATTCATAGAAGAAATGGTGCCCAAGAGAGGACTCGAACCTCCACGACCTTGCGGCCACTAGCTCCTGAAGCTAGCGCGTCTGCCAGTTCCGCCACTTGGGCACAAGTGAGGCAATTGCGGCAGTCCTTAATTTTCTCCCGCGACTCTCTGCTTGTCAATGAATCGCCCGCGAATCTTGCGTTTAACGGACCTTAACGCGCTTGCGTTTTATCCCCGGAAACCTGGACGTTTTCTTGGTCGCTGCGGCAGGCGATTTCGACAGTAATTTATTCACGTCTGTAGCCCTCGGCAACAGCGCAATCGCGCCCAGTTTTCTAAACAGCGCCGCGCGTTCATGGTAATGGTGTTCGCTCCGCGAAATAATGGCGGCGAACGGAACTCCGGCATCGCGTGCAGCCAGCGCGTCGTCAACGTTATCGCCAAGATACAGAGCGCTTGCCGGATCGCGCTTTCGCAAAATATTGTAGAGACCTTCCGGATGTGGCTTCATTTTCACCACGTCGTCCATGGTGATCACTTTTTTGAAATACCTGGTCCCCGGCCACTTGGCAAAGGTGTAGGCAAACTCCCGCCGGTTGCGTCCCGTAAATAAATTCAATTCGAACCGCGCCGCCCAGCGCGCAATTTGCGCCGGCGTGACGATGATTTTTTCCCGCCGCACATTTCCCGGCTGAGCTTTGCTGCCCCAATAAAATTCGCCGAACGCATCGCGGGCCTCCGCGTAAGTCGTGGGCCGCCCCAGCGCAGTGGCCCAGTTCGCCACCATTTGCCAGTCGTCGTTATTTCCGGGCTGGCCCTTCCAGCGGTGCAGTTCGGCGTGGGTAACTCGCTTCCCCGTTAGCCGCCGAATGGTCTCGATCGCCGAACGCCAGTAGGTGTCGCGCACGTCCACCAGCACGCCATCCACGTCAAAGATCAAGATGTCAGGCAGGATTTTCCGCGGAGGTTGCGACACGATTTGTCGTATTCCTTTCTGTCTTCCGTGAGGAAATCGAGTTTCCCAGCGGCGCAGAGTCGAACGAACCAAATACAATCCGTGCACTTTGTTCGGCAGCGCACTGGCGGCAGTGCGATTAAACCGTTACATTTCTACCCATGCCGCTCTAGCATCCAAGCTGCATACATCACATAACGCTATAAACCATTCTATATCAGCAGCTTAAGCAGGCACAGGATTGGTCCGCAAGGTGCATCCGTACACTTCAGAATATCGACGCGGCCCAGTGCCGGCGGAATTCTGCGGAGTGACGGTGCCTTACCCTCGTGGAGGCCAGATTGAGTCGCCTCTCAGTTCGAAACCTTCACGAGGCTTATCTCTTCAGAGTCAACCATCGCACTGGGTATCGCGCTCGTTCCTGCCGCTAATTCTCTCGCGAACCATTCTAACCCTCATCACTTCTGACGCCTGCCGTTCTTCTGATACTAAGTCGACCAATTCGAAGTCCACGTCCACGTCCACGTCCACGTACGCGCACACGCGCCGCGCGAGCCTGCACATCAAGTCGAATCCGATTGAGCGGGGAAAACACAGGAAAAAAAGACCACGTCCTGCAACGGGTTTCTCGGTTCCCGTCGCAGGACGCGGCAGTTTCAGGAGAAACTCAGAGATAACCGCGCCGTCACTTCGACGGCGCCGTTCCGACTGCGAAAGAAACTAGTTCAGCAACTCACGCATGGAAATTACGTGATACGTGGTCAGCTGCGATGCCTGCATGATGCAACCGCTGCTGTAGTTAACTCCGCCTTGGCCGCCGCCGTTCACGTCGACATTGGGCACGCCCAATGCTGTTCCTGTCCCGGTCGTGTTAGCGACAACCACTGCACCGTTGAAGGTGCTGGTACCCTTGTCTATAAAGTTGCCCGAACCCACGACGAAGATCAGGCCGTTCCAGGTGTTGCTGCCTTTCGCCGTAAAGGTGCCGGTGACCACCAGGATTCCATATCCCGTGAAGTTGCCGCTCAGCGTGAGGTCGCCGTTTACATAGATGATTTGCGGCGCCGCCAAAGTGCCAGGGCTGGTGAAGCTGCTGTCGGTCGCCGGACCAGTGATGACGGGCTGCGTGACATCCGCTTTGACCGTTGACATCAGGTCAGTCAACGAAGTTTTCGTCTGCATGCTTGACGGAAGACCGCTGTAAACATTCTGCACGTCCGGTGTTGTGTTGCTTCCACTCTGATAATTATTCATTTTGTTGGTATTACCATTAACCGCGTTAGAAATTTGCGTAATTGTAGCGGTTTTATCGGCATCGTCCGGCACTCCCACCGCAGGCACATTGGGACCCACAGAACCTCCACAGACAGAGTTGCTGTCGTTTCCATTGACGCCAAATTGCGAGCTCGGACCAGTAGAAAATGTGTCACCCGCGCCGTCCAGGGTCAGCGCGGCAGGCGCGTTAAACTGGAACGTGTCCTGTCCCACTTCCACCTGGAGCATGCGCCGCGATCCACCCGGTGTCACGGATAGGGCAGTCAACACATATACCGGGAGATAGGTCGGCGAAACGCACGGTGCCGCAAATGCGTACTCGTACGGGGAACCATCCTTTAGGCAAGTGTAATAGGCGTTCGCCGTGTTGCCGTTTACTGCATAATTGGTGCCAAAAGCATTGCTCTGTTTCAGCTGAATCCGCACCCACTTCCAGTCCAGGGCGGGTGACGCGGCATAGATGCTGTTGGCCAGCGGTGAGGTGGAACGGTACCAACCGCTGCTGGATGGGTAGCCACTACTGCAACTGATGGTGTTGGTTTCCTTACAGATCTCGTCGTCAACATACGAATTCGGACTACTGGTAGTTGGCGCCGTCCACGGTGCGACAGTCTCGCTGTTCAAAGGGTTCAAGACGTAAGTTACACCGGCGGTGCCGGAGCCGGGTAACGTCGTTGGCAAAATCGTCGATGTTGCCAGCGTGCCGGTAGCCGCAGTGCGCAGCCGGTCGCGTACCTCTTCTATGCCAGCCTTCGCGGAGAAAAACGCCCGCTGCTCGTCCTTGAAGTTCGAGCTGGTATTGGTCTCGGTATTGGTCAGGATGATGATTCCCGCAGTAATCGCGGAAAGCAGCAGCAGCGTGAGGATGGCAGCGATTAAGGCGACGCCTTCCTCGTGATTCCGGATCTTGAATATCGTGTTCCTACGTCTGGTTTTCGACATAATTTCCCCGCCTCCTATTGGCAACTCATTACCTGCCCGGTGGAAGCCATTGAGCAGTTGTTCAGCGAAACTTCACCTTCAAAGCTTGTTTCGATCGGCTGACCGGTCTTTTGGTCGATGATGGCGTTATTGCGGATGGTTAGGTTAATTTGAATGGTTTTTACCGTGGCTATAATGTTGGCGTTTGTCGGGTTACTAATGTCGATCGGCGTAGTCAGGGTAGAGGAAGCGATCTGTGTGCCGTCGTATTGATAGTATTTGAAGATTGGGAACGCATTTGTATTGGTAAGGTCGTTGATTTCGGTGCCCCAGTCTGTCCCCTGCGCGGTGGGGCTCGTGTTGTTAGCTTTGTCTACTTGGCTCCGCTGTAGGCATAAACTGCAGGCCCCCGAACCGTTTATCTGGTAAGTGACGCTCTGCACTGTACCGGTTCCGTTTACCGAGCCTTCGAACGTGATGGAGTTGTTGCCGATGCTTACCAGGCCGACGGCCAGCCGGCTGTCGTAAGTGTTGTTTGTTGTATTAAAAGTGATTTGGGTCGGATCAAACATCCGGATATTCGGAGTTCCTGCCTGGTTGATGTCGCGAAAAAATTGGTCAACGAAGTCGCGCGCTTCCTGAAAATCGCCCAGCTTCATTTCCTCTGCGTTCAGGCGCTGTTGCGCGTCGCCCATCTGCGAGAAGACTGCGCCCACGATCAAGCTTAGAATCGCGATCACCAGCAACAGTTCCAGTAAGCTGAATCCACGTTGTTTTGCGGCCGGGAAATTCCGTTTGAATTTCATCATGTTATGTACCTTGCCCCACGAGAGAGCGCACGGAAACTGGCAGCGAGAATGTCTTCACGTCGGTTCCGGCGCCCTTCATTTTTGCGGTAACGATCACCATCTTGGTGTACGTGGAAGGCTGTGTGATGGTCCAGCGAACGTCGTAAATCATTTGCCGGTTACTAGTGCCGCAGTCTGTGTAATACATTTGATAGCCAGCCACCGCGGCCTGCGTCATGTCCACGTCTCCGGCGCTCGTCAATGCGCCGCCGCCTGCGGCGGTTTGCACCGTGGTGCTGGTTGCGGTGCAATCGGTGATGGAGAGACTGTTCGAGAGGCTGGCCTTCTGACTGGAAATTTTCTCTGACACCATTTGCGCGATTACCGTGGCATTGCTCTGCTGGCGGCTGCGGCCATTTCCGCCGATTGCATAGGCGATCAGGGCCATGCTGCCGACGATTCCCACCAGCAAGACCACCATGGCGATCATCAACTCGATGAGCGACATGCCGCGTTCATTTCTGAGCGTCTTTTTGTACTTCAGATGTTTCAGTTCCATGATGTACCGTTCCATAGCAGGCCATTGCTCCTTCCGGCCTTGCTTACCGATACCGCTCCCCAGCCGTTACTTTGCCCATCTTGTATGTAGTAAACAAAATAGCTTGCCGCAGGTGTCGTACACGTTCCGGGCGTTCCAGACACGTAGCTGCACGGCAATCCGCGTGAGGAGAAGCCAAGAGTGCAGGTGTTGTCACAGGGCGTTCCGGTCGTCGAGTCTCCCGGAAGAACGTATGAGGTCGGGTTACCGCCGCTGCCCCCCGGGGCTCCCGCAGCCATGGTAAATTGCCGTCCCAGATCGATGATGGGCTCGCGAGGATTTCCGTTTGGATCCCAGGAGCCGGTGTTGTTGACGTCGATATAAGCCTGTGTGACGCCGCTCGTGACCTGGAACCGGACGGTGACCGTTTTGTTCTGTTTGGTTGCGTACATCCGCGCCTGCTGAATAAGATCGGAAAGCTCAAAGGCGCAGGTGCGCAACTGCGAGTCATACCAGGCTTTCACCATGTTGGGAACGGAGATTGCCGCCACCACCAGAATGACCAGCACCACAATGATAATTTCGGTCAGGCTGAACCCACGCTGGTTGCGCTTTTTGCGACATTTGTTCAATCGACGATTCATTGGCACTTTCCTGTGCACCCGTTAGCAGGGAGCTGTTTCTTTACATCAGAGTCGCAAGACGCTGCCCACTCGGTAAGTTCCGGTAACATACGTGTTTTCATATGGTTAGCAAATTACCAGAGGTATGTTCCGACCCTAGCCGGAGGGGTGCGTTACAAATTGTTACGGTTCAAGATGCGGTGGGAGCAGCCATTTCATTCGAATTGCCGCCTCGCTGGTGTGGCTCGGGCGCTGATTCTTGGTACGATATTTCGGAAGAACTTTCCCTGCGAACGCCGCAATGAATTCCGCGAAATATTTTTCGCGTAGCGAGCCGGTTGCGACCGCGATTTTGTAGCAGCGGCCTGCTTGCGGCAGGCAAGCTTTTTGCCCTGACGCCGGACGCGTACGGCGCGGTTGTTTCTTTTCGCCGTGCCAATTAAGGAGAAGAAATGGCCAAGTATGCCGGAGTGGATTTTATCGATTTTGATTCGCAACTCAACGACGAGGAAAAACTCGTCCGGCAAACCGCGCGCGAATTCGTCGAGAACGAAATTATTCCCATCATCGAAAAGCATAGCCGCGAAGCCACGTTCCCCATGCACCTGGTTCCGCAACTGGGCGAACTGGGATTTTTCGGTGCGAGTCTGCAAGGCTATGGCTGCGCCGGAATGTCCAGCGTCGCCTACGGCTTAATGACCCAGGAATTGGAACGCGGCGATTCTGGAATTCGCAGCTTCGTCTCCGTGCAAAGCGCACTGGTGATGTATCCGATCTATGCGTTCGGCAGCGACGAGCAGAAAAATAAATGGCTGCCGCTGCTGCAGCAGGGAAAAAAAATCGGCTGCTTCGGATTGACCGAGCCGCAATTCGGCTCGAATCCCGGCGGCATGTTGACTCGCGCGGTGAAGAAGGGCAACAAGTACGTCTTGAACGGCGAAAAAATGTGGATCACCAGTGGCTCAATTGCGGATGTCGCGGTGGTGTGGGCCAAATGCGAAGACGAAAAAATCCGGGGCTTCCTGGTGGAGAAGGGCACGCCAGGATTTAAAGCCTGGGACGTACACGGCAAATGGTCGCTGCGCGCTTCGGTGACCAGCGGACTTGCTTTTGGCGATTGCGAAATTCCGGAAGAAAATCTATTGCCCGGCGTCGTCGGACTCAAGGGTCCGCTGAGCTGTTTGAATCAGGCACGTTACGGAATCGGTTGGGGAGCGCTGGGCGCGGCAATGGCCTGCTACGACACCGCGCTGCAGTACGCGAAAACGCGTAAACAGTTTGCCAATAAGCCGATTGCGTCGCATCAGTTAGTGCAGGAAAAGCTGGCTTGGATGATTACCGAAATTGTGAAAGGTCAATTGCTGGCGCTGCACGTGGGAAGAATCAAGGATGATGGAAAAGTCGATCCCTCGCACATCTCCATGTTGAAAATGAATAACGTCGCGATCGCGCTAGACATTGCCCGCAAGGCGCGCGACATTCTAGGCGCTAACGGCATCGTCGACGATTACTGCGTTATGCGCCACATGAACAATCTGGAAAGCGTGTACACCTACGAAGGCACCAACGACATCCATAAACTGGTGATCGGCGAAAAAATCACCGGCATCGCCGCCTACGTCTAGCTCTTTTGGAAAAGAGGCAACCTGCACTGCTGGCCGCGAATCTTGTAAGCTGTGTTTGCGCGATAGCTGCGCCTTTTCACGGGAGATTCGCCATGCGCTCTTCATTTTTCAGCCTTAGAAATTTCTTGCCGCTCGCCGCTGCGATTTTGAGCTACGCGGCCGTCGCGAACGCGCAGCAGAGTGTTGTGCCGTCCAAGCAAGAGGCCGAGCCAAAGCGGCCGGAACGCACCGTAGTCAGAGGCGACGTAAGGCCAAAAATACGCACCATCACCGCCTTCATTGATCTGGATCCTGCGCAATATAAACAGCAGGTTGCGGAAACCATGCAGATGCTGCGGCGCGCCAAGACAATTTTCGAATCGCGCGGATACGAAGTGCAGACGCTGCGCATCGCCACGCAGCCGTTTCCTGAATATACCAAGGGCATGAGCACGGAGCGAGCAGTCGCGTTTTTCAAGGAGTACGACGCGCTGGCGGAAAAAGAAAAATTTGCGGCGGGAATCGGTCCGGCCATGCTGAACGCCGGAGACAGCGAAGCCGAAGCCGACTTGCTGGCCAATATTCTGGCTGCTACGAAACATATCTGCGGCAGCATTGTGGTGGCGGGAGCAGACGGCGTGCGCTGGAAAGCGGTGGGCGCCGCGGCGCGCGCCATCAAAAGACTGGAAAACGAAACAGAACACAGCCAGGGAAATTTCAATCTTGGCGCGATTGCCATGGTGCCGCCGCTGTCTCCGTTTTTCACCGCTGCGTATCACACCGGATTCGGACACCAATTCGCGATTGGACTGGAATCCGCAAATATCGTGGCCGCTGCGTTCAAAGACGCGCCAGATCTGGAAACGGCGAAACACCGGCTGACCGACATGCTGTCCGAGCAAGCCTCGGAAATTGAGCGGCATGCAGGACGTGTGGACCAGGAAACCGGCTGGACCTATATGGGCATCGACCTTTCTCCCGCGCCGCTGAAGGAAATTTCCATTGGCGCAGCCATCGAGGAATTAATAGCGCGGCCGTTTGGGTCGAGCGGAACGCTGACCGCGGCCGCGACGATCACTTTAGCGATCAAGGACATTCAGGTGAAGCAGACGGGCTACAACGGATTGATGCTGCCGATTCTAGAAGATTCGCGATTGGCACAGCGCTGGAGCGAGGGCCGCGTGTCGCTGGAAGGATTGCTTTCGTACTCAGCGGTGTGCGGAACGGGCCTGGACACCGTGCCGCTGCCTGGAGATGTGAGCATCGAGCAGCTGGACATGATCATCGGTGACATGGCGTCACTCGCTTTCAAATGGCACAAACCGCTTTCTGCCAGATTGTTACCGGTGAAAGGCAAAGGTCCGGGCGACGTGACAGAGTTCGACAATCCATTTTTGGTGAACGCCACGATTCAACCGTTGACAAAATAGGCGCCATTCGGTACCAGGGGCGGCGGATTGGCTATGTGGGAAAATCCACTTCGATCGCGTCGATCAGCGGCAAAAGCCACTTCAACAAAGCCTGATGCACGGGATGCGCGTTGTAGGCTTCGAGTGAAGCCTGATCAGCGAATTTCATCACGCCGCCGATGACGAAGCCTTGTCCGCGCGGGGAAACATTTTTGCCGACATATGATTCCAGCACCAGCGGAATTTGTTTTTTCAAATCGCCAATTTCGCGGATCATGCGTTCCTGCTGTGCTTCCGTTACTCCGGGCTTCAATCGAAATGCAAACATATGAATGATCATGGTGTTGCGACTCACAATCTAGGAAGGCATGAAAAGATTCTTGGTGACGCGTTCACTCATGTCAATAAGAATGAGCGTTGCAAGCTGACCAGACGTTTGGGGGATCGATGAAGCAAAAGCGAGAGATGACGCGGCGGGAATTTGTAAAGGACGCCACATTTGCTGCGGTGAGTGCGGGCGCGGCGATCACGATTGTGCCGCGCCATGTGTTGGGAAAGGGCATGACTCCGCCGAGCGATTTGCTGAACATCGCGGGCGTGGGAATTGGCGGAATGGGCCGCACGAATTTGATTAATCTGGCGAGCCAAAACATCGTGGCCCTATGCGATGTGGACTGGGGCTATGCGGAAAAAGGATTTACGCAACTAGACAATATGATTACTGGCTTGAGCACGCGCATTGCTGCTCCCGATCCGGAGTCGCAGCCAGGAAAAGCGGCGATTCCCTTCGACCGCGAGCAGGCCAAGGCGCGGCTGGCTGGAATGCAGCGATTGAAAGATGTACATCTGCCGAAAGCGAAGCGCTACACGGATTATCGCGAAATGTTGGAGAAGCAAAAAGATATTGAAGGAGTGTTGATTGCGACGCCGGATCATATGCATGCACCGATTGCGTTGGCGGCGATGGAACTGGGCAAGCACGTTTACGTGCAGAAGCCGCTGACGTGGTGCGTGGCGGAGGCGCGGCAACTGGCGAAACGCGCACGGGAAACCAAAGTCGCGACGCAGATGGGCAACCAGGGACATTCGCTGGACGATGCGCGCAAAGCGGTGGAATACGTGTGGGCAGGCGCGATTGGAGAAGTCCGCGAAATTCATATTTGGACGAACCGGCCACTGGGATTCTGGCCGCAGGGAGTGCCGCGTCCCGGGAAGCCGAGTCAGCCCGTGGATGAAATGAACTGGAATGGACCGGGAGTGGAAGCGCGGGAGGCTGCGGCGATGGCCGGAAATTTTCCGGTACCGGAGAAGTTGGACTGGAATTTGTTTCTCGGCGTCGGGCCCAAGGTGGAGTATCACCCGATCTATCATCCGTTTAACTGGCGCGGGTGGGTGGATTGGGGAGTTGGTCCGATTGGGGATATGGGTGCGCATCTGATTGATCATTCGATGTGGGCGCTGAACCTCGGATATCCGTCGAGCATTGAGACGATTTCAACTCCGTTTAATAAGGCTTCGTATCCGAGTGCGACGATGACGGTGTACGAATTTCCATCGCGTCCAGCTGGCGAGAAAAATATTGCGCGGGGAAATTTGCCGGCGGTGAAACTGATCTGGTATGACGGCGGATTGCTGCCTCCGAAACCGGAAGAACTTGGCGAAGAGGAACTGAACAAAGGCGGCGGTGCGCTGTTGATCGGCGGCAAGGGTAAACTTTTGCACGATACCTATGGAATGAATCCGCGGCTGCTGCCGAAGTCGCTGCACGATTCGTTGGGCCCTCCGGCGAAGAAATTGCCGCGTATTCTGAATCAGCACCACGAGTTGAACTGGGTTGCGGCAGCGAAGGGCAAGGCGGAGGCGTCATGTCCGTTCGAGTATGCTGCGCGGCTGACGGAAACGATGTTGCTGGGTGTGGTGGCGTTGAATGCCGGAAAAAAGATTGAGTACGACGGCGCGAACATGCGGGTGACGAATGTAGTGGCAGCGAATGATTTCTTGAAGCGGGAGTATCGGACGGGGTGGTGATTGGTGGTCAGTGGCCGGCGATTGGCATCGGCAAGATCGCAGGCCGCTGCTACATACGCGGAGACCGCACCCTTCTGACTCAGGGTAAATGCGCGCAGCCAAACGCAACGCTGACCGCGACCAAGCTCACAGTCCAAGCCGCTCTCGTATTGCGGAATAAAACGGCTATTCGATTCATCAGATAGCCACGGTAGACCAACTCTTCTCCCAAAGCTCCGAGCACCCAGACCAACGCCAGGTAAATCAGCAAAAGCTTCACATTTCCGACAAGGTCCGCGAAGTCAGACAAATCGGGCATCTTCCCGATCCATCGAGCCAGTAGTGGCTGGGTCACAAAAAGTTCGAGCACCTCCATGGCGAGGCCAACGGCAATTCCAACGCCGAACGCCCTTCCCCAGCTCCTAGGCCGCTCAAATCCAACCTCTTTCCACCTCATCCCGCGTAGCCGCAGCGAAGCCCATGCCAGAAAGAACAGGTACGGGGTCTTGCTGAAAAAGATGTGATGGTACACATCGGCGACAAACAGGCCCGCCACAATGGCAACTTCGGCGAGTGCTAGCACAACGCTGTCACGCGCCCACTGTCGAAGTGACTTTGATTCGGCCATAAGAGTCTCTAACGAGTAGGGCTAGCCAGTATTCGTAGTTATCCTAGCACCAGATAAGAAGTTCAATCATTTGCGGCGAGTATACCGTCTGGAAACGACGTAGAGACGGATGTGTAATGCGGGTTCGGCTAGCTCCTGATGAGCCGCGTGACTGGAGATGGTTCTTCGACGAGATTTGCTGGATGACTTACATGGTTGCATCACGATAGATGATGTTTCCGGAGCGCAGCGTCAATGCGACGCGGGAAAATGCTCCGATGTCGCGAGTGGGATCGCCGTTGAGGACCACCAAGTCCGCGTCTTGCCCTACGGCGACGCGGCCGGTGGTTGCAGCGAAGCCGAAGCGCACGGCTGGGGCGGTGGTCAGGGAGGCTAGGATTTGGTCGAAGGTCAGGCCGGCGCGATGGAGCAGTTCGAATTCTCTTGTAAGCAATGGATAGTCGCTGAGATAGCCAATGTCGCTGCCGAAGAGAATCTGTCCGCCGGCATCGGCGTAACTTTTGACCTCTCGCAGAATTCCTTCGTGTGCGGCGTCGGGGCCATTTTCACCGCTGAACAGCGTTAGGGTTGGAATCAGCGAAACGTTTGCCGCTTTCAGGCGCGCCACCAGTGAATTGCCCCAATGTTCGGGATCTTCGACGGTATGGGCGAGCACATCCACCTGGCCGCGAATTACAAGTTCCGCGCCTTCGACGGTGGAAGGATGCGCGAAAACAAGTTTTCCCTTGCGGTGAGCCTCGGCAGTTGCGGCCTGCACGACGGCGAGCGGCATCGGGCACCAGATAAATTTGCCCTCGCGGTGGACCGGAGAGACCGTGAAAAGCTTGATGATGTCAGCGCCTTGGGCGACGTGCTCGTCCACGGCACGCACGGCGTCCGCGGGCGTGGCCGGCTGGTCAAGCAGTTTCAAAATATCGGGTGGCAGCGTGTCCACGAGGTAGTACGGAATGCCGTCTTTGGGGAAGAGCGGGGAACCGGCGGTCAGGATACGAGGGCCAGCGACTCTATTGGCAACGTCGGAAGATTCGATTCGTGCGCGAATGGCCAGCGTGTTTGGGAGAAGCGAACCGGTATCCACAACGGATGTGAATCCGTAGCGCGTCAACATTTCCTGCAGCTGTTTGCTTAGCTGCGCCTGCGCAAGGTTCGCGGCGTTTTGCCATTTCGGCTCGGTGAAGTGGACATGGCTGTTCCAAAAGCCCGCGACTATGGTGCGGCCGGTGCAATCGATGGTCTGCACGCCGGGCGGAATTTGCACTTTGCCTTTTTCGCCGACTTCGATGATTTTTTCGTTCTCGATGAGAACGACGCCGTTCGTGATTGGCCGCTGAGACGGCGCGGGATAGATGGTTCCACCGACCAAGGCGAGGCGGTGATTTGTCGACGCACTTTGTCGCGTGGATGCCAGCGGTGAAAGCCAGAGCGCAAGAGAGCTGAGGACAATAATGAAGATGCCTGCGCGTCGAATTGAGCGGAGCGGCAAAACTTTCATAGTCGCCTCCATTCAACGGGCCGCAGAAAAGTTATTTTGCGTCGGAAAGGGCGACGTAGGCGCCGAGGCCGATCATGCCGAGTCCGGAGGCAGTGCGCTGGCGCGCGCGGAAGGTGGGGCTCGATTTGAGTTTGCGTTCGAGTGGAGTGGCTAGGGAAACGACCAGGAGGTCGGCGGCGGTGTTGAGAGTGACAGAGAGGATGCCTAGCGTGGCGAATTGGAGGAAAATGTGGCCGCGTTCGGGTGCGATGAATTGCGGGATGAAGGAAAGGAAGAAGAGCGCAGTTTTTGGGTTGAGAGCTTCGGTGAGGATTCCTTGACGGAAAGCGCCGCGAGAAGGTGGAGAGGCTTCAGCGGCGGTGTTGTCCGCCAAGGGGACGTTACTCGTGCGGATCATTTTTATGCCGAGGAAGATGAGATAGGCGGCACCAGCGTACTTGACTGTGTGGAAGGCTACGGCGGAGGCGGCGAGGATGGCCGAGATTCCGAGGGCAGCGGCGAAGACGTGGAAGAGTCCACCGAAGAAAGTGCCGATCGAGGATTGAAAACCTTCGCGGCGGCCTCCGGCGAGGGTGCGGGCGAGGACGTAGAAGATGCCGGGGCCGGGAGTGACAGCGAGAAGCAGGGCGGCGGCGAAGAAGAGTGCGAAACGGTGGGCATTAAACATAAAAACATTTTAGCAGGAGAATGGAATTGCACATCGAGGAAGACAGTGGACCCGGATTCCTCCTGCAACAGGAAAAATCACCCGTCTCGGAAGGCGGCCTGTACAAAGTCTCGCTCACGACAATCACTCATGCAAACTTATTCTGTGCGCGGGAAGTGCGTGTTGCCCGCGCGGCGGATAAACCAGAATTCCGTTCACTTGTCCATTGGTATCGGTTTGAAACGTGACTCGAATGGGAAGCTCTGCGACAAAAAAGTCGCGTGAGCTTTCCGGGCGGAGGCGGAATTTCGGAAGGCCCCACCCGACTGGCGTCTGGATGGTCAGGAAGTTGCGCTCGCGAACAATTAGGAATACACCTTCTTCTTTGGCATCGTAGTGACCTGCGCAGGCATCAAGGATCTTCGATTCGAGGTTGATTTCAGTGTGCCGCGTGACGGTCGGTGGCTCTAACGGCGTGCTCGATTTCAGCAGGTGATTGCCAATATCCACAACGGCTGTCAGCTGATTGGAGAGAACAACAACGCCGACGCCTGTTCCTGGTTCCCACGCTATGTAACTGGTGTAGCCCCAAGTAGAGCCTTCGTGCGTCACCAGCTGGTCCTCGCCCTGCCCAGTTACAATCCAGCCCAGCGCTTGCTCGCTTCCATCGATCGGACGCCGAGTGTTGAGCATTGAGGCCATACTGGACGCGAGTGGCGAATGCTGGTAGCCCATGGCTACAGAAAGAAGCGTCAACAAATCATTTACAGATGAAACCAGACCACCGGCTTCCGGGCCTAGGGCCGCATAGATCGAGGTAGCGTAAAAATCTGGCGCCGGCTGTAGTACGGCGTTATGTCCGACTGCGAGCCTGGACTTCAGCTGTGGCGAGAGCGGTAACGGGAAGTCGGTGCTCTGTAAATTTAGTGGAGCAATGACTCGCGCGCGCAACAAGCTCTGGAAAACAGTGCCGGCGCGAGATGCCAGAGCCTGGCCCAGGAGCCAATAATCAATGTTGGAATAGTCCCACTCAGTACCAGGATCACGTGGCAGTTCGTAGCGAGCCAGGAACTGATAGAGCTGCTGAGGGCCGTATTTTATTGCAGCGGATTCGTCAACGACGGGGACGTCATCGGGCATAAACGGCAGACCTGAAGTGTGGGTCACTAGATCTACTAGCGTGATCTGACGGCCATTCCGTTCGGGGAGCTTCACGTTGGCGGGCAGATATTTCGCGACCGGATCCACGAGTGCGACTTCACCCTTCTGGGCCATGTCAGCGAGCAAGAGGGCGGTGAATACTTTGCCGACCGAGCCAATCTCAAAGACGGTGTCGCCATTGAGAGGACGCGCGTCGCTTTGGTTGAGATGACCGTAGGAGATGACTCTCCGGCCTTGGGGTCCGATCACACCGACGACGATGCCGATACCATCTTCTTGCCCAGCGAGGGTGTCGATACGATCCGCGAGGATCTTTCGAATATCGGCATCAGATGGGAGTTTGAATGGGTTTGAGGTTTGTCTCCCCTGAGCTGCGGCAAGAGTTGCCATGATGCCCGCAAGGAGTGCGGCGTATACGGTACGTCGGATAATCTGCAGCATTGCGTTCACTGTTTTGACTGAGTGACGATCCGGCGATTGCGCGCAGGTTTGCCATGAGAGGATACGAACGGTCCGAATGGAAAGTTCAGAGGGAGAGACGACGATGCTGACGGCTGGGAAGATGGTCGGATTCGTGTTGACGAAGGATTACGACGCGGCACGGGCGTTTTATGAAGGCAAACTGGGATTTACATTTGTGGCCCTGACGCCATTTGCGTTGATCATGCGAGCGGGCGAAAACCTAGTTCGCATTGTGAAAATGGCGGACTTTGTACCGCTGCGGAGTACGGTGCTGGGGTGGGAAGTTGGCGACGTGGGGGCAATTGTGGGCTGGCTGGTGGGGCGAGGCGTGGAGACGGAAAAATATCCGTGGGTTGCGGACAAAGAACGGGGGATATGGACCACGCCAGGAGGAGACCAGGTGGCGTGGTTCAAAGATCCGGACGGAAATGTTTTGTCGGTGAGCCAGCATCGGTAGGAGCGATCGCGAAGAACGTACAAGAGTGTAAGAGCGCAAGGTGGGTTAGTGCCAGTAGGATCAGCGGAATTTACCACAGAGATCACCCCGACCAAGTCGGGGCAAGCGCCTTACATAAGAAGAGAGGAGAGCCTCAGAGGGATTTTCGATAGAGGATGGCGCGAGCTGCGATGGTGAATCCGGAAGCTTCGTGCACATGCTGGGAGAGTTTGTTTTCGATGTCAGTGTCAGAGGCCATCTCGTGGCAACCCTAGGCACGCGCCCAATCTTCCGCCGCTCGCAGAAGCGCGGCACCCACACCTTTGCCGCGATGCGGCTCGGCGACAAACCAGCCCTCGACATAACCTACGGGTAATTTTTCGTCGCAGCCATCCGCGGCGGAACGAAGATTGGCTTCGAGAAAGCCGATCAGAGTGCCGTCGCTCTTCTCAGCGACAAAAATCCTCAATGGATAGACGCGCTGCGACGTTCCGTTCAGGACCGCGGTGAGTTCGGCCGCGTGGTGAGACCGAGAAGATTCCGGCCACAGTGCGTGGCGCATGGCAGTGAGCTGCGGGGCATCGGACAAAGCCGCGAGCCGAATACGAAGGCTACTTGATTGCTGCATGATTGTTGATGTTCTGTTGTCGCGGTGACCAAAGCGATTGTAAACCACGCCAGCCGTAGTCAACGGCGAGATTAAGGATAAGGTTTTTAAGACTGGCTACCAGAGGAAAGGAATCAGGTGGAAGCGGACTTTTTGGCAGTAGGCTGTGTAGCCGGGGAGATTGGCACCTAAGAAGCGCTCTTCGTCGAGGAGGCGGAGGGCGAGCACGGCGAAAAGCAGAGGAACGAAGAGAAGCGTCCAGAAAGAGCCAAGAGCGAGCGGCGTGGCGATGAAAAGAACGAGCGCGCCGAAATACATAGGATGGCGGACGATGCCGTAGAGTCCGGAGGAGATGACTTGCTGGTCTTCCTCGACCTTGACCGTAGCGGCGGCGTGGGTGTTGGCGCGAAAGACAAAAAATGTGATCGACATGCCGGCGACGACGCCGAGATTGCCCAGAAGCACCAACGGGACGGGAGCGACGGACCAGCCGAAGCGGTGATCGAGTCCCGGCAGGATGACCAGGGCCAGAGAAAGAATGACGGCGAAAAACAGGATAAGTTTTTGGGCAGGGCGGGATTCAGCGCGAGGGCCAGCGTTGAGGCGGTTCTCAATGAGGTGCGGATCGGTGCGAAGGAAGTAAAGCGTGATGGTGAGTTGCGCGGCAGTGAAGACCATCCAAAAGAGCCAAGCTTGCCAGAAATGAAGAGTCCAGGCCGGCAAGAAAAGCAAAACGGCAATGAGCAACTGAAAGAACGCCAACTTGGCTAGAGTGTTTTTGGAGAGTGCGTCCATGGAGATACCCAAGTGCTAGCGCCTGGACGGTAAGCTCCGCTTTGAATTGCGTTGTGGCAGCGAGCCCAAGGCCAGATCGGACGGGGCGTGGTTGCGCCAGGCGGCGAGGATAGCCTCTTTGAGGGTGCGCTTAGTGGTTTTTGCAAGGATGATGCTTGTACAGCCTTTGCGGCCCCAGGCTCCGTTGACGGGACGGAAAGCGGCGGGGTGAGATGCGACGAAGTCTTCCTGCTGGATGGGCGTGAGTTTGACCATGGCGAATTGCTTGTTGGGGTACGCGAGGGTGGCGAAAATTTTTCCGGCTACGCGGAAATCGGGATGGTTCATATGTTTGCGCTCTTCGGTTTGGGGAAGGCTTAGGGCGATGCGACGGAAGTCGGGGGGTGTGGATGGCATGGTGCGCTCCTAATTGCGGCAGAACCAATGTTACAAAGAGTTGGGGCAGCCGCAAAGAAAGTATAAGAAATGCAAAGCTACAAGGTTAACGGAGTGTGAGTGTGGGGAGCGGCGGGGGAAAACTGTGGAGGTAGAAAAAACTGTTACCGGCCTTCGCATTAATTGCGAGATTGGACTAGCATAACGACGCTGTATTGGCAGGATGGAGAGAGCGATGGAAGCTGAGTTGAGCTTGGAATTTTTGCGAGTGGTGGAGAATGCGGCGATTGCGGCGGCGCGGACGATGGGATTTGGCGACCGTCACAAGGCGGACGAAGTGGCGGTGGAAGCAATGCGCAAGACCATGGATTCGCTGCAGATGGACGGGACTATCGTGATCGGCGAAGGCGAAAGGGATGAAGCGCCGATGTTGTACATCGGGGAGAAGGTGGGACTAGCGACGCACGCGCCCAAAGCGAATTTTCCGGCGGTGGATATTGCGGTCGATCCGCTGGAGGGAACGAATTTATGCGCTACCGGGGCGGCGAATTCGATCGCGGTGCTGGCAGCTAGCGAGCGCGGCGGATTGTTGCACGCGCCGGACTTGTACATGGAAAAGATTGTAGTGGGGCCGTCGTGCAAAGGCGCGGTGGATCTGGACGCTCCAGTGGCGGATAACCTGAAGGCGATTGCGAAACGGCTGGACCGCGACGTGGAAGACTTAGTGGTGATTGTGTTGGACCGGCCGCGGCATGAAAAGCTGGTGGAGGATATTCGGCGTGCGGGCGCGCGGATTCGATTGATCGGCGACGGCGATTTGTCGGCGGGAATTTCGGCGGCGGTGATTGGCACCGGAGTGCACGCGGTGATGGGCACGGGTGGCGCGCCGGAAGGCGTGCTAACGGCGGCGGCTTTGCGATGTCTAAACGGGCAGATTCTGGGGCGGCTGGTGATCGCCAAACCGCTGGACGCCGAACGTCTGGAAAAGATGGGCGTGAAAGATACCAAACGGATTTACGACACGATGGATCTGGCTCCGGGGAAGAAAATGATTTTCGCTTGTACGGGAGTGACGGACGGGAATTTGTTACGCGGGGTGAGATTTTTTGGCGAAGGGATTCGCACGCAGTCGATGATTTTGACTTTGGATGACCGGCAAGTGCGGTTTATTGATTCGGTGCAATTGGAGAAGCGGCCGGATGTGAAGGTACGGTTCAACTGAGGGAAGAGATGAGAGATCAGCGACCAGAGATCAGTGGAAAGGGACGCGAATGCTGCGATTGAGGACGGTTTTATTGGACGGGCTGCTTGTGGGTGTGGCGTTGCATGGATTTGCGCGGCGAGGGATCGCGCAGGAAAAGAAAGATGCTCCTGCGGCGAGTACGCAAACCACTGCCGCGACGCCGGTGGCGAATCCCAAGGATGTGCAGGGTCTGGATGCGATGGTTGCGGCTATTTATGATGTGATTTCCGGGCCGCCGGGAGCACGGGACTGGAACCGGTTTAATTCACTGTTTGCCAAGGATGCGCGGCTGATTGCGGTGCGGGTGCCCAAGGAAGGCGGAAAACCGGATCTGGCGGTGATGACACCGGCGGACTATGCGACGCGAGGAGGAAAATATTTTCTGGAACACGGATTTTTCGAGCATGAGTTGAGTCGCAAGACGGATTCATATGGCGCGATGACCCACATTTATTCCACCTACGAGTCGCGCGAGACGAAAGATGGGAAACCGATCGATCGCGGGATCAACAGCATGGAGTTTTTCTTTGATGGCCAGCGGTGGTGGTGCGTGGAAATTTATTGGGATGCGGAGCGGCCGGGGAATCCGATACCGGAGAAGTATTTGGGATCGGACAAGAAATAGAGACGAAAAGAAGTAATGATGTAATCAGGGGGAAAAAGCGGGCGCCTGGAGCGTCCGTTTTTTAGTTTTCAGAACAATTGAATCGCGAGACCGGGAGGCGCAGATTTCTTACGCCTGGGAAAAGACGGACGCAGCATGCCGCGCCCCCTAGGGAAGCGGCCAAGAATTTACAACGTGCGATGAGATTATTTTTGGCTGGAGCTGGTTAGGGCCAGGAAGACTCGGTCATCGATGGGGATGGTGCGGGTGAAAAGAGTGGGGGTGGCGGCGCTGGATACGGCGATGGCTTGTGCGTTGCTGGAGATGGCTGGGCCGGCGGGTTTGCTTTGCAGGGAATTAGCGTCGCCGGGAACGAGTGAGATACGCGTGGTGGTGGGCGTACAGGCGGTGGTGGCGCCAAAACAGGTATCACGGACGAAGATCTGGCGGTAACCACTGTTTGCATTGCCCGCGAACTTCGCGGGATATTTTGCGGAAGTGACGGAAAGAAACGCGACGAAACGGCCGGAAGAACTGATCGAAGGAAGGAGATTATCGTTGCCGGAGAGTAATCCGGATTCCTCGGTGGAGATAAGCGTGGTTTGAGGAGTGCACTGGGTTGCGGCGCCGGCGCAAGTGTCGCGCAAATAAATCTGGCGGCCTAACGGTGCGTTGGCGACGAGATTAGTGGCGGCGGAGCTAAATGCCACGAAGCGGCCGTCAGTGTTCGCGGATGGAGTATTGCTGTCGGCGTTGCCTGGTGTGCCGTCGTTTGAAGCGGAAAGCAGGTCGGTGTGCGGCTGGCAACCAGATGGAGCGCCGGTACAGGTATCACGTACGAAAATTTGTGTGTGGCCGTCTTGCGTGGCGGTATAGGCGACGTAGCGGCCATCGAGTCCGAGAGCGGGGGTTTCTTCGGCAGCAGCGATGCTGGAAGTTCTTGCGGCCGCCGGGTTCACGCCAGTGGCATTGCAACTGGCAATGAAAGCAGGGTCGGTGGAAACGGCAAAGCCCGGCGTATTGAAGCTGGTGCCGCCGCCACCACTGAAGGGATTACCTACTCCGCTCGGCGGAACTGTGGGAATGGCGGGCGGATTGAAAACGGAAACCAATCCGCAGCTCTGCGTGGTAAGCAGCGAGGCAGGAATAGTGGCTTGAATTTGCGTGGCAGTAACGCTGGAAGTGGCCAGGGCGGTCTGGGAACCGTTGGCGTTCCAGTTTACGGTTGAGCCGCCTGTAGGGTCAGAAGAGGGTATGAAGTTGGAGCCGGTGATGGTGAGAGTTACAGCGGCGCTGCCCGGGTTTGCGGAAGCGGGCGAAATGTAAGGAGAACTAATAACCGGGAGAGGATTCGGCGGCGGATTGATGATGAAAGCCAGCGTGTTGGAAAGGCCGTTGTTCTGGCTGCCGGAGTGTGGGCTCAGAGTGTTGATATCAGCTTTACCAGGATTGGCGATCAGCGCTTTCGGGACAACTGCCTTGAGATTTATGACATTGCTGTTGGCATCGAGAGTCGGAGTTGTGGCGAGGTTCTTGCCGTTCCACTGGGCCACTGTTTGGGTAACGAACGGCCCGCCAAAGAGTGTGATCGTGAGATCCGAACAGCTGCTACCGCAAGCGCTGACGATGGAAGGCGAGATAGCGGTGAGGCTGGCGCCGGTATTTCCCTGAAATGTGTTGCCATAATCATTGCATCCGGCGATTAAAAAAATCGCCAGGAACGCAAGGACGCACACTGCCCCAAACCGCTTCATGAGAACTCCCTTTTATGTCCACGGGCGTGCAGCGGGAATCCGCTGAGCCAGA
>Ga0209488_10000359_pt1 | contig 37278 bp, 29 predicted proteins | sample Rivendell_Oct201_8_FD_188349 | JGI IMG/M metagenome (GOLD analysis project Ga0209488, IMG submission 188349) | Vadose zone soil microbial communities from the Eel River Critical Zone Observatory, Northern California, USA -... | ecosystem: Environmental > Terrestrial > Soil > Vadose zone >...
CGCATCGTCGCACAGCACCGTCAGCAGGAAGCCGGGCCGGCCCTTCTTCATGTGCACCGGCGTGGCGAACGCGTCGGTGGCGCCGCGGGCCAGCAGTTCGTCGAGCAAGAAGCCGAGGTGTTCGCCGGTCGCGGTGTCGAGGTTGCAGGCGATCTCCAGCAGCTGCGATTTCGAGCCCGGGGCGCGCAGCTCGCCGACCGTGAGCCGCAGCAGGTTCGGCACCAGGGGATCGTCGCGGGTGCCGGCACCGTGGCCGCGGTCGCCGGGGATCCAGGTGAACTGCGGCTCGAACTCGTGGACCAGCACCTTGAGCAGCGCGGCACCGGTCGGCGTCGTGCGCTCCCCGACCAGGCCGCCCTGGCGCACCGGCATGCCGCGCAGCAGTTCGAGCGTTCCAGGCGCCGGAACGGGCAGCAGGCCGTGCGCGCACTGCACCGTGCCCGAGCCGACCGCGACCGCGGAGGCGTAGAGCCGGTCGAGGCCGAGCAGGTGCGTGCCGAGGCAGGCGCAGACGACGTCGGTGATCGTGTCCTCGGCGCCGACTTCGTGGAAGTGCACCTCGTCCGCACTGCTGGCATGCTGCAGCGACTCGGCCGCGGCGATGGCGACGAACACCGCATCGCACTGCGCGCGCACCGGCGCCGGCAGATCGGCGCGGGCGAGGATCGCGCGCACGTCGGCGAGACGGCGATGGCTGTGCGATGTCGCCGCCGCGCTGGCCGGCGCGCGCAGCGGTGACACTGGCTGGAACTTCACCCCGGTTTCGCCGGCGCCGCCGAGCACGACCGTGAAGTGCGTGCCGGTGATGCCACAGCGCAACACCCGTTCGGCGCGCAGGCTGACCCCCGGCAATGCCAGCGTCCGCACCGCGGCTTCGAGCCGGGCGAGCGGCAGGCCGAGGTCGAGCAGCGCGCCGACCCACATGTCCCCGGCGACTCCGGAAAAGCAATCGAGATAGCCGATGCGCATCACAGAACCCGCAGGATCGAACCCGGCATGCAGACGATAGGGAACGTCCTTTGCTAGAATCCCCGCCGCATCGGCCCGGTCGAGGCATTCGCAGGCGAAACGCCGTCGCATGCGGCTGCCGGGCCGCCACCGCTGCAAAGGGCCCGGTCTCGATGGTTGGCATTCCCGCACGAAGGCTCATGTCCGCACAATGGATCATGTCCGCACGAATCCGGCGCGAGTTCGCTCGCGCGGTCCGGGTGCTGCGCGGCGTGATGCTGTGCGCCGTGTCACCTACGTGTCTGCCGCTCTGCGCCCAGGCCGTGGACCCGCTGCCGCAGGAGGTGGTCGTCGAAGCCCAGCGGCTGGTGGCCGCCGCCGATCCCACGGTGCGCGGCGAGGCGGCCCTGGTGCTCGGCGGCAGCAAGGACCCCCGCAACTACGCCGCCGTGCTGGCGGTCGCCAAGGACCAGGACCTCGAGGCGCGGGTCCGCGGTCTGGTCGCGCTCGGCCTGCTGTCGGTTCCGGGCGCCGAATCGCTGCTCGACGACACGCTGCAGCAGAGCCAGACGCGGGTCAAACCTGACGGCATCGGCGCCGCGTTCGCGCTCGGCCTGTTGCCGCCCGATGCCGGCGCGTCGGTGACGCGCCTGTTGCTGCGCTTCCAGGCATCGAGCTACAAGCGTCAGCACGACCTGCTGGCCACGCTGCTGGCCGCGCTCGCCGACACGCCGCATCCGGCCGCCGAACGCGCGCTGCAGCAACTGCTCGATGACGCCGCCAACCGCGACGAGGGCCTGCGCGCGCAGATCATCACCGTGCTCGCCGCCATCGATGGCGCGCTGCCGGCCGAGCGCGTGCGCAAGATCCTCGACACCGGCGCCAACGAAGAGCGGCTCGCGGCGGTGCAGGCGCTGCTGCGGCGGCCCGCCGACCCGGCATTCCTGCCGCTGCTGCTGCGCCTGCAGGCCCAGGACCCCGCGCCCGAAGTACGCGCCGCGGCGCTGGCCTGGCTGACGCATGCGCGGCATCTGCCGGCACTCGACCTGGCGGCGCGGGCGATCAAGTCGATCCAGCCGGTCGAAGCGGCGCAGGGCGTGCGCTCGGCGCTCAAGCTCGGTGGCGGCGGCATGCGCGAGGCGGTGGCGGAACGGATCCTGGCGACGCCGTCGCCGACGGTGCAGACCGCCATGCTGCGGGCGTTCGACGTGGCCGGCACCGAGCCGTTCGGCGAAGCCTGTCTGAAGCTCGCCGCTGAACGCCGGAAGCCGATCGAGCTGCGGGTCGCTGCCGCGCGCGTGGCCGCGCGCGTGTTCGAGGAACGCAGCGCCGTGGTGCTGCGCGACCTGTTCCTCGAAGCCACCGACGTCGCCACGCTGCTCGATCTCGTCAGCACGCTGCTGGCCGTCCACCAGCAGCCACCGGGTCTCGGCCGACTGCTGCCGGCCGAAGTGCTGGCCGACCCGCAGCGGCTCGCCGCGCGGCTGCAGGCGTTGCTTGCCGCCAACCATCCCGACGCCGGGCGCTTCCTGCTGCAGCGGCTGCAGGGCGATTCGACCCCGGCCGAGAAGGCCGCGCTGCTGCACGCGTTCCGCCTGGCGCGGCAACAGCCGCTGTGGTCCAGCGAGCGCATCGCCCGGCTGCCCGAGCTGCTGGCGCGGTTGTTCCGCTGAGCAGGTGCCGGCTGAGCGCCGGGCCTGGCCAGGCAGCTGCCGGCTACAAGATCCGCTTGCCGAACGCGGACAGCACCAGGTCCACGGCGACTTCGCCGCTCTGGTTCCTGACGTCGAAGATCGGATTCAGCTCGGTGATCTCGAGGCTGGTCATCCGGCCGCTGTCGGACACCATCTCCATCAGCAGGTTGGCTTCGCGCCAGTCGATGCCGCCCTTGACCGGCGTGCCGGTGCCCGGCACGTCGCGCGGGTCCATGCCGTCGAGGTCGAACGACACGTGGAAGCCGGCGGTGCCGTCGCTGGCCGCAGCGATCGCCTCGGCGGCCACCGCGCGCATGCCGCGTTCGTCGAGGTCACGCATCGTGAAGGCGTGGATCCCCGAACTGCGCACCAGCGTCTTCTCCTGTTCGTCGAGGTTGCGGATCCCGACCAGGCAGACGTGCCGCTTGTCTACCTTCGGCGAGAACCCGCCCATCTCGACCAGCCGTGATTCCCCCATGCCGAGCAGCACCGCCAGCGGCATGCCATGGATGTTGCCGGTCGGCGAACTCTGCGGCGTGTTCATGTCGGCGTGCGCGTCGATCCAGATCAGACCGACCTGCTGGTCGCTGGCGCGGTAGTGCTCGGCCACGCCGGCCACCGTGCCGATGGCGATGCTGTGGTCGCCGCCCATGACCAGCGGCACTTCGCCCTGTTCGAGACTGCGCCGCACGCGCAGCCGCAGCCGGTTGCACACGTGCCAGATGGTGTCGAGGTACTTGGCGTTCGGCGGCCCGGGGTCGCGCGATTCGGGTGCCGGCACGCCGACGTCGCCGTCGTCCTCGACGCGGAAGCCGAGCGCGCGCAGGCCCGGGCCGATGCCGGCGACGCGGATCGCCGACGGTCCCATGTCGACACCACGGCGTCCGGCGCCGAGGTCCATCGGCACGCCGACCAGGCGAACGGTCTGCTGCTGCTGGAGCATGTGCAGCCGCGAGGATAGGCGGCGGCGCGCGGAAAAAGGAGTCGCGGTTGGTGACGCCGCTTGCCGGGCGCGACCCGGAGCCTCAACTGCGCGCCGGCAACAGCCCCCGGGTCAGGGTCGCCAGGCTGACCGAGGCGAGCGTGCTGCGGGCCCATCGCACCACCTCTGCCACCAACCGGCGCACGCGATGTCGAGGGCTCAGGTCAGCGCCACCTCGGTCCCCCACCCCGCGCCCAGCAGCGCTGCCGCACTGCCCTGTGCCACCGCGACCTCGACCAACCCCATCGACCCGACCAGCGCGATCAGTTCGCCCTTCGCCGCCGCGCCATATGTTGCCACCACCCGCGCGGTCCGGCCGGCGATCCGGACGCTGCGCACTCCGCGCAGCTCCGCCGCGGCGACATTGGTGATCAGGTTGCCGAACCCGTCGACGTGTACGACCTGCCTGCCCGCGAGCACCGACAGCCGCACCCAGTCGTCGGTGCGCGGGCCGAGCGACTGGAAGCCGTAGCGCCCGCCCGCCAGCCAGCCGGCGACCCTGGCGAACACGTCACGGCCATGGAACGTCGGCGAATCGGCCGCGATGCCGAGGTGCGGCAGATCGACCGCGCGCACTTCGGCAGCGGCGGCAGCGGCCAGCACTTCGCCGAGCAGGCCGTTGTCCGGCGCCAGCCAGAACAGCTCGTGCGCGTGCGCCGCGAGCACGCGCCGCGCGGTGCCGACCCCCGGATCGACGACGGCCACCACGACCGTACCCGGCGGGAAGTGGCCGACCGCCGCGCGCAGGAACAGTCCGCCGACCGCCAGCTGCTGCGGCGGCACCTCGTGGCAGAGATCGACCAGTACCGCGGTCGAGCACGCCCGCAGGATCGCCCCCTTCATCACGCCGACGTACGCGTCGCGGTGGCCGAAGTCGGTCAACAGGGCGACGTGGCCGGAGGGGCGCTGCAGCGGCATGTGGATGCAAGCGAACCGCCCGCGAGGCGCCAACGCAACCGTGACCTCCGCTCCGCGCACGATCTCTGCCGCCGCCGCCGCAGGCGGTCACGCCGACGCCGGGCATTGCCGGCGTCGTGCGGCGAACGCACCCCGGCTCGCCCGGGCTAGAGCTGCAGCACCGGAATGTCGAAACACACCCGCCAGTGCAGGAACGACACGCAGATCACATGCGCGTACGGGTTGACGATGTCGTCGAGGTTGTCGATGTCGACATCGAAGCCGAACGGGCTGATGCGGCGCGCGGACTGCCGTTCCGCCGCCTTGTGCGCCTGAGCCGGCGCGGCGAGGCAACGTTCGCCGCCGGCATCGAGCAGGTCGAAGGCGAACGTCTCGCCGCACACCGGACGCAGCGTGACCGCATAGACGCCGGGCACCAGCCTGGTCCTGGTCACGCGCTCGTCGAGCGCCGAAGTCGTGACCACCATGCCGACGATGTGCGGCCGTTGGTACAGGTCGCCCTCGCGCAGCGGCCGCCGCAGCCGTACCGGCGCATGCGCCAGGACCGCGTCGCCGACGCGCGACAGGATCGCGGTGGCGCCCGAAATCTCGTCGGCACGCATGCGGCGCAGCAGCGGCCGCAGCGACACCGCGGCCTGCGTCAGGGCGTCCGTCAGCATGCTGCGCGCGTTGACGAGACCCCGCAGAGGGGGCGCCGCGGGGTCGAGGGGCTTCCTGGCCATGGGATCTCCTGGTGGCTGCGTAGAGGCGCCGACTCGCGCCGACTCGCGCCGGCGCCGCTCTCGGCGCAGCCGATGTTCGTGGCGCTCGGAGCGGTCGTCAAGAGTTCGATCGCGCGCGCGCGAGATCCGGCTCCGGACCCGCGCTGCTCGTTCAGTGGTCCACAGGTTTGCCGAGGATCGCGAATAGCTCGGCGCGCTTCTGCTGCATCAGCGCCTCGGTGTCCGCCTCGAGGCACATGCGCAGCAGCGGCTCGGTGTTGCTCGGCCGCACGTTGACCCACCAGCTCGGGTAGGTCACGGTCACGCCGTCGAGGAAGTCGATCTTGCCGTCCGCGAAACGCTGCTGCACCTGCTGCATCGAGGCAGCCTTGTCGGCGACCTTGAAGTTGATCTCGCCGGTGCCGAAGTACTTGCGCAGCTCGTCGGCCGCCTGCTTCAGCGTCTGGTGTTCCTGGCTCAACTGGTTGAGCACCAGGATCGCCGCCAGCACGCCGCAGTCGGTGTAGTAGTTCTCGGCGAAGTAGAAGTGGCCCGACAGCTCGCCGCCGCCGATGCAGTCCTCTCGCCGCATCGTCGCCTTCATGAACGAGTGGCCGACGCGCTCGCGCACCGGCCGGCCGCCGAGCTTCAGGATCTCCTCGGCCACCACCTTGCTGCTGCGCAGGTCGTAGATGATGCCCTTGCCCGGATGCCGCGCCAGCATGCCGCGGGCCAGGATCACGGTGATCAGATCGGCGTGCACCGTGCGACCGTCGTGGTCGACGAACGCACAGCGGTCGGCATCGCCGTCGAACGACAGACCGAGCACGGCGCGGTGCTGCTTGACCGCGGCGCGCAGGTCGTCGAGGTTGGATTCCTTCAGCGGGTTGGCCTCGTGGTTGGGGAACGTACCGTCGAGTTGGTCGTACAGCGGCACCACCTCGAGCCCGGGCACCTTGGCGAAGATCGCCGGCGCCTCGTGCGCGCCCATGCCGTTGGCGTAGTCGACGGCGATCCGCATCGGCGCGATGCGTTGCTGGAAGCCGGCGATGCGATCGGTGAAGTCGCGCATGACATCGACTTGATCGCGCTTGCCGGCGCGGGCCGCGGGCTTCGGTTCGGGGCCGGCCACCAGCTGCTCGATCTCCTGGATGCCGGTGGCCGAGGACAGCGGTCGCGCACCTTCGCGGCACAGCTTGAAACCGATGTACTCCTTGGCGTTGTGCGACGCGGTGACCACCAGACCGCCATCGCACGGCAACTTGCCGATCGCGTAGTAGCCCATCGGCGTCGAGCACATGCCGATGTCGACCACGTCGCAACCCTGTGCGAGCATGCCGGCGATCACCGCGTCCATGACCTTCGGCGCCATGGTCCGCATGTCGCGGCCGACCACCAGCCGCCTGGCGTGCAGGAACTGGACCACGGCCGCGCCGATCCGCCTGGCGATGCGTTCGTCGATCTGGTCGGGCCAGGTGCCGCGGATGTCGTAGGCCTTGAAGATGCTCACGCGTGGGGTCCTTGTTGCATGGCAGAGCCCGGCGCTTGCAGCCGGCAGAAATCGCTGACGGCGGCGAGGCAACGGCGCACGCCGTCGTCGTCGACATCGCGGTGGGTGACGAAGCGCACGCGTCCCGGCCCGCCGTCGGCGGCCAGCACCTCGTGGCGCTGCAGGAACGCCAGCAGTTCTGCCGGCTCGGCGCGTTCGAGCTCGAGCATGACCATGTTGGTCACCACCGCGGCGAGATCGACGCGGCAGCCGGGCAGCGCCTGCAGGCCTTCGGCGAGCTGGCGCGCCCGGCGATGGTCGAAGGCCAGCAGTTGCGGCCCCTGCTGCAGCGCGATCAGGCCGGCTGCCGCCAGCACGCCGGCCTGGCGCATGCCGCCGCCGAACGCCTTGCGCGTGCGCCGCGCCTCGTCGATGAACGCCCGGTTGCCGGCGAGCAGCGAACCGACCGGCGCGCCGAGGCCCTTGCTCAGACACAGCGTCGTGGTGTCGACCGCGGCCACCAGGTCCTTCGGTGCGCAGCCGAGCGCCGTGGCGGCGTTGTACAGCCGTGCGCCATCGACGTGCACGGCCATGCCCGCGGCCCTGGCCGCCGCCGCGAGCGCCTGCATGCGCGCCGGGCTGGCGACCCGGCCGCCGGCCATGTTGTGCGAGTTCTCCAGCACCAAGAGGCGCGAGCGCGGAAAGTGATCGTTGCGCGGCCGCACCGCCGCGATGACCTGCTCGGGCGTCGGAAAGCCGTCCGGGCACTGCAGCAGCCGCACCGAGGTGCCCGACAGCCGCGCGATCGATCCACCCTCGAACCAGTAGACGTGGCTGCGTTCCTCGCACACCAGTTCGTCGCCGGGGCGGCAGTGCACGTGCACGGCGATCTGGTTGGCCATCGTGCCCGACGGCGTGAACAGCGCCGCTTCCTTGCCGAGCAGTTCGGCACCGGCGGCCTCGAGTGCGTTCACGGTCGGATCCTCGCGCCACACGTCGTCGCCGACCACCGCCGCCGCCATGGCCGCGCGCATCGCCGCGGTCGGCATCGTCATCGTGTCACTGCGCAGATCGGCGGTGGCCATCGGCAGGCGAAGGATGCCCGGCCGGGGCGGGTTTGCAAGCTGCCGGCAAGGCGCCGCTACGGCCGCAGCAGCACACGGCCGCCGACCGGCAACTGCCAGGGCGGCGCGTACGGCTGCGACAGCAGCGGCACGGTGATCGCCTGCGCGTAGAACTCCATGCCGACCAGACCCGGGTGGTTCGGGATCGGCACCGACACGCTGCTCTGGAACACCACCATCCCCGGCAGCACGATCGCGCTGCCCGGATCGCCGTAGAAGCGCACCGGCTCCTGCGTCGTCACCGGCCGCGCGAACGCCGGCGCCACCACCCACACTGCGCCGATGCCGAACGGCAGGTCGGCGGTCAGCAACAACGCCGCACCGACCTGCGGCGCCGGCGGTCCGACCGTCGTGCTGCCGAGGAACCGCGCCGGCGCGCTCGCCGCTGCGCTGATCGCGCCGCTGCTGCTGCCGCCGCTGCGGTAGCAGCCATCGAGGGTCAGCGACGACGGACCCGGCTGCACCAGCAGGTTGGTGCCCAGCAGTTCCGACTGCTGCATGGTCACCGGCGTGAACGACTGCCCGGTGACGACGATGCTGCAGTTGTCGTAGCGGTTCCACAGCAGGCTCGGCGGCGCGCCGTCGTAGTCGATCGTGGTGGTGCCGTTCTTGTAGGTGTTGTTCTGCTCCCAGAACCGCTGGGTGAACAGGTTGCCGGCGATGCCGACATCGCCTTCGTAGTACATCTCGCTGCCGTGCAGGTCGAACTCGGCGGTCCGCGGCCAGACCGAGAGGGCCTTGTGGCCGGGCGCGGCGACCAACCGGCAGTGGTGGTGATGGAACATCGACAGCGCGCCGGCAACGCCCTGCACGTCGGCGACGTCGCCGGTGCAGGTCGCGTCACAGTGCACCAGCAACGCCATCAGCTGCTGCGTGCTGCCGACGCCGCGGCGCACGCGCAGCAGGCCGGCGCCGTTCTGCAGGCTGCTGCGGTAGACGTTCAACATCGTCATGCCGAGACGGCCGTTCTCCACCACGTCGATGCCCTGGCCGATGCTGTCGAACGCCAGCCACTCGGCCTCGAGCATCACCGAACCGCTGCTGCTCTGGTCGTCGATCAGCACCCCGGCCGGGGCGTTGCTGCAATCGAGCCGCGTCAACATCGCCGCGGTGTTGTCGGCGGCGGTCGCCGAAAGCCGCACCGCGGCGACCGTCTGCGCCGAGAACGCACAATCGGTCACCATCGCCATGTCGGTCGGCAACATGCCGCCGGTCGGCGTGCGCACTTCGACGCCGACCTGGCCGCCGTTGATCGCGAGGCCGCCGATCTGCACCATCGTCGAGCGCACGCCCAGCACGCGCGGCTGGCCGTTGCCGGCCAGCACCGGCCGGTTGCCGGCCGCCGGCTGGCCCGCGATCGTCAGCATGCCCATGCCGGGCATGCCCGGCATGCCGGTGATGTCGGTCAACGCCGCCGAGCAGGTGATCGTCGGCGTCAGCGCGGCATCGACGACGATCCGCTCGACCATCGTCCCGGCGCCGGTGATCTGCGCCTGTTCGGCCGGCGACAACAGGCCTGGCACCAGCGTGCCATTGCCGAGTCGGATCGCTTCGTCGAGCGACAGCAGGTTGTCGCCGACCACGCCGTGCGAACGGGTGTCGTTGACCAACGCCGTCATCACGCTGGCCGGTGATTGTGGAACGGACAGCAGCGCAGCGAGGAGGGTCAGCATCGGCACGGCAGCGGGACCGGCGGGGCAGCAGGACGGATGGCGAAGTCTACCGCACCGCCGGCGCTGCCGCCCCGACGCCAGCAGCCGGGAATCCGGCAATGAGCTGCGCCGGCTCGCACCGCTGGCAATGGCGGCACCGCCGTGCGAACGTGCAGCGCCTTGTCACTCCTCGGCCGCCAGCTCCGGCTGCTGCGCGCATATGCGCTGCTGACCTACCCGTTCGCCTGCGTGCCGTTCCTGTACCTGTTCTTCGCCGCGCACGGCCTTTCGGCCGACGGCTACGGCCTGGTGATCGCGGTCTACTACCTGGCGATGTTCGGCGCCGAAGTGCCGACCGGCATCGCCACCGATCGCTTCGGCACGAAGCCCATGCTGGTGCTCGGACCGCTGTGCCTGGCGCTCGGCTTCGCGGTGTTGTGGCTGTGGCCGTGCCTGCCCGGGTTCGTCACCGGCGAAGCGCTGCTCGGCCTCGGCCACGCGGCGCTGTCGGGTCCGCCGGCGACGATCCTGTACGAATCGCTGCGCGAACACGGGGAACAGCACCGGTTCCTCGCCGAGGAGAGCCGGATGCACGGCCTGCGCCTGCTCGGCACCGGCAGTGCCTTCCTGCTCGGCGGCGCGCTCGCCGAACTGCTCGGCGACAGCGGTGGCCCGGCGCTTGGTGCTTCGATCCCGCTGACCTGCGCCCTGACCGTGGCCGCCGCGGTCGTGGCACTCTGGCTGCGGCCGGAGCCCGGCCACCCGGCGCTGCCGCTGCGGGTGTTCGCCAGGTCGGTGGCCGAGGACCTCGCGCATCCGCCGGTGCGCTGGCTGCTCGCCTACTGGATCGTGCTGTTCGCGCTGCTGCGTTTTCCGTTCCACGACTACCAGCCGTACCTCGACGCCGCGAGAGCGCAGGAACCGCTGTTCGGCAACCAGTTCGCGGTCGGTGTGCTGTACGCGCTGCTCAACCTGCTGGCCGCGCCGCTGAGCTTCCTCGTGCCCGCACTGGTGGCGCGCTGCGGCCGGCGACTGCTGTTCTGGGGCATGCCGCTGCTGCTGTGCGCCAGTCTGCTGGTGATGGCATGGGAACGGGCCACCACGGCCGATGGTGGCGGCAGCCGCGCGCTCGCCTGGCTCGGCGTGTCGATGTTCTTCGTGCAGCAGGTGCCGTTCGGCATGCACTGGGCGCTGCTGCAGGAGTTCATCAACCACCGCATCCGCCCCGCCGGCCGCACCACCGTGATGTCGGCGTTGTCGCTCGGCGCGCGCCTGTGCTACGCCGTGGTCAACGTGCTGCTGTTCGCCGTGCAGAGCGCGCACGGCATGGCCACGGCGCTGCTGGTCGCCGGCTGTGGCGGTGCGCTGGCGACCTGCGCGGTGCTGTGGCTGCGGCCCCGCGGGCTGCTGCGCGGCGAGGGTCCGGTGGCCTGATCGACAGGTGTCGAGCACGAACCGGCTGTGGAGTGGCCGGGTTGTGATGATGACGGGCCATGGCGTCGGGCAAGGCGTCGTCGGCTGCGTTCATGGCGGCGAGGCGAGTCTTCAGGGGATCACCGCACGGAGAACCATCGTGTGGGTAGGCGTTCATGGAACGGCTGATTCCCGAAATCAGCGGGGCCACGCCGCGGAGTCGTTCGCCCGCTTGCGGCCGAGCAACGCCCGAGTCCGCGCAGCCAGCCCTTCCATCTCCTCCGAGGTCAGGGTGCCGCCGGCAGCGAACACGTCGGCGAGGCGACCGCAGAGCGCGGCGGCCTCTTCGCGCAAGCGATTCTCGGCCTCCTGCGTCGCTGGCATGAGCTCCATGCCGACCCCGTAGGTGACGCCGTCGATCACCGAGAACGTCGGATCCGCACCGATCTTCCGCAGGGCCACGGCGCCGTCGAAGGCACGGAGGTCGACGGCAGTGGTCCGTCCCTCGGCATGGAGCTGCTGGAACTCCACTGCCCGCGCGCTCTGGAAGTCGCTGGCGATGGACTTCAGGGCGGGAAGTGCATGGGCGAGCACGGCGCCGACGTCGCGCCGAACAGCGGCCCGAAGGTAGCTGTCGCGCGGATTGAACGTGACGTTGCGCAGCAGTCTCGCCGCCCGGGCGTTCTGCGGCGCAGCGAGGATCTCGCGGACCACGTCGTTCTTCGAGACCCTCAGGCCCCGCCATTCCTCGTCGGTGTCCGCAGTGGGTTCCGTAGGCTCAACAGGCTGCGTCCGTACTGGAGCCAAAGGACTGGCGACCACAGCCATGTCGGTTGAGCCTGGTGTCTCGCTGGCCGCCTCGGTCCCGCGCGATCGGTCCTGCCATGCAGGCGAGGGCTCGTCGGATCGCCACCACAAGGTGGCAGCCACTGCAACGAGAACCAGGAATCCGCACGCAAGCCTGCGCGGAAGCGGCGAGCGCCAACGGTGTTCGCGACTCGATCCGATTCCATCTGCCGAGGCCTGCATGTCCCTACTGCAGCCGGAACTGCTGACGCCACGTTGTGGCATGGTCGAGGGTGACCGGATCGAGCACGAGCCATTGCGCCGCGAAAGCGTTGCCCAGGTTGCTGGGTGCGAGGGGCCGTCCGAGTTCCACCTCGGCGTAGCCACGGTCGAAGCCAGCGGCGCCGACCAGCCGCGACGCAACCCAGGTCGGAGGAACGTACAGGGTGCAGCCGGCGAACCCGAACGGATCGAGTGCGAGTGGCAGACTGTAGCCGCCGAACGTGTTAGCGCTCGCCGGAGCGAGCGCACACCAGGCCAGCGCACCCGGCGGCGCCGAGCCTAGCACGAGCCGGCTCGATTCGCCGTTCACCAGCTCGACGCGGCGGATCCCGATGCTCGGCACCGACGCCGTGCTGCTGCAACCGGTGCCGGCGACCTGGGTGGCGGGCGGCGAGCAGCGCCAGACTTCGATGCGGTGGTAGTACAGGCTCGGCGATGGCAACCACGTGAATGCGAACACGGGGTACGGGCTGCCAGGTTGCACGCCGAGGCTGGCCATCGAGAACGCGTAGTACGGCGTGATACTGGTCGTGTCCGGCTCGGTGTGCATGAGCACCTGCCGGTCGCGCGTCGAGTAGACGTGGGTGCGACCCCAGTAGCCCAATCGGGAGTTCTGGAAGCCCGGCGAGGCGCCGATCAGGTCGGGGATCCCGTCGAGATCGGCGTCGAGCCCGCCGATCAGCCGTTCGCCCAGCTCGACGGTCGTCGAAGTCCACTGCTGCAGGATGACGCCTGTCGCGCCGGAGTAGATCGTCAACACGCTGCGGCCGTTGTTGCCCCAGTAGTTGCTGGTCGCATAGTCAAGCTTGCCGTCGCGATCGACGTCGCCGGCCACGCACAACCGGTAGCCGATGTGGTCGTAGGGAAGTTCCCCGACATTGACGCGCACGATGTTGCCGGTGCGGCCGGAGATCAGCGCGACGACGCCGCGGGACTCGCCGTTGCGTTCGATGCCGCCGACCACGAAATCGTCGCACTGGTCGCCGGTGATGTCGCCGACGCCAACGGCTGCGAGCGCGAGCATGCCCAGGTTCCAGGCGGGCACCTGATACAGCAGGGTACCGTAATGGTCGTAGGCGTAGATGTCGGAGTGGCCCGGGTAGGTGGTGCCGACCAAGAGGTCAGGCTGCCCGTCGTTGTTGAGATCGACGTTGCCGACGATGATCGCGCCGTAGCTCCCTCCTGCCGGGTGGGTCAAGTACAGCAATTGCTGATGGAGATGCGGCGACCACACCTCGACGAAGTCGGTGGCCAGCTGATCGTCCCACGCGACTGCGTAGTCGGGATAGCCGTCACCATCGAAGTCACCGACGCCAACAAGGTTGTGCAGCACCCACCCGTTCGGAAGATGTTGATCCAGGACGGAGCCATCGCGACCAGACAGGACACGGATCGTTGGGTAGGAGTTGTTGATCCAGCAGATCGCCAGAAGGTCGTCGTAGCCATCGTGATCGAAGTCACCGAACGTGGCCACTTGCGAGTAGGCATCGGTCCGCGGCCAGACGCTCCACAGCAGCTCCTGGGCTGACAACGTCCCGCTCAGCAGCAGCAATCCGAGTAGGCGACGAATCACTGGATCCTCACCCAGGCCGCAACCGAAGGAACCAACGCGCTGTTGAGCGCGAACAGCATGCAGCGCGGCCTTCGGCCGCAACCAAACGGAGACTCGGCAGCCAGGTGAAGCCGACCTGCAGTTCCAGCGTGCGCCGAGAACTTCGAGAAAGCCCTTCGTGACGAGGGTCCCATCGGCGGAGACTGACGCGGCAACACCGCTTGCGTGAGGTCGACCGATGGCAAGTTTCGAACAACTGCATGCGGATCGCCTGATCGGGAAGCTGGAGATGTGCGATCGTATCCTCTTCAAGGGCCACCTGACGCGGCTCTACTGGTCTGGCGGTTTCCTCGGCCTGATGTGTGCCCTCCGGGTCAAGCTCAAGGAATTCAAGAAGTTCGTTTCGACCACGACGGAGGGGATCGTCGAGCACGCCAAGGAGATGGCCGCAACAGCCGGCCGGCCTTACCTCTACCTCGATCGGCCGATGACGGCCAAGACCGGACGGACCAAGGAGGACTACGCCCGTGAGATCGCCGAGCGCGACGGCATCAGCGAAGGTCTCGTGGCCGTCTTCTCGACGCTCGAGCCTTGCTCGTCGTTCCAGGTCGTCGGCAACCGGGCGACCCACCATCTCGAGGTCCGTTGGGCGCGGCGCCGGTGCCTGTTCCTGTACTTCTACTTCATGGATCGCGAGTTCGGCCTCATGCACGTCCGCTTGCAGACGTGGTTTCCTTTCGAGATGCAGATCTACGTCAACGGCCATGAATGGCTGGCTCGCCAACTCGACCGCCTCGGGATCGGCTACGAGCGCCACGCAAACGCCTTCGCGAGCATCGACGACCTCGCCCGCGCGCAGCGCCTCTGTGAGCGCTTCTTCCACATACAGTGGCACCGCTTCTTCGACGTCATCGCCCATCGGCTCAACGTCATGCGCTCGGTCATCGAGCAGGCCGGATACGGCGGCTACTCTTGGTCCGTCGACCAGGCCGAACTCTCCACCGACTTGCTCTACCGCAGCCGCCAAACTCTCGACGAAGTCGCACCCGATCTCTGCGAGCACGCCGTCATGCACACGGGACCAAGCGACATCCTGCGCTTCCTCGACCGCAAAATGCACGGCCACTTCACCGGGGACCTGACGACGAGGTTGAAGCGACAGGACTGCATCCGCATCAAGCACACGATGCGCCGCAACGCCGTCAAGATGTACGTCAAGGGCTCCGTGCTTCGCATCGAGACGACAATCAACAATCCGCGGGAGTTCAAAGTCCTTCGTCGGGCTCGACGAGGGCGCGAGATCGCCTGGCGGTGGTGTCCGATGGGCAAAGGCGTCGCCAACTTCCACCGCATCACGGAAGTCAGCCGCCAATCCAATACCCGGTATCTGGAGGCACTGGCCTCCGCTGAACTGAAAGGCGAGGCGATCAAGCATCTCGATCGTCTGTGCCGGTCCACTACCGAAGCTGGCACTCGTCACTCCGGTTTCACGGTCGCGCGATGCACGCCCCAGACCTTGGCCAACTCCTCGTTGCTGGCCTGACTCAGGATGCCTTCGAGCCACGTGCGCTCATCCGCGGTCAGCGCCTCCCACCAGTCTTGCGGCATGTCCGCCGCCGGCGCAACGACTGCATCCAGCTCCCGTTCACTCCCCCCTTCGACACGGCTGCGCACCCTGAGGCGCCGTTTCAAGTTGCGCGCCCGGTTGCGCAGCACGGCGCGACACCTGGCGAGGACCGCTTCGAGGTCGAATACACCGGTCTCGTCCTGCATTCCGCCGAGCACCTGCGCCACACCACTGCCGGTCGCAGCGCCGCCACTGCTCTCCAACAGCTGCACCATCGTGTCCTGCGCGACGTCTTCGCGGTCGGCGCGGCGCAGACCACTCGTCTCCGCGCACAGTGCAGGTGCGAACCCGGTGAGGGTCACGAGAAGGGCATTCAGGTCTAGGGAATGGGCCATGGTCCAAGCACCTCCATGAACGGCCGCATCGAGCAGCAATGACCCCACCCGCTTGACCGGAGAATACCTGGCGGCGAGAGCGCCGATCAAGCCGCGGAACGCCGTCTCCAGGACCGTGCACGTGCCCGTCCGGTAGCTCAGCCGAGCGAAGGACCTCGGACCGTGGTCACGGCAACACGATCCGCACGTCTTCGCCACTGCGCTTCCGGATCCGCAGCTCGATGCGGTTGCCCTCGCGCACCCAGAGCTTCTCGTTCCAGCGCCGCGGCTCCAGGCCGGCACACGATTCCCCATCGATCGCGACGATGCGGTCGCCGGCGGCGATGCCGGCGGCGGACGCCGGCGAGTCCGGCGCTACTTCGACGACCACCGGCAGCGAGCCGGGCTCGGTCAGCGCCCCCGGATCGCCGGGGCCGGTCAACAGACCGAGGAACTGTCCGGCCGGCGGCACGTGCCACTGCTCGCCGTCCATGCGCACGCGCCCGCCGGCCTCGAGTTCCAGCAGGTTGCGCGACAGGTCGATGCCGACCCGGGCGCACGCCAGCAACGCGCCACCGCCGAGTGCTGCCTCATAGGGCGCTGACTCGTTAGCCTCGCCGATCGCCAGCAGCACCCACGGCCGCTCGAGCACCACCGTTCCGAACCGCAGGGCCTCGATCTGCACCAGCAGATCGGTGATCCCGCGCCCACCGGCGCCGGACATTCCCATCGGCATCGCCCCGCGCAGGCGCCACTCGGCGACCGCGACCGGCAGCCCGAGGCGGGCCAGACCGGTGGCCGTCAGCCGTAGCGGCACGTGCATGCCGGTGTCGAACACCGCGGTCACGGCAGCGCCGCCGATCGAGACTACGAGAGTCAACGGCGCCCGGCCATGGTCACGGTGCAGGGGCAAGGTGATCACCTTGGCGGGCGCAGCTGCAAGCTCGGCGAGCGGCGTGACTGGTGCACCGCGCAGCAGCAGTCGACCGCGCTCGAGATCGAGCACCGGACCCGCACTGAACAGATCGCCACCGAGCACCACGGCCGGCTGAGCGTCGTCGCCGAGCTGCAGGATCTGCGGAAACTCGACGGCGCCGACGTCCAACTGCAACAGCCGCCAGTCGCCGATCCGGAGCGAGTCGAGCCAGCAGCGCGTGGCGGACGCCACACCAGCATTGCCGTGCGTATGCATCGGCGACAGTGCCGGCAAGCCGGCGCGCTCGGCGACCCCGGCCGCGACATAGGTCTGCGCCGCGCCGGTGTCGAGCAATGCCGCGACCGCCGCGCGAGCATCCAGACCGACGCGCGGCAGCAGGAACTGCGCCGCGCCAGGGATCGCGTGCGGCAGCAGCTCCAGCGTGCTTGCGACCAGCGTGCGCGGCAGCGCCGCCACCGGATTGCCGGCAAACAGCGCCGTGTCCGCGTTGACGAAGCGCAGCTCTTCGAGCTCGACGCGCACCGGCGCTTCGCCGACCACGCCTTCGTAGCGGACCTTTGGCAGCCGCAGCGGCCCGAACTGCCGCCAGTCGGCGTAGCGGACATAGCGTTGCGGCGACTCATCGGCGTTGACCAGGCCGTGCAGGCGCGCGTCGCCGACGTCGAAGTGCAGCTGGATCGTCGCACCGCCGGGCGCAGCGTAGGCGAGCGCCTGCACCACGAAGCCGCCGCGGATCTCCGGCGGCAGCCCGCCGGGTCGCGGCAGTGTGATCAGCGGACCGAGCCCGGCTCGGCCGGCGAGTTCCTCCGGCTCGACGTAGCGCATGCCATCGAAGAACGCGGCCTCGAGCGTGATCCGCGCCTCGCCGCCGGCCAGCAGCTCGCCCTTGCCGCCGGGCAACGGCCGCCAGGCGTGGCGACCGTCGGTGATGCGCACCAGCAGCGGCGCGCCATCGCCGCGCGACACCTCCTGGCGGAATGCGAAGGGCCGGCGGCGCACGTACGCGCGGTAGTGCAGCAGCCCGCCCGGCGCCTGGATGCTGCCCGTCTCGACGAAATCACCTGCCGCCACCAAGGCCGCGCGCCCGCCGAGGAACTCCAGGTGCTTGCCGATCAGCGCTTGAACCTCGGCCGCCTGCGCGCGCAGCTCCGGCGCCAGCGCCGCAAGGCCGATCAGCAGCGTCCTGGCGGCGAACCGCGATGCGAGCGGGGTGTCGGGCACTGGCAGCGGCAATGTGGCTCAGCGGCCCATGTCGATGAACTCGCCGCCGTTGTCGTGCGCCAGGCTCTGCATGAAGTCCTTCTGGAACTCGCCGATGGCGATGCAGTGGATCACCAGCCGGTAGGTCTCGTTGTAGTGCCGGACTTCGTGCGCGATCTCCTGGGTGTCGACCAGCTTGCCGACGCTCGGCCGGCCGTCGCTGAGGAAGTACACGGTGTCGAGCTTGTTCTTGAGCGCGCCCTTGTCGGTGCCGGTGAACGCGGCCTTGACCGGACTGTCCGGATCGACGCCGAACGCGTACAGCAGCGCCTTCAGCGTGTTGGTCTTGCCGGCCGACAGGTTGGCCGAGCCGGTCAGACCGGCCTGCGCCAGATCCTGCTGGTCGACGCCACCGAGCGGCTGCAGGCGCTGCACCCAGGCCTTGGCCGCATCGCGGTTGACGACGTTGGCCGGCACCAGGTGCTTCTTCCACGGGTTGAGGTCGGTGGCGAAGGCGACGATGTCGAACAGCGTGTCCTGGGTCAGGCCTTCGATCGCGCGCAGCAGCTCGGTCTTGACGATCGTGCACTTCTTGTAGTCGGCGTAGCCCTGGAACTTGTCGCGCTCGACCACCAGATCGTCCATCGATCCCGACACGTCGATGACGAACAGCACGCGCGTGCTCGTGGTCTGGATCTTGGCGAAGGTGTTGTGCTCCTGCTTCTTGCCGTAGAAGTTGTCGGCCTTCTTGCGGCTCTCGGCCTTCTTGCGCAGTTCCTCGTCGTTCGGGATCCGCCAGCCGGGGATCGACTGCAGCGTGGTCCATTGCTTCTGCCATTCCTCCGGGTTGGCGCCGAAGTCGTAGCCGGTGATGGCGAACAGCGCGTTGGCGCACTCCATGCGCACACGCCCGGTCTTCTTCATCGCGTTGATCAGCGGCTGGATCGCCTCCTGCGGCCGCACGATGCCGGCCGCGTTGATCGCCGCGGTCTGCACCTGCCACTCCGGATCCTCGACCAGCAGCGCGATCCTGGGCCGCAGCGACACCAGCTTGAGGTCACCGACACAGTCGGCGGCGGCCATGCGCACCAGCGGGTCCGGGTCGGTCAGCAACGAGCTGACCGAATCGGCCACGCCGTCGTCGCCGATGCGCCGGAAGGCGCACAACACCTCGTACTTGAGCACCGGCGGCGCCTTCGGTTCGGCAACGGCCTGCTTCAGCGCCGGCACCGCCGCCTTCACCTTGGCGATGCCGAGCACCTTGACCAGCATCGCCTTGGTCTCGGGATCGGCCTTCGGCAGCGAGTCGATCCAGGGTTGGAAGGTCGACGCCTCCTTGAAGGTGGCGATCACGGCGAGCGCGGCCTGCTGCACGCCGTTGTTCTGATGCTTGAGCAGCTTGACCAGCTCGTCGGCGGCGGCAACGCATTCGTTGCCCTTCAGGGTCATCACCGCTTCGACCTGCTGTGCCTCCTGCTTGTAGGTCTTGAAGAACCGCTGGAACTCCTTGACCGCCTCCTGGTGCTCGGCAGCTTCGTGCTGCGGCAGCAGACTGCAGGCCAGGAACAGGGAGGTCGACAACGCGAAGAATCGGCGCATTGGTCTCGCGAGGGTGCGGGGCCGCCAGAGTCTAGCCGACCGTGCACCCGCGGCCCAGCGCGGCAGCTGCCGCGCCGCCGGCGGCCCGGGGCAATCCGCCGCGAGCAACGGCGCGCCTCAGGGTCGATGCCACCAGCTGAGCCGGCGGTTGCGGGCCAGGTCCTCGTGCAGGGCCTGCAGGTCGGCGCGCGCCGCGGCGACGATCGAAGCACTGACGGCCGCGGGATCGACGCGCGGCTTCAGCGTGAAGGCCAGGCAATTCAGGTACTCCGCCTCCAGCACCCAATGCAGCCGGTGGCTGCGCGCCGCCAGGGCCAGCGACTTGGCGACGTTCTCCACCTGCAGCAGGCCGCCGGCGCCACTGACGCTCCACTGCACGAACGGCACGCTGAGGGCCGCGGCGTCACCGAAGTGGCTGGCCAACACCCGCAGGCCGGGCAGTTCGCCGAGCGTCTGCAGCAGCGGCCACAGCAGTGGATCGGCCCCGTGCGCCCGCGCTGCCTGCAGCAGGCGCACCTGCTGTGCTGCCGGATCGTCGTCGACCAATGCCCCGCACAGATCGCATTCGCGTACCGCGATGCCATGGCGCACGCGCGCGTGGATGCGACTGCAGCCGCACTCGGGACAGGACTCCATGGTTTCGCCGCGGCAAGCTCTAACCGCCGGCGCGCAGGAAGTCGCGACGGCGGTGCTACTTGCCGGGTTTCGCGGCCGGTTTCGGCCTGGCGGCCGGCTTGCTCGGCGCCTTGGGCGCCGGTGCCGTCTTCGGTTGCTGCTGTTGCTGTTGTTGCTGTTGGCGGAGCTGCTCCTTGAGCTTGGCCTCGGCCATCTGGTGCAGCCACTCTTCCTCGTCGCTGCCGGTGCCGAAGTGCACCCCGCCCTCGCCACCGCCGATCTCCTCGATCGCGCTGCGCGGCACGATCACGCGGTTGGACTTCATCTGCAGGATCACGCTGTCGTCGGCGAGACTCTCCAGGATCCTGCCGACCAGCCGGTTGCTGTTGCGCAACCGCAGGAAGCCCTGGGTCGCGTGCTGCAGCGCCTGGTACTCGGAGCTGGCGAGCGCCGTCAGCTTGACCACGTCGGCGAGCACCAGCTTCACTTCGCCGGGCTGCAATCTGAGGGTCAGCGTGTCGGCAGTGACCGTCTTGACGCTGCCGATGAAGAAGTTGCCGTTCTGCAGCTGCGCGAAGGCGCGCACGCCGGGCACCACGTCGGCGTTGGCCGGCGCGACCTGCCGCTGCTGCTCGCCGTCCCAGCGGCCGAACTTCAACGTTTCGCCGCCGTACAGCGTGTCTTCGTTCTCGACCGGCTTCGGCCTCGGCGGCCCGGTCTCGGGCTTGCCGTGGCCATCGTCGCCGACCGGCCCTGGCTCCGGCTCACCTTCCGGCAGCTGGTGCTGTGGCGGCATCGGCTCGGGATCGCCGTTGCCGGGCTGGTCCGGCACCGGCGGCGTTGCGGTCGCCACCGGGAACGCCGGCTGTGCCACTTGCAGATCGACGTTCGGCCGCGCCAGCTGCACGCGTTCGATCATGTTCGGCGTCAGTTCCAGGCCGAACCACTCGGGCTTCACCACCACCGCCACGCCGGCGCCGAGCAGCACTGCTGCCGCTGCGAGCCCGCTGGTGAACCGCAGCAGACCGCGGCGCGGGCGCGGCGACGACACCAGGTGCGGGTCGACCTGGGTGGCGTAGCTCTCGGCGTATTCGGCCGTGGCCGCGACCAGGTCCTCTTCCGCGGCTGGCTCCTCGACCACCTCGCTGGCCTCGTCGCCGGCCACCGCGTCCGCTTCGGCCTCGACTTCGCCGCTGGTGCCGCCCAGCTCCCAGTCGCCTTCGGCCGGCGGTTCCTCGGCGCCGTCGGCGGTGGCAGCTTCGTCGGCGGTGGCGGCTTCGTCCTCGGCAGCGGGCGCGGACGACTCGTCCGCCGCCGCACCGGCAGCCGCGGCCCACTTGCCGCCGCTGTCGTCGAGGATGAAGGTCTCGCCCTCCGACTCGGCCGCCGGTGTCACGCCCGCAGTCGGTTGCGCAGAAGCAGCCAGCAGCTGATCGTCGGTCTCCACCACCTCGACGTCGGCGTCGTCACCGAACGAACCATCGCTCTCGAGCAGTGACTCGAGCGGCGCGCGGGACGCGTCGCCGCCGTCGCTGTCGTGCACCGGGATGCCGATCTCCTCCGCCTTCAGCTCATGACCGCTCCAACTCTCGCGGCTGTCCTCGGCGAATTGCGGCTTGGCCGCGAACTGCGGCGTGCCGGCGCCGCTGGTGTCACTGAACAGCACCTCGTCGGCGCCGTCGCCGTCGCTCTCCGGTTTCGGCGGCGCCTGCTTGTCCTCGAACAAGTCAGCGAGCTCGTCGACAGGAGCGTCTTCGAGGATGAAGTCGTCGGGCAGTTCGAAGTCGTCGTCGCGGTGGCTTTCGCCGGTCATGATGCTCTCCGTTCGGCCGGGGAACCTGACCTGTATCGGCCGCCGGCGACCGCAGACTGAGCCCACTCGCCGGGGATCGTGATGCCGCGATGCCGTCGTTGCTGCCGGCCGCTCCACGCCGCCGGATTTCGCTACAGCGGCGGCCCCGCGGCCGGGCGGCCCTCGGCAGCCAGGCGCCGGTTGAGCTCCGAACTGGCCAGCAGCCGCCGGATGCCGCCGCGCAGCACCGTGAGCCCCAGCGCGTCCACGTGCTCGAGCAGCGGGATCAGGTACTTGCGGCTGGTGTCGAACTCGTCGCGCAGTTCCGGGATCTCCAGCACCTCGGCATGCCGCAGGCAGTTGGCGCGGATCGACCGCAGGGCGCGCTGCAGCACGCTGCCGGCGTAGTAGTGGTCGCCGACCTTCTCCACCCGCCCTTCGTCCTGGGCGCGGTCGAGCATGCCGAGCAACGTCTCCTCGGCGATCGCCAGCGCCGGCTGCAGCTCCGCCAGCTCCGGCGGCCGAAAGCCGCGCTGCTCGCACTCGTGCACCAGGCGGTCGAGCAGCTGTTGCTGGGCCGGCGGCAGCGGCTTGAGCCGCTCGGTGAACAACAGCTGGCCCTGGCTGCCGGCGCGCACCCGGCCGGCGCGTTCGAGGCGCTCGAGCACGGCGTCGATCAGCGGCTGCGGCAGCGTCTTGCTGCTGTGCAGAGCCGTGCGCTTGATCGATGCCGCCGCCGGGCGCTTTGCGAGGATCCGGTCCACCGACTCCAGCAGCTCGCGCTCGCCGGCCAGCACCACCTCGAGCAGGAACGCATGCATCGCCTTCTGGTGCAGATGCACCTGCGGCATCGCCGCCAGCGCTTCGAGCACGGCGGTCTCCTCGGTCTCGAGCGCGCGCGCCAACTCGTCGACTGGCCGACCCTCGGCGCCGGCCGAACCGAGTTCGTGCTCGATGCGGGCCTGTGGCCGGTCGCCGGCGGCGACGATGCCCTGCAACTCGGCACCGAGCTGCTTTCGGCGGTAGCGACCGGGAGCCTTGGCCAGGCGCAACACGCGGCCGCCACCGACGGTCACCGACGGCGTCTGCAGGCGCAGCAGGAAGCGATCGCCATGGGCGCAGCAGGCTTCGTCGTCGAGTTCGAGCCGCACGGTCGCCTGCTCGCCCGGCTGCAGCAGTTCGCGATCGAGCAGCAGGATCTCGCCGCGCACCTCGATCGTGCCGGTGTGGAACCGGATCGCCGCGCGGTGCGGCAGCGGCCGGGCGCGGCCGAGCAGTTCCAGCTCGAGGTCGACGGCGGTGCCGCTCTGGAACGTGCCTGGCGTGGCCACCACCATGCCGCGGTGGACGCCGGACTCCTTGGCGTCGGGCATGGCCAGCGCCGTGCTGTGCCCGGCCACCGCCTGCTCGACCTTGCCGCCGTAGGCATGGATGCCGCGCACCTTCAGCCGCTGGCCGATCGGCAGCACCTCGACTTCGTCGCCGGGCGCGATGCTGCCCGACATCGGGATGCCGGTGACCACCGTGCCGATGCCCGGCAGCGAGAACACGCGCTGCACCGGCATGCGGAAGTTGCCGCCAGCGGACCGCGGCGGGATCTGGCGCGCGAGCGCCTCCAGCTTCGCCCGCAGCTCGGCGATGCCCTCGCCGGTGATCGAGCTGACGCGGCACACCTCGGCGTCGGCGAACACGGTGCCGCGGACCAGCTGCCGGATCTCGGCCTCGGCCATGTCGGCCAGCGCCGGATCGACCATGTCGATCTTGGTCAGCACGATGACGCCGGCGCGCACCGCCAGCAGGTGCACGATGTCGACGTGTTCGATCGTCTGCGGCATCACGCCGTCGTCGGCCGCGACCACCAGCACCGCGAGGTCGAGGCCGGTGCAGCCCGCCACCATGTTGCGCACGAACCGCTCGTGCCCCGGCACGTCGACCATGCCGAGCCAGCGGCCATCGCTCATCTTGAAGCGGGCGAAGCCGAGGTCGATCGTCAGCCCGCGCTCCTTCTCCTCCTTCAGACGATCAGGGTCGATGCCGGTCAGCGCCTTGACCAGGCTGCTCTTGCCGTGGTCGATGTGGCCTGCGGTCCCGACCACGACCGGAAGGATCGGGCGCGCCATCGCCGCCTACTGCTGCAGGTAGAGGATCCGCTGGCAGGAACCGCACTGCACGATCGTGCTGCCGCCGATCAACCGCGCCATGTCGTGCGTGGTGATGTTGGTGTAGCAGCCCTGGCAGTAGTTCCGTTCGACCGAGCAGACCGCCATGCCGTTGCGCACCTCGTACAGCCGCGTGTAGTCGGCGAGCAGATCCGGTGGGATGCCCTCGGCCGTGGCATTGCGGCGCTGCTGCACGGCCGCGACCTCGACGCCGCGGATCCGCCGCAGCTTGTCGGCCTCGGTCTGGAACGCCGCGAACACCTGGTGTTCCTCGGCCGCCAGCCGGGTCGCGGCGGCGGCCTCGGTCTTCAGGCCTTCGAGCGCGTCCAGCAGCTTGAGGCACTCCTCCTGGGTCTGGTCACGGTCCTTCTTGACCGACTCGATCTGGAACAGCGTCGCCTGGTACTCGGCGTTGTTGCGCACCAGCGCCAGGCGATCGGTCAGCTTCTTGACCTCGTCGTCACCTTGCTTGATCGCCTTCTCCAGGGCCCGCGAGTCGAGTTCGATCTTGGTCGCCCGCTCCTTCTTCTCGGCGGCCGCGCGGTCGAGCTCCTCGAGCTTCTTCTTGCGCTTCTGCTCCTCCGCGGGCAGCGAATCGAGATCCTTGCGCAGGTAGGAGATCTCCTGGTCGACCTTCTGGAGCTCTAGCAGCTGCTTGACGTGAGGGTGCAATGGCCTCGGCCCGGGCAAAAGTGGACGCGGCAGTCTAGCCCCGCTCGCCAAGGCCACAAGAGGAGACTGCAGCCCTGGCGCCACCCGCCGCGCGGACGCACCGCCGCGCGACACGGCCGGCGCGCGCGGCCCGGACTAGCCGCCTTCGCCGCTCAGCGTGTCGAGGAAGCCGCCGAGCCGCCGCGCGCGCACCGGATGCTGCAGCTTGCGCACCGCCTTGGCCTCGATCTGGCGCACGCGCTCGCGCGTGACCCGGAAGATGCGGCCGACCTCCTCCAGCGTGTAGGTGTAGCCGTCGCCGATGCCGTAGCGCAGCTTGATGATCTCGCGCTCGCGGAACGTCAGCGTGTTGAGCACGTTCTCGATCCGGTCCTTGAGCATCTCGCGGCTGGCGGACGCGACCGGCGATTCGACGGTCTCGTCCTCGATGAAGTCGCCGAAGTACGAGTCGTCCGACTCGCCGATCGGCCGGTCGAGCGAGATCGGATGCTTGCTGATCTTCATCACCCGCTTGGCCTCCTCGACCGACACCTGCGCCGCCTCCGCGACCTCTTCGATCGACGGCTCGCGCCCCTTGGCCTGGATCAGCTTCTTGGTGACGTTGCGCAGCTTGCTCATCGTCTCGATCATGTGCACCGGGATGCGGATGGTGCGCGCCTGGTCGGCGATCGAGCGGGTGATCGCCTGGCGGATCCACCAGGTGGCGTAGGTCGAGAACTTGTAGCCGCGACGGTATTCGTACTTCTCCACCGCCTTCATCAGGCCGGTGTTGCCCTCCTGGATCAGGTCGAGGAACGACAGGCCGCGGTTGCGGTACTTCTTGGCGATCGACACCACCAGGCGCAGGTTGCCGGACGACAGCTTGCGTTTGGCGTCCTCGTAGTTGGCATACGCCTGGCGCACGAACTCGAGCCGCTGCAGCAACCGCTCGAAGCTCTCCAGCGCGTCGCTCTGCAGGTCGACCAGCCGCCGCCGCGTCTCCGCCGCATCCGGGTTGTTGAGCTGCGCGCCGCGGTAGCGCAGCAGCCGCTGCTGCAGCCGGTTCATCTCCTGATGCCGGCTCTCCAGCAGGTCGATCATCGGCCGCACCTTCTTGCCCTGCAGATTGAGCTCCTCGATCAGCGCCACCGCCTTGCGCCGGCGCGAGAAGATGCGCTTCTTCAACTGCACGGTCTCGACCACGTCGGTGGCCCCGGCCTGCAGGCGGCGGAAGTCGTCGCGCGCCGCCTGGTAGATCCGGCGCAGCGTGGTGATGTTGCCCGGCAGGCGGTCCGACAGGTCGGCCTTGCCGACCTCGGGATCCTGCTGGTTGACCTTCAGCGTGCGGTCGAACGCCAGCTCGCCTTTGAGCACGTCCTCGAGGATCTCGATCGCGTTCTGCAGGCCGAAGCCGGAGCTCAGCACTTCCTTGCGGAACTGCTTGCGCGACAGCTCGATCTTGCGCGCCAGCGAGATCTCCTCTTCGCGGGTCAGCAGCGGGATCTCGCCCATCTGCGTCAGGTACATGCGCACCGGGTCGTCGATCTTCTCGGTGATGTCGACCATCGGCGCCGACAGCTCGGCCTCGGTCGGCTCCTGGACGTCGAGTTCCGGCGACAGCTCGACCTCGTCACCGCCGGCCTCCTCGGCCTCGCCGCCCTCTTCGTCGGGCTTGCGGCCGGCGGCCTTCTTGTTCTTCTGCTTCTGCTCGTCGTCGACGACGTCGAGTCCGGCGTCCTCGATCATGCCGATCGCGGCCTCGATCTTCTCGGGGGTCGAGACGTCGTCGGGCAACACCGCGTTGAGCTGGGCCAGGGTGACCGAGCCGATCTTGCGGTTCGCCTTGATCAAGGCCTTGATCTTCTTGTCCAGTGTCTCGGTGGGAATCATGGGCGTCGGGGTTGGCGGACGTGCCGGCGGCAGGACAGTGCGGCGATCGAACGCGGGCGCGTCATGGCGCGCGCGCGCGCTCCTGCCGCAGTTGTGCCACCAACGCACGGGTGAGTTCGTCGGCAGTGGTGCGATCGCCGGCGGCCAGCGCCGCCTGCAGGCGCTGCCGCGTGCCGCGCACTTCCGCGCGCGCCGACAGACTCTGCCGGCCGCGCTGCAGCGAGGCGAAATAATCCGCGGGCGCGGTCAGTCCGTCGGCCCTGGCGGCGGCGCTGGCGAGCAGCGCCTGCAGATCGCTGCGCTCGCCGACCCGGGCGAACAGGTAGCGCAGCAACTCGGCGCGGGTGGTGCGGCCGAGCAGCACGCCGTCGCGGGCCAGCGCCACCAGTTCGCCGACCGCGGCCAGCGACCACGATTGCGCATCGGCCTCGGCCGCGAGCTGCGGTGCGGCGACGACGCAGGCCAGCAGCTCGACTTCGGCGCGCTGGCCCGGCGTCAGCGGCGGCGGTGGCGCCGCGACCGGCTGGCCGTTCTGGTCGGCACCGGCGCCGTTGCCGCGTGCGCCCGGCCGGGCCCGCACCTGCCGCGCCAGCGCCGCGGCCGGCATGCCGAGGTGCCGCGCCATCTGTTCGAGCAGCGCCTGCTGCCGCACCTCGCCGTCGACCAGCGCCAGCAGGTTCGCGCACTCGCGCGCCACCTGCTCGACGTTGGCCGCCTGCGACAGATCGAGCCGCTGGCGCAGCAACCGGAACCACACCGTCAACGCATCGTCGGCGTGAAGCAGCAGCTCGCGGAACTGCGCGCGCCGCGCATCGACCACCACCGGATCCTCGTCGGGCCTGGCGACGACGAAGTCGCCGGGGTCCTTGGCCTCGGTCAGCAAGGCGATGCGCACCACCAGCCGCGAGTTGACCAGTTCGCGCATCGCCCGTTCGCAGGCCTGCCGCCCGGCGCGATCGCCGTCGAACAACAGCACCAGCCCGTCGGTGGCGTAGCGCTCGACCACGCGCGCGTGCTCGCTGGTGAACGCCGTACCGAGCGTCGCCACGGCGCCGGTCACGGCGGCCAGATGGCTGGCGATCACGTCGGTGTAGCCTTCCATCACCACGATGCGGCGGTTGCCCGCGAGCTTGGCGCGGTGCAGTCCGAACAACAGCTTGCGCTTGCTGAAGAACGGCGACTCCGGCGAGTTGACGTACTTCGGCGGCTCGAACTCGCCGTGCTTCTCGGCACTGACGGTGCCCGGCACGATGCGCGCGCCGAACGCGACCGTACGGCCGCGCTCGTCCTCGATCGGGAAGATCAGCCGGCCGACGAAGTTCTGCCGCAGCACGCCGGCGTCCTCGAGCACCTTGAGCGGCAACCGGCGCCGCTCGGCGAACGCGGCGACGGCGCCCGGCACCGCCGGACAACAACCGAGGCCCCATGGCTCGATCGCCGCCTCCAGCCCGCGCGCGGCCAGATAGCGGCGGGCAGCCTCGCCGTCGGCGCCCTGCAGCGTCATCTGGAAGAAGCTGCGCACCTCGCCGAGCACCTGGAACGGGTCCGGGCCCTTCTGCCGTTCGCCGGCGCCGCTGCCGAACACGCCCTCCAGCGGGATGCCGGCCTTGTCGGCGAGCCGCTCCATCGCTTCGCGAAAGCTCAGGCCCTCGCGCTCCATCAGGAAGGTGAACACGTCACCCGACTTGCCGCAGCCGAAACAATGGTAGTGCTGGCTGTCGGCATACACCGTGAACGACGGCGTGGATTCCTTGTGGAACGGACAGAGGGCGACGAGCAGGCGGTGGCCGCGCGGCTTCAGCGGCAGGTAACTCTCGATCCAGGCGACCAGGTCATTGGCCTCCTTGACACGGAGTTTTGCTTCCTCGAATCGATCCATCGGTCGCGTACCAGCCGGAACGTGGGGGCGCAAGTGCTGACGGTTCACGACAAACCGGCAGGAGCCTGCACCAAAGAGTATCCCGACCTGCGACCGCAGCGAGACGCGAGTCGAGAACCGTGAGTCCGCCCACCTACCGCCCTTGTGACCGGCGGTTCTCGCCGATCGCTTTTCCGGATCCTGGATGGTTGTTGCCGGGGGACGTGCCGAAGTGCGGAAACGCGGCTTTGTAGCATCCGGGAGGCATCTGTCAAGCCTCTGCATCTACGGAGCGCCGGGTGGCGTTGCGAGGTCCTTGGCGCAGCCCTGCCACAGGGCCAGCAGTTCGGCCGGCGACAGGGCCTCGGCCCGGCGTCCGGCCGCGGCCGGCAGGGCGGCGTCCCGGCCGCCGATCGCCAGGATTGCGGCCGGCAGGGTGACCCGCAGGGTCTTCCGCCGCTGCTGGAACAACACCCGCAGGAACACCGCGAGCGAACTGCGGGCCTTGGCCGCCGACAGGCCGCGGGCGGCCGTGTCGGCGCGCAGATCGAGCCGCAGCAGCGCCGACACGACCTTGGGCCGCGGCCGGAACACTTGCGGCGACACTTCGCGCAACAGCCGCACGGTGAACAGCGACTGTACCAGCGCTGCCAGGCTGCCGTACTCCTTGCTGCCCGGCGCGGCGGCGAGCCGCTGCGCCAGTTCGCGCTGCAGCAGCACCACCACCCGCAGCGGCAACTCCGGCCCCTGGCACAGTGCTGCCAGCAGCGGCCCCGAAGTCGCGTACGGCAGGTTGGCGACCACCAGGAACGGCCGCGCACCGGCAGCCGCATGCAGCGCTGCGAGCACGCGCGGATGCAGCGTGGCACCTTCGCCACCGAGCACGTCGGCGTGCAGCAGGGCCAGGTTGCTGCAGCCCGACAGTTCCGCCGCCGCCACCTGCAGCAGGCGCGCATCGATCTCGACACCGATCACGTGCCGGGCACGTTGCACCAGCTCCCTGGTCAAGAAGCCGAGGCCGACGCCGATCTCGAGTACCAGGTCGTCGGGTCCCGGCGCTGCCGCCTCGGCGATCACGCGGTGCAGGCTCGGGTCGAGCAGGAAGTTCTGTCCCAGCACACTGCTCGGACGGAAGCCCAGGTCGGCGAGCTGCGCCCGGAACTTCGCGAACGGGTCGCGCCCGCTCACCGGCCGAACTCCGCCAGCAGCATCGCCCCGGCGGTGCCGGCCAACGGCGTCTCGGGGCACAGGCGGCGCGCCGCGGCCAAGGCGCCGGCGAGCACCGGTCGGTGCCGGCCGCGGCGCAGGAACGCCTGCAGCTGCCGCGCCTCGTCGGCGGCCAGCGGTTGCGCATGGCGCAACAGCGCGGTCAACAGCCCGAGCGGGTCCGCGGCGAGGCGGCAACCCTGCGCGCTGTCGGTGTCGCGCGGCCACCGCGGGCGGTGCAGCTCGTCGATCGACGAGCGGAAATCGCTGCCCACGACCTCGCGCGGCACGCGCCAGTCGAGCGCCTGCACCAGCAGGCTCGCCGGCACCGGCAGGCCGGGCGACAGCCAGACGCACAGCGCCGGCACGCGCGCCAGTTTCCATGACGCCAGCCCGAGGTCGGGCCACCACGGCACGCCCTCGCCCGCCGACCGCGGTGAGCCCTGGAACCAGTTTTCGGGGACGCTCTCGGTCCACTCCGCCGCGTTGCCGACCAGATCGTACGGTTGGCCATCACCACGCCGCCCCGACTCGAACGTGCCGACCGGCGTCGGCCGGCCGATCCCCAGCTCGTGGGTGTTGGCGCGCGACGCCTGCGGCGCTTCGCCCCACGGAAACGCGTGCCGGCCATCGTCGGTCGCCGCATAGTCCCATTCCTTGCTGCGCAGCAGCCGACAGAACCGCCACGCCGCGAACGCCCGCGCCTGCAGCAGATCGATGCCGGTGACCGGCAGCGCGGCGTCGTCGGCCCGCGCCGGCAGCGCGCCGAACTCGCGCCAGTCGCCGCGGGTCACTTCGAACCGGTCGAGAAAGAACGGCCCGCCGAACGCCGGCGGCCGTTCGACGAGCACCAGATCGCGCAGGCTGCCGAAGCGACCCTGCCGCTGCAGCCCTGGCTCGTGGATCCCAGGATCGCCGCAGGCAGCGAGCAGCAGCACCCAGGTCTGCAGCGCCCGGCGGCTCAACGGTCGAGCATGACGATCTCGACGCGGCGATTCTTCTGCCGGGCTTCTTCGGTGGCGCCGGTGACCGCCGGCCGGTGCTCGCCATAGCCGCCCACGCCGACGGTCGCCGCATCGACGCCGTTCTTGGTCAGGAACTCGGCCACCGCCAGCGAGCGCTCCACCGACAACCGCAGGTTGGTGCCCCACTGCGAGTGCTGGATCGGCTGGTCGTCGGTGTGGCCGTCGACGCGGATCTTCTTGCCGCTCTGCTTCAGCGTCGGGATCAGTTGCTGCAGCGTCTGTTTGCCGCCGTCGGTGATCTCGGCCTTGCCCGAGGCGAACAGCACGCCGCCGAGCACGCGGAACGCGTAGCCCTCGTCGGTGCGCACCACTTCGACGCCGGCCAGGGCACCGGGCTCGCCCTGCTGGTTCTGCTTGAGCAGGCGATCGAGCTTCTCCTTCTGCTCGCGGATCCAGTCGGCGTCGGCGGCCGACTTGCCGAGCCGTTCGACTTCGCCACGCAGCTGGTCGTTCTCCTTGCCGAGCTTGCTCTGGTACTCGGCGAGGTTGGCGATCTGCGCACGCAGCGCATCGTTGGCGCCGAGCGCCTGGCGGTGGGCTTCAGGACTGACACAGGCGGCGCAGGCGACCACGGTGGCAAAGGCGATGGTGAGTCTCATGGGCGAAGTGTCCCCTCCGGGCTCTTGCGGGTTGCGCCCGCCGCCGACCGGTGGCAGCAGGCAGGCGGCAAGGTAGCGTGGCCGGTGTGCGAATGCCACGTCGCACACAGCCCCGGCGCCCAGGGTCACGCGCACAGGGCCTTGGCGCCACGACCGCCCCGCCACTCGCACCGTGCGACCGTTCTCCGGCACACCAAGAACCGCGCGCCGGTCGCGCCCGGATCACTTCTTCGGCTGCGCCCAGGTCGAGGTGAAGAATTGGTTGGCGGGGTCCTGCTGCTGCGAGATCGAGTAGTTGATCATGAAGCCCCAGACCAGCACCAGGAAGCCGACGATGCCGACCGCCGTGACCCAGCCCGGCTCATGGCCGCTCTCGGCGGCGGCCAGCACCGGCGCGCGCCGGGCGCCGGCGTTCTTGCGCACGGGCGCCGCGGCCTCCATGTCCTCTTCGATCAGCGTGTCCTCGGCCGAAAGCTGTTCGGTCACCATGCCGGTGTCGTCCTCGAGCGCATCGGCGAACGCCAGCTCCTCTTCGCCGGTGCTCTTCGAGGTCAGCGCGACGATGTCTTCCTTGCGGAACTTCATCGAGTCGCCGTCGCGGAACGCGCGGATCTCGCCCTCGGACACGAGCTTCTTCAGCTCCTCGCTGCGCATCTTCAGTTCACGCAGCGCCTTCTCGAACGAAAAGAACTCTTCGCTTGGGGACACGGTTGTTCCTGAGGTTTTTGGTCGGGGGATACGAGCCAGAGGGTTGGCGGCAGAAGTCTAGCCCAGGATCGCTGAAGTGCCAGCCGGGCCAGGTTGCTGGCGAGCTCGAGGCTACTTGTGGCTGGTCGACGGCTTGAGCCCGGTGCCGACGTCGGTGTCCTTCTGACCGCGGTGGTCGAACGACTTCTTCAGGTCTTCGTAGTCGTACTCGCTGCGATCGTTGTAGCCGCGGATCTGCAGGTCGAGGTCGATGCGACGGGCGCCGACGAGCACCACGCGCCGCTGCTCGGTGGCGCCGCCGCGGGCCTCGTACACCGCCAGTTGCCGGTTGACGGTGTCGATCACGTACAGCACCGAGGTGCCGACGCCGTAGCTGCCGGTGACCGCCAGGAAGCCGTTGGCACTGGCGGTGTGGCCGCTGTCCTCGGTGTAGACGACCGGTGGCGCAGCGGTCCCGGTAGTGCCGGTGGTCGGCGGGGTCGGCGAGGGCGGCGGCGGGTTGTTGACCGGACCGCGACCGCCCTGGGCCTCGAGCGTGGGCGTGCCCGTGCAGAGCTGCCCGAGCAGGAAGGCGCCGCCCATGCAGGCGCCGAGAACGATTGTTTGCAGCCAGCTATTGGACATCGACGCGAGCGGGAAAGGGGTCCAGGGGCGCGAGTGGAGAGTGTGCCGCGCCTGCCGCCGGTCCACAAGTCCTATGGCCGCTGGCCGCAGCAGCGATCAGCCGGGCGGCACCGCCGGCAGGGTGATGTGCACCCGGAAGCCCTTGCCAGGGGCCGAATCGAGCTCGATCTCGCCGCCGTGGTTGTGCACGATCGAATAACAGATGAACAGGCCGAGCCCGCTGGCATCGGGCTGGTCCTTGTTGCTGAAGAACGGGTCCATGACCCGGCCGAGATCCTTGCTGTCCATGCCCGGGCCGTCGTCCTCGACCCACAGGTGCACGCGGCCGTCCTGGCTGCTGCCGCGCAGCGACAGCGTGCCGCCGCTGCCGCGCGGCTCCAGCGCATCGAGCGAGTTGAGCAGCAGGTTGAGCACCACCTGCTGGATCTCGTGCGGGTCGCCGAACACCAGCGGCAGGTCGGCGGGAAACTGCGCGCGCACGGCCACCTGCTGCCGCTGCAACCGGTGCTCGACCAGCGCGCGCGCGCCGTCGACCGCGCTGGCGAGCGTGAACGGCTTGGCCTGCACGTTGCGCGGCGAGAAGTCGAGCACCTTGCGCGCGGTGCGCGCCACGCGCTGCAGCCCGTCGCGCACCAGTTCGAGGTACTGCCGCTGCTTCGGCTGCAGATCGGCGGCCGAGAGCAGGCGGTTGACGGCGTTCGACATGCCGCCGATCGGGTTGTTGATCTCGTGGGCGATGCCGGCCGCCAGCGTGCCCATCGCCGCCAGCCGCGAGCTGACCACCAGCGCGCGCTCCTTCTGCCGGGCCTGTTCGACCGCGGCCTGCACTGCCTGCGCCAGTTCGCCGGTGTGCCCCTGCACCTTCGCCGCCATCGCGTTGAAGGTCCGCGCCAGCAGATCGAGTTCGCGCACCGAACGCAGTTCGGGCAGCCGCGCGTCGTAGCGGCCGGTGCCCACCAGCGCTGCCGCCGCTTCGACCTGCAGCAGCGGCGTGCGGACGATCGCGCGCAAGATCCAGTAGACCAGCACGCCGAACAGCAGCGTGCTGGCCAGCACGGTCACCACCAGCGGCAGCAGCGGCAATCCCGACGGCGGCGGCGGCTCGCGCGGCACGAACCAGATCGCCCCCATCGCCTCCCCCTGCTGGCGGATCGCCATGCAGAAGCCGCCGGCGGCACGCACCAGACCGGGCTTCTGCCAGCACTGCTCGAACCCCTGCAGGATCTGGCCGCGCGGAAAGGTGTCCGGATCACGGTGCACCGCCCCGCGCGGGTTCAAGTACAGCAGCCCTTCGAACGGCGGCCGGCCGCTGGTCACCACCACGTCGTCGAACTGCTCGCGGATCAACTCGGCGTCGACCAGCCGGTAGGTCATGCGCTCGTCGCCGAGCAGGTCCGGCGCGTACGCCGCCTGCAGGAAGGTCAGCAGGTGCAGTTCTGCCCGCAGCCGCGCTTCGTAGGTGCTCGCCAGCCAGCGATCCTGGGCGAAGTGCGCCGCTGTCTGCACCGCGCCGACCACCAGCAGGTTCAGCAGCAGGACGACCAGCAGGATACGCCAGGCCAGCGACACGGCGTGTCGGGCTCAGTGCTGTTTGTTCAGGCTCTGCATCATCGTCAGCAGCGGCATGAACAGGGCGAAGACGATGAAGCCGACCACCACCGCCATGACCACCATCATGATCGGCTCGATCACGCGGAAGGTGGTGTCGACCGTGCGGTCGACTTCCAGCTCGTAGCGGTCGGCGATCTTGACCAGCATGCGGTCGAGCTCGCCGGTCTGTTCGCCGACGTCGACCATGTTGACGACGATGTCGTCGAACATGCCGCTCTCGCCCATCGGCGTGGCGATGCCGGCACCCTCGCGGATGCTGGCGTGCACCGACTTCACCGCCGAGACCATGTGCACGTTGGCGGTCGAAGCCTGCAGGATGTCGAGCGCTTCCAGGTGCGGCACGCCGCTCTGGATCAGGGTGCCGAACGTCCGCGCGAACCGCGCCACCAGGTTCTTGTGCACCAGCGTGCCGAACACCGGCACCCGCAGGGCCAAGTGGTGCATGAACCGGCGATAGCCGAGCACCTTCCCCAGCAGCAACCGGTGCAGCGAGTACAGCAGCAAGACTGCGACCGCGTAGCACCACCACCACGACTGCAGGTGGCGGCCGGCAGCGATCACCGTCCGCGTCGACCAGTGCATCATCTGCATGCTGTTCTTGCCGTTGATCTGCGCGAAGATCTTCTCGAACTGCGGGATCACGAAGATGAACACCAGCGACAACACCAGCGTGGCGACCAGCAGCACGGTCACCGGGTAGGCCAGCGCGCCGCGCACCTTCGACTTGATGCCCTCGCTCTTCTCCAGGAATCCGGACAGCCGGTTGAGGATCTCCTCCTGTACGCCACCGGCCTCGCCCGCCCGCACCATGTTGGAGTACAGCGCGTCGAACACGGTGCCGTGCTTCTGCATCGCCTCCGACAGCGGCGTGCCGCCTTCGACATCTTCGACCAGGCCGTGGCAGATGCGCCGCATCGCCCCCTGCGGCATCTGCCCTTCGAGCACGCGCAGGCTCTTGGTGATCGGGATGCCGGCGTTCAACAGCACGGCGAGCTGGCTGGTGAACTCCGCCAGCACCTTGGCGGTCACGCGGCGGCGGCGGAACGCCGAGCCGGCTGGCACCGTGCCGGACGGGCCGGTCGTGGCCACGGCCGCGGCCGGTTTCGGAACGGGGACCTTGCGCTGCAGCTTCTTGGGCATCGGCGGATCGGGAAAGGCCGACATCGTTGCGCGCGCACCGGCAGGGAGCAACGACCGAACGTGCAGCAAGTAGCTTCGACCCCGTGCGCGGTTACCGGGGCGGCCGGCGCCGCCCGGCGCGATCACAGCGAAAGGTGCGCCCGCAGCCACTGCAGGGCGTCGAAGCCACCGAGCGCCCGCGCCGCGGCCAGCAGCACCACCAGGCCCGCCAGCAGCAACAACCACCATGGCCAGCGCGGCGGCAGCAGGCCGCGCCCGCCCGGCAGTTCGCCGGCGCGCGACGACTCCTCGCGCTGCAGCGCCACTTCGTGCGCCTTCTCGGCGCCGCCGGCCAGCAGCTGCACCACCAGCGCGGTGGCATTGTCGGGACCGCCAGCGTGGTTCGCCGCCTGCACCAGCCGGTCCGCCGCCAGCTGCGGTTCGCCCTGGCCGAGCAGCTGCGACAGCTCCGCCGGCGGCACGGTGCTCCACACGCCATCGGTCAGCAGCACCAGGCGGTCACCGATCTGCAGGTCGATCGCCAGCCAATCCGGCTGCACGGTGCCCTGACCGCCGCCGATGCAGCGGGTCAGGTAGTTGTCGGGCTCGCGCACGGCATGGTCGGTGGTCAGCTGTTGCAGGCGGCCACCGCGCAGCAGCAGGGCGCGTGAATCACCGACATGGCCGAGCACGGCGTGCCGGCCGACCACCAACGCCGCGGTCAGCGTCGTGCCCATGTCGCGCAGCGCCGGCACCTCGCGCGCCAGTTGGTGCACGGCGGCGGCGGCGACGGCGAACGCAGCCTGCATGCGATCGGCCGGCGCCACCGCGTCCGCGGCCAGCAGTCCGGCGCCGAGCGCGCGCAGCGCGGTGCGGCTCGCTTCGGCGCCGCCGACGACGCCACCCATGCCGTCGGCGATGGCGAACAGGGTGCCGGCATCCGCGGTCGCATTCCCGGGCGCCGCCAGCACCAGATAGTCGTCTTCGTTGCCGCTGCGCTGCAGCCCGGGATGCGTGGCCACGCCCGGCAGCAGATCCGCTCGCAGTTTCACGGCGGTACCTCCGGCAGCAGCGTCGTCGACGCCACGGTGCCGGCGATCGTCAGCACCAACACCTGCACCAGACCGGGCGCCAGCGGCAGGTCCACCGCCGCCTCGTAGCGCCAGCGGCCGCCGTCCGGCTGCCGCGACGCCAGCAGCCGCTGCTGCAGTTCGGCTGCCGCCGGTTCATCGATCGCACCGCCCGCCTGCCGCAGCCGCACCGACGCCACGCTCTCGCTCGCCACCACCACCAGCCACAACCGGCCGGCGCGCCACTCGAACGTCACGGTGGCCTTGCTGCTCTCGCGCAGCCGCGACCGCACCGGCTCGCTCTTCAGGTCACGCGCCAGCGACACCAGGAGCCGCCGCCGCGTCACCTCGCGTACTCCCGCCTGCACGTTGGTCGCATCGTCATGCACCCAGAATGGCGGCACCAGCAGCGACAACACGATGCCCAGGAAGTTGCTGCGCTCGATCAACGACAGGTCCACCGGCCCCGCCGACAACGACAGATCGTCGACCACCCGGCCGGTCTGCAGGTCGCGCACCGTGACCCGCAGCGTCGCCCGCGACTCGAACGTATGGTCGGGGATCAGCGCGCCGACGCCGAGCAGCAGCCAGGTGGCGAGCGTGATCGGCCAGCGGCCATTGACGCCCTGCGCGTCGACCGGACCGTCCTGCAGCAGTTCGACGACCAGCAGCCAGTCGTGGCCATCGTCGCGCGCCTGCTGCAGGAAGTCGCCGAGCTCCACCGCGACGCTGTCGCCGGCATGGGCAAGTTGCCGCAACACGGCGCGTCGATGCGCGGCATCGGCATCGATGTCGAGCCGCCGGAACACCCCGCCTTTCTGCAGCACCGCCGACAACTCGTCGAGCCGCAACGGCTCGCTGCCCTCCGCCGAAGCGAACGTGTGCAGCAGCCCGGGGCCGCCATTGCTGCCCGGATCCCGGGATCCTGCTCGGTGGCGATGGCTTTTTCGAGCAGCGTCGCCTGATCGGCCGAGGGATGCCTCAGCGCGTCCTGCGCGGCGCCAAGCCGGGCGGCGGGGTCGGGGCTGAACAGGGTCAACACCCCGAGCGCGCCCTCGATCGCATTGCGCAGCCGGTTGTTGACGCGGATGCGCTCGAGCGCATCGACCGCCACATCGGAGATCTTGGCTCCG
>Ga0209488_10000360_pt1 | contig 37251 bp, 30 predicted proteins | sample Rivendell_Oct201_8_FD_188349 | JGI IMG/M metagenome (GOLD analysis project Ga0209488, IMG submission 188349) | Vadose zone soil microbial communities from the Eel River Critical Zone Observatory, Northern California, USA -... | ecosystem: Environmental > Terrestrial > Soil > Vadose zone >...
GCTGAACGTGCCCGACGTATGGGCCGCGTTCGCCGTGAACGGCGCGCCCGTCGGAAGCGGAGCTCCCGTCAGGGTCGTGATCGCGTCGCCGTCCGGATCCGCCGCCGTCACCACAAAGGTGATCAGCGTGTTCGAGGCGCCCGACGCCGTCGCCGGAGCCGTGACCACCGGAGCGCGGTCAACGTTGGTGACTGTGATGTTCGTCGCCGCCGTGCCCGAGAGCGCGTTCGACGCGGTGAACGTCACGCTGTAGCTGCCCGCCTGCGTGAAGTTCGGCGTCCACGAGAACGTGCCCGCGGTATGGGCCGCGTTCGACGTGAACGTCGCGCCGGCCGTGATGGCCGTGCCCGCCGCGGTCAGCGTCGTGATGGCGTCGCCGTCCGGATCCGCCGCGGTCACCGTGAAGGTGATCAGCGTGTTCTCCGCGCCCGAAGCCGTCGAGGGCGCCGTGACCACCGGCGCCCGATCAACGTTGGTCACCGTGATCGCCGTGGTGGCCGAGCCGGAGAGCCCGTTGGCCGCCGTGAAGGTGACGCTGTAGCTGCCCGCCTGCGTGAAGCTCGGCGTCCAGCTGAACGTGCCGGAGGTGAACGAGGCGTTCGCCGTGAACGTCGCGCCCGCCGGCAGTGGGGCGCCGGAGAGCGACGCGACGGCATCGCCGTCCGGGTCCGCCGCGGTCACCGTGAAGGTGATCAGGGTGTTCTCCGCGCCCGACACCGTCGCCGGGGCCGTGACGACCGGTGCCCGATCGGTGTCCGAAACCGTGATGTTCGTGGTCCCCGAACCGGATAGCGCATTCGACGCCGTGAACGTGGCCGCGTAGCTCCCTGCCTGCGTGAAGTTGGGCGTCCAGTTGAACGTGCCCGAGGTGTGGGCCGCGTTCGACGTGAACGTCCCGCCGGCCGTGATCGCGGTGCCCGATGCTGTCAATGAAGTGATCGCCTGGCCGTCAGGATCCGCCGCGGTCACCGTGAAGGTGATCAGCGTGCCTTCCGCGCCGCTCGCCGTGGTTGGCGCCGTGACCACCGGAGCGCGGTCGCCCGCGGCCACCGTGACCGCCGTGATGGCGGAGCCTGTGAGCGCGTTCGTGGCCGTGAAGGTGACGTTGTAGGTTGTCCCACCCTGGCCCGACGCCGGCGTGAAGTTGAACGTGCCCGAAGTATGGGTCGCGTTCGACGTGAACGTGGCGTTGGTCGGAAGGGGGGCCGCGGACAGGGCAAAGATTGCATCACCATCCGGATCGGCTGCGCTCACCGTGAAGGTGATGAGCGCGCCTTCCGCGCCGCTCGCGGTCGCCGGAGCCGTGACCACCGGAGCCCGGTCGGTATTGTTGATCGTGAGCGTCGTGGTCTTGGTGGTCGAGGCCGGAGTCGGCGTGCCGTTATCCGTGGCCGTCCAGTTGATGGTGTACGTGCCGGCCTGCGTGAAGTTGGGCGTCCCGGTGAGCGTGAGGCTCGGGGCCGTCGAAGGGCCGACAGAAGCCGGGCCCGTGAGGAACGGCGCGTTGTTGGTCTGGCTCAGCGTGACGAGCTGGCCCGCGTCCGGATCGGAAGCGCTGGCCGTTACCGACACCGAGGAGTTCTCCGCGCCGCTCGCCGTGGTCGGTGCCGTCAGCACGGGGTTCGCGTTGCCACCCAGAGGGGGGCCCGCGCCGTCGTTATCGGTCCAGTCGGTGCCCAGCTTATAGGTATTGTCGAAGTCGTTACCGGAGCACGGTGTTCCGAAGGAGGTCGGGTCCGGGCCCAGGAGTCCGAAGGCGATGAAGTCCAACCTTGGGCTCCCCGAGGTGACAGTGACCGGGACGGTGAACATGCGCTTCAAGCCGCCTGCTTCTGGCGTGCCGGTCGCTTGGCCGTACTTCATCTCAGTCGTGTTCGCGCCGAAGGGAGTCGAGGCGATCGTGAACGTCGCCTGCTGATTCGTGGGCGTGCCGAACGTGACCGCGCCGCCCGACGCCTGGAGATTAACGGCGAAGGAGTTCCAGGTCCCCAGATCGCCGTCGCCCGTATCGCAAGTCGCGAGCGCGCCATTCTTGTTGTGGTTCGTGTTGACCCAGACGTCCACGGTGGTCGGAACGCCGACCCCCAACAGCCGATCGGCGGTGGTGCTCACACCGTCGCCGTTCGTGTCCAGGTACATGTACTGCGCGCTCGCGGGCGCCGCAAGCGCCAGTGAGAGGAGTGCGGCCATGATGACATGCCGGATGACGCACTTCATGCAAGCCTCCTTAGGAATCCGCTGCGGAACAACTGTGAGAGGTTGCGACAAAGGTCCCCTTGCCCGTGATGCGGTGTACCGAAGTTGTGTGAGGACTCCTTCCGACCGCACGCGAGCGTGCGCGGTTCAGTGCCGTCCTGAGGAAGGGCGGCACGAACCTCGGACCCTGCTCTCTCGACCCGCGGAAGCGCGGAGGGTTGGCCGACTTAGCGGCCGGAGGGGGGATCTCTACGACCCGCCGATGTCGAGCAAGCTGTCCTGCGAAAACCGGTCTGGCAATACGCGCAAATGGTAGCAAAAACGGCTCTTCCAGTCAAGGGCGAATTGCCCCACCCCCTCCCAGACGGGCTCCCAGGACCACGCCGAGGTCCTTGTCCCCTCTTCCGGAGAGGTTGACGATCACCACCGGGTCGGTTCCGAACGACCCGTTTCTCCCCTCGCGGAGCACGTACGCCAGCGCGTGGCTCGACTCGAGCGCGGGGAGAATCCCCTCTTCGGTCGCGAGTGCGTCGAACGCGTCGAGCGCCTCCCGGTCGGTCACCGAGGTGTAAGTCACGCGGCCGGAAGCCCCCAGCATCGCGTGCTCCGGCCCGACCGCCGGGTAGTCGAGCCCCGCCGAGATGGAGTGCGTCTCCCGGACCAACCCCGCTGCATCTTGGAGCACCAGCGTCCGGGTCCCGTGGAGGACGCCGGGCACCGGATCGGCGAAGCGCGCCGCGTGCCGGCCGGTCGCGATCCCCTCTCCCCCGGCCTCCACGCCGACCATGCGGACTTCCCGGTCCGGAAGGAACGCATGGAAGAGGCCGATCGAGTTGCTTCCGCCACCCACGCAAGCGACCAGCAGGTCGGGCAGCCGGCCCTCGAGCGCCTGGATCTGCGCTCGCGCCTCCCGTCCGATGACCGCCTGGAAGTCGCGAACCATGGTCGGGTAGGGGTGCGGTCCCAGAACCGACCCGAGGAGATAGTGGGTGGTCCGGATCGACGCCGACCAATCGCGCATGGCCTCGTTGATGGCGTCCTTCAGCGTGCGCGACCCGGACGCGACGGGCGTCACCTCGGCCCCCAGGAGCCGCATCCGGTCCACGTTCGGCCGCTGCCGCTCCATGTCCACTTCGCCCATGTAGACGGTGCACTCGAGGCCGTAGCGCGCGGCGGCCGTCGCGGTCGCGACGCCGTGCTGCCCGGCACCGGTCTCTGCCACCACCCGACGCTTCCCCATGCGCCTGGCCAGGAGCGCCTGGCCGATCGCGTTGTTGATCTTGTGGGCGCCCGTGTGAAGCAGGTCCTCGCGCTTCAGGTAGAGCCGTTTGAGTCCCGCGCGCGCGCCGAACCTCGGGGCCAGGGCGAGCGGTGTGGGCCTTCCCGCGAAATCGCGAAGCTCGCTCTGGAGGCGGGCCAGGAACTCGGGATCGCCGCGGGCCGATTCGTAGGCCACGGCCAGCTCGAGCACGGGGCCGATCAGGATTTCCGGGACGTAGCGTCCGCCGAACTCGCCGAAGCGGCCCGGCGACGCGCTCTCCACGCGCTTCGGGGCCGGCTTGGGCGCCGCGCTCATGACCGCTTCGGCCGGGCCAGGTCGGCCGCGCGGACGCGCTCGACGAAGGCCCGCATCTTGGACGGGCTCTTCTTCCCCACCGAGGACTCCAGCCCGCTCGAGGCGTCCACGCCGAACGGACGCACGTCCAGCACCAGGGGCTCCACGTTCTCCGCCGTGAGACCTCCGGCGACGATGACGCGGCGGCCCACCTGGACGGCGGTCCGGGCCCAGCCCCAGTCGGCCAGCCGTCCCGTTCCCCCGGCGAGGACCGGATCGAAGGCGTCGAGGTGGTAGGTGCGGAGGGGCACCATGGGGAGCGCCGTCGGATCGGGAAGGGTGTCGCCGCGCAGGACGTGCCAGACGTCGAACGGGAACAGCTCCTCGCGCTCGAGCCACCCCGCGACCTGCACGGCCCCCAACGACAGGGAGCGCGCGAGCGGAACCACTTCCTCCACCGGCTCCGACGCGAACACGCCGACGACGCCGGCCTGGGCAGGGAGCGACTCGCGGATCGCGCGGGCCTGCTCCGAGGTCACGCGGCGGGGCGACTCGGTCAGGATGAGGCCGATGAAATCGGCGCCGGCGTCCAGCGCGGCGCGCGCGTCGTCCGCGTTCGTGATCCCGCAGACCTTGATGCGTGTCCTCACCGGGCGCTCCTTCCCCTCACGGCCGCTCCCGTCTCGCGCCCTCGACGCGCGCCACGGCGCCGTCCTTACCGCCGAAGAGCGCGGCGTAGCCCGCCGCGACGGTGCTCGCGCGGAGCAGGGTCTCCCCCACCAGCACCGCGTCCGCGCCGGTCCGCTCCAGCTGGAGAATGGCGTTCCGATCCTTGTAGCCGCTCTCGGCGACGCGCACCCGGTCGGCCGGGAGAAGCGGGAGGAGCGATTCCGCGTGCCCCGGCCGCATCGCCAGGGTCCGGAGATCGCGGTTGTTCACCCCCAGGACGCCGGGCACCGACACGGCGGCGTCGATCTCGCGCGGCTCGTGGATCTCGACCAGGGGCGTCATCGAAAGCTCCACGATGAGCGCGGCGAACTCCGAGAGCTGTGGATTCTCGAGGGCCGCGACCAGGAGCAGCACCGCGTCGGCGCCGCGGGCTCCTGCCTCGAAGATCTGCCGCTCGTGCACGACGAAGTCTTTGAGTAACGCCGGCAGCGGCACGGCCTCTCGCACGCGGGTCAGATGCTCGATCCCGCCCAGGAAGCGGGAGGGTTCCGTCAGCACCGAGATCGCGGCGGCGCCGCACCGGGCGTATTCCTCCGCCAGCGCCGCGGGATCGTAGAAAGTCTGCAGCGTCCCCGCCGAGGGGGACGCCCGCTTCACCTCGGCGATCACGCGCAGGGGAGCGCCCGGGTCCCGGCGGAGCGCCGCCTCGAAGGGACGGCGGTCGCCTCGCCTGGCCTCGGCCTCGCCGCGCAGGGCGGCCGCGGACGGCCCCGTCTCGGCATCCTGCCGGACGCGGGCGAGGCGGTCGCGGACCATGCTGCTCAAGAAGTCGCTCATTCGTCTCCGACCCGGTTCGATGTCTCGACGTAGCGTCCGAGGACCCGGCGCGCGTCGCCGCGATCGATCGACTCCGCGGCGCGGACCACCCCCTCCTCCAGAGTCGCCGCCGTTCCCGCGATCCAGAGCGCCGCGGCGCTGTTCAGCACCACGGCATCGCGCCGCCGTCCGATCCCGCCCTCCAGCACTTCCACCAGGATCGCGGCGTTCCGCGCGGCGTCCCCTCCGCGCAACTCGTCGGACCCCGCCGCGGTGAACCCCAGGCGCTGCGCATCGATCGTACGGGGCAACGCGGTGGGAGCGCCGGTGTCCGTGCGTCCCGTCTCGGCCGCGACGTTCCCGCCGTTCAAGCCAAGCTCGTCCAGTCCGCCCGCTCCGTGGACCACCAGCGCGCGCGTCACACCCAGCCCGCCCAGGACGCGGGCAACCGGCTCCACCTGGGCGCGGTCGGGGACCCCCACAAGCTGGTGGGTGGCCCGCGCAGGATTGGCCAGCGGTCCGAGCCAGTTGAACAGGGTGCGGAAGCCGAGCGTCTGGCGCACGCCGGCGACGCGCCGCATCGCGGGGTGGAAGCGGCGCGCGTAGAGGAACGTGAATCCCGTCTCGCCCAGGACGGCCGCGGCGCCCGCCGGACCCAGCTCGATCCGGGCGCCCAGCGATTCCAGCACGTCCGCGCTGCCGCAGGCGCTCGATACGGAGCGGTTGCCGTGCTTCGCCACGCGGACCCCGGCACCCGCGACCACGAATGCGGCCGTCGTCGAGACGTTGAACGTGCCCGACGCGTCGCCGCCCGTGCCGCAGGTATCGAACAGCGGGCCCGCCGGCCTCGGGAACGGCACCGCCTCGGCGCGGAGCGCCTCCGCTCCGCCCAGAAGCTCGGCCTCGGTCTCGCCGCGCTGCGCGAGGATCGTGAGGAAGGAGGCGACCACCAGGTCGTCGATCTCGCCGCGCACCATGGCGCGGACCGCCGCGGCCGCCTCGCCGCGGGTGAGCGTCTCTCCCGCGAGGAGCCGCGGGAGGAGCTCCCGGAGCATGGGCTCAGCGCCCCGCGGCGACCGCGGCGCGGCCGGGCACGAGCCGGAGGAAATTCCGGAGGAGTTCCTTCCCATGGGTCGTGAGGATCGACTCGGGATGGAACTGCACGCCCCACGTCTCGTGCGACTGGTGGCGCACCGCCATGATCTCGTTCTCCGGAGTCCATGCGACCACCGAGAGCGTTTCGGGGAGCCCGTCGCGCGAGATGATGAGCGAGTGGTACCGGGTGGCCTGGAAGGGATTGTCCACGTCGAGGAAGATGCCCCGTCCGTTGTGGATCACGGCCGAGGTCTTGCCGTGCACCAGGCGATCGGCCCGAACGACGCGTCCCCCGAACACCTCGCCGATGCATTGGTGCCCCAGGCAGACGCCCAGGATCGGGATCGTTCCGGAAGCCTTTTCGATCAGCGCCTTCGATATTCCCGCGTCGTCGGGGCGCCCGGGTCCGGGGGAGATCACGATCGCGTCGGGCTTTTTGGCGAGCGCCTCCTTCACGGTGATCTCGTCGTTCCGCACCACGCGCGGCACGTCGCCCAGCTCGCCCAGGTACTGGACCAGGTTCCACGTGAACGAATCGTAGTTGTCGATCATCAGGATCACGCGTCCAGCCCTCCCGCCGCGAGCCGCACCGCTTCTTCCACCGCCAGCGCTTTGTTTCGCGTCTCGGTCCACTCCTCCTCGGGATTGGAGTCGGCGACGATCCCGGCGCCCACGCCCAGGTGGACGCGCCCTCCCTCGAACGTCGCGGTGCGGATCGTGATGCAGAAGTCGGCGTTTCCGTGGAAGTCGAAGTAGCCCATGGCGCCGGCGTAGGCGCCGCGGCGCGACGGTTCGAGCGATTCGATGATCTCCATCGCCCGCTTCTTCGGCGCGCCGCTCACCGTGCCCGCCGGAAAGCAGGCGCGGAGCACGTCGAAAGCGGTGAGCCCTTCGCGAAGGGTCCCCTCCACGTGGCTCACCAGGTGCATGACGTGGGAGTAGCGCTCGACGCCCATGAACTCTGTGGCGCGCACGCTCCCGATTTCGGCGATGCGCCCCACGTCGTTTCGCCCCAGGTCCACCAGCATCACGTGTTCCGCCTTGTCCTTGTCGCTGGCCAGAAGCTCCCGTTCCAGCGCCGCGTCTTCCTCGCGCGTGGCGCCCCGGCGCCTCGTGCCCGCGATCGGGCGGAGGGCGACGCGCCGTCCGCTGGTCCGCACCAGGATCTCGGGCGAGGAGCCCGCCACCGAGCGATCCGGATAACGCAGATAGTACATGTAGGGGGACGGATTCAGGATTCGAAGCGCCCGGTAGACGTCGAAAGGACTGACCGCCGCGGTGGCCTCCAGGCGATGAGCCAGCACCACCTGGACCACGTCTCCCGCGCGGATGTGCTCCTTGGCGGTCTCGACCGCGCGAACGTATCCCGCCTGGCCGAGGTTGCTCGTGAACTCCACGCGGCCGTTGGATCGCGGAACCCGCTCCGGAAGCGCGGGCGGCTGCCCCAGGCGGAGCAGCATCTCGTCGATGGCGGTCACGGCGTCGCGATAGGCGCGGTCGGGATCGCTTCCGGGGCGGGTGTTGGCGACCAGCTGGAGACGGTGCCGGAAGTTGTCGAAGGCCAGGACCAGGTCCGGGAAGACGAAGTGGAGGTCGGGCTGGTTCAGGTCGTCCACGGCGCGCGAGGGAAGCTTTTCCAGGAAGCGGACGTAGTCGTACCCGACGAGTCCCACCGCGCCGCCGCTGAACGGCGGGAGATTGGGCACCGGCGCCGCCTTGACCTGCGCGAGGAGGGAGCGAAGGGCCTCGAGCGGGTCCTTGATCTCGGTGCGCTCGGTCCTCTCGCCCCGGCGGATCTCCACCACGGGCCCCTTCGAGCGAAACTCAACCGAGGGGCGGAATCCCAGGATGGAGTACCTCCCCCACGTCTCTCCGCCCTCCAGGCTTTCCAGGAGGAACGCCGCGTCGCCGCGGTTCAGCTTGGCGAACGCCGATACCGGCGTGTCGAAGTCGGCCAGGACTTCCCGCACGACCGGCACCAGGTTGTAGCCGCGGGCGAGCAAGCGATATTCCTCGAGGCTGGGGGAGATCATCGCTTGCCCCGCGCCGCTCGGCGCTCGGGCGCCCGCGGGGCACGCGCCGCCTTCAACAGCTCCCTCGCCTGACGGCGCGTCGTGTCGCTGACGCGCGCGCCCGCCAGCAGCCGTGCGATCTCCTCCACGCGGTCCTCCTCCTTGAGTGGCTGCACCGAAGTCGCCGTTCTTCCCTTCACCGACGTCTTCGTCACCTGGAATTGCCGGCCGGCGAACGCCGCGATCAGCGGAAGGTGCGTGATGCAGAGCACCTGCCGGCGCTCGCCGAGCGCGCTCAGGAGCCGTCCCACCTCCTCGCCCACCGCGCCGCCGATTCCCTGGTCCACTTCGTCGAAGACGAGGACGGCCACCTGGTCCCTCTCGGCCATCAGCGACTTGACCGCGAGCATGACTCGGGAAAGCTCCCCTCCCGAAGCGATCCGCCTGAGCGGACGCGGGGGTTCGCCGGGATTCGGCTGGAACTCGAATTCTAGGGCTGGGATCGGAGCAGGGTCAATCGCCGGGCGGCTCCGGTCGGAAGGGACCGGGACGGCCGCGAGCGCCGCCTTTCCGAACCCGAGCCGCCCGAGAAGCCCGCCCACCGCTCCCGCGAACGGCGCGAAGCGGGCGGCGCGCGCCGCCGTGAGCGCGTCCAGCCGGCGGTCGTAGGCGGCCGTCCGCTCCGTCAGCTCGCGCGTCAGCCGCGCCACATTCCCGCCGCCGAGGCCACCCGCACCCCCTGCGTCCCCCGCGGCGCCCGCGTTCCCCGTGTCCCCCGTATCGAGCGAGCGGATGCGTCCCCGAAGCTCCTCGCGCAGCGCGGCAAGGCCCGGAACGTCGGATGCGTGCTTCCGCTTCAGCCGGTGGAGCTGGGCAAGCCGTTCCTCCACCCGATCCAGATCCAAGGGTTCGTCGAGAAGCGTGTCGCGCTCCCGCTCCAGCCGGCCCGCGAGGGCGGCCAGAGCCTCGGCCGCGCTCTCCGCGTCGCCGACCAGCGGGACCAGCCCCGCATCCAACACCGACGCGGCGCGAAGAGCCTTCACCGCACGCCGGATACGCGGCTCGGCGCCCTGGTCTTCGTCCCCGATCGCCCCGATCGCGGCGAGCGCCTCGGTCAGCCCCGCGACCAGGCGCTCGCGATGCGCCAGCCGCTCGCGGTCGCGCAAGAGCGCGGCCTCTTCGCCCGGCTCCAGAGAGGCTGCTTCCAGCTCGGCCAGGTCGGCGCGAAGGGCTTCCTCCTGCGCTCGGTCCCTTTCCAGGGCCGCGCGCAACGCCTGGACACGGCGGCGGTCCTCGAGGAGTCTCGCGCGCTCCACCTCCAGCTCGCGCCGCTCCTCCAGAGTTTCCGCCCAGGTGTCGAAGAAGTCGGTCTGCCGGTCGGTGTGAAGGAGCTGCTGGTGCTCGTGCTGGCCGTGCAGGTCCACCAACAGGTCGCCGGCCGCGCGGAGCTGCGTCACCAGCACGCCCCGCCCGTTCACGAAGGCGCGGCTCTTTCCGTCGGCGCCGATCTCGCGGCGGAACACGACGCGCTCTTCCTCGGGCTCGACATCTAGAGCTCGCATCGCGGCCACAAGATCGGGGCGCCCTGAAAGATCGAACGTGCCCTCCACCGATCCGCGAGTCTCGCCCGAGCGGAGCCACGAGGCGTCGGCACGCTCTCCCAGGAGGAGCCCGACCGAGCCCAGGATCAGCGACTTCCCCGCCCCGGTCTCGCCGGTCAGCACGTTCAGCCCCGGGGTGAACTCGAGCTCGATCGAATCCACCAACGCGAGCCCCTGGATGGAGAGCCAGACGAGCACGAGTTATTGGCCCGGAACCCGCCCCCGTGGCGACGTGGCCCAGGCGAGCTTGGTGCGAAGCGTCTCGTAGAAGGAATCGCCTTCCAGCACGATCAGGGACGCGCGCCGCCGGGCCCGGCGGATGATGATGTCGTCGTCGGGCGTGACGGTGTGGGCCACCTGGCCGTCGATCGTAATGCTGGCGCGCGGATGCCCGGGCCGCAGCTTGAGCCGGATCGTCTCGTCCCCTCCGAGAAGGAGCGGCCGCCAGGTGACCGTGTGGGGACAGATGGGGGTGGCCAAGAGCCCCTCGGCCGTGGGGCGGACGATGGGTCCGCCGGCGGAAAGGGAGTAGGCGGTGGAACCGGTGGGAGTCGCCACGATGAGGCCGTCCCCCACCAGGGTGCCGATCTCCTTGGTGCCGATGCGCAGGTCCATCGCGATCACGCGCGAGCGCTCCGACGGATGGATGACGGCGTCATTCAGTCCGATCTGGGTCCAGGCCTTCTTCGACCCTCGGGTGCGCACCGTCGCCTCGACCATCATGCGGCGCTCCAGCTCTACCTCACCCCGGAGGAGGCGGGCCAGCGCCGGATAGAGCGATTCCTGCGCGGTCTCCGTGAGGAAGCCCAGCCCGCCCAGGTTCACGCCGAGGATGGGGACCCCGGCTTCCGACGCGGCGCGTGCGGCGCTCAGCATGGTGCCGTCTCCGCCCAGGACCAGGATCGCGTCCGCGCGGCGCACCAGGGAATCCAGCGACACGCCCACGCCCACGCCGCGGATCCCGCGCGCCAGGCCGCGCTCCAGCGTGACCCGCCGGCCCTGTGCGCGGACCCAGCGGACGAGCGGCGGGAGCAGGGCGCGCGCGCCCTCCTTGCCTCGATTGCCGACGATCCCCAGGTGCCGGGGCGGGCGGATCATGCGTGCGTGGCGATGGGGGCGGCGGGGGCGAGCGGTTCCGGGGTGGAGCGCGTTTCGTCCTTGAGCCAGCCGAGGATCTCGGGGACGAGCAGGTCGGGATGGAGTCCGGCCGCGCGGAGCAGCGACTCCCGCGAGCCGTGGTCGAAGAAGCGGTCGGGAACGCCGAAGCAGCGGGCGCGCAGGCCCGAGATCGTGTGCCGCGAGAAAAGCTCGAGAACCGCGTCGCCGAAGCCGCCGGGCACGGCTCCCTCTTCCAGCGTCACGACGCGCGGCACGCGCCGTGCCCATTCCAGGAGGAGCCGCTCGTCGAGCGGCTTGGCGAAGCGCGCGTTCACGACGGCCGCGTCCACCCCCGCCTCGGAGAGGAGCGCCGAAGTCTTGAGTGCGACCGGGACCATGGTGCCGTAGGCCGCCAGCACGACGTCCTTCCCGCCGCGGAGAAGCTCGGCCTGGCCGATCGGGATCGGCTCGGGCTCCGCGTCCAGCGGGACGCCGACGCCGGCCCCCCGAGGATACCGGACCGCGATCGGGCCGGCGTCGTGCGCATCCATGGTCGCGAGCATCCGGCGAAGCTCGTTTTCGTCCTTGGGAGCCATGAGCACGAATCCCGGGAGACAGCGCAGGTAGGCGATATCGAAGAGCCCGTGGTGCGTCGCGCCGTCCTCCCCCACCAGGCCCGCGCGATCGAGGGCGAACCGCACGGGCAGTCCCTGCACCGCCACGTCGTGCACGATCTGGTCATAGGCCCGCTGGAGGAAGGTGGAGTAGATGCTCACGAAGGGATGGAGGCCCGCCGCGGCGATCCCCGCGCCGAAGCAGGTCGCGTGCTGCTCGGCGATCCCGACGTCGTGGAAGCGCTCCGGGAACGTGGTCGCGAACTTGGCGAGGCCCGTGCCGTCGGTCATCGCCGCGGTGATCGCGATGAGCTTGGGATCGCGCCGGGCCAGCTCCATGAGCGTCTGTCCGTACACCTCGGTGTAGGCGGGCGCCTTCTTCGCGGCCGCGGCTCCCGGGGCTGGCTGGGCGCTGGCGCCGGTCAATTTGTCGAACGAGGAGACGCCGTGGAATTTCCGCGAATCCTCCTCGGCCGGACCGTACCCCTTCCCCTTCCGCGTCAGCGTGTGGAGCAGCACCGGCCCCTTGAACTCCTTGACCTGGTCGAGGACGCCGAGGAGCGTCGTCAGATCGTGGCCGTCGATGGGGCCGAAGTACTTGAAGCCCAGCTCCTCGAAGAGCACGTTCGGGACGACCAGGTTCTTCATGCTCTCCTTGATCCGGCTGGCCAGCTTGCGGGCGGCGCCGCCGGCCGGAAGCTTGCCCAGGAGATCCCACAGGTCCCCCTCGAGCCGGCGGAAAATCGGGCCCGCGGTAAGCCGCGTGAGGTACTGGGAGATCGCCCCGACGTTCGGCGAGATCGACATGGAATTGTCGTTCAGGACGACGAGCAGGTCCGTGCCGGTCGCCCCCGCCTGGTTCATCCCCTCGTACGCGAGTCCCCCGGTCAGGGCGCCGTCCCCGACCACCGCGACGACCCGATGTTTCGCGCCGGCGAGGTCGCGGGCACAGCAGAAGCCCAGGGCCGCGGAGATGGCGGTGGAGGCGTGTGCGGTGCCGAAGGGGTCGTATGCGCTCTCGGCGCGGCGCGGAAAGCCGGACAGGCCCCCTTCGCGCCGGATGGTGTCGAATCGCGCGTTCCGTCCGGTCAGGATCTTGTGGCCGTAGGCTTGGTGCCCCACGTCCCAGATGAGCACGTCGTCGGGAGTGTTGAAGACGTAGTGGAGGGCCACCGTCAGCTCGACGGTGCCGAGGCTGGGCGCCAGGTGGCCCCCGGTCTTGGAGACCACCTCGATGATGCGTTCGCGGATCTCGGCCGCCAGCGCCGGGAGCGCTTCCACGGGAAGGCGTTTCAGATCCTGTGGGGAGGAGATTCCAGCCAGATGATCGGTGCTCACGGTCCCCCCGGCGGGCGATAGATGGCGAACGAGAACAGGACGCCGATCGCGGCGCCCACCAATACTTCGATCGGCGTGTGTCCCAGAAGCTCGCGCAGTCGCTCCGCGGGCGGTCCGGACAACTGCAGGTGCTCGTGCAGGATCCGGTTGAGCATGGTCGCCTGGCGGCCGGCCGCGCGTCGGAGCCCTGCGGCGTCGTACATCACGATGAGGCTGAAAAACAGGACGACGTCGAAGAGCGTTGACCCGAAGCCCTCGCGCAGCCCCACACAGGTGGTCAAGGCCATGACCGATGCCGCGTGGCTGCTGGGCATGCCGCCGGTTTCCACGAACCGCCGCACGTTGATTTTCCGCTCTGAGATGATGAAGGTCAACACCTTGCTGATCTGGACGAGGAAGCCGCAGAGGAGCGCGTGCACCAGCGGGCTCGCCGAAAAGCCCATGGCTATCGGCTCCGGTGCCGCAGGAACACGGTGAGCGACTCGAACTCGGCCGCGCGGCGGCCCAGGCGGGGCGCCATCCGCGTCGCGTCCTCGAGGAGCCGCTCCACCTCGCGCTCGGCGCGCGCGGCGCCGCCCGAGGCCACGGCCGTGGCCTTGCCCCGGGCCCGGTCGGAGCGGACGCTCTTTCCCGTGGCCCGTCGCGTGGAACGCTCGTTCAGGAGGTCGTCCACGATCTGGAACGCCACCCCGATGCGGTCCCCGTAGGCGGCGAAGCGGCGGAGGAGCGGGGGGCGCGCGCCCGCCACCTGCGCTCCCAGGAGGAGCGAGCCGCGGATCAGCATCCCCGTCTTCCGGCGGTGCATGGCCAGGACGCGCGGAAGCGAGACCCGCTTCTTCTCGTACATTAGGTCTAGCGCCTGTCCCCCGATCATCCCCTCCGGTCCGGTGGCGATGCAGATGGTGCGGAGGAGCGCCCGGGGGTCCCGGGCCTTCCCCGTCGGCCGCGTGGCCAGGGTCTGGAAGGCGAGCGAGAGGAGCGCATCGCCGGCCAGGATCGCCATCCCCTCGCCGAACACCTTGTGGTTCGTGGGGCGCCCCCGGCGCCAGTCATCGTCGTCCATGCCGGGCAGGTCGTCGTGGATCAGGCTGAAGGTGTGGATCATCTCGAGCGCGGCCGCGGCCGGAAGCGCTGGGCCGCATGCGCCGGAAACCGATTCGCACGCGAGCAGGCAGAGCGCGGGGCGAAGGCGCTTTCCGCCCGCGAAGACGCTGTAGCGGATCGCGGCGTGAAGCCGGCGGGGATCCTCCGAGGCGCGCGGGAGCAGCCGGTCGAGCTCGCGGTCGACTCGACGGCGCGCTCGCTCGAGGTACCCCTCAAAACGGGAGCTCGCCGCTCCGTCCTTCATCCGCCTCGTCGTCCTCCTCCACCGGGACGGCCGCGGGCTTCCCCTCGGCGTCGCGCGTCAGCTTCTGGATACGGCGCTCCGCCTGGTCGAGGATTTCGGTGCAGCGCTTGACCAGGCCGACCCCTTCCTCGAACGACTTGATGGAATCCTCGAGGGTCATGTTTCCCTGCTCCAGCGTCCCCACCAAGTCTTGGAGTCTCTCCATCATCGTCTCGAACGACGGCGGCGCCTCCGTGCCTTCCCGGGGAGCCGGAGCTTCCTTTCGCTTCATGGAGTCTCCTCCTCGGATGCCGCATCCACCCGCGTGACCTGCGCGAGGGCGCGCGCGTCCGCGAACTGTACCTGAATCGGCGATCCGGGGCGAAGGGTCCGTCCGCGATTGACGAGCCGCTGCCCGTCCTCGCTCCAGACGAGCGCGTAGCCGCGCCGCAGCACTCCCCGGTAGTCGTAGGACGCGAGCAGCCGCTCGCCGCCGGACACGTCCGCCCGCCGGCGCGCGATCGAGGCGGAAGCCGAGTGCTCCGCCTGGCGCGCCAGGTCCCGGACTCGCTCGCGCATCCGCGCGACGACGCGCGCCGGAGCGTAGGCGTGGAGCCGGTCGTCCGCGCCCGCCACGCCGCGGCGCCGCTGGACCACCCAACCCTCCAGCATCCGCGCCAGGTCCTCGCGCGCGTAGCCCAGCGTTTGCATCCCCTCCTTGACCCTCTGGTGCGGAACGTGGAACGAGTGGTGGTTCCGCAGCCCCTGAAGACGGTTCCGGTCCCGCTGGATCTCGCGGAGCAGCCGGTCGCGAGCGTGCTGCGTCAGGTTCACCAGGCGCTGGAGGGCGTCGTCCTTGTGCCGTACCACGTGCTGCGCCGCGTGCGTCGGGGTCGCGGCCCGCGCGTCGGCGGCCAGATCGGCCAGCGTGACGTCCACCTCGTGCCCCACCGCCGAGACGACCGGGATCCGCGACGCGGCGATCGCGCGCACGACGACCTCTTCGTTGAACGCCCAGAGATCTTCCATCGAGCCCCCGCCGCGGCCCACGATCAGCACGTCCGCGTTCCCCCACTCGTTCACGAGCGCGATGGCCTGCGCGATCTCCTGGGCGGCCCCGATCCCCTGGACCCGCGCGGGCGCGATGGTGATCTGGGCGTAGCCGGCGCGCTGCCGGAGGATGCGGATCATGTCGTGGACCGCCGCGCCCGTCATGGAAGTCACGATGGCGATCCGCGTCGGATAGGACGGGAGCTTTCGCTTCCGCTCCTCCGCAAAGAGTCCCTCGGCCTGGAGCTTCTTCTTCAAGGCTTCGAACTTCGCCTGGAGGGCGCCGAGGCCGACGGGGGAAATCCGTTCGGCCACCAGCTGCATCTCGCCGCGTTGCGTGTAGACGGTGACCTCTCCCTCGACCTGGACGGCAAGGCCGTTTTCCAGCTCGAAGCTGAGGCCCTTGGCCGTCCGGGCGAAGAGGGCGATCCGGATCTGCGCGGTGGCGTCCTTGAGCTTGAAGTACACGTGCCCGGCCGGGCCCGGGGGCTTCCAGTCGGTGATCTCCCCCTGCACCAGGACGCGCGGATATTCCATCGAGATCAGCGCGCGAAGCTCGGAGACGATCTCGCCCACGGAGTAGATCCGGGGCTCCCCTTCCCGCGGATCGAATCTCGAGACGGCGCGGCGCGCGATCATGGGCGCGTCCCGCTTCGGGCGGACGTCCCGGCGGCCGCCTCGGCGGCGTCCGCCAGGTTGCGGAGGAGCATGGCCACCGTCAGCGGTCCCACGCCGCCGGGCACGGGAGTGATGGCCGAGACGATGTTCCGGACCGCCTCGAAGTCCACGTCGCCCGTGTAGGGCGGCGATCCCGGCGGCGGATTCGGGACGGGGTGGATGCCCACGTCGACCACGACGGCCCCCGGGCGCACGTGCGCGGCGCCGATCGAGCGCGGCTTCCCGATCGCGACGACCAGGATCTCGGCCTCGCGCGTCACGGACGGGAGGTCGCGGGTCTCCGAGTGGCAGAGGGTGACGGTGGCGTTCATCCCCGGCTCCCGGGAGGAGAGGAGCACCGAGAGCGGCCGCCCCACAATGCGGCTCCGCCCCAGGATGGCGATGCGTCTCCCCGCGAGGTCGCCCAGGTGGCGGCGCAGAAGCTCCTGCACGCCGAGCGGCGTCGCGGGGCGCGGGGCCGGTAGCCCGTTCACCCATCGTCCGACGTTCGCCGGGTGGATCCCATCCACGTCCTTCCCGGGCGGGACGTCCTCCAGGTGGCGCTCTTCGCGAAGCGGCGGCGGCAGCGGAAGCTGGAGGATGATTCCGTGAACGGCGGGGTCGGCCGCGATCCGCCCCAGGGCGTCCCGGAGCGCATTCTCGCCGACATTCTCCGGGAGCCGCGTGACGGCGGCGCGCGCCCCGGCCTCCTCGGCCGCGCGAACCTTGGCTCGCACGTAGGGATTTCCGGCGGGCGGCTCACCGACGGTCACGATCGCGAGCCCCGCCGTGATCCCTCGCTCGCGGAGCGCCGCCAGGCGCTGCTTCACCCCGGCGCGGATCTCGGCCGCGAGCGGCCCTCCCAGGAGAAGCGACGCGGCCGGCGCGGTGGTCACGGGACGGGGACCCCCGGCGAGGGGGAGAGTGCCATCGACACGCGCTCGATGTGGCGGCAACGCCCCGTCTCGTCGTCCACCTCCAGGTGCACGCCGTGCAGGCGCACGTCGCCTCCCGCCGGCTCGAAGCGCGTGGGGAGCAGCGTCAGGAACTTCCGGATGGCCTGGTCCTTCCGAACGCCGATCACCCCGTCGTGGGGTCCCGTCATGCCGGCGTCGGTCAAGTAGCCAGTGCCGCTCGGCAGAATGCGCTCGTCGGCCGTCTGCACGTGCGTGTGCGTGCCGATCAAAGCCGAGACCTTGCCGTCCAGGTGCCATCCCAGGGCGATCTTTTCGGCGGTGGCCTCGGCGTGGAAATCGACGAAGATGATCGGCGTCTCCTCGCGCAGGCGCGCCGCCTCCTCTTCCGCGACCCGGAAGGGGTCGAGAAGCTCGCGCATGAACACGCGTCCCATGAGATTGATCACGCCGACCTTCGCCCCGGACTTGGACCGGGCCACCATCACGCCGCGTCCGGGAACACCGGGCGGATAGTTGTGCGGCCTGAGGAGCAGCGGCTCCTGGTCCAGAAGTCCCAGGGCCTCGCGACGGTCCCAGATGTGGTTCCCGCTCGTCATACAGCCCACGCCGAGCGCCTTGATCTCCTCGAGGATTTCCTTGGTCACGCCGAAGCCGGCTGCCGCGTTCTCCACGTTGGCGATGACCAGGTCGATTCCCATGGACGCGACGATCTCGGGGAGGAGATCGCGTATCGCGCGACGCCCCGGTGAGCCGAAGATGTCGGCGACGAAGAGAATGTTCACGCCGGGGCGCCTACTTGGCGTATTCCATGGCGCGCGTCTCGCGGATGACGACGACCTTGATCTGCCCCGGGTACTGCAGCTCGCGCTCCACGCGGCGCGCGACGTCGCTGGCCAGCTGCGAGGCCCGCGCGTCGTCCACGTTCTTGGGCTCGACCATGATCCGCACCTCGCGGCCCGCCTGGATCGCATACGACTTCTCGACTCCCGGGAAGGAGTCGGCGATCTTCTCCAGCGCCTCCAGCCGCTTCACGTAGTTTTCGATGCTCTCGCGGCGCGCGCCGGGACGCGCCCCCGACACGGCGTCCGCGGCCATCACGAGCACCGCGTACAGGTTCTCCGCCGTCGGGTCGTGGTGGTGATACCCCACGGCGCGGATCACCTCCTGCGGCTCGCCGTACTTGGCGCAGAAATCCATCGAGATCTGCGCGTGCGCGCCCTCCACCTCGTGCGTCACGGCCTTCCCCAGATCGTGGAGGAGCCCCGCGCGCTTGGCGATCTGGATGTCGAAGCCGAGCTGGCCCGCCATGATGCCGCAGATCCAGGCCACCTCCTTCGAGTGCTGGAGGATGTTCTGCCCGTAGGACGTGCGGTACTGCAGCCGCCCCAGGAGCTTGACGATCTCGGGGTGCATCCCATGGACGCCCACCTCGAGAACGGCGGCCTCGCCCAGCTCGAGGATCTGGTCCTCGACCTCCTTCTGCACCTTGGCCACGATCTCCTCGATCCGGGCCGGGTGGATGCGCCCGTCGGTGATCAGCCGCTCCAGGGAGCGCTTCGCCACCTCGCGCCGCACCGGATCGAAGCCCGACAGGATCACCGCCTCGGGGGTATCGTCGATGATCACGTCGATGCCGGTTACCGTCTCGAACGCGCGGATGTTCCGCCCCTCGCGCCCGATGATCCGCCCCTTCATGTCGTCGCTGGGAAGGTGCACGACGGACACGGTCGTCTCGGCCGAGTGGTCCGCCGCGCAGCGTTGGATGGCGAGCGTGACGATCTCCCGCGCTTCCTTCTCCGCGTTCCGGTTCGACTCCTCGCGGATCTCCTGCAGGTGTTTCGCGGCCTCGGAGCGCGCCTCGTTTTCCATGTTCACGATGAGGATCTGCTTCGCCTCCTCCGCCGTCATCCCGCTGATCCGCTGGAGGCGCGCGTTCTGCTCCGTCAGGACGCGCTCCAGCTCCCTGTCTCGGAGCTCCAGCGACTCTCCCTTCACGGCCAGGTCCCGCTCCAGCTTCTTCTGGTCCCGCTCCTTCTTGTCGAGGACCTCGGCCCGGCGGTTCAGGTTGGTCTCCAGCTCCGACAGCCTGCGCTCCGCGCGCTGGATCTCGTTCTGCTGGACCTGGGCTTCGCGGTCCAGCCGCGATTTCTCGCGGAACCACTCGTCCTTGGCTTCCAGGAGCGCGCTCTTCTTCTGGGTCTCGGCCTCGCGCTCCGCCTCCCGGACGATCTTCGCGGCGAGCTCTTCCGCGCGCAGCACCTTCCCTTCGCCGATGCGCCGGTGGGCCGTCCAGCCAAGCAGGAAGGAGACGATGCCCGAGCCCAGGGCGGCGAGGACAAGGCTCAAGGGAGAGAGCGTCATGAAGGGCATTCCTCCGTATATAAAAAAGGCCCCGCCGATGCCGTGGGCACGAGACTTTTGAACCTGAAGCGACCAGGTGGGTGCCCTTCCCCCGGGATCACGTCGTCCGCCCAAGGCGGACCTCCACTACGCCGGGGACCCAGACTCCCAAGTCTTGAGTTGTGGCTCAAAAATTCCTGGCGCCGCACGAGCATGGCAGGGTTTTTCAGTGTTTCGTCGTGACGTTTCCGGTATCCGTTCGTCTCCGTGCCGTGGTCGCGTGCCGGAAGGACTCAGCGATCCCGGAGCGTCTCTCCCAGGGCGCGCGATAGCGTCTTGGCGCGATCCACCAGCTCACCGTCGAGCCGGTCGCGCTCCGCGCGTTCCCGGAACAGCTCGTCCGCGATGTTGAGCGAGGCGAGGATTGCGATACGAGTGGGATTGCCCGCCGCGAGCCTGGTTTCCAGCTCGCGCATCTTCGCGTCGACGTAGGCGGCGACGTTCCGAATGTATTTCGGGTCGGCGCCCTTGATCTTGTACTCGCTGCCGAAGATCGTCACGCTCAGCGTATCCGCTTCCGATCCCACCGCAGTCCTTTCGTTCTCGTTTTTCCGGCGGCCGTCCACGGCCGGATCAACCGGCCCGGCCGATGGGTCAGGCGTGCACGGCCTTCTCGAGGACCGCCAGCTTCGCCAGCATCTCCTCCAGGCGCCGCGCGAGCGCCCGCCGCTCCTCCAACAAGGTCGCCCGTTCTTCCTCGAGCGCCTTGGTGCGGGTCTTCCAATCTGCGGCGGCCTGTTTGCCCGCCGCGGCCTCGAGCGCCCGCATCTTCGCCCGGAGCTCATCGCGTTCGCCGGCGATCAGGCGATTCTCGGCCTTCAGCCGGTCCACCAGATCGGTGACCTTGCGGACGCGTTCCTCGAGTCCCGACAACTCGGCAAGTATCGCGCTCACGCGCGCTGCACCTCCGCGCCGCCGCGGATCGTCACGCCCAGCTTCGACTCCAGGGCGCGGACGATCGCCGCGAGCGCTTCCTCGACCTCTCGGTCGGTCAACGTGCGCTCCGTCGAACGGAACTCGAGCGCGTAGGCTAGGCTTCGCCTGCCGGCGTGCTCCCCGTCCCGGAACTTGTAGACGTCGAATAGCCGGATGGAATGCAGCAGGCCACCTCCTGCTGCCCGAATCGCCAGAACGAGATCCTGGTGCGTCACGTCCGGGCGCGCGACGACGGCCAGATCCCGCTTCGATGCCGGGAACCGCGGCACCTCACGGTACCGCCGCTCCGAAGGCGCGGCCAAACGCGCATGCTCCAGATCCACGATCGCGGCCCACGCGGGCCGCTCCAGTCCCATCTGGCGCGCCAGGGAGGGGGCCACTTCCCCCATCCGGCCGAGCCTGCCCGCGGAACCGGTCCACGTCGCTCCCGTTCCGGGGGCCCAGCAGGCTTCATGGTAGGAGCCGCCCTGCCATGAGTCAATTCCCAATGCTTCATAAAGTGCTTCAACGTGTCCGCGAAGCTCCAGATAGCGGTCCGTTTCCGCGCCCGGACCGTCCCACGCGTCCGGAATTCCGGTGAGCAGGAACGCCGCTTCGACGCGCTCCGAGCCCAGGGGCGGCGGCGCGGCGAGGAAGACCTTGCCCACCTCCACGACCCGCACGTCCCCCACGCCGTGCCGGATGTTTCGCGCCGCGATCGCGAGCAACCCCGGCAAGAGGCTCACGCGAAGGTGCCTCAGCTCGCGGCTCTTCGGATTGGCCAGCTCCCACACCGCTTCGTCGGGGATCCCCTCGCGCACCTCCGCGGGGACCGCTCCCACCAGCGCGGGCCCGATCACCTCGTCGAATCCCAATCCGACGGCTCGATCGACGAGCGTCGCGGCGAAACCGATCTCGGGCGGCTCGGGCAGCGTCACCACCGAGGCGCTCCCCAGCGCCGCGGGGATCGCGTCGTAGCCGACCCCGCGCGCCACCTCTTCGATCAGGTCCTCTTCGATCTCGAGGTCGCGGCGAAACCGCGGAGCGACGAAGGTTCCGACGAGGTCGTCCCCCTCGCGCACCCAGTCTCCCCTTGCGACGATCTCGAGCGACGCCAGGGCGCGCGCCGCCTGCTCCGGCGTCACGTCGATGCCAAGGACCCGCCGCGCGCGGGAGAGGCGGAGGCGGATGGCGGCCGGCTCCGTGCGTCCCGGCCAGAGGTCCACGCCTCCCTCCACCACCGTGCCTCCGGCGACCTCGGCGAGAAGGCGCGCGGTCGCGTCCAGCGCGAGCGCCACGCCGTCGGGGTCCACCCCCTGTCCGAAGCGGACCGAAGCATCGGTCTCCACGCCCAGCGAGCGGGCCGCGGCGCGGGTGACCTTGGGATCGAATTGGGCCGACTCGAGGATCACCGCGGTGGTCGCAGGGCCGACGCCCGATGCGAGCCCGCCCATGATGCCCGCCAGGGCCATGGGAACGGCGGCGTCGGCGATCACCTGGACCAGCGGGCCGAGGGCCACCTTCTTGCCGTCGAGGAGCGTGAGCGATTCGCCGGCGAGGGCGCGGCGCACGCGGATCTCGTTTCCCCCTACCTTCACCGCGTCGAAGGCGTGGATCGGCTGTCCGTACTCGCGGAGCACGTAGTTGGTGACGTCCACCACGTTGTTGATGCTGCGGAATCCGGTCGCTTCCAGACGCCGCTTCAGCCAATCGGGCGAGGGTCCGAGCGCCAGGCCCGTGACCACTCGCGCCATGTAGCGCGGGCAGTCGGCCGGGCTCTCGATCGAAACCCTGGGAAGCGTTCCCTTCCCTCGAGCGACTACCTGAAGTGGGGGCTTCAGGCGCTGGCCTCGCGCGGCCGCGATCTCGCGCGCCAGGCCGCGCACCGACATGCAGTCGGCGCGATTCGAGGTGATCTCGACGTCGAGCACCGCGTCTCCCGCGGCCATCACGTCGGCCAGCCGCGCGCCGACGGCGGGTTCTCCCGGCAGGACCCAGATTCCTTCCGATTCCGGAGATAGGCCCAGCTCGCGCTCGGAGCAGATCATCCCCTCGGACTCGACGCCGCGGATCTTCGCCTTCCGGAGCTTCGTCCCGTCGGGCAGCCGGCTTCCGATCTGCGCCACGGCGACGCGCTGGCCCGCCGCGACGTTCGAGGCGCCGCAGACGATGGAGCGGGTGCCCGAGCCCACGTCCACCCGGCAGAGGCGAAGCCGGTCCGCGTTGGGGTGCGGCGCCACCTCGAGCAGGAGGCCCACCACGATCTCCGGATCGAACGTCGCGCCGCGCTCCAGCGATTCGACAGGCAGTCCGCGCGTGGCGAGGAGCTGCGCCAGCGCTTCCGGAGATTCGGGCAGCCCGGTCCAATCGCCGAGCCAGCCCCAGGTCACTTTCATCGGGTCACTCCCCCACCCCTAGAATTGCCGCAGCATGCGGAGGTCGCTCTCCAGGAACATCCGCACGTCGGGCACGCCGTGGCGGAGCATGACGAGCCGCTCGATTCCCGCGCCGAACGCCCAACCGGTCCACTGCTCGGGGTCGTAGCCGACCGCGCGGAAGACGTTCGGGTGCACCATGCCGGCGCCAAGCACCTCGAGCCAGCCGCCCGAGAGCGGGCCGCAGACCGGGCACCCCTTGCCGCCGCAGAAGAAGCAGCGGATGTCCACGCTGGCCCCCGGCTCCACGAACGGGTAGTACGAAGGGCAGAAGCGGATCTCGGTTTTCCTTCCGAAGAAGGCCTTCAGGAAATGGTCCAGCGTCCCCTTCAAGTCCGCCAGCGAAACGCCCCGGTCCACGTAGAGCCCTTCGACCTGGTGGAATTCGACGTGATGGGTGGCGTCGATCGCCTCGTTCCGGTAGCAGCGCCCCGGGCAGATGATCCGGATCGGCGGCGGGTTCCGCTCCATGGTGCGGACCTGCACCGGCGACGTGTGCGTGCGCAGCACGGCGCCGCCCTGGAGATAGAACGTGTCGCTCTCCTCGCGCGCGGGGTGCCCCTCGGGGATGTTGAGCGCGGTGAAGTTGTGCGCTTCGTCCTCGACGTCGGGGCCGGCGGCCAGGGAGAAGCCGAGTCCGCGGAAGATCGTTTCGATCTCGCGGAAGACCGAGGTGAGCAGGTGGCGGTGCCCGACGGGGGGGCGGCGCCCGGGCAGCGTCACGTCGCGGGTCGTGGCGGCCACCAGCCCGGAGAGCCGCGCCAGAGCCTCGGCGTGCGCGGCCTCCAGGCGCTCGCGCGCATCGTTCGCGCGCGCGCCGACCTGGCCCCGGATGTCCGGAGTCAGATCCCTGAGTCCGCGGAGCAGCTGCGTCAGCTCGCTTTTTCTTCCGAGGAACCGGACGCGCGCTGCCTCCAGCTCGGCGGTGGATGCCGCCGATTGGAACGCGCGCTGCCCTTCCGCGCCGAGGGAATCGATCCGCTCCTCCATCACAGGCACGGACACGGGCAGGAGCGGATTAGGCTGCGGCTTGGGCTTGCTTGGCCACCTCGGCCAGGCGGGCGAAGGCCGCGGCGTCCCGAATAGCGAGGTCCGCGAGCACCTTGCGGTCGATTCCGACCTGGGCCGCCTTGAGGCCCCGGATGAAGGCGTTGTAGGAGAGGCCGTGGAGACGCGCGGCGGCGTTGATCCGCACGATCCACAGCCGTCGAAAGTCCCGCTTCTTGGCCCTCCGGTCGCGATACGCGAACTGCATGGCGCGCATCTGCGTCTCTTTCGCGGTCTGGTACAGCTTGCGGCGGCCGCCCCGGTTCCCTTTCGACGCCGTCAGTACCTTGCGGCGGCGCTTTCGTCCCGGTACGACGGTCTTTGTGCGTGGCATGCGATCCTCGTGATCGGCCTTCCCTCGAGGGGATCAGGCCCCGTAAGGGAGCAATTTCTGGAGGTGACGCTTCTCCGACTTCTCGGTGATCGCCGAGGAGTGGAGGCGGCGCTTCTGCTTTCGCGTCTTGAGCTGCAGGTGGTGCCGCGAGTAGGCCCGCGCGCGCTTGAATTTTCCGGTGCCGGTCCGCTTGAACCTCTTCGCGGCCGCCCGGTTCGTCTTCATCTTGGGCATCCCAAACTCCTTCGTGCGTGAACGGGTCTACGGCTTGGGTTTCACCTCGGCCGGTTTCGCTCCGGCGGGAGCGGGCCGAGCGGTCGCGGTGGCCGGTTTCGGGGCCGCCGTCGCGGGCTTCGCTCCGGTGGCCGCCGGCTTCGGCGCCGCGTGCGGCCTGGCGGCACCGGACGGCTTGGCCGCGCCCGCCCCGGCGGCGGGCTTCTTCTCTGGCGGCTTGGCGGACGCCGACTGGCGCGGCACCATCAGGAGGGTCATGCTGCGCCCCTCCATGCGGGCCGGAATTTCCACCTGCCCGACCAATTCCAGGTCGCGGATGACCTTTTCCAAGAGACGGAACCCCGCCTCGGGGTGCGCCATCTCGCGCCCGCGGAACATCACGGTGAACTTCACCTTGTCGTGCTCTTCCAGAAATTTGCGCCCGTGATCGACCTTGAAGTCGTAGTCGTGCGTCTCGATCTTGGGGCGCAGCTTCACTTCCTTCAGGTGCGTGACGTGCTGCTTCTTCCGGGCCTTCTGGGCCTTCTTGTTCTGTTCGTACTTGTATTTCCCGAAGTCCATCACCCGGCAGACGGGCGGCTTGGACGTCGGGGAGACTTCCACGAGATCGAGACTTCTCTCCTGGGCGAACGTGAGGGCCTCGCGGATGCTCAGGATTCCGATCTGCTCTCCGTCGGGCCCGATGACGCGGACCGACGGGATGCGGATGCGGTCATTGACGCGAATTTCCTTCGTAGGGGCGATCGAGCGTTCCTCCTCTTGCGTCTTGAGTGTTCCAATGTCGGCGTGGAGAGCGGGGCTGGCGGCGGCAGCCGAGGGACGCGTCGATGAGTCGCGCCCTCGGCGTCGCGTCGCGGGCACGACGGCCTGCGACGACGGGAACCCCGGTAGCTTGGTGCCCCGGGGTGAGAAGCCAGCGGCTCCTGCTTAACACCGAATGGGACGAGAGCTTAGGTCCTGGCCCGGACCTCCGCAACCAGTTTTTCGAGGAAGGCGTCCAGAGGCAGGGAGCCCTCGTTCCCTTTCTTCCGGCTGCGCACGGACACCGACCGCTCCTCCACTTCCTTTCGGCCCAGCACCAGCATGTAGGGGATCTTCATCAGCTCGGCGTCCCGGATCTTCGCGCCCATCTTCTCTTCGCGGAGGTCCGCCTCGGCGCGGATTCCCTTCTCGCGGAAGAGCGAGCGCAGCTCCTCGGCGTAGGGGATCTGGGCGTCGGCGATCGTGATGATCTGCACCTGTACCGGGGCGAGCCAGACCGGGAAGTCGCCCCCGTAGTGCTCGATCAGGGTCGCGAAGAAGCGCTCCATGGAGCCCAGGAGCGCCCGGTGGACCATGATGGCCTGGTGGTCCTGGCCGTCGGCGCCGACGTAGCCAACCTCGAAACGGCGCGGCAGGTTGAAGTCGAACTGGATGGTCGAGCACTGCCACAGCCGGCCGATCGCGTCGGTCAGCTTGACGTCGATCTTGGGGCCGTAGAAGACCGCTTCCCCCTCGGAGCGGTGATAGGGAAGCCCGGCCCGCTTCACCACGTTCTCCAGCGCCGACTCGGCCAGCTCCCACTCGTCGTCCTCGCCGAGATAATCCGACTTCCGCTTCGGGTCCCGCACCGAGAGCTCCACCCGGTAGTCGGTGAAGCCGAAGGTGCCGAGCATGAACTGCACGAGCTCGAGCACACCCTGGATTTCCCCCTCCACCTGCTCCCTGGTGCAGAAGATATGCGCGTCGTCCTGGGTGAAGCCGCGCACGCGCGCCAGCCCGTGGAGCACCCCGGACTTCTCCATGCGGTATACCGTCCCCAGCTCTGCGATCCGGATGGGCAGCTCGCGATACGAATGCTTCTTCCGCTTGTAGATCATCACGTGGAAGGGGCAGTTCATCGGCTTCAGCACGTACTCCTTCTCGTCCACGTTCAGGAAGTACATGTTGTCGCGATAGAACCCGGTGTGCCCCGACCGCTCCCACAGGCCCACCTGCGCGATGTGCGGGGTCGTGACCATCTGGTAGCCGCGGCGCACGTGCTCGTCCTTCCAGAAATCCTCGATCACCCGGCGCATCGCCGTGCCGTTCGGGTGCCAGAAGATCAGCCCCGCGCCGGCCTCGTCCTGGATGCTGAACAGGTCCAGCGCCTGTCCCACCTTCCGGTGGTCCCGGAGCTTCGCCTCCTCCAGCCGTCTCAGGTGCTCTTCCAGCCGGTTCTTGGACGGGAACGCGGTGCCGTAGATGCGCTGGAGCATCGGGCGGTTGGAATCGCCGCGCCAGTACGCCCCCGCCACCGAGAGGAGCCGGAAGTGGCGGAGCATCTTGGTACGCGACACGTGCGGCCCGCGGCAGAGGTCGGTGAAGAAGGCGTGGGTGTAGGTGCTGACGGTGGGATCGGGGAGCCCCTGGATCAGCTCCACCTTGAACGGCTCCCCTTCCTTCTCGAACTTCTTCAGAGCTTCCTCGCGCTTCAATTCCCCGCGCACGAAGCGGTGATCCTCGTCCGCGATCTGATGCATCACCTCCTCGATCCTGGCGAGGTCCTCGGGCTGGAAGGGGCGGTCCACCTGGAAGTCGTAGTAGTAGCCCTCCTCGATGGCCGGCCCGATGGCGAGCTTGGCTTCGGGGTACAGCTTCACCACCGCCGACGCCATGAGATGCGCGGTCGAGTGGCGAAGCACGGCCAGTCCCTCGTCCGAGTCGGCCTGGATCATCTCGACTCTGCCCGAGTCCTTGATCGGGGTGTGGAAGTCGATGACCCGGCCGTTCAACTTGGCGGCGATCCCCTCCTTGAAGCCCTCCTTGTACTGGGCCATGAAGAGGGCGTCGAGGGTGGTGCCGGACTCGGCCTCGAAGGTGCGGCCGTTCAATTCAAGCTTCAACATTCCGGGTGTCGCTCGCTTTGGATTGGTAAGGAAATGGTGGGCGATAGAGGACTTGAACCTCTGACCCCCTGCATGTCAAGCAGGTACTCTAACCAGCTGAGCTAATCGCCCATCTCATTGATTGTTGGCGCCGGATGCGGCGTCGGGCGAGTCTACCCGAAGGAGGTCCGAAGTCAAGGGACGACCTGGTAGACCCTCACCGGGATGAAGATCGTTTCGCCGTTATCCGCCATCACCTGGAACCCGAAGGGCCGTTCGCTCGCGAAAGCCAGCCTGAAACCCGGGATGGACGCGTTCGGGTCGGCGAACGTGGCGAGCCCTTCGCGCTTGGCAAGCTCGGCGCTCGAGATCAGGACGTAGCCCGCCCGCTCTCTCAAGGCGACCGCGTGCAGCGAGTCGGGATTGGCCACGTCCGGCATTGGCACGAATCGCATCCCGGCGATGAAGGCCGCGTGCGGCTTCCGGGCCAGCAGGGCTCCTCCACCCGGCATCGTCTTCAGATACCGCACTGCCTGGGTCAGGTCGTAGGGACCCGCGGCCACGTTCTCGCGATTTTCGCGGCTCTTCGTCCAGGAGTAGGACCACGCGGCTGTCGGCACCCAGAGCACGAGGAAGAGAAAGGCTCGGGCCGGGAAGGCTCGCTCGATCGCCGCTACCCAGCGGGCCACGCGCGGGGAGGCGAAAGGCCAGGTGGCCAGGGCGACGTAGAACGGGAGGATCATCAGGGAGAAACGGGCTCCGTAGAAGACCGGCACGAGCGAAGCGAACCCAAGAGCGCCGAAGGTGAGGTAGCTCGCGACCCGCCGCCCGGGCCGGTCGCCCAGGAGGAGGAGGCCGCCGAGGACCGCGAGAATTCCCCATGCGGCCGGCAGGAGCTCGGACAGATCGCGCCGCAGATGCTCGCCCGTGTTCCTCGCCATCGCCGCGACGAAGCGTCCCGGATCCAGGCGCACCACGTCGACGAAGGAGTGGATCTTCCGCCCCCCGCCATAGAAGAACTGCTCCCAGTGCCCCTCTCCGTAAACCGAGTAGCCCACGTTCATGTAGTTGCTGTTCGTGAGCGGGTTCCCGGTGTGGGCCGCGTTGATCCAGAGCCAGGGGAGCGCGGCGGCGAGAAAGCCGGCGCTCCAGAGCGCCGCGGACTTAAGCCGGAGACTTTGCGGCCCATCCGGCACACGGAAGAGCAGGAAGAGCGCCAGCGCACCGGGCCAGAGGACGAGGCCGTTGTATCGCGTCGAGAACGCCCAACCCCCGAGCAGCCCGGACGCGACCACGGCCCGCCACCCGGGGGTTTCGCTCCGGAGCAGAAGCGCGATCGAGGCGAGGGCCACCGCCAGGAAGAACATGTCGGTGCCCACCTCGTAGGTGTTCACGAGAAAGACACGGTTTCCGCCCAGGAGCAGGAGTCCGGCCAGAGCGAGCCCCGGGCCGAAGAACCTCCGATGGAGGCGGTAGAGCAGAAGGAGGACGAGAGCGGCTGAAAGAAGGGAGAGGATCTGCGCGGCGCGGAACGTATCGAAGCCGAGGGCGGAGATGGCGGCCACCGCGCTCGGGTACCCCCACCCCTTGGAATCGTAGTTCGTGATGTCGATGGCGCCCCGGGTCAGGTCGCGCGCCGCAGGACCGTACTTCCAGTAGAAATCCGTCTCGACTTCGTAGTTGCCGATCCGGTGAACCGTGAACACCTGCACGCCCCAGTAGACAGTGAACACGAAGATCAGCCCGTAGGCGATCCAGCGCGTCCAGCGGGTCGGCGCCGCCGGGACGGACCGCGCCACGAAGGCCGGCGGACGGCGCGGCACCCGGGCGCGCTGGCCTCCCCCGGACCCCACCGCGGCCGCCTTACCGCCTCGGCGGCGGCGGCGCGTCACAGGGTTCGCCCCACGGCCTCGGCGATCAGCCGGATCTGCGCCGACAGCTCCCGGAATTGGTCCGGGAACAGGGACTGCGGGCCGTCGCAGATCGCGCGCTCGGGGTCGTAGTGCACTTCGACCAGGAGCCCGTCGGCGCCGGCGGCGATCGCGGCGCGGGCCAGGGGCGGCACCTTGTCGCGGACGCCGGCCGCATGGCTGGGGTCCACGATCACCGGCAGATGACTCAGGGATTTCGCGACAGCGACCGCGTTCAGGTCCAGGGTGTTCCGGGTGTAGGTCTCGTAGGCGCGGATCCCCCGCTCGCAGACCAGCACCCGGTCGTTCCCGCCCGACATCACGTACTCCGCGCTCATCAGCCACTCGTCCACGGTCGCGGCCAGGCCCCGCTTCACCAGAACCGGGCGCTCCACGCTCCCCAGCTCGCGGAGAAGCGGGTAGTTCTGCATGTTCCGCGCGCCCACCTGGAAGATGTCCACGTACCGGTCCATGAGACTGATCTGGCTCTTGTCCATGATCTCGGAGATGACGAGGAGGCCCTGCGCGTCTGCGACGCGGCGCATCAGCTTGAGCCCCTCCTCGCCCAGGCCCTGGAACGAGTACGGCGAGGTGCGCGGCTTGAAGGCCCCGCCCCGCATGATCCGCGCTCCCGCCGCATACACCGCGGCGCCGGTCCGGACCAGCTGCTCCTCCGACTCGATGGTGCAGGGTCCCGCCATCAGCACGATCGACTTCCCACCGATCTCCACGTCTCCGACGCGCACGACGGTGGCGTTTTCGCGGAACACGCGGCTGGCCAGCTTGAACGGGGACGGAATCCTCCGCGCGTCGGCCACACCCGCCATCCCGCGCATCACGTCCAGCTCGGGCATCGTTCCCTCCCCCACGGCGGCCATGGTGACCGGCACGCCGTTCGGCGAGAACACGACCTGGAAGCCGCAATCGCGGAGCCGCGCCTCGACAGCGTGGCGCTGCTCCGGAGTGGCATCGGATCGGAGGACGATGACCATGATTTCCTCAGGAATAGAAACGCCCACTGCCGGGGAGCCGGCAATGGGCGGGGCCTCGGTGCGGGCCGGGATGGTTCATCCCCGCGCGCGCCCAAGCCCCCGGGTCGCGAACCAATACCCCACGAAACGAAATGGTGCGTTCATCGGCGTCTCGCGCCCTCACACGAAGTCCGTGGTGCGATTGGATGGCCCATGACCCTAGCACCAACCCATATCCGGGTCAATCGCGACCGGCGGCGGTGGGGAACGGCGCCGAGGCCGGAAAGCCCGCGTTCCAGTCGTCCTCCCGCTGCTCCAGGGAGAACACGACCCATGGTCCTCCCGGAGCGGCGACCTCCCGGAGGACGTGCTCCCGGTCCACCGCCTCTGGACCGACGAGGGGCCCGCCCCAACGGATCCGCACGCGCACGGCGCAGGCGCGGAGCGTCGCGGCCGCCCCCGTCTCCGCTACGGCGGCCCTCGCGCCCGGGGCGCCCATCCGCGAGCGCTCCGCCGCGCGCGACGCGCTTCTATAGAGGCCGGCCCGGCGCTTCATGGCGTCGAGGCGAAGGAACAGCGAGTCGGCGTCCCATTCGACGGCGCGGGAGCAATCGGTCTCCGCGCGCTTCTCGTCGTCCCGAGAGCCCGCGGCCAGCGAATCGAGAGCGGAGCGGGAGATGGAGTGGACCCGGCCCAGGCGGAGGATGGTGGCCCCGCGGACCGACTGCACCGCTCCCGCGTACGTCCCGCCTGCATGGAGTGCCGCGGCGTCGTGGGCCGTCAGCGCCGCCAGGTAGCGCTCGGCCGCGCGGCGCGCGGCTCGCGCGTCATCGGTTTCGATCGAGCAGCCGGAGGTGTGCGAGTAGAGAACGAGGGCAAGCGGAAGCGCCGCGATCCGGATCGGGGCCGAACCCAAACGACGCCGCGCCCGATTGTGGTGCGGGCGGCTATTTGCGGAGCACGCGCATGCGGCCACGACCCGGCGTCTTGATCCCCTTGGCCTCCGCGTAGAGGCGCCTCATGTTCAAGAAGTGGACTTCGTCGTAGAACTCCATCCCTTCGTAGGCGCCCAGGTAGCCCCACCTCCTGACATCGACGGGTGAGGTTCCCCAGCCGGCCACCTTGCTCGCCTTCTCATCGGCGTCGCGCAGATAGCTCCGCGTGAATTGGATCGCCTCGAGCGGCTTCGCGATCAGCCCGTGCCCCGGCACCAGCTGATCGGCAGCGAATCGCTTGGTCGACAGGGAGTCGAGGGTGGCCAGCCATCCCTTCATGCCGAAGCCGCGGTCGAGGAGCCAAGGCACCGAGCGGTAGGAGACGAGATCCCCGGCAAAGAGGATCCGCTGCTTCGGCAAGTAGACCACCATGTCGGCGGCGGAATTGGCCGGCAGCCCCACCCATACGACGTCGACGGGACGCGCGGCGCTGCCGAACCGCTTTCGCGTCTCCACCCGGATCTCCTTGGACGAGTTGGGCGAAACCCCCAGAACCGAGTCGATCTCGCTGGAGACGGGCGCCGGCGTGACCAGGGTGGCTCCGGCGGTCAGGAAGGCCTTCGCCCCCAGGATGTGATCCTCCTGCCCGTGCGTCAGGACAAGGTAACGAAACGGCCGGTGCGGAGAACGAGCGCGGATGGTGTCGGCGAGTGCCGCGCCCGCGCGGTCCGCCATTCCGGCATCGATGACCAGGATCCCGTCGGGCAGCTCCACCCACCCGGTCCAGACGTAGCTTAGCTTTGCCGCGTAGACCCCCGGGGCCAGGCGCCGCACCCGGATGGTCAGGGTGGAGTCCTTGGGAGGGATCGGCGGCTTCCCTCCCGGCAAGTAAAACGTCTGCGCCGAAGCGGGACTTGACGCAAAGGGTGAGGCGAGGCAGACGAACAGGGCGGCTAAGAACAAGTTCCGGATGCGGGACATGGGTCTCCGTTGAATGCGGGGGAGTCCGGGTAACGGCCGGATCTACCCCGAGATGGCGCTCACGGGTCCGCGATTGTAGCGCATCGGCGTTCGCGCGGGCATTCCAACCCCTTTGCGTCCCGGCGGGTCTAAGGTCACGCACGCAAGGCCCCCACCAGGAGGAGTGTCATGAATCGATCGATCCGGCTTTACCGGGCGCTCCCCGTGATTGTGCTCGGGGCGGCGCTCGCCCTCGTGCCCCGGCCCGGCTTCCCTTCCGACCTCTGCGGCGAAGATGGCGACTGGTCCCAGACGCACTTCGGCGACCGCGGCAAAACGGCGACCGACCTCCAGGAGATCCACGAGCCCGCCCCCAGGGGCGCGTGGCGGATCGACTGCGGCGACAACGGATCGGCGCAGCTGTCCGCGTGGGACAAAGACGAGATCCAGATCTGCGCCCAGGTGACGGCGTGGGCCCCCGACCGCGCGCGGGCCGAGGCGCTTCGCCGCTCCATTCACGTCGAAACCGGCGGCGGCATGCTCCGGGCCGAGGGTCCGGATCAGACGAGAACCTCCCGCTGGTCCGTCTCGTACCGCATCTTCGCGCCCAAGAAGCTGGACCTGAACGCGCAGGCGGTGAACGGCGGAGTCTCGATCGAGGGGATCCACGGCCGGATCGTCCTCCACTCGGTCAACGGTCCCATCGGGATCACGGACTCGGGCGGCGACGTGCGCGGCCGCACCACCAACGGACCCCTCTCCGTGCGGCTGGCCGGAACGCGCTGGTCGGGCGAGGGGCTGGACGTGGAGACGGTGAATGGGCCCATCAGCCTCATGGTTCCCGAGCGCTTCTCGGCCGACCTGGAGACCGGGACCACCAACGGACCGATGGAGATGGCGTTCCCCGTCACCATGCAGGGCCGTATGACGCACCACATCACCACGGTCCTGGGCCAGGGTGGTCCTCCGATCCGCGTCGTCACGACCAACGGTCCCGTCGTGGTCGAACGCCCCGGCCGGGAGTAGCTAGAACTGCAGGCCAAGGCCCATCCGGATCACACGCCCCTGCTGGAACACGCGCGGGTCGTTCACCAGCACCCAGTCCTCCTGCCCGTCCCCATTCCGATCCGCGCTCAGGAACGCTCCGCCGGCCTTGCCCGTCTCCGTGTAGTAGACATCGTAGGAGTGGGAGTTCACGCCGTTGTCCGGCCAGAGGGAGGGCTGGAGCAGCGAAATGTTCCGCGTGTCGATGAGGTTGGTGCCCTGGAGGTAGAGCGTCAGCCTCTGCCCCCACACTCGAAAGAATCGCTCCGCCTGGGCCGATAGCGTCGAGGTAGACGGCAGGCGCCGGGAGTTCTCCAGGGCGGGGTCGACCCGTCGCTGCTGGCGGCGCTCCGGCGTGTACGGGAGCCCGGTCCCGAACTGATAGACGAACGACGCCCCCCAGTCCTTCTCGTCCCCCAGCCGAAGCGCCGCGGACACGTTGTGCCGTTGATCCCAGTCGAGGGGCTGCTCCGAAGTCGGCTTGTACTGGTCGCGCAGATTCCCCCGTGAGGCCAGGGCGCGGTTGGGATCGGATGCGGTTCCGCTGGCGTTTCCGTACGTGTAGTTGACCTCTCCGGAGAAGCCGTGCCCCATCTGCTTGATGAAGGTGACGTCAATCCCGCGGGCGGACGCATAATCCCCGTTCACGAAGGTGGGCACGGTGATCGCGTATCCGGGGATCTCCTGCTGGACCGTCGAGAGCTGGCCGAAGATGTCTTTGAAGTAGACGCTGAACTGGAGATACAACTCGTGGCTGAACTGGTGCTGGACGCCAAGCTGGTACGCGATCGTAGTCTCCGGAGCCAGATTGGAGTTGCCGCGCGCTTCCGCTGAGATGCTCCGGCCCTGGTAGATGAAGAGGCGATCGGGCACCTGGAAGAGCCGGCCATAGTGGAAGCTCATGACGTCCCGGTCCGAAATCGGGTACGCGACGCCGATCCGGGGACTCCATTGGACCTTGACGCGGTCCTTCACGTCCGAAAGCTGGCTGCCCACGGAGAACGCGTCGTACCGGATGCCGGCGTTCAGCACCATGCCCTCGAAGTCCCAGCGGTCCTGCAGGAATAGCGACCCTTCCGGATTGTAATTGCGGAACTCGTCGCGGTTCGCGCCGTAGTTTCCGTTCGCGTCCAGCACGTTCGGAAACTGCGTGAGCAGGTACTGGAGGTCGTTGTAGGTGATCTCGCCGCCCGCCATGAAGCGGTGCCGCCGGATGTTCCGCGCGACATCCGTGTTCAGGGTGTAGGTCACCGTCTTCCGGCGCTCGTACGTCGGATAATCCCCGTTCGTCACGTAGTACGCCCCGTCCAGGCGGTTCTGGGGGTCGTAATACTGATTGGGCTGCTGCTCATATTCCCAGAGCTGGCGGCCGAGCACGTCCGTGGACGACCGCCACTCCTGACGCGACGCGCGCACGTTGTAGACGGTCAGCGAGGAATCCCTGCCGAAGCTGTGGCGCCACGACAGCGTCAGCTGCTGGTAGTCGTCCTCCCGGACCGGCAAATGCTCCGCCGTGTTCATGGGAACGAAGGTGGAATCGATCGGGTACCACGACCACGCCCCGTACTCCCGCGTCACCGCACCATCGGTGGGGGCCGTGCTGTCGTTCCGAACTTGCACGAACCCGGATCGATTCCAGCGGTTGTGGTAGCGGTCGGAAATCGAGGCGTTGCGGATAAGCTCCAGACCGAGCTTCTTGTCCGGAGTGACTCTCCACGTGAGCTTGCCGGAGAAGTCGGTTGCGTTCGACTGCCGGTTGCCGAGGCGGATGAAATCGAGGAAGCGGTGCTCGCGGTGCCTCGCCACGTTCCGGAGATACGTGTCGGTGTACGTCCCCTGGATCGAAACGAAGTAGTTCGTGTTCGGGAAGAACCAGGGCCCCCCGACGCCCAGACTCAGGCGCTCATAGTTGTTGAATGATTTGTCCTGCTCGCCATAGCGATCGGTGAAGTAACGGACCTCTCCTCCGAACTTGTCCGGCCCTTCGCGCGTCGTCAGGGAGATGATCCCCGAGAGCGCGTTCCCGTATTGGGCGTCGAGGCCGCCCAGAACCTGCTCGCTCGAGGCGATCGCCAGGAGGCCAAGATCGACCCCCTCCGACCGCATGGGATTCTTGCTCGGAATCCCGTTCACGATCGTGAGAATTTCATCCGCCCTTCCGAAATGGAAATGAATCTCGTCCCCCTGGCTGGACACCCCGGCTTTCAGCTTGATGATGTCCTCCAGCTTGTCCACCGGAAGCTTTCGCAGCTCCTCGGACGTCACGTGCGTCCGCGTGGACGCGTCTTTCCGGATGGCGGTCGGGGCGTTCGTATGGACGACGACGACGGGCACGCGATACGGGGCGTCCAGCAAGATGAAATCCGCGATCGCCATCCGTCCCGCGTCCACCGCGACCGTGCGCTGGGACGACTTTCGCCCGGGCATCCTCACGATCAACAGCCAGGATCCGACCGGGATGTCTGAGATCCGGTAGCGGCCATCAGCGCCGGACGTGGTTCCCACCTGCCGCTCGGGAACCAGGACGCGAGCCTCGGGGAGGGGTTCGCCCTTGGAATCAACCACCCGCCCGGTCACCGTCCCCGTTTGCGCGAGGGCCGGTTGAGGGGCGCCGAGGATCGCGAAGGCAACGAGGAAAGCGATCGGGAACATGGCAGGACTCTCCCTTTGGCGTACCGGCTTCGGGGAGGACGGCTGCCCGGCGATCCGAGAACTAGCGCGACGGGGGACACGAGGCGACCGGGGACACGAGAAACGATTCGGGGGGGATGCAGGGACACCCGGCGGGGAGACCGACCGACGCGCGCATCATACGGGGCCATGCCCTGACCGCGTCAAGAAAATTTCGCGCGGCGAACGCGAAGCGGGCGGGACGCCGGTGCGCCCCGCCCGCCGGAACGGAAGAAGGTGATCCGCCCTTGCGTTTACTTCAGTACGGTCACCCGCCGGACGACCTGGGCCTCGGGCGTCTGGACCTTGATGAAGTAGAGACCCGAGCTGACCCTGCCGTTTTTGGCATTGGTGCCGTTCCACAGGAGCGCCTGCTCACCCGTGTTCCGGTTCTCGTCCAGGAGGGTCTTCACCAGGCGTCCCTGGAGATCGTAAATCGTTACCCGCACGCGGCCGGCCTGGGAGAGCGTGAAGCTCAGCAGGGTTTCGGGATTGAGCGGATTGGGAGAAGCCTTGCAGTGGATGTCGTGGCTCCCCTTCCCGCCCTGATCGCCGCCATGACCGTTGTCCTCGTGCGCCACGCGCGTCCCGATCGTCGCGACGAAGGAGCCGCCGGTGGTCAGATTGCCGCTGATCGTGGCAAGGAGAAGCCGCGACCGGATGTCCGACACTCCGAGGAGAGCGCGCAGGTCATGCATGGAGAAACAGGCGTGGAGGTGCGTGGCGACGCACGATCCGGTATCGACGGTGCCTTCGTGGTCGCTGTCGTCACCGTCCCCGTGATCGTCGCCCCAGCTCCCACCATCGTGATCGCCACCGTCGCCGCAGTCGTGGCACTCCTCGGCGTCGTCATCCCCGTCGTCTCCGCCGCCGCTGCAGTCGAACGCAACGTGCGTCCTCCCCGAGAGCGCGTGGACCGATCCGCCCCCGAAATCGAGCGTCACGCTGGCGACGTCCACGTTCCGGAGATCGAATGCCCCGTTCACCGGCACGATGCGGAAGCAGACCGTCTTCGTCTTGCTCTTGATCTTCCCGATGATCGTCGCGGTGGCGTCACCGCCTCCCCCACCCGTCACATCGAGCACCGTGATGACCGTGGTTGCGGTGTTGGTCCCGCCGTGGCCGTCGTTGCCCGTGAACGTGAGGGTGTACGTGCCGGACTGGGTGGATCCGGGCGTCCAGTGGAACGTGCCCGTGTTGTTCGAGTTGTCGACGAACGTAGCGCCCGCGGGCAGGCCCGAAGCGGTCAGGGTGACGTGGTCGGCGTCGGCGTCGGTGGCCGTCACGGTGAACGACAGTGCCGCGCCCTCGTTGACGCTGAGCGACGGCGCGACCGTGACGACGGGAGCATGGTTCCCGCCCCCCGACACGTCGAGCACCGTGACCACGGTGGCCGCGGTGCTGACGCCGCCGTGAGCGTCATTGCCGGTGAACGTGAGGGTATATGCGCCGGATTGGGTGAAGCTGGGCGTCCAATGGAAGGTGCCCGTGTTGTTCCCGTTGTCGACGAACGTCGCGCCCGACGGCAAACCCGACGCGCTCAGAGTGACGTGGTCGGCGTCGGCGTCGGTGGCCGTCACGGTGAAGGTGAGCGCCGCGCCCTCG
>Ga0209488_10000361_pt1 | contig 37237 bp, 33 predicted proteins | sample Rivendell_Oct201_8_FD_188349 | JGI IMG/M metagenome (GOLD analysis project Ga0209488, IMG submission 188349) | Vadose zone soil microbial communities from the Eel River Critical Zone Observatory, Northern California, USA -... | ecosystem: Environmental > Terrestrial > Soil > Vadose zone >...
GGGAGTGGTGAAGGTGACCTTGTAGGCAGACTCCTCGCCAGTCACCAGCCTGAGGTCATCGGAAACTTTTTGATTCGTGTAGAAACCTGAACAGTAAACGTTTGCAGGCCAGGCATGATTGGGCGCCTGCACCGCTTGCGTGCTGGAAATCTGGGTATCCTGGCCCATGCAAGCTGCTGCACCGAAAACCAGGGAAAGGCACAAACCTGAGACCTTTGCGCGCATCTCGACACTCCTTCAAATACACGACCCGGTTTTTTCCGGGTTGTACGTACAACCCTTGACTGAAGAGGGCCGTGCGGGGACTATCCAACCCGAAAATAGCAACGCGTTCCAGTACTCGTCAAGAAATTGGCTTGGGGTGCTTTACAGGTTTGATACGTCCGTGCTATATCTTTTGTTTTCAGCTATATGCCGAGCCTTCGACAGCGACGCGCAGCGTTCCCGGACCGCCTGTGTGCCGTAGTTGCTACCCCCACCGCGCGAGAAGCGATGCGTCAGCTGCGTACCGCCCGCCTTTACACCCGAACCGTTGAACTACGGCTGGACTGGCTGCGCTCCGATCGCGAGCGCAGCAAGCTAATCGTTGCTCTTCGCCGCTACTCACGCAAAAAACTAACGCTAATTGCAACCTGCCGCCGCATTCTGGGCGGAGGAAAACTGGCGGGTGGCGTGGAAGCCGAACTCTACTGGCTGGGGCAGGCGCGCGAGGCTGGTTGCCAGTGGTGCGATCTCGAAATCGAAACGCTGCGTGAACTGCCTGGCCAGACTGCCCGCTCATTGCCGGTCCCGGCGAAGATACTGTTGTCCATTCACGATTTCGAACGGACGCCGCCGTTGCCGCGACGGTTGGTCCATGCGCGCCGCGGCGAGGCGGATGCCATCAAGATCGCTGCGCGCGCGCTGACGATTTCAGACAGTTTGCGCCTTCTACGTCTCACGCAAGATTCGAAGGACGCTGTCTCTGTGCCGATGGGGGAAATTGGACTTCCGGCGCGCCTGCTGGCGCTGCGAGAAGGGAGTGCGCTGGCCTACGCCCCGGTCGCGCAAGCGACGGCTCCTGGACAAGTCAGTCTGCATGATTTCAAGCGCCTGTATCGCGCCGATGCCATCACGGGCAAGACCAAAATATATGGTGTGATTGGAAATCCTGTCGGCCACTCGCTCTCACCGCTGCTCCATAACACCGGATTTGTCGCTGCGAAACGCGATGCGGCGTATCTTCCGTTCCTGGTGCAAAATCTGAAAGAATTTCTGCAGGCGATACCGGAATTCGGACTTCGCGGATTCAGCGTCACGATTCCGCACAAGCAAACAATTATGAAATATCTCGCCGAATGCGAACCCATGGCCGAGAAAATCGCCGCGGTAAATACGGTTGTCGTCGGCAAAGATGGCGGATTGCGCGGCTGGAATACGGATTACGTGGGAGTGTTGCGCGCGCTGGAAGGCAAGATCGGTTTGGGCGACAGCCGGGTTTTGATTTTTGGCGCCGGAGGGTCAGCGCGTGCCGCGGCCTTTGCGCTCGCAAATGCCGGTGCGGAAGTGCTGATTTGTGCGCGACGCGAATCGGCCGTGCGCGAACTGGCAAAAGCGTGCGGAGCCCAGGTTATTGCGCGAAAATATTTGGCTTCAGCCTGCTTCGAAGTGATCGTTAACGCCACGCCGGTTGGAATGTACCCCCACGCCGGGAGTTCGCCACTTTCCATGCGCGAGTTGAACTGCAAGATCGTAATGGATCTGATTTACCGGCCGCTACGTACGCAACTTCTTAAGATTGCCGCAGCGAAAGGAATCCGCGCCGTGTCTGGCGTGGAAATGTTTTTGGCGCAGGGATTCGCGCAATGGGAACTATGGATGGAACAAGCGGCTCCAGAGGCTGCGATGCGGCTTGCGGTAATGTCACAGCTTCGCGCGGATGAGACATCTCACGTTAAAAACTAGAGAAAACGCGGCGTACCCAAGCGCGATAGCTAATTTTAGTGGATAATTGCTCGGTCCTAACGATCGGTAAATCTAATATTCTGGCTTCAAGAAAACTTATTACCGACAACTGACTACTGTCATTATGATCCAGCCATCCTTCGCCGAATTTTCACGTCTCGCCAAACAGGGAAACCTCATTCCGGTTTATGATGTTTTTTCCGCTGACTTGTTGACTCCGGTCAGTGCGTATTTGCGCATCGCACAAGGTGCTCGCTATTCGTTTCTGCTCGAGTCAGTGGAAGGCGGCGAGAAAATTGCGCGCTACACTTTTGCTGGCGCTCATCCAGAAGAGGTCTTTCGCTACGCGAACGGAGCATGTGTCCTGGAAGGCCCGGCTCGTGTGATCTGGGAAGAGAAAGATCCGGTTTCGTTTCTGCGCGAGCGCATTCAACGATTCCGGCCGGTGCGGTTACCAGGATTGCCGCCGCTGATTGCCGGCGCGATCGGTTATTTCAGTTACGACATGGTGCGGTTGATTGAGCGCATTCCGAAAAAATTGCGCGACGAGATTGGTTTGTTTGACGCGGTGCTGATGTTTTATCAAGGGTTAATCGCGTTTGACCACGTACAGCATCGTTTGTGGATCGTTCGCAATGTTTTTACGGAAGCAGGATCGCTGCAACAGAAATACGATGCGGCAGTGAAGGAAATCGAGCGAACGCGAAAGTTACTGGAACGGCCGGTGGCTGCCGAAGAACGCAAACGGAATTCCGGCGCAAAGGAAATCGCTCCGCTCGAAATTAATTCCAATTTCAAAAAGCCGGCGTACCTTGCAGCGGTGAAGAAAGCCAAAGAATATATTCGCGCCGGCGATATTTTTCAGGTGGTGATCAGCCAGCGATTTTCCGCGAAAACGGAAGCTGAGGCTTTTCAAATTTATCGCGAACTGCGCGCATTGAATCCTTCGCCGTATCTTTTCTTTTTGCAATTGAACGACGTCGCTGTCGTCGGCAGTTCTCCGGAAATGCTGGTAAAGGTGCAGGGCCGCGATGTTTTTTACCGGCCGATTGCGGGAACCCGTTGGCGCGGGAAGGACGAAGCAGAAGACACCCGCTTGGAAAAGGAAATGCTCGCTGACGAAAAAGAGCGTGCCGAACACATCATGCTGGTGGACCTTGGCCGCAACGACTTGGGACGCGTCTGCGAATACGGAAGTGTTCGCGTCGAAAAGTTGATGACCGTCGAGCGCTACTCGCACGTGATGCATCTGGTTTCCAGTTTGCGCGGGCAGCTTCGTCCCGACGTGGATTGTTTCGATGCGCTGATGGCTTGTTTCCCGGCGGGTACGGTTTCCGGTGCGCCAAAGGTGCGCGCTATGGAAATTATCGAGGAACTGGAAAAGACGCGGCGAGGAATTTATGCCGGCGGAATCTTGTATCTCGATTTTGCCGGCAATCTGGATTCGTGCATCGCGTTGCGCACCATGGTCATCAAAAACGGAGTGGCGCATATTCAGGCGGGAGGCGGGATAGTTGCCGATTCGACTCCGCTTGCTGAATACGAAGAATCGGTGAATAAATCCAAGGCTTTGCTGCGGGCCTTGGAAGCCGCGCACAACCGAAGTCCATCATGATCCTGCTACTCGACAACTACGATTCGTTTACTTACAACCTGGCGCAGTATCTGGGTGAACTGGGTTGCGACGTGGAAGTGCACCGCAACGATAAAATTTCGGTCGAAGAGATTGCGCGACGGAAGCCGGAACGGATCGTGATTTCGCCGGGGCCATGCACGCCGCAGGACGCTGGGATTTCCATTGAGTTGATTCAGCGGCTGGCAGGGAAATTTCCGATTCTGGGAGTTTGCCTGGGGCACCAGGCGTTGGGTGCGGCGTTTGGGGGAAAAATTGTGCGCGCGCCAAAGCTGTTTCATGGCAAGACCAGCGAAATCCAGCATGACGGCAAAGGTGTTTTCCGGAAAATGCCGAAGCCGTTTACCGCAACGCGCTATCACTCGTTAATCGTGGAACGGAAGTCGCTGCCGCGGGAGTTGCTAATTACTGCTGAGACGGCGGACGGAATTATCATGGGTATGCGGCATAAGAAACATAAGCTCGAAGGCGTTCAGTTCCATCCCGAATCCGTACTCACGGATTCAGGGAAACATCTTTTGCAAAACTTTCTGGACCTTTGATTCACGTCGGGCCTCCCGGTCACCAATCTAAATCTGCCAACAACACGGCGTAGGTTTCGATGCCTTGCCAGAGATTGCCGAGACGGAGATTTTCGTCGGAGGAGTGTTGGTGGTTGTCGTAGTTGACGATAGGTACGCCGACCCAGGGGAGGCCGAGGTCTTCGAAGATGTACATGGGGACGCTGCCGCCGAGCATAGGTGCGACGACGGTTTGGTTGTTGGTGGCTTGCTGCATGACCCGGACCAACACTTTTGAAGCGGGCAAGTCCATGCGAGTTCGCGAAGCGCGATAGCCGCCACGATCGATCACTTTGATGATGCGGACGTGCTCGCGGCGTTCTTCTAGCGTGGGATCGTGGTCGACGATGAAGAAGCCTTGTTGGCGAATGAAGTCCGCGATTTGCTGGGATTTTTTGCGTGGCTCTTCACCTTTGACCAGGCGAGCTTCGAGTGAAGCTTCGGCTTTGTCGGGGATAATATTGGTGGCTTGTTCGCCGACACTGCCGCTACGAATGCCGCGAATGTTTAGCGATGGTTCCTGCAGTAGTTCCACTAACTTTTTCCCGCCGCCATCAGGCTTGGCAATTCCCAGTTCGTGCTGAAGTTCGGCGTCGTTGGCGGGCAGGGCGGTCAGCGCAGCTTGTTCGAGTTGACTGAGCGGAACGACGTCATGGTAATAGCCGGGAATGCGCACGCGTCCTGTTTCATCGGTCATCGCAGCCAGAAGCTGCGACAGGATCATGGCAGGATTTGGCGCCCAGTTGCCATAGTGACCGCTGTGTAGCGAGCGAACTGGGCCGTAGACGGTGATGTCCATTCCGATGTCACCGCGATTGCCGAAAAAAATCAGCGGTTTGCCGGATGGATGAATGGGACCGTCTCCGGTGATCAGCAGATCGGCATTCAGCAGATTTTTGTGAAGTTGCAGAGTTTGCTGAAGGTGAGCTGAGCCGGCTTCTTCTTCGCCTTCCAGGATGAATTTCAAGTTTACGGCGAGCGGAATATTTTTTGCGCGGAGTGCGTCGAGCGCGGCGAGTATGGCGACGATGGGGGATTTGTCGTCGGAGGCGGAGCGGGCGTAAATGCGCCAGTCGTCCTGGTAGGAATTTGCCGGGCCGCTGGCGGCGTCAGGATACGGCATAGGTTTGCCGCCGGCTTCGATCGATTTGTCGCGTAGTACGGGTTCGAATGGAGACTTGTCGGTCCACGCCGAAGGATCGACCGGCTGCCCGTCGTAGTGGGCGTAAAAGATTACCGTGCGTTTTGCGTTTTCGGTTTCGAGTTTGCCGAAGACTACTGGACCGCCACCTTCGATTGCGAGTACATGGGTTTCGATGCCGCGTGCCTCGAGCATTTCTTTGAGGCGAGCGGCGTTTTTTTCGATATTGGGTGTGTCGCTGGCGACGTTGGGAATGGAGAGGAATTCGCGCAGCTCGCGCATGATGCGGTCTTCGTTGGCCAGGCGATAGGAGTGGACTTCTTCGATGACGTGTTTTGTGGAAGGCAAGACTGTCTTGGTTTCGACCTTGCCGCCGACAGAGAGCTGTGCCGCGGTGAGAGGGCAATTGAAGAACAAGGCGAGACACACGGCTTGGATTCGGAGATTCAATGGATTCACCTACTTGGTCCGCGCTTCATTAAGAGTTGCAAAAGGCACGCAGGCAACTTTGCCTACGCCACCAAACGCGCACAGGCAAGAGTGCCTGTGCTACTGTCTATTTTCAACACCTTGTAGCGATGGAATATTTTCGCGAGCACACCGGATGGGGCCAAGATGAGTCAACTGACATTTAATTTGCAGCCGGACCGGCGTTCTCTGACGGTAAGCGAACTAACGGCACGAATTCGGGACCTATTAACGAAAAATTTTACGGACATTTTGGTGGAAGGTGAGATTTCGAATTGCAGAACGGCACAGTCTGGGCATTTTTATTTCACGCTGAAAGATGAGAAGTCGCAGGTGCGCTGCGTCTGGTTCAAGCAGCAGATGCGCGGTGTGAAGATTCGTCCAGAAGACGGGTTGAAGGTCAGCGTGCGCGGTTCGATCAGCGTGTATGAGGCGCGCGGCGAGTATCAGATTTATGTGGAGTCGCTGGAGCCGGCGGGGCGCGGCGCGTTGCAATTGGCGTTCGAACAGCTGAAAAAGCGACTGGAAGCAGAAGGGCTGTTCGATGCGAAACACAAAAAACCGTTGCCGGTGCTGCCGAGCCGGATTGGGTTGATCACGTCGCCGACGGGCGCGGCGGTGCGCGATGTGGTGCGGATTTTGCGGCGGCGATTTCCGAATGTGTGCCTGGCGCTTTTTCCGGTGCGGGTGCAAGGCGAAGGCGCCGCCCTGGAGATTGTGAAGGCGATCAAGTTTTTCAATTTGCAGAAAACCGTGGATGTGTTGATCGTGGGGCGCGGCGGCGGTTCGATGGAAGATTTGTGGGCGTTCAATGAAGAGATTGTGGCGCGAGCGATTTTTGAGTCCCAGATTCCCGTGATTTCCGCCGTTGGGCACGAAACGGATTTTACGATTGCGGACTTTGTGGCGGATGTACGGGCTTCAACGCCTTCTGCGGGAGCGGAAATCGTGGTGCAGACGCGGCGAGAATTCGACAGGCATGTGAAAAGCTTGCAGGACGCGTTAGGCGAGCAGATGCGTTACAGAATTTTGGTATTGAGTCGAAAAGTACATGAGCTAGCTGGGCGGCGTGGGTTTCGGCGGCCGCTGGATTTATTGCGCCAGCAACGGCAGCGGGCGGACGAATTCACTTCCCGCGTGGCGCTGGGGTTGAAGGCTCGGCTGGAGCAATCGCGCAAGCGGTTTACTCTGGCGCATCTGCGGATTGCGCGATTCGATTTTCGAATGAAGATTGCGGCGTTGCGGCTGCGTTTGGACAAACGGAGCGTTGAGCTTGGTGCGCGCGCGGAACGACTGCTGCAGAAGAAACGGGAGCGATTGGAGCGACTCAGCCTGCAATTGCAGGAACGCGGGCCGTTGAAGGCGTTGGAGCGGGGATATGCGATTGCGACGGATGCGGCCGGGAATGTGTTGCGATCAGCGGAACAGGTGGCGATCGGAGATGCGGTTGCAATTCAACTACAGAGGGGAAGGCTGAGTACGGAAGTAAAGAAGAGCGAGCCAGCATAAGCACCGTCCCTGCTTCACGCGGGACTACTGTGGTTGCTCAACTCTTTTTTGCTTAATGTCCTTCACTTCATCTACAAGATCGTCGGCAATTTGCAAGAGCTGTTCTCGTTCCGCTTGAGTTGGGACAGTGTCGGCCTTCCTGCGGTACAGCAAATTCAAATAGGCCATCGCATCGTCGTAGTCCGGGCGCAACTTCAAAGCCTTCTTCAAGCAATCAATGCCTTCGTCGATGAGCGCTCCGTATTCGTGAGCGTATTCTTCGCGCAGGATGTCGGGCGGCGGCTCATCATCTTCGAGCTGTCTTCCCCTTATAGACAAGTTGTACTTTGCTCGAAACTGGGCGTTTGCTCGGAACGACAACGTCCAGTCGATCACTCCGGTCCAGTAATAAGGTTCTGGATCGTTTGGTCGCAGACCGATGTGCCTTTGCTGATAGGACTTCGATTCGGAGAATAGGTCAGGGTCAAAAGGATTGCCGGCCATTTGAAATAACATCGACCCCAGGCCATCGATTGCAGAGATATTTTGCGGGTCCAGAATCAAGACACTCTTAAACTGTTCGACAGCGTCTTGTCCGTGCTTGGTGTTTTCCTCGCTGCGCGCTCCAGGAATATATTGTGAAGCGTAGGTAGTTGCGAGGTACAGACTAGCGTTCAAGAGTTTGGGGTCAAGCTGTTTCGCGCGTTGAAAATCCAACGTTGCCTCGTCGTACTGCCCATTCCTGAATGCCTGTACGCCTTCATCCAGAACATTCTTGGCTTCCTGCTGGCGACTTTGAGGTGCTGTCACCGATTGTCCGGTGACTGGAGAAGTTACGAGCGAGAAAACACCGGCCGTGAGAATGAGCACCTGACTTCGAACGGCCGATTGTAAACCCGTTAAATTGGGCATCAGAAAGCCTTGCTTGTGGTTATGCGATTCTACTCCTCGTCGTCGCTGGAAGAAACTTTTAGGACGGCTAAGAAGGCTTCCTGGGGGATGTCGACCTGGCCGACGCGCTTCATGCGGCGTTTGCCTTCTTTTTGTTTTTCTAAGAGTTTGCGTTTGCGAGAAATGTCTCCGCCATAACATTTGGCGAGAACGTTCTTGCGCATGGCGGCTACGGTTTCGCGAGCGATGACGCGGCTGCCGATGGCGGCTTGAATAGGAACTTCGAACATTTGGCGAGGGATGAGTTTGCGGAGGCGGGAGACTAATTCGCGACCGCGTTCGTACGACGTCTCGCGGTGAGTGATCATGGCGAGCGCGTCGACTGGCTCTCCGCCGACTAAGACATCCAACTTTACGAGATCGGATTCCTTGTAGCCCTGGAGATGGTAGTCGAGGGACGCGTAGCCGCGCGATACGGATTTGAGGCGGTCGTAAAAATCAAGAACGATTTCGTTGAGTGGCAATTCGTAGGTGAGCATGACCCGCGTTGGAGAGAGATATTCGAAATTTTTCTGGATACCGCGCTTGCCTTGACAGAGCTGCAGAATGCCACCAACAGAATCATCACTGGTGATGATCATGGCCTTGATGATGGGCTCTTCGATCATTTCGATGTCGCTGGGATTGGGAAATTTTGCCGGGCTGTCGACTTCGATGGCGGTGCCGCCGACGCGAGTGATGCGATAGCGCACGCTGGGCGCGGTGGTGATGAGGTTGAGGCCGAATTCGCGTTCGAGGCGTTCTTGCACAATTTCCATGTGCAGCAGACCCAGGAAGCCGCAGCGGTAACCGAAACCAAGAGCGACGGAATTTTCCGGCTCGTAATAAAACGCCGCGTCGTTGAGCTGGAGTTTGCCCAGCGCGTCGCGAAGCGGCTCGTAATCGTCGGCAAGCACCGGGAAAAGGCCGGCGAAGACCATGGGCTTGGTGGCTTCGAATCCCGGGAGCGGCTGCGCGTTACTACCGGCTTCGACGACGGTGTCGCCCATGCGGGCGTCGGCGACGCGCTTGATGTTGGCGACGATGAAGCCGACGTCGCCGGCTTCGAGTTCTTCGAGAGCGATGGGTTTGGGAGTCAGCGCGCCGAGTTGTTCGACTTCGTAGACGTCGTTGCCGGCGCAGAGACGAATCTTCATGTGATTGGTAATGCGGCCTTCCATCACGCGAACGAGGACTACTGCGCCGCGGTAGGCGTCGAACCATGAATCGAAAATTAATGCTTGCAGAGGATTTTTCGCGCTTCCAGTGGGCGCGGGAATGCGGTGAATGATAGCTTCGAGAACATGGTCGACGCCGAGGCCGCTTTTGGCGCTGATGGGAAGCGCGTCATGCGCGGGAATCGCGAGCACATTTTCAATTTGTTCTTTCACAAACTCGATTTGTGCGGCCGGGAGATCGATTTTGTTGATTACCGGGAGAATGGTGAGGTTGTGACCCGCGGCGAGAAACGTATTGGCGACCGTTTGCGCTTCAACGCCTTGCGAGGCATCAACGACGAGGAGCGCGCCTTCACAAGCGGAAAGGGCGCGGGAAACTTCATAGGAAAAATCGACGTGGCCGGGAGTGTCAATTAGATTCAGACGATAGGTGTGGCCGTCTTTCGCTTTGTAGTGCAAGCGAATGCTTTTGGCTTTGATGGTGATGCCGCGTTCGCGTTCGAGGTCCATGGAATCGAGAACCTGCGCGGACATTTCGCGCTCGGAGAGGCCGCCAGTCATTTCGATCAAACGATCGGCAAGTGTGGACTTGCCATGATCGATGTGCGCGATGATGCAGAAATTTCGTTGAAACGTCGGGTCCATGTACCTGTTTTGCCGGGCAGGAACGGAAAGGTGAAAGCGCCTGCCTGTGTCTTTTTCAAGTACGGCTGCAAGCAGCCGATCCAGTAGATGCGCGACGGGAGCACAGTCAGACTGCGCAAAAATCGCTGTCTTGGAACGAATAGTTTCTCATAAATTGCCGGTGGCGTCTGCGGGCCAGGTCTCGAGGCTGAGGAAGGAGGCTTGGTTAGCGGCGAAAGTGATTGATGAGCCAAAGAATCAGGCTGATCGAGACGCTGACGACTAGGCAAGAGACTAGCGGAAAATAAAATGTGCCGTGCCGGCCGCGGTGCATGATGTCGCCGGGTAGCCGACCGAGACGCAGCGGGAATTTTGGTCCGAAGTAGAAAAGTGCGCCGATCAGGATAAACATCGCTCCGGTGAAGAGAAGCAGGCGGCCTAGTTGTTGGGTTGGTTCCACAACGACAGTGTAGCGCGGGCTTTCAAGGATTAAGCGGCGGCGATGCGCTTCATCAAGTCGTTCTGTTCGGCGATGGATTCTGCGCCGATGCTGAAGGCGTCGAGCACGCCGAGGCCTAGAGCGAAGCGGAGAGCTTCATCCTGGCGATTACGGAGAGTACCCTGGCCGAGAATTTTCATTCCGATGACAGCTTTGCCGCTGGATTTCATTGTGCGAAGAACGCTGATGACGGTGTCGGGATCGGCGTCCATGAATGCGCCGACGGGATTGACGCGAGCGAGGTCTAGGTCGACCCAGGACGATTTGGCTGCGGCGCGAAGGGCTTCGATGGAATGGCAGGAGCAGCCATGGGCGCGGATGATGCCTTTTTGTTTGGCTTCGGAAAGCACGTCCATGACGGGTTGGTAGCGAGTGGTCCAATCGCCTTCGGTGAGGCAATGCATCAGCACAATGTCTAGATGATCGGTGCCGAGTTCTTTGCGGAAGCGGTCGAGGTCGGCACGCATTTCGGGCGCGGTGCGCGACCAGGATTTGGTAAGCACAGTAACTTTCGTTCGGTCGAGATGCTTGAGAGCCTCGGCTACGTGCGGGTGGCTACCATAAGAATCGGCGGCGTCGAAGAAACGCAGGCCGTTGTCGTGACCGTTCAACAGGAGACGAGAGAGACCGTCGATGCCCAGCGCGGTTTGATGAGAGTGGTGGCCAACGCCGACGGTTCCGGTGCCCATGGCCAGGCGCGAGGTCTGAATGCCGGTGCGGCCGAGCGTGACGGTATCGGCGGCTGAGAATTTTTGGGGCAGCGCGGGGATAGCTGCGAGACGCTTGGCTACGCCACTTGACGCGAGAAGCGCGCCAGCGGCGGCGCGGGAAGTGTGGTGCAGAAAGTCGCGACGAAGCATGGGAGCCCTCCGTGCGGAGATACAAGAAAAGGCTACACCTATTGGGACGCAGGGAAAAAGGAAATGGTTAGCGAGGCGCTGCTAGTGCCATGTGGGGATTCGTTGCCGCAGAGATACCGCTGAATTAGATCAGTTCCAGGCCGGAGAAAAAATACCCGATTTCAAACGCGGCGGTATCCGGAGCATCGGAGCCGTGGGTGCAATTGTTGCCGATGCTGGTGCCGAGATCGTGGCGAATGGTGCCCGGAGCGGCTTTTTTCGGGTCGGTGGCGCCCATGGTGTCGCGCCACTTCAGGATGGCTCCGTCGGCTTCGAGTACGAGGGCAATGATTTTGCCGGAAGACATAAATTCCGTGAGTTCACCAAAAAATGGCCGCGCTCTGTGGACGGCGTAGAAGCCGCCAGCTTCTTCTTTGGTGAGGCGCATGGATTTGATGGCCACCACCTTGAAGCCCGCATTGTGAATGCGCGACAAAATCTCGCCCTGCTGTGCGGCTGCGACTGCGTCGGGCTTGATGATTGCGAATGTACGTTCGAGAGCCAATTGAAAAATCCTCCAATGGATTTAAAAATCTTTGCGGCGCTTGGACCGGACGCAGACCGAAGTACGCGCTGCTAAAAACTGGACACAGACTAAAGTCTGCGCCGCCAAGCAGCCGGGCTAAAGCCCGGCACTACATTACTTGAGTGCTGCGGCCAAAGTGGAACCGAGGTCGGCTGGCGTTTCTACGGTGCGAATTCCTGCGGCGTTCATCGCGGCATATTTGTCTTTTGCGGTGCCTTGCCCGCCGGAGATGATCGCTCCGGCGTGGCCCATACGGCGGCCAGGGGGCGCGGTTTGTCCGGCGATGAAGCCGACCACCGGTTTTTTCATATTGGATTTGATCCAGGCGGCGGCAGTTTCTTCAGCGTCGCCGCCGATTTCGCCGATCAGGATTACAGCGCTGGTTTCGGGATCGTCGTTGAAAAGTTTTATGGCGTCCAGGAACGAAGTGCCGATGATGGGGTCGCCACCGATGCCGATGCAGGTGGATTGGCCGATGCCGAGGCGCGTGAGTTGGTCTACCGCTTCGTAGGTGAGAGTGCCGCTGCGGCTGACTACACCGACATGGCCTTGCTTGTGGATCCGGCCGGGCATGATGCCGATTTTACATTTGCCGGGAGAGATTACCCCGGGACAGTTGGGGCCGATGAGGCGGGTCTTTTTGCCGTCGATCACCGTCGTGACCCGCACCATGTCAATCACTGGAATGCCTTCGGTGATGCAGATGACCAAGGGAACTTCCGCGTCGGCGGCCTCCAGAATGGCGTCGGCTGCGTAGGGAGGCGGAACAAAAATTACCGAGGCGGTCGCTCCGGTGCCTTTCATCGCTTCCGCGACGGTGTTAAATACTGGGCGCTCCAGATGTTTGGTGGCGCCCTTGCCCGGAGTTACGCCGCCGACGACATTGGTACCGTACTCGATCATTTGTTGGGCGTGGAAAGTTCCTTCGCGGCCGGTAAATCCTTGCACGATGAGTTTTGTTTTTTCATTTACCAAAACGCTCATTGCGCACCCCCGGCAAGCGCCACGACTTTTTGTGCGCCGTCCTTCATGCCATTCGCGATGGTGAAATTCAGTCCGGATTTGCGGAGGATTTGCTGGCCGAGTTCAACGTTGGTGCCTTCCATGCGAATCACCACAGGAATTTTCACGTGCAGATCCTTTGCGGCGGCCACTACGCCGGTTGCCAGCACATCGCAGCGCAGAATGCCGCCGAAAATGTTGATGAAAACCGCTTTCACTCCAGCGTCACTCAGCAGTATGCGAAACGCGTTTTTGACTTGTTCGGCGGAGGCGCCGCCGCCGACGTCGAGGAAATTTGCCGGCAAACCGCCGGAATATTTGATGATGTCCATGGTGGCCATGGCCAGACCGGCGCCATTGACCATGCAAGCCACAGTTCCATCGAGCTTGATGTAGTTGAGTCCGTACTTGGAGGCCTCGACTTCGAGTGGGTCCTCTTCATCGAGGTCGCGCAAGCCGCGCAAATCGGTGTGGCGGAAAAGACCGTTGTCGTCGAAAGTCATTTTCGCATCGAGAGCGACCAGCCTGCCGTCCCCGGTGAGCACGCAGGGATTGATTTCGAGCATGGAAGCATCGGTATCAACGAACGCGCGATGCAACGCCTGGAAAAAGGGAGCAGCGCGGTTGGCAGCTTCGCCGGAAAGGCCCAAACCGAAAGCCAGTTTGCGCGCTTGATAAGGCTGCAGGCCGATCGCGGGATGAATGATCTCGCGGAGAATCGAAGACGGATCGTTCTTGGCAACTTCTTCGATTTCCATGCCGCCTGCCGCGCTAGCCATGAAAATTACGTGCGCGGAAGCGCGGTCCACTAGCAAACTCAGATACAACTCGCGCTTGATGTCCAGGCCTTCTTCAATCAAAAGACGCTTCACGATGCGGCCGGAAGGTCCGGTCTGAACGGTAACCAGGTTCATGCCAAGCATGCGCGAAGCAATTTCCGCGGCTTCGTCGGGTGAGTGGGCCAGCTTGACGCCGCCAGCCTTGCCGCGGCCGCCCGCATGAATCTGCGCTTTAACGACGACGATGTTGGACTTGAGCCGTTGCGCGCCTTCGCGAGCTTCTTCTTTTGTGAACGCGACTTCGCCGCGCGGGGTGGTGACGCCATAGCGTGCGAGGATAGCTTTGGCTTGGTACTCGTGAATCTTCATCAATGATCCATTCGTGTTCGGCTGTGGAACGCTCAGCCAGTGTTAGAATTTTGTGGTCCGCAAAACATAGCAGTTTACCCGGAACGAGACAGAGGAGCAAGAACGCGGGAGATGCCGTCATTTTCAATAGGTGGCCGGCTAGCGCTAAGGGAGCACTAAGACCGATTGGAGTACTGTGCTTGCTGTTGGTGAAGAGGAGTCAAAGATGTTACCTGCGAGACTATTTGCCGCCCTAGCGATTTTGCAATTCGGCCCGGCTAGGTCCGAAAACAAAACCGCCCATCAGTCCATTGATGTCTATATTCACGACACATATTTCGTGGTTGCGAAAACTCATCTGCAGCTTTTGCAGGCGCTAGCCAGCGCGTGTTTTGCTTTGATCTATTTGGCTGCCGCCCGTTGGATATTGCACCCGCTGAACAATTCTCTAGGCCTTACCCACCTTGTTGTAGCGACGATTGGGTCCGTTCTGCTCACGGTTTCCTTATCGGCATTCGTATCTTTGGCGTCAGCATCTGGGTTGTCAGCGATTCCACCGGCAAATCATTGGCCGCTTCTCGCGTGTTTCGCTGGAGTATTGTGTTGCCTATCGGGTTGCGTCATGCTCGCCGTGAATTGTACGTGGACCGCTGTCACGGTTTTCCGGTCCCACTGAAGGCTGACTCGCGCATGGTCGCGAAATCGAACCGTGATGACCAGGGCATGAAAGCATTCGTGGAAAAGTGATAGGGGCCTCGGAGAGCGAGGCGGAGAATCAAATGACCCAGTTGCTGGGCCACGCGGTTTCCGGTCACGTGCTGAACGGAGCGGAAGCCGAAGAAATTATGGAGGAGTTGCTCGGCGGACGGCTGGGGACTGCCGAAATTGTGTCTCTACTCAGCGCGCTGAACGCGAGGGCCTATCGCGCGGAGGAATTGGCAGGATTTGCGCGAGTGATGCGGCGGCATGCGATGCGAGTCTTTGCGGACGGAGAAACATTACCGGAGCGGATGGTGGATACGTGCGGAACTGGCGGCGACGATTCCGGTACATTCAACATCTCAACTGCGGCGGCGATGGTAGCCGCAGCGGCGGGCGCGCGTGTGGCGAAGCATGGAAATCGCGCGGCCAGTTCGAAATGCGGTAGCGCGGACGTGCTGGAGGAATTGGGCGTTCAGATCGATTTGCCGTTCGAACGCATCGGGCAAGGGATTCGCGAAATTGGCATTGGATTTTTATTTGCGCAGGCGGCGCACACCGCCGCCAGGCATGCCATGCCTGCGCGGAAGCAATTGGGCGTGCGGACCATTTTTAATCTGCTCGGGCCCTTGACGAATCCCGCGAAGGCACAAGCTCAAGTGTTGGGAGTTTTTTCGGCGGACGTTCTGGATGTGATGGCAGAAACGCTGGCCGAATTGGGCTCGGAACACGCCTTGGTGGTGCACGGAGCGGGGAAGTTGGATGAGATATCGCTGGCCGGGCCGACTATGGTTGCTGAAGTTCGCGGTGGGAAGTTGCGGAAATATGAGGTGACACCGGAACAATTTGGCAAAAAGCCCGCGCCGCTCGATTCCGTTCGCGGAGGCTCGCTACAGGATAACGCCGCAGCGATTCGAAGCATTTTCGGCGGGGTGATCGAAAACCAGGAAGACCGCGCCCGGCGGGATATTGTGGTCATCAACGCGTCGGCAGCGCTGGTCGCGGCTGGCGTGGTGGAGGATTTCCGCGAAGGCGCTGAAAAGGCCGAGCAGGCGATTGTGAGTGGCGCGGCCGCTGTAAAGCTGGAAGCCTTGCGTCAGTTTGGGCGCGACTAGCAGTCAATCATTCAGTTTTCTTTGACAAAAAAAACGTCAGGCTGTCTTTCCGAGCGTAGCGAGGAATCTCTCTTGGGCGTATCAATCGAAGAAAGAGAGAGAGAGTCCTCGTCGCTCCGCCTGCCTACCGCAGGCAGGCTGCTCGGAATGACGGCTTAAGAGAAAATGCGGGAATGACGGCCGGAAGTACAGCCGGTGGCATGGCGCAGGAGAAACCAAAAGGTGCACGATTCCACATCACGTGGAGGGGAGGTTTTGCCGGTATTTTTCCTACGGTATATAGTCTAGGAGCGAAGACCGCACCCAGTCGCGCTGCGTCCGCAACCCGGCTTCGCACAGACAGGCTCCGCAAAGGCAAACCGCCGGAATGACCGACGTCAACAAGCAACTGGAACGCGCCAAGAAATTCCTCGAAAAGAACCGCACCGAGGATGCCATTGACGCGTATCTGGCCGTGCTGGAGGATGCGCCATCGCATCCCGAAGCCACACAAGCGCTTGGCGACCTCTACGCGCGGCAGGAACAACCGGAGCGCGCCGCGGTTTACTACGGAATGTTCTTCGATCTGTTGATCGACCCGAAAGATGAAACAAAAGCTCTAGCCATCTACAACCGCTTCCTGAAAAATTTGTCGGCCAATCAGCCGCCTGAGCGCATCGCGCGATACGCGTTTTTGCAACAAAAACAAAACCGGTCAGAGGAAGCCAGCGAGCAATACGGCAAGGCCGCCGAGCTTTTTACGCTGGCCGGCCGAGAAGAAGACGCACTCTTCTGCCTGGAGCGCATGGCTCAGCTGGAGCCGGAAAATCTTTCGCGGCAGGTGACGCTGGCGGAGGTCGCCGAGCGCAATGGCCGGAATAATCTGGCGGCACGCGCGTTACTGAGGGCTGGACAGTTGGCTACGGCAACCGGATCTACCGAGGAATCCCTAAAATATTTAGCCCATGCGCACGCGCTCGCTCCGAATGAGCGGAGTGTAGCGCTGCTGTATGGCGCGGCAAAGCTGCGGAAAGGCGACGCGGCGGACGCTGCGAAATTACTTACGCCGTTTGCGGCGACTGAAGGCGACCCGGTTTTCTTGGAAACTTATTCAGAAGCGCTGATGCGCTCGGGGCAACTGGATCGCGCACGAGAAGTGCTGGAAAAGTTGTTGCGGGATCGCAACGCGGGACTGGTGCGGCTTTTTCAACTAGCCGAGCAATACATCATCGCCGGTGCAGGGAACAAAGCGGTGGAAGTTCTTTCGCTCGTCAAGAAGAAGATGTTCGCGGACAAGCGGCAGAACGAATTCGCCGCGCAGTTGGATGATGTTGCTGGGCGTCACCCCGAATCGAGCATGGTGTTGGAATTCTGGGCGGCGCTTTATAACGAACTCAATCGCGAATCGAAATATTTCGAAATCATGATCCATCTATTCGATGCCTATCTGAAGGATGGCAACGTTCGCAAAGCCTGCGACTCACTGGAACGGCTGGTGGACATAGATTCCTACGATTACCGCAATCAGGAGCGGCTGGAGCGCCTGCGCGGCAAAGCCGACGATTCTTTTGTGCAGCGAATCGCCAGCCGGCTGACGCGATCGGGTACCTCAATTTCGACCTCAGAAACGGAGCCGCAGGCTGGGCCGCGCAGCGTTCCGGAATCATCCTCTCCCGCGACCGAAGAAGGCCGGCGCATGCAGACGCTGGAAGACTTGATCGTGCAGACGGAGATTTTTCTGCAATATTCGTTGCAGAACAAGGCCGTGGATCGGCTGCATAAAATCGCCGAGCTGTTTCCTGGCGAAGAGGAGAAAAACGCGCGTTTGCGAAATTTATATCAAACGGCAAACTTTTGGCCGCAAGGCGTGCCCGTCAAAAAAATAGTCGAGGCGCCGAAGCCGGCGGCAAGTCCGCCTGCTGCCGAAGTGGCAAAGACGAGCCCGGCAAAAACCGGCACGTATAACGCGGACACACTGCGTGACCTGTCGAAAATTTCAGAGATCAATCAGAAAATATTCCGGCAACAGACGCCTCGCGCCATGCTGAATACCGCGGTGAATGAGATCGGCGAATACTTGCGCGCGAGCCGGACGCTTGCCGTGATCGGCACAGCTGGCCGGCCGCCGGATCTGGCGGCGGAATACTGCGGCCCGAACATGAAGCCAGCGCCCGGAGCGCAAGTGGTGTTTCTGCTGGCGCAGGTGGAAAAAGCGGAAGGCGACGAACTCGGCGGATTGGTGGTGGAGAATACGCCCGGTTCGGTATTGGGAGATTTGGCGCTGCGCACTGCGCTGGGCGTGAAAATCACGGATCGCGAAACTCAGCAGCCCGCAGGGATGATCATCGTCGGCCAGGCCGAGCCGCGCAAATGGAAGCCCAATGAAACTTATTTTTTGCAGGCCATCGGCGATCAGATGCTCATGAGCGTCAGTCACACGCGACTGCGTTCACTGGTGCGGCGCATGGGAGTTTCTGATGAACGTACCGGACTACTGAGCCGCAGCTCATACCAGAGTTGCTTACTGACTGAGGCGGATCGTGCACGAACCCAGGGCACGCCGCTGGCGCTTACGATTTTGCAGATTGACCGCGGCGGAGAATTATTGCGGCAACAAGGCGAATCGCCGATGGAAAAATTTCTGGAACAACTGGCGCGATCCTTGCAGCCGATCGTGCGCCAGAACGACGTTGCCGTGAAATATACCTCCTGGTCGCTGGCGTTCATCTTGCCGGATACGACTTTGGACGGTGCGCAGAATCTGGCCGACAAATTGCGCCGCGCAGCAGCGGGAATTCGTCCTCCGTGGGACGCCTCAGCAATTACCTTGAGCGCCGGAATTGTGACAGCCGTCGCGAAATCGGACTTTGACAGCGAAGATATTGTCACCGACTTGATGAATCGCGCAGAAACGTCGATGGAAGAAGCGAGAAAGCGCGGCGGCGATACGGTAGTCACGCTGGAAGCACCGAAGTTCTAGTTGGCTGCCAGCGCCTTGTCAGCGCAGAAAATGGTCTAGCAGCAGGCCGGCAAATGCCAAGGAACCGTAAATCACCCCATGCAACTTCCAAAAGGAATCCTTGACTGGTGCTGTCAGATGTCATGAATCCCCGTCGGGTTTGACGGTTAAAAATCAAAAGATAAAAAGTCCCATTAGCAATAATCGCAAGCGCTGCCACGATGGCTGAGAGTGGCCAGGCGAGAGTGGCACGCCCAGCAACGTCAAGTCCTATGAAATAAGGACGAACCAGGCCAAAGATCGGAGTATCGACTTGCCTAACGAGATTGTTTGCGCCGCCCTGGTCGACGACCTGAACGTCCATCCATCGCTTTCCGAATGTTTGACCGTCGCAGATTCGGCTGTTGAAAATAGCAAAATACGGCTGAGCTAGGGCAAGTTTAAGGAACACCCCGGGGGGCCCGGCTTTATCAACGAAATCCGGAAAAAGCGGCCAGATGCCTGTCAAGACCAAGCCCACAAGCATTAGAGCAAAGAAAGCCGTCCAGAAACGATGGCAAAACGTCGAGAGTTGGCGGACCGACGACCCAACGAGTGTCGGAGTGGAGCACGCGGTAAAGCTGCACTGAATTGGTTCCCGGCATGTATGGTAGTGGAGACTATCTAAAGATAGTTATGACCGTTGCGATTTTCGCAATTCGGGACAACAAGTGTAAGGAAAGACTGATTCTTCGAACTCCCAGGATTTGTCCTTTGCGAATTAAACGGTAAACTAACGTTGTTGCGCAGTGGATGGAAAAAAGAGGCCAAGATGTTTCCTACGGACGTGGTGATTGTGGCAGGCGTGCGTACGCCGATGTCGCGTTACACCGGCGCATTTTCAGATGTTTCGGCGATTGATTTGGCGGCAGCGGCCTCGAAGGAAGCGATTCGCCGTTCGAACGCGGATCCCGCCGAGTTCGATCACGCCATTTTTGGCAATGTGATGCAAACCAGCGCTGATGCGCTTTACGGAGCCAGACATGTCGCCCTGAAAGCCGGGCTGAAAACCGAAACGCCCGCGGTGACTGTAAATCGACTGTGCGGATCGGGAATTGAATCGATCTCGCAGGCAGCACAGCGGTTGCTGCTGGGTGAGTGCGAGCTGATTCTTGCCGGTGGCATGGAAAACATGACCCAAGCGCCGTTTGTGATTCGCGGGTTGCGCAACGGCCTCAAACTCGGTGGCGGCGCGATGGAAGATTCGCTGATGGTGGGCTTGACGGACACCTACTGTGGTCTGCCCATGGCGCTCACTGCCGAAAAACTCGCCGAACAATATGGCATCACACGTAAAGATGCTGACGCGTACGCTTTGCGCAGCCAGCAAGCTGCCGATGCCGCATACAAAGCCTGCCGCATGAAGGAGGAATTGGTCGCAGTGGAAGTAAAGCAGGGAAAGAAAACAGTCACAGTGAGCGAAGACGATCATCGGCGGCCAGAAACCACCATGGAGATTCTGGAGAAATTGCAGCCATCATTTAAGAAGGACGGAATCGTCACGGCTGGCAACGCCAGTGGTATTGTGGATGGTGCCGCTGCAGTGACTGTTACGCGAGAAAAAACCGCAAAGGAAAGAGGCTGGAAGGCGATCGGCAGAATTATTTCATGGGCGACCGCCGGTGTTGATCCGAGCATCATGGGAATCGGGCCGGTGCCGAGTTCGCAGAAAGCACTGAAATCCGCGGGCTTGACCATCGAACAGATGGATCGCGTCGAAGTGAACGAGGCGTTCGCCGCGCAATATCTGGCGGTGGAAAAAGCTCTCGGCTTGAACCGCGACAAAACCAACGTAAACGGTGGAGCGATTGCTCTCGGGCATCCGCTAGGTGCCTCAGGAACTCGCCTGGTGATCACGCTGCTGAATGAACTGCGGCGTAATAACTTGCGCTATGGCCTAGCGACCGCATGCATTGGCGGCGGACAGGGTATCGCGATGATTGTGGAAAGCGTCGCATAGCACGCGCATGCGTACCGGCGAATCGCTGCGATTTTGGTACACTTTCTGTTCCGGCTCTGGCATGTCTTGGAGTGCCGGGGTGCTCTGAGATCATTGGTACCGGGCATTCCCTGCGCCGTCTCAAACGAGGAAAGTATGGGGATTGAAAAAGTGGGGGTCGTGGGGTGTGGGTTGATGGGCGCGGGAATCGCTCAAGTCAGCGCCGCGTCGGGATTTTCCACGATGGTTCGAGAAGTCAGTCCCGAGCTTCTGGAAAAGGGAATCAAGGCGATTGAAAAAAATCTGGCTCGGCTGGTCGAAAAAGGGACCATCACGGAGTCCGCAAAAACCGAAATTCGCGGGCGCCTGAAAGGCACGACAGCGATTGACGATCTGAGGGACTGCGACCTGGTGATTGAAGCGATCATCGAGCAGCTTCCCGCCAAACGAGAATTGTTCGCCGCGCTCGACCGGCTGTGCCCTGCGACCACAATTTTTGCCAGCAATACGTCTTCGCTGACGATTACGGAAATCGCGACTGCCACCAAGCGGCCGCAGAGATTCGTCGGCCTGCACTTTTTCAATCCAGTGCCGGTGATGAAGCTGGTCGAAGTGGTTCGAACCATCGCCACTGAGGCTGCCGTGTACGAAGAAATGGTGGCGTTCGGCGCAAAGCTTGGCAAAACCGCAGTGCGCGCCAACGATTCCACGGGATTCATCGTCAATCGTTTGCTGGTGCCATACCTGCTCGACGCAATTCGGGCGCTCGAAGAGGGTGTCGGCTCGATTGAGGATATCGATAACTCGATGAAACTTGGCTGTGGACATCCGATGGGACCGCTGACCTTGCTGGATTTTGTGGGCCTCGACACCACGTACTATATTTCACAGATTATGTTCGACGAGTTCAAAGAGCGCAGGTTCGCCGCGCCACCGCTTTTGAAGCGCATGGTTCTGGCTGGATGGAACGGACGCAAGGCGGGGCGCGGATTTTATGATTATAGCGATCCGCAAAAACCGGTAGCGCAGAGACTGTAATTTTCCAGTCCAAATAGCCGGGCGAGAAGAGTGCAATGAGCTACGAAAATATCTTATTCGAGAGATACGACGGCATCGCGCGAATCACTTTCAATCGGCCGAAAGTTTTGAACGCGCTGAATCGCAAGACCATCGAAGAACTGCAGGGCGCTTTGCTGGACGCGCGTGACGATGTGAATGTGCGAGTGTTGATCTTGACTGGAGCGGGCGAGAAAGCCTTCGTCGCGGGCGCGGACATCGGCGAACTTTCCCAGCAAACCCCGGTAAATGGAAAAGATTTCTCGCTTTTTGGCCAGAGTGTTTTCCATCTCTTGGAAACGATGGGCAAGCCCTCGATTTGTGCAATCAATGGATTTGCCCTCGGCGGGGGATGCGAGTTGGCTCTGAGCTGTTCGATTCGAATCGCGAGCAAGAACGCCAAGCTCGGACAGCCAGAAGTGAAACTGGGAATTTTGCCGGGATATGGCGGTTCACAGCGATTGACCCGGCTGTGCGGCAAAGGCATGGCGCATGAATTGTGTTTGACCGGTGAAATGATCACGGCGGAAGAAGCCATGCGCATAGGTTTGGTGAATCATATCTATGAAGCAGCGGAACTGCTTCCCGCGGCGGAGGCGATGGCCAAGAAAATTGCCGCCAACGGACCGCTGGCTGTGAAGTTCACGATGGAAGCCATCGAACGGGGCGCCGAAATGCCGTTGGAAGAGGGATTATTTCTGGAAGCCACGCTCTTTGGTGTGGCCTGCGCAACGGAAGACATGCGCGAAGGAACAAAAGCATTTCTGGAAAAAAGATCTGCGGTGTTCAAAGGTAAGTGACGCAAGATTAATTGATGACGGAAAAACTACAGCCCGGCAGGATTCACGGCGAGCTCACCGCGGGTGGTCTGCGGTTTGCAATTGCCGTGAGCCGCTTCAACAGCTTTATCACCGAGCGTTTGCTCAGCGCTGCCCTCGACGCACTGGATCGCTCTGGTGTTCGATCTGCAGACCTAGACGTGGTTCACGTCCCCGGGTCGTTTGAGCTTCCTCTATCCGCGAAGAAAATGGCGCTAACGGGAAAGTATGACGCGCTGATAGCCATTGGCTGTGTATTGCGCGGAGAAACTACTCATTACGATTACGTTTGCGCGGAAACCTCACGTGGTTTGCAACTCGCTCAGATGGACACGGGCGTCCCGATCATCTTTTGCGTGCTCACCTGCGACACACTCGAACAGGCGATCGATCGCGCGGGATTGAAAAGTGGAAATAAAGGCTTCGAAGCCGCCCTGAGCGCGATCGAAATGGCGCAGCTCTCGCGCAAGCTGCGCCTGGCGGCTTCCGCAACCAATCCACTAGCAAAAAAAAGGCGGCACAAATAGCGTGGCCCTCCGCACAAAAGCCCGGGAATTTGCAATGCAAATGCTCTTCCAGTGGGAAATGAGCCCGCAGGAAACGCGCAAGCTGGAAATCAAATTCTGGCGGGCTGCCACGGCTGCGGAAGACACGGAAAAATTTGCCAACGAACTGTTTGAAGGCGCGGCGCGCCGGGTGAGGTATCTGGACGAGGCGATTGAGAAGCATTGCGATAACTGGCGTTTCGAACGCCTCGCCGCAATCGACCGCGCGATTCTGCGGCTGGCGATTCATGAGCTGCAGAGTTCCAAAACGCCACACAAAGTGATCATCAACGAAGCCGTCAATCTGGCAAAAAAGTTTTCTGGAGAAGATTCGGGAGATTTCGTCAATGGTATTCTGGATGCGGCCAGCAAGGCGGGCAAAACGCGCTAATCATCCGAGCTAGATGGTTCCTTCAAATACCCGCACGGCAGCCCCACTGACGCGGGGAATTAATTTCTTTCCGGACTGCGTTACTTCCACTTCAATCTGGCTCGGACGTCCCATCTCGATGCCCTGCTGAATGCTCAGCGTATGGCCCGCGCCGAGTTTGCCATTTTTTACCAGGAACGCTCCCAGCGAACCGGCAGCCGAACCGGTCGCTGCGTCTTCGTAAATCCCCCAGGGCAGCATACCCCGCGTAAAAGCTTTTCCGTTTCCATTCAGTGCGAAGCAATAAGCCATCGTCGCATGCTTGCCAATTAGCCGCCGCAGTTCGCCCATGTTCATCTGAATTTTTCCGAGCGCTGCGCGATTACGCAGTGGCACCATAAGGTTAAACACGCCTGTCGAAACGCAAGTTGGTTCCAGCGACGGATCTAAATCCTTCAGTGACAGACCGAGAGCCTTGGCCAGCGCGGTTTTTTTAATTTTAAGCGGCTTGAATCGCGCTTCAGTTTGGGTCATTGTCACGCGCTGCGGTCTGCCGTCCTTAAAACGAATCTCCACAGGCAGAACGCCGGCACCGGTTTGTTGAAGAATGCGGACGCCGCCTTCCTGAGCGGGCACCACGCCCAGTTCGGCCAGCAAAAACCAGGTGCCGATCACCGGGTGTCCCGCGAGTTTCAGCTCTTCCTGCGTGGTGAAGATGCGCAGCCGCGCCAGAGCGTGATCTTCGCTCGGTTTTTGCACGAAGACTGTTTCTGAAAGATTCATCTCACGCGCGATCGCCTGCATGGCATTTTGCGAAAGCCCATCGCCATCGGTAAAAACGGCCAATGGATTTCCTTCGAAGCGCGTGGTCGTAAATACGTCGAGGGTGTAGAAGCGGTGACTCATGGCGTGGCCGCAAAACTGGGTTATAGCGTTTCCAGTTGTGCGAGCGTCCTTTCATTTCTGACATTCCCAGTGTTTAGTGTGGTCTTTGGTTCAAAAAGAAGAACTTGTGTCTCTTCATCGGAGACCGGAAGGTGTTCCACACCGCGCGGCACGATGATGAACTCACCCGGGTTCACTATTTCTTCGTGGTCCCGGAATTTCATCCGCAACTTGCCCCGGATCACCATGAACATTTCATCCTCGTGGTCGTGGTGATGCCACACGAATTCACCGGTGAACTTAACAGCCTTGATGTAGCTGTCGTTCACCTCACCCAAAATTTTCGGACTCCACATTTCGTTGAACTGCGAAAACTTCAGCTCGATGTTGATGGTGTGCATGAGACTGGCCTTCCTTTTTAAAGCGTCAGAATCCGTTCGCCAACCGCCTTCAAGACCCGCCGCGTCGCTTCTTTCTGCGATGTTTCTGCATATACGCGCAAAAGATTTTCCGTGCCGGACGCGCGCACCATCACCCAGCCGATTTCTCCAAGGTAAAGCTTGATGCCATCCATGGCCTCGCGCCGAACCACCGGCCATTCCAGAATCTTGCTGGCTTCTCCGTCCGAAAACCAGGCCATGGCCGATGCCTTTTGTTGTACCGTCACGTCCAGGTCCACGCGCCCGTAATGATGTTCGCCAAATTCCCGATGGAGCGCGTCGAGCAACTCACCCAGCGATTTGCCATGCCAGGCCATTAACTCCGCAAGGAACAGCGCGGAAACCGTGGCGTCGCGTTCCGGCAGATAAAGACTGGTGCCAATGCCACCGCTCTCTTCGCCACCGATCAAAATATGTTGTTCCAGCATTAATTCGCAGATGTACTTGAAACCGATGGGAACTTCATGCACCTTGCGTCCAAGTTTGGCCGCGAGTTTGTCGATCAGTTTTGTAACCGAAAATGTTTTCGCAATCTCCCCGGGAAGATTCCGCATTCCGGCGAGGTGCCATACCAGGAGGGAAAGGATTTGGTGCGGATTCACGAACGCGCCGGAGCGGTCCACGGCCCCAATGCGGTCACCATCGCCATCGGCGGCAAATCCTGCATCGTATTTGCCGGCGGTGACAGCCCGCTGCAACGGAGCGATGTGCGGTTCTATCGGTTCCGGATGCGCTCCACCAAAACGAGGATCGCGCGTACCGCGAATTTCGTCGCATACAATCGCGTGACGCAGAAAAAGTTCCGGTAGCAGGCCCGCCGCGGCGCCATGCATGGCATCGAACACAAACCGCAATTGCGATTTCCGGATGCGTTCCCAGTCCAGCAGTTTTTCCAGCGCGTCCAGATATGGCTTGCGGGGATCAAGCGCGTGAATCAGCTCGGGGCGGGCAGGCAGCGCCGGAATATTACGGGACTCGACAAAGTGCAGCTCATTTTCAATTTGTGCAACGATGGACGGCAGCGCGCTACTGCCGTAGCTCGCCTTGTATTTGATTCCGTTCCATTGGTAAGGATTGTGGCTCGCGGTAACAACTACACCGCCGGCCGCTCCGCGCTCTCGCACTAGATAAGAAACTGCAGGAGTTGGGCAGGGCCGGTCGGTGAGCCACACCGGCGTGCCGGTCGAAGAAAGAACTTCGGCGACGTGTCGAGCCACAGTGTCGGACGCGTAGCGGTGATCGTAACCGACGATCACCCCTTTTCGGGCGTCTTCGCCGCGAACTACGTAGCGCGCAATTGCCGCAGTCACCGTGCGCGCATTGGCAAAAGTAAAATCTCCGGCAATGATGCCGCGCCAGCCGTCGGTGCCAAACTTTATCGCCGCCATTTCAAATAAGTATACGCGAGGCCGGTAAGGAGGAAACAGCCGGATTGGCCTGTTAAAAACTGGCAGCTACGCTTGTGGGTGCTGGCACTGCGCTTACAGCAAGTTCTGCAATTTCCGTTCTTCCAGCCATTTTACGATTTTGCCAACATCCTGCGCGCGATCTCGAGGGCAAATCAGTAGCGCGTCGGGCGTTTCCACGATCACCAGGTTATTGACGCCGATCGCAGCGATGAACTTTCCTGGGCTCGAAACGAAATTGCCACTGGACTCGATAAAATGTCCGGCGTTCCCATAAATATTTTCGCCGAAAGATCGTGTCAGTAGCTCGTAAACCGCTTCCCAGGAACCGACGTCGCTCCAACCAACCTCCGCGGGAATCACAAAAACTTGCGGTTTGGGCGCCGCTCGGGTTGCGTGTTCCAGAATGGCGTAGTCCACCGAAATATTCTCCAGCTTGGGGTAGACCTTGCGAAGTTGCGTTGCATATTTGCCCGTTCCGATATGCGCAGCTAATTCCTGCAAAACGTCAAACGTCCGCGGCAGATGTTTCATCAGCTCGTCGAGAATCGTTGACACCCGCCAGAAAAACATGCCCGCGTTCCACTGATAATTTCCGGAGGCCAGATACTCTTTGGCGGTTTCGAGCCCAGGCTTTTCCGCGAATCTGCGTACTGGATAAACCGGAATTTCATTTGAGCCGATCGCCGTACCCGTCCGCTCGATATAGCCGAAACCGGTCTCGGGCCGCGTCGGCGGAATTCCCAGCACCACCATGCGGCCAGGTTCCTGCGCGACGTGCAATGCGGCACCGACAATGTCCTGATACTTGCTGGTCTGCGCGATGCAATGGTCTGCTGGTAGCACCGCCATCAACGCATCGCCTTTTGCAAAGTGTTGAATGTGAAACGCTGCCAGCGCGATGGCCGCCGCCGTGTTGCGTCCCACCGGCTCCACGAGCACTCGCGCGCGCGATGCTTTGGCCAGCTGTTTGCGCACCGCCGATTCTTGTTGGGCGTTGGTTACCGTCCAGATGCGTGCCGCCGGAACCAGCGGGCGAAGTCTCGCAACCGTTTGCTCCAACATCGTTCCTTTGCCAACGATGTTCAGCAGTTGTTTGGGAGTTCTCGTGCGACTGCGCGGCCAGAATCGGGTACCACGCCCACCTGCCAGAATGACTGCATGCACCGGAAGTTTTTCGGTTGTCATCTGCGTCACTCAACGATCAAGTCTGAAATTTTGCCGTCAGCAATTCCTAGCATACGCAAATTGCTACGCAAAGCGTTCAGGTCCGGCACGAACGTACGAATCAAGGAAGTCTCATCTTCCGGAAGTAATTCATAGCCTTTTAGGGACGCGGGCATGAACCAGCACTCTCCAGGCCAGTATTGGGTCTTGCCGCCATCCCAGCGCAGCGTGCCGCTTCCAGAAAGAAACACCAGAAGATTGAAAGCATCGGTCTTCGGCCGCGCCGTGAACAATTCCGCAATACGCCATCTTTCTGTAGCAAAGTATTTACAGGCCACCAGCAGCGCAATCTCCATCTTTTGCGACGCCCACTGCAAGGGACGCACCCTGTCGATTTTCGGACCGCCAAATTGAATCACATCCATCGCTTTGTCGATATGCAGCTGGCGCGGCTGGCCATGTGCATCGAGGCGGCCGTAATCATAAACGCGGTACGTCAAGTCACTATATTGCTGCACTTCGAAAACGACCATTCCGCCGCCAATCGAGTGCGGAGTTCGCGCTGGAATAAAATAGGTTTGCCTCTCGTCGACACGGTGCACTTGAAACAAATCCTCGAGCGATTTCGAACCAATTGCAGCTGAGAATTCTTTTTTTGTGACCCCAGATTTCAACCCCAACAGAAGTTCCGCTCCAGCCTTTGCGGAAACGATGTGCCACATCTCGGTCTTTCCTCGGCCCCCCGAAGACGCTTCATGGACGCGCGCGTAGTCGTCATCAGGATGCACCTGGATGGAAAGTTTATCGGTCGGGAAAATGAACTTTAAGAGCAGCGGAAAATCCTGCATCGCGGCGCAGCGCGGGCCGCGCCACTCCGCAGGAATCTCCGGCCAAGCTTCTTGCAAAGTTTTTGTGGCGAACGGACCGCTGGCAATCGGGCATCGGACATCGGTCAGCCACACTTCGCCAATTTTTTCCGAAAGGTTTGTTTTCTCAGGAAAAATTGGCGCTAGCGAACGTTCACCCCAAATCCTGGGATGAAATGTAGGCACGATGCGAAACGGGGCGGGTCTCACGAATTAAGCGGCAGCCTCTGCTCGCGAAAAGAACTGGTCCAAGCGCCGCAATCCTTCTTCAATCCGTTCGATGGAGGTTGCATAGGAGAGCCGCAAATAACCTGGCGCGCCAAACGCGTCACCCCCCACCAGCGCCACGCGTGCCCGCTCCAGCAGCAGTGCCGCCAATTCCGTAGTGTCCTTAGCGACCGCGTGATTACCGCTCAAATGCGCGGATACGTCAGGGAAGGCATAAAACGCGCCGCCCGGTTGCTGGCATTTGATGCCAGGAATCGCGTTCAGCCCTTCCACAATGCGCTTGCGGCGTTTTGTGTATTCCGCGAGCATCACCGGAACCGTGTCCATGGTGCCGGTCATCGCGGCCAGCGCAGCGTATTGCGCAATCGAAGTAGCATTCGAAGTGGACTGGCTCTGCAATTTCACCAGCGCTTGAATTAACTCCGGCGGGCCTAGCGTATAGCCAATGCGCCAGCCGGTCATCGCAAACGTCTTCGAAACCGATCCGATAATAATCACGTTTTCCTTCGAACCGGCGGCGCTCGCGATCGAATACGGTTTGTGTGGCTCATACGTAAAGTGCGAGTAGCACTCATCGCCCATCAGCCACACATTATTTTTCTTGCACACTGAGAGAATTTTTTCGTATTCGTCCGGCGGAGTAACTCCGCCACTCGGATTGCTCGGCGAATTCAAAATCAGCAAGCGCGTTTTTGGGGTGATGGCTTTTTCAATCGCTTCCGGGCGTACCGCGAATCCATCTTCTACGTTCGTCTGCACGTACACCGGCGTTGCGCCCGTGAACTTGATAATGTCCGGAAAACTTACCCAGTAAGGCGCGGGAATCAGCACTTCATCGCCAGCCTGCACCAATACGCTGGCCACATTAAAGATGGAATGTTTTCCGCCGACGCTGACCACGCATTCTTTCGGCTCGTAGCTGGATTTCAGCTCGCGTTTGTGCCAGGCGCAAATCGCTTCGCGCAGCGGCATGATTCCCCCCGTCGGTGTGTATTTCGTCTTGTTGTCATGAATAGCCTGAATGGCCGCCTGCTTGATGTGATCCGGCGTCGCAAAGTCCGGCTCGCCAGGCCCGAAGTCGGCGATGTCCACGCCTTTGGCTTTTAACTGCTCCGCCGCCGTTATCACCGCCGCCGTCGGCGACACCTGTATTCGGTTAATTCGATCCGTAAGCTTCACTGCTTCTCCTCTTTGTAGCGGCGACCTTGAGGCCGCCATCCTGTCTAAGAAGCTGTGGCGGCGGTTTCGCTGTTTGCGCGCCGGCTGCGCCGCGAATCCCGCCGTCTTTCTGCTTCTTTACCGACCACACATCCATCAAGAAATCTTAGCTTTCATCCGCTCTTCTACAATCGCCGGCACCAAGCCTGTCAGCGGCGCACCCAGTTGCGCGATTTCCCGCACAAGCTTCGAACTCAAATAGCTGTAGGAAACTCCCGGCAGCATAAACACCGTCTCCAGGCGCGGCTCCAGTTTGCGGTTCATCAAGGCCATCTGCAATTCATATTCGTAGTCGCTCACCGCGCGAATCCCGCGCAGAATCACTCCCGCGCCACGTTTGCGCGCATAGTCCACCAGCAGCCCGCCAAAAACATCCACTTCAACGGCGCTCCACTGTTTGGTCACTTCGCGCAACATCTCCACGCGTTCTTTCACCGAAAAGAGCGGCGTTTTTTCCGTATTCTGCAGCACTGCCACAATAATCAGATCGAACATCTTTTCACCACGCTCGATCAGATCGAGGTGGCCGTTCGTAACCGGATCAAACGATCCCGGATAAATGGCAATGGACGTTTTCATCGGCTGAGAAATTCTTCCTTAGTGTAGCGCAGCCCAAGCCGCACTTGCGCCAGAATAAACCAGCGCAGCCGAATCCACCCCGGCCGCATTGGCTTCATCGAAAACCTACAATCGCTTACAGCCTTTAGTCGTCATTCCGAGCCAAGCGAGGAAGCGGTCTTCGCCTTCTGCAGCCACAGCCGCCATTTTGCGCTTCGCATTCCGCCGCGAGTGTGCCACTATCCCACTTCCGCTGCTACATAGCACGCGGCCGACTCTTTCCGCGGAGGATCTTGTTATTATGAAATTCGTTGCCGCGAACCTTGCGCTGCGCCTGCTAGGAATCGTGCCTTTCCTGGCGCTCGCCGCCTTCGCTTCGCCCTCCTCAGCGCAAACTCTGCTGCCATTGAACTTGATGCCCCAGCCCGCCAACATCAAACAAGCTCCCGGAGCGCTTCGCATAGACGCAAATTTTACAATCGCGCTCACCGGGCACACCGAGCCGCGGTTGCAACGCGCCTCGGAGCGTTTTCTGACGCAGCTTCATCGGCAAACCGCCTTGCTTTTCGCAAAAACCTCGTCCGACGCCGCAAAAGCCACACTAGTCGTCCATACCGATCACGCCAGCAAAGAAATCCAGGAATTGGGCGAAGACGAATCCTATACTCTCGAGGTCACCCCTACGGGAGCAAAACTGAACGCCGCAAATCCGCTTGGCGTGCTGCGCGCTCTGCAAACCTTCCTTCAACTTGTCGAAGTAACGCCCGACGGCTTCGCTGCTCCCGCAATCGCGATTCAAGATCATCCACGCTTCGCATGGCGCGGCTTGATGATTGATGTTAGCCGCCACTTCATCCCGCTCGACGTCCTAAAACGTAATCTCGACGGCATGGAAGCGGTCAAAATGAACGTCTTCCATTGGCACCTATCGGAAAATCAGGGTTTCCGCGTCGAAAGCAAAAAATTTCCAAAGCTGCACGAACTCGGCTCCGACGGCCTGTACTATACACAAGAAGAGATTCGCGACTTCATCATCTACGCGCGCGACCGCGGCATACGGGTCGTTCCCGAATTTGATATGCCCGGCCACAGCACTGCGTGGTTCGTCGGCTATCCCGAACTCGCCAGTGGCTCTGGCCCATACTCTGTCGAGCGCAAATGGGGAATTTTCGATCCCGCGATGGATCCCACCAGCGAAAACACATACAAATTTCTCGATGAACTCATTGCGGAAATGGCCAAGCTGTTCCCGGACAGTTATTTCCACATCGGCGGCGATGAAGTGAACGGTAAGGAGTGGGACGCCAACAAGAAAATTCAAGACTTCAAGAAATCGCACAATCTGAAAAACAACGAAGATTTGCAAGCCTACTTTAGCCAGCGCGTACAGAAACTCGTCACCAAACATGGAAAGGCGGTCGTCGGGTGGGATGAAGTTTTCATTCCCGGCGTGCCTAAAGACATCGTCATCCAGTCCTGGCGCGGCCAACAATCACTGGCCGCGGCCGGGCAACAGGGTTATCACGGCATTCTTTCCAATGGTTACTATCTCGATCTCGGCTGGAGCGCCGCGCGTCACTACGCTGTCGATCCCCTGAGCGGCCCTGCCGCCGGCCTGACCGACGATCAGAAAAAACTAATTCTCGGCGGCGAATCCTGCATGTGGTCGGAATATGTTGATCCGGAAAATATCGACTCCCGCATCTGGCCGCGCAACGCTGCCATCGCCGAACGCTTCTGGTCTGCGCAGTCTGTTAGCGATTCCAGTTCGATGTATTTGCGCATGAGCGTCATCAGCGAAAAGTTGGAGTGGCTCGGCCTGACGCATCGAACCTACCAACGAAAAATGCTGCAGCGCATCGCCGGGTCCGCGTCACCGGAAGAATTTGCCGCGTTGCGAAATCTAGCTGACGTCGTTGAACCGGTGAAGGATTACACGCGCGAACAAACCGCGCCTGTCGAGCCGACCAGCCAACTTCCTCTCAACCGCCTGGTGGATGCCGTTGGCCTCGAAAGCGATGCCGGCCGTCACTTTTCTGAACTGGTCGACAAATTTCTCGCCGCTTCCTGCCGTGACACGGTCACGGCATCCGAACTGCGCACGCAACTCGCACTCTGGAGTCAAAACGATGCAGCCTTGGCACCGCTGGCGCTGAAATCTGTCCTGGTCCAGGAAGCCGTACTCACCTCTCGCGATCTCTCTGCGGTAGGCACTGCCGGCCTGCGTGCTCTGGACGCAATCGCCACCGGCAAACCGCTGGCCAGCGACCAGCAATCGCAATTAGATTCAGTGCTCTCCGAAACCGCCAAACCAAAAGCGCAACTCGTCCTGATTCCCGCCGCCGCAGTAAAAAAGCTAGTCGATGCCGCATCCCAACCCAACGCCTGCGCCCCCGCAAAACCTTAGCCAGTAATGGAAATTAAAGCTCCCACCGTCATTCCAAGCTGCCTGCCTTCCTGCCCGCCGTGGCGGGCAGGAAGGCGAAGCGAGGAATCGCTCTTCGTCTTCTGCATCCGCGACGCCGGCTATCCGGCGTCGCGCTGTTCTTTGCATCCGCCGGCCTCTCCTCATCCTCGGCGATCAGCGTTTTGGTTTTTTCCCCGTCTACTTCTTCGCAGCTAACGCGTTGTGACAAGTCCCTTCGCCCGAATCGTGATAGCCCTCTTCACCATTCACCGGAATAAATTCCCAGGTATACTTCTCCGGCGAAAGCGTCAGTTTCAGCACTCCAAACGTGTCCGAATTCCTCTGTTCACTATTCGGGGTCGCCAACCCAAGCGGATCATGACTCCGCCCACCCGTTCCCACCACAATTTCGCGAATCCCATTCTTAGGATCCGGCTGTCCATCCGGATCCTGCGGCGCAAATCGTTCATAGGAATGTTCGTGCCCCACCAGCATTAAGTCCGCATGAGCTGCGTACAAATCCCTCCAAAAATCGCGCAACTCTGGATGCAACGCATGCCGCTTGAATAGTCCGCTGCTGAAAAGCGCGTGATGTCCGTACACCACAATGCATGACTGCGTATGTTCCGCCAGGTCTCTCTTGAGCCATTTTTCCTGCTCGGAGCCTGCCCCACATCCCCCGACTCCTGGAGCATCGCAATTGGTATTGAGCGCCACCACATGCCATTTTCCCAAGTCGTAGCTGTAATATCCCTTGCCCCGCGGCCCCGCTCGGTCGCCCCAATACGCGAAGTACGCCAGCCCTCCTGGCGAACTGTATTCATGATTTCCAGGGGTCGGCCGCGTCCGGTCCTTGAATTTCCCCCACGTCGTGTCGTAGCACTTGCTGAATTCTTCCACCGTCCCGCGGTCGTAGGCCAGATCTCCCGCCGCGAACACCGTCCCCGGAATTTGCTCGATCAACTTTGCGGTTGCTGCTGCTCCCGCTAATGATGAGCATCCGGCAATGTCTCCCGCACCCACCAGCACATAACTTTTTGACACAGACTTCGCGCGTTTGGCATCGTCACGCTTTTGCCTGGCGCGATCAGCGCGTGCGTGGCCTGTCGCACTAGGTGCAGCATTGCTTTCCAATGTCGCCGACGTGGCCACACTGCATAGCAACAGCAATACACATCCCGCGCATCCAATCCGCACCACGCGGTCGCGCTCATTTTTCGCCTTTATCGAGAATCTCAATTTGTCGTCCGTCCCTTTGTCGTCGAACGCGGCAGAGTAGCATATCCCCAGCGTCCTACATGTCTCTCCCCATCCCCGCCGACGTTCAGACGCTCAAACTGAATCCTCTTTAACGACTGCCCGTCTCCTATGCGGCTGTCTTCTCCGCCGCGGGGACAATCGCTTTCTGAGTCTGTTTCTACAAAGCACCCAACGTCGCTATGCAACTCCATATCTCTATGAATGTAAAGGTCTTACAATTGTGTTTCTTCCAAGACGAAGGTTGACTTTCTCGCACCAATCCCATAAACTCAATTCCGACTGATTCAGTCGCATATGCCCGTGGGGGCGTACGCAAGGGTTCAACGCAGATAGATGTTTAAGCTTTCTAAAAAAGCAGACTACGGCTTGATTGCGGTCAAGCATTTGGCGATGCATCGCAGTGAAAATCATGCCTGCAGCGCTAACGAAATCGCCGAGGAATATGGCATCTCGACCACGCTCATGGCAAAAGTTTTGCAAAAGTTGGCGCGGAACACACTCGTTGCCGCCAAGCACGGCTCGACCGGCGGCTACCAGTTGGCGAAAGACCCGGACCGCATCAGCGCCCTCGATGTGATTACCGCGATCGATGGCCCGGTGCTGATTACTTCTTGCGTGACAAGTCACGGAAATTGCGATGCGTCATCCAAGTGTTCAGTGCGCGAACCGCTGCGCCGCGTAAACGAAAGCGTGATGAACGTATTAAGCACCGTCACCATCGCCCAGATGTGCGACGAACCGCACGAGCAGCAGATGCTCGTAGCTCTTAGGGCCTAGAAGTAGCAACAGGAGAACAGGATTATGGCCGTAAAACTGCCAATTTATTTCGATAATCACGCCACCACTCAGGTTGACCCGCGCGTCGTGCAGGCCATGCTGCCGTATTTCACGGAAAAGTTTGGCAACGCCGCCAGCCGTAACCATCCTTTCGGTTGGGCCGGCGAAGAAGCCGTGGAAAATGCCCGCGCCCAGGTTGCCTCTCTGATTGGTGCGACGCCCAAAGAAATCATCTTTACCAGCGGCGCCACTGAAAGCGACAACCTGATGATTAAGGGCGTCGCCGAAATGTACCGCGAAAAGGGCAATCACATCATTACCCAGGCCATCGAGCACAAAGCGGTCCTCGATACCTGCAAGCGCCTGGAAAAAGACGGTTTTGAGGTGACTTATCTTCCTGTCGGCAAAGATGGTCGCGTCCATCCGGAAGACGTCCGCAAAGCCATTACGCCGAAAACCATCTTGATCACCATCATGTACGCCAACAATGAGATTGGTATCATCAACCCGGTTCAGGAAATTGGCAAAATCGCTAAAGAACACGGCGTTTTCTTCGCCTCTGACGGCGTGCAAGCCGTTGGCAAAATTCCCGTGGACGTGCAGAAAGACAACATCGATTTGCTGGCGATTTCCGCGCACAAGATTTACGGCCCCAAGGGCGTTGGCGCTCTTTATGTCCGCCGCCGCAATCCTCGCGTTCAGCTTGCAGCCATCATTGACGGCGGCGGCCACGAACGCGGTATGCGCTCTGGCACCCTGAATGTCCCCGGCATCGTAGGACTCGGCGCTGCTTGCGAAATCGCCCAGAAAGAAATGGCCCAGGAATCGGTTCGACTGGCGAAACTTCGCGACCGCCTCAAAGCTGGCCTTGAAGCCAAGCTGGACGAAGTCTTCGTCAACGGCTCTATGGAGCACCGTCTGCCAAACAATTTGAATATGAGCTTCGCCTATGTCGAAGGCGAATCGCTCCTGATGGGCATTAACGACATCGCTGTTTCCAGCGGATCGGCTTGTACCTCCGCTACCCTGGAACCAAGCTATGTTCTTAAGGCTCTTGGAGTTGGCGAAGATCTGGCACACACTTCGATCCGCTTTGGCTTGGGCCGTTTTAATACCGAAGAGGAAGTGGACTACGTTACCGACAAGATGGTTACGGTGGTCACCAAACTTCGTGAACTATCGCCCCTTTACGAAATGGCCAAAGAGGGTATCGATATTTCCAAGGTGAACTGGCAGACCGCCTAGCCCCGTCGCGCATCTAACGACGTGAAGATCGGCTAAATCGAGGAAAGGGTTTCAGGGTTTGTACTTACAAACCCAGAAAAAGAGAAGGGTAGGACAAGAAGCAATGGCAACCACCGTGAGTGAAGGAACAATTCGAGTACACCGCTCCATTGGCGGCACCGGTGCGGCATTTCGCGTCGCATTCGTGCCTTACGGCGAAGGTGATGACGCCAAGCCGGCGGGCGAGCGTTCGTTCCAGCAGCTTCAGGAAGTTCGTGTATTCCTGAAGGTCCTGGGCATTGGCGCCGACTACATCAAGGATGTGCTGCGTCAGTTGACCGCTGGGCGTTCCGCTTGGGTACCGAATGTGTCGATTTCAGAAAAAGTTCTGCGCACTGCTGGCTTTGTCAGCATCGGCAATTTCGCGCGAACTAATTAATTTTGTTGGGTTTCTGCGCTGCGGTTTTAACGACCAGCGGGATACGAACCCGAGGAGAATGACTCATGGCTTATAGCGAAAAAGTGGTAGATCACTACAACAATCCCCGCAACGTCGGAAGTCTTCCTAAAGAAGACCCCAACGTCGGGACTGGACTCGTTGGTGCTCCGGAATGCGGCGACGTCATGAAGCTGCAGATGCGCATCAATCCGGAAACGCAGGTCATCGAGGAAGCTCGTTTCAAGACTTTTGGCTGCGGCTCCGCGATTGCCAGCTCTTCTCTGGCCACGGAATGGGTCAAGGGCAAGACTGTGGAAGAGGCGCTGTCCATCAAAAACACGGACATCGTCCGCGAACTCGCGCTTCCTCCGGTCAAAATTCATTGCTCAGTGCTGGCCGAAGACGCTATTAAGGCTGCCATCGGCAATTGGAAGAACAAAAAGGGCATCGCGGTTCCAGCTTCGGAAAAGGCCGCGCACTAAGCAGCTCAGTCGCTCTCGGCTGTCGGTACCTGTTGGCCGTCGCAATTGTGCCCCGCTTTTTAGGGTGGGTCTTGGGTTTACTTTAGTAGTAATAAAAGCAATAGAGAACCTTATGCCGACAGAAATCGCGTCACCAGCAACTCCGAAGATCAACGTCTCCGAGCGCGCCGCCAAAAAAATCCTGGAGCTGCTCGCAAAAGACGGCGTGTCTCCGGAACAAGGCGGCCTGCGGGTAGGCGTACAAGGCGGCGGCTGCTCTGGTTTGTCCTATGCCATGCGCCTGGACACCCAGGCCCGGGACCGCGATAAAGTTTTCGAAGAATTCGGAGCTCGCGTCTTCGT
>Ga0209488_10000363_pt1 | contig 37176 bp, 31 predicted proteins | sample Rivendell_Oct201_8_FD_188349 | JGI IMG/M metagenome (GOLD analysis project Ga0209488, IMG submission 188349) | Vadose zone soil microbial communities from the Eel River Critical Zone Observatory, Northern California, USA -... | ecosystem: Environmental > Terrestrial > Soil > Vadose zone >...
GGGCGGTGCGGGCTCGGCCCGAGCAGGCTGCTGGCGCGTCTGTTGCTGTGCCGACGCCGTCGAGGCCAAACCGGCCAGCACGATGGCTGCCACGAGCGGATAAAGTCTAGCTCTTGCGACTGCGACCGGAATCGTTGTGTTGGAATTCATCAGCAACCTCCCTGCGGCCTTCGTCTTGTGATCTGGCCTTGGGAAGCATCCTAGTGCCGCGCGCGGCGATGGCAACAGCGTCTTGGTAAGAGCGCCATGTGCGGCTTTGTCGTTCCAAACAGTTTTCGTCCGACACTCGGCTGCAGGGGCGCGACCGGCGATCAGGATGGCCGGCAAGGCCGCGCGGATCCGATGAAATGAGTTCTTGTGCGCATCGGCTCGCCGGCTGGCTCCGGCGGCACTATGCGCCAGCGCGGACGATGACGCTGACCAAGCTCGAAAAGGTCAAGGAGCGATCTGGTGCGGGTTAGCTGAAGCCGCCGGATTAGGCTTGATACCAAACTTTATAGCCATGATCGTGTGTAACTGCTCGACCGTGTAGGGTTTGGCAAGGAGAGCGGAGTTTCGAACGAATAGCGCTTTCATCCCGTCTGTAACGGTCTGTCCCGTGGTATAGAGCACCTTGAGCTCAGGGTCGCGCTCGACAGCCTGTTTCGCAAGATCGAGACCAACCTCGCGACTCTCGTAAAGACCGATATCAACAAACAGCAGGTCAATTTTGGCCACCTCGAAAACTGCGAGGGCTTGATCCATGGTGGCGGCAGAGAGGGTTTGGTGCCCCTGTTCGCGCAGATACGATTCCGCCAGTACCCGAACTTGTTCCTCGTCCTCAACTATCAATATACTTACCATCGCGGTCACACCCCTACCGACTATCGCGGCATTCGATAGCCTTTATATGGGAGCATGTACCGTCTGCGCGTCGGTATTTGGGCAAAAGCCCCGGCTCTGCCAAGGGTCGAATAGCCCGCCTTGGCAACAAGTTTATCGCAGTTGTCCCCAGCGCTTTTTATGCCCGCGTCGGAAACCCGGTAGCGAGGTCCGGCATTTACTTGTCGGCGTTCGTGGGTTGACCTTCCCCCAAGCCCCCCAAACCCCCAGGTCAATTGCCCGAACCCAGCCCCGCCCCGTCAGGCGGGGCTTTCAATTGGGGTTCCCCTAAGCCGCTGAACTCTGGGGCGGTTTTCCGTTGAACGCTTCGAGGGTCATCTGCATCAGGCGAACTCGGTCGCGGACGCCTGTCTGTGCGAGTTCAATGATCTTTCTTGCAATCATGTCTACAAGCGGGTCTTGCCGATCGACCAGGCCAAGGGTCTTCAGCACGTCCTCAAAGACGTCGCCCATCATGGCAACTTGCTCAGGCTGAAACACTCCCTGCGCGTTGAGGAGTCGGTAGAGTACCATTGGCGCTCTTCCAAGCTCCCGGCGCGCCGATATTACTCTATCGCAAAGGGCGGAATGCAAAAACTTAGGTCGCTTGTTTTTGCCCTGCCATCTGCCGGCATTCTTGCGCGAGGGAGGGGTTGTGATCGCGCAAAAGCAATGCCTCCGCGCATGGGGGGCATGGGCGGAGGCGATTGGCAACATCAAACCCGGGTGGGCATGGGGGGATGCGGGGCCGGGCTCGCAAGGTAAACGCCACTCGAGCTTAAGCGTTCCGATTAAGACCCGGCTCGGTTGTTAGATTTTCTCGGCTGTATTTGCTGTTGCTGCTGGACCTGGGGCTGCCCCTTGCGCTCCGCCCACTCCGCAAGGCGCCGCCATGTGGCCGCCAAGGCAACAATCCTAGTCCTGGCCTCTTGGGTGGCCATCAAGTGGGTTTGCGCCAGGCATTGCCACGCCTTGCGCCGGTATTCTGCCGCATCCATTGCAATGTCCCGCGTCAGGCCCCACTGCATAATTACTGTCGTGTATAAACGTTCCGAAAATTCGGATATTTTCGTTTTGTTTTTGAGCGACTTAGAGGATTCAAGTCCCAATTTTCAGTTTTCCACAGCTTCCGTTAGTTCCTAGTCCGTTTTGGGCTTCCCTTTCCCGGCCGCGGTCTGAGGGATTTTTTCAGGTTGAGCCCGGCCTAGGTGCGCGAATTGACATGAGAACAAAGAACGAACGTAGAATGCAAAAAAGTAGATCACACGATGCAAAATATGACGCGTGGGGAACATTTAGCGCGCAGCACAGAAATCTCTCGTGTGTTGCCATAGAATGACTGCCGCTAGGAATGAGATTGGGAAGCACAATGTTCACAGAACCCGCAGTCTTCATATCGGATGCCGGTGCTAGCTGGCACTTACGTGAGCCATAAAACTAGTCATTGGTTGACCGGGGGAGAAGTCCTGCCAATAGTTTCGTGGAGCCAAGGCACCTCTGCCTCTGCAATAACCGGCAACATGCTCACTTCGATATCAAATTGGCAAGGTGGCCAGATGGAAGTCAGTTCAACACCTTCATAGCCAGGGAAATCCGGCCAGACAGTTGAGCTAAATAGATGCACGTAGAGATGACCGATCACGAGCGTAGTAACTTGCGAATTGCAGTGCTCTATCCCCGTTGGGACATTCGGAGATGACGCTACATGCATCGCGGTGTGACGCTGATCCATGCGCGGATCTCCTTCGTATCTAGCTATCCAGATTTTCCAATGAGGTGACGCCTCAAAACGGTTCATGAGCCAATTGCGATCACTAGCTGGTATAGCTCTCAAGTCGCGGGATGCGAGTTCAACTCTCATGCAAACCAAACACAGAAAGGACGCGAGCAATCTTTGACTAAAGACATTCAAGAGATATTGCTCTCCAAGGAGTAGCGGCGGCATGATCAGCATGGCGCTTTCTTCAAGGCGCCGCATCCAATCGCCATTGCACTTCTTGCACGTATTCCGTGGCTTCCTCGTCCCTACGTGCCCAGGTCTTATCCGTTTCCAATAAGGTGATGCTGCTACCTTTGGGACGAAAGTGGCAAATTCTCCGACAATCTGCTGATGATGCGTTGCGGTCTGCGGTAGGATTTTTGCGATCCATTCCGGCCAGATATGGCTCTTTGTAAGATCGCCGATCCCTCCGCAGAAAACGCATTTGCCTGCAGGTTTTGACATTCGAGCGCCGCATGTCTGAGAAGATCGATTCAACGCAATTATACCTTGGCTGCTCAGCCAAATTTTTTTGAGGGGTAATTCAATCTGCGGCTTGACGGGCAGCGATACGGTCGGAAGTGCTGCCCCCGGCAATCCATCAATCTTCCTTTCTGGGTGATAGTGCTCATTCCTACCTCCCATATTGGTTGAGAACAGAGGGCAAACCTCCGTAACAAACTCCGTAACTTTGGGGTCCGATTCCGAGAGATCGTGTATGATTTGTTCTCGTTTTTCTGACGAGAGCTGAATCAAGCGAAGTGCGAAAAGTGCCGATTTTGAGAGGGTTTCTGTGGTCGGAGCGCCGAGATTTGAACTCGGGACCCCCAGTCCCCCAGACTGGTGCGCTAACCGGGCTGCGCTACGCTCCGCCAATTCGCTTGAGGCCGTTCATCTACGCCCGCCCGCCCGCCCGCGCAAGGGCAGGGTGCGAGACCGCCATGAGACCCCAAAGCACTCCCAGGATCAGGAAGTAGTGGCGCCAGTGGTCGATGTCGATGATGGCGCTTTCGCCGGCGACGCCCAGGAACGCGGCGTAGACCACGTGATAGGTCGGCTGCCAGGGCGTGCGCACGAACACGAAGCGCAGGCCCCGGACGGCGGTGACCAGCGTGAGGCTGAGATAGGCCAAGCCACCCAACCAGCCACCGGACATGAAGGTATTGAGGAAGGTGTTGTGCGGGTCCTCGCTGAAATAGCTCTTGGAGAACTGCAGCGGCCCAATGCCGAGCGGCCGGTCGAGCATCAGGTCGAAGCCGAGAATGTAGCGCCCGAAGCGCCCGAGATGGCCGAGGTCGTAGTTCTGGTCGAGCGTGGCGCGCTCCTTGAAAAGATCAGCGACCTGGCCGATCGAAAGCAGCGCTGCCACGAGCAAGAGCGTCACCAGCGCCCCCATGATGGCGATGAGCGCGATGCGCAGGCGCTCGCTGGGCGCGCGGCTCGTTGCAAAGCTGATGGCCATCAGCAGCATGGCCGCGAAGGCGAACTGGCCCCAGGCCGCGCGCGAGAACGAGAGAAACAGCGCCACCAGCATCACGAGCAGAAGAATGGCCGCGTTGAAGGCGGACGACAGCCGTCCTGTCAGCATGCGCTGAAACGTAATCAGCGCCGGCAGCACCAGGAACGCGCCGAGTACGTTCGGATCGTTGAAGGTGCCGCGCGCGCGGCCATAGAGCAGAAACAGGTCGGATAGCTCACCGAACAAATGGAAATAGGCCACGACGGCAACGAGCGAGGCGACGAGCCCAGCCGCGAGACATCCGCGCATCAGCCAATTGAGCCGCGCCTGCGTGTTGGCGCCGAGCATCGCGGCATAGACCACCGCGGTCAGCGCGAGATAGGCCGAGACCAGCACCCAGGTGACGACCTTGCTCTGGTCGACCACCTGCAGCACGGCGGTCGCGTAGCCGAGGTTGAGAAGGACGAGCAATAGAATGAGCGGCACCAGTGGTGCGCGTAGTTTTAGTCCGGTGAGCGCGAAGATTGCGATTGCGAGTGCACCCACGATCTCATAGGGGCTCGGCTCGATGAACACGAATGCGCCGGCAAAGCCCATCAGCCATAGGAGTGTGCCGCGCAGCGTTTCGATCGATAGCCGCGGCGAGGCGACCGTTGCGGCCGCTGCATTTGCCATCAATACGCGTGCTCGGTCTTGGCGAGCGCGAGCGGCGTGCGCGCCAGAATCGAGAGGTCAAACAGCACGGACCAGTTCTCGATGTAGTGGAGGTCGTGCTCCACACGGCGCTGGATCTTTTCCTCGGTGTCGGTCTCGCCGCGCCAGCCATTGATCTGCGCCCAGCCGGTGATCCCCGGCTTGACACGGTGGCGCGCGAAGTAGCCATCGACGGCCTCGTCGTAGAGCCGGTCGGCGGCCTTGGCATGTACCGCGTGCGGGCGCGGGCCGACCAGCGACAGGTTGCCTTTGAGCACGACGTTGATGAGCTGCGGCAGCTCGTCGAGCGAGGTCTTGCGAATGAAGGCGCCCACTTTAGTGACGCGCGGATCGTTCTTCTGCACGAGCTTCAAGGCGGTCGGATCACATTGATCGACATACATGGAGCGGAACTTGTAGACCTCGATCAGCTCGTTGTTGAACCCGTAGCGCTTCTGCTTGAAGAACACCGGGCCGCGGCTCTCGAGCTTGATCGCGATCGCGACCAGCAGCATCACTGGCGAGAGGCAAAGCAGGGCGAAGCCGCCGATGACTCGGTCGAACAGCCACTTCATCACCACGTCCCAATCGGTGATCGGCTTGTCGGCGACATCGAGCATCGGCACTGCGCCGAGATAGGAATAGGCGCGCGGTCGGAAGCGCAGCTTGTTGTTGTGCGCGGCGAGCCGGATGTCGACCGGCAACACCCACAGCTTCTTGAGCATCTGCAGGATGCGGCTTTCGGCCGAGATCGGCAGCGAGAACAGGACAAGGTCGATGCGGGTCTTGCGCGCGAGCTCGACCAGGTCGTCGACGGTGCCGAGCTTCTGGTGGCCGCCGACGCTGGACTGCGAGCGCCCATCGCCGCGGTCGTCGAACATGCCGATGATGCGCACGTCGGAATCCGGCTGCGCTGCAAGCGACTGCACCAGGATGTCGCCATTGGCATCGGCACCGACGATCACGGTGCGGCGCTCGAGGTGGCCCTCGCGTGTCCATTTGCGCACCAGCAGGAACAGCGCGCGACGGAAGCAGAGCAGGCTAACAAGGCCCACGATGTGATAGCTGCCGAGCCAGACGCGGGAGAACTGATCGCCCGATTTGGCGAAGAAGCTCGCGCCGATCACGAGCAGGAACACCACCGACCAGGCGGTGGCGAGCCTGAAATACTGCTTCTCGCGGCCGCGAAACGCCTCGACCTGATAGATATCGGCAACCTGGAAGGCGAGCGTCGTGAGCACGCCGATGCAGCCGATCGCGATGGCGTAGTGCCATTCGAATCCGTCGCGCGGGACCACGTACACGGCATAGAGCGCCGCCCCGACCAGCACGGTGAGTGCGAGCTCGATCAGCCGAACCGCGCCGGCGAGCACGATCGGCGAATAGGCCGGAACGATCGGCTGCGCAGCGACCTTCAGCGCGGCCGGAGACAGCGCCTTGGGGGGCAGCGCGATCCGTGCCGCCTTGATGGCGTCAATCGGGAATTTGCGAGCGTCGAATTCCAACATGAGTGACAGGCACAGGTCCGCGATACTGCTGCAGAGGACTGCACCCGCATACCAGAAATGTTTCAAGAAAATCTTAGGCCAACAAGGTGGATACGATTTCTTAACCAGAATTGTGAGCGATCGCTTCGCGATAGGCCGCGAGGATCGCGGCGGTCATGGCGTCGGCCGAGAATAAGGCGCGTAGCCTCGTCTTCAACCGAAGGCTCGCGGAGTGCCTGGCACCCCGGTCCTGCATGGCCTGGCTGATGGCCTGCGCAAGGGCTGCCGGGTCGCCCGGAGCGACCAGGGCGCCCACCTCCGGGCCGAAGATCTCAGGGATGCCACCGACTTGCGTCGCGATCATCGGCACGCCCGCGGCCGCGGCCTCGAGCACAATATAAGGTAGCGACTCCGCGCGCGAGGGGACGATCAGGAGCCGCCCCAGACTGAACGCCTGCCGCGCCGGCTTGGCGCCGACGAATTGCACCTGCTCGCCGAGGCCGTGCTTGGCCACCTCGCGTTCGAATTGGGCCCGATCGGGCCCATTACCCACGATGGTGGCGGTGACCTTGCGCCCCTCGATACTGCGTCCTTCTTGGGCGAGCTGCTTGATCGCGGCGATCAGCACGTCGACGCCCTTGAGCAGGCGCAACTCGCCGATAAAGAGCAGGTCGCTGGCGCCCTGGCTCACCACGATCGGCTGGAATTCGTCATCCGTGACACCATTGTGCACGACCCGCACGAGATTTGGCGGCTCGCCGATCTTGTCGCTGATCTTGGCCTTGAACACGTCGCGGCCATAGGCGCTCTCGAACAGGAAGAGCTCGGTGCGGCTCATGAGCGCACGTTCTGCATTGAGATAGATGAGGCCCGTCGGCGAGCCCCAATGGAAGTGCAAGCTGCCGCCATGGGGCGTGTAGACGCGGATTGTCTTCCGGTCTGTGGGGGAGGGGGTGAAGCCGAGGCGTGCGTAGGCGCCGCCCTTAGCGCCATGCCCATGGATCACATTGGCCGCGACGGCCTTGGCGCGCTGCGATACGTGCCTGACGGCGAGAAAATCGCTGGCGCCGACGTGGCGGCTCATCGGCACGCGCGTGACGCCAAGCGTGAGCTTGCTCGCGAGCGCGGCGAGCGTTGCTTCCGCCTGCGCTCCGCCGGTCGACCGGTCGGCGATCAATCCCACCCGATGTCCGCGCGCAGCCTGACCACGCGCCAGATCGGTGACGTGGCGAAACAGCCCGCCGACCGGCGCGCGCAGAACATGCAGAATGTTGAGAGGCTGCTCGCTTCCGTCAGTCATTGCCATTTACGAATCATTAATGCTGCGGGCGCCGCAGCATGGACAGTGCGCAAGCCGCGCGTCCACATTGCGGCGCGCGGCGGGTAACGGGAGGTGGAGCTTAACGCACGATAAACCCTAATGGAATGTAATCGCCCCGTGAGAGTCGCGCACGATGCGCGCCAAGGTGGGAAGCCGGTCATGATTGCGGCGGTGGCGTCGAGAGGGCGACACGCGGTGGTCCACGCCATCGACGAATTGGACCTTGCCGCGCTCGGCCGCGCCTTGTGGCGTCGCAAGGGCCGCATCGCTGCGTTGACGCTGCTCGCCGCAGGTCTTGCATTTGCCGCCGTGAACCTGGTGACGCCGCGCTACAAGTCGGAAGCGCGCGTGCTGATCGAAACGCGCGAGAACATCTTCCTGCGGCCCGATGCCGAGAAGGCCTTGGATCGCGGCGGCGCCATCGACCAGGAGGCGGTTACTAGCCAGGTCCAGCTCATCTTGTCACGCGATCTCGCGCGCGAGGTGATCAAGGCGCTCAAGCTCGGCGAGCGGCCGGAGTTCGATCCGGTGCTGCGCGGCAGCTCGACCATCGGGGTGCTCCTGGGGGTCGTCGGGCTCGTGCGGGACCCGATGAGTCAGACGCCCGAGGAGCGGGTGTTCCGAAGCTTCGCGGAGCGGCTGACTGCATACCAGGTGGAAAAGTCCCGTGTGATTGCGATCGAGTTTGAGTCGGAAAGTCCTGAGCTTGCCGCCCGCGCCGCCAATGCGGTGGTGGAGACCTATCTCATGGTCCAGCAGACCGCCAAACAGGACCAGTCGCGGGTGGCGGGCGTCTGGCTTGCCGAGAAGATTGAGCCCTTGCGCGGCCAGGTCGCCAATGCGGAAGCCAAGGTCGAACAGTATCGCGCGCGCAACAATCTCCTGATCGGCACCAACAACACGACGCTGTCGAACCAGCAACTGGGCGAGTTCAACGCGCAGCTTTCCGCCGCGCGCGCGCAGAAGGCCGATGGGGAGGCCAAGGGGCGTATCATCCGGGATGCGCTGCGCACCGGGGCTCCGGTCGAGTTCGCCGACATCATCAATTCCGAGCTGATGCGGCGTCTGTCGGAGCAGCGCGTCACCTTGCGCGCGCAGCTTGCCGAGCAATCTTCGACGCTTCTCGACCAACATCCCCGTATCAAGGAGCTTAGGGCGCAGATCGCCGATCTCGACCGGCAGATCAGTGCCGAGGCCGATCGCCTGGCGCGCGCGTTGGAGAACGATGCGCGGATTGCGTCCGCGAAGCTGGACTCGCTTGGCGCGACCCTCGACCAGCTCAAGCACCAGGCCGCCAACGTCAACGAGCAGGACGTCCAGCTGCGCGCGCTCGAACGCGAAGCTAAGGCACAGCGCGAGCTGCTGGAGTCCTATCTCGCGAAGTATCGCGAGGCGACCACACGCGACAGCATCGGGGCAGGCTCCCCGGATGCGCGCATTATCTCGACCGCGATTATGTCGAATACTCCGTCGTGGCCCAAGAAGCTGCCAACCGTACTGATCGCGGCGCTTGGCACGTTTGCGCTCACGGTTGCCTTCACGCTCTCGGGCCAGCTTTTGTCAGGACAGTTTTCGGCGGCGGTGTCTATGCGGCAGTCCGATGTTGCGGATGACCTCGAAGCGCTGCACCCGATCCAGTCCGTGACCGAATATCCACTTGGTACGCAAGAGCGGGATCGCGGGCAACTGCAAGACCAACAAGAACGAGAACGAGCTCCAACAAGCGAACCGCATGCGCCCCTTTCAGGTGCGCAGGACGCAAGCTCAGGTGAAACGCCGGCCGAGGAGATGATTGGCGCCGTCACGAGCCGATTGATGGGACGGATCGCAGTGATTGGCGCGCGTCCCGGCGTCGACACGACCTCCATAGCCGTGCTGCTCTCGCGTACGCTTGCCGGCAAAGGCAAGGTCGTCTTGCTCGATCTGACGCGCGGCGGGCCCGGACTGTCGGCGCTCGGGGCTGATCCGTCCGTGCCGGGGCTCAGTGAACTCGTGGCCGGCTCTGCCTCCTTCGGCGAGATTATCGCGCGCGATCGCCATTCTGGCACGCATTTCATAGCCGCAGGCCGGCCTTCGGCAGATCTGGCGTCGATCGTGCAGTCGCCACGGCTCGTCATCACCGTTGAAGCATTGGCGCGCAGCTACGACCACGTCGTCATCAATGCCGGCACGCTGCCCGACTTGCCGCTCGAAGCGATGGCCGCGCTGGCTCCGCAGGCCGTGCTGGTTGCCGATGCGCCCAACGATCCGATCAGTGCCGCCGCGCAGGAGCACCTCCTGGCGGCGGGCTTCAGCGCCGCGAGCGTGCTGCAGGGTTGGCATTCGGCTCCCGGCCCGGATGGGTCGACGGCGCGCGCAGCCGCCTGAGCGGAGTGTGGCATGGTGGCGATGAAGAAATGGCGATGAAGCGGACCATCATTCGCGCTGGGCTCGAGACGCTCTACTTCAGCGGCGCCTATCAGATGATGCGGCCATTCGTGGCGGGGGTTGGCGCGATCCTGACGCTGCATCATGTGCGGCCGCCGCGGCCCGAGCTGTTCCAGCCAAACCGTCTGCTCGAGATCACACCGCAATTTCTTGACGATGTGCTGATCGATCTGCGCTGCAGCGAGCTTGATCTCGTCAGCCTCGACGAGATGCACCGCCGTTTGGTCGAGGGCGACTTTCGGCGCCGTTTTGTCTGTGTCACCATCGACGACGGCTATCGAGACACGCTGCAATGGGCCTATCCGATCCTCCGGCGCCATCGGGCGCCCTTTACTGTCTATATCCCGACCAGCTTTCCCGACCGGGTGGGAGAATTGTGGTGGCTGGTGCTTGAAGCGGTGGTCGCTCGCAATGATGCGATCGATGTTCGTCTCGGCGGGCAAGAGGAGACGCTTCGATGTGTGAGCGTGGCGGAAAAGCGCGACGCGTTCAATAGGCTCTATATTTGGTTGCGCAGCTTGGCGAGCGAAGCCGAGCTGCGCAGCGCCGTGCGCGAGCTAGCGGCCCGCTATCGGGTGGACATTGCGGCGTTCTGTGACGAACTGTGCATGCGTTGGGACGAGCTCAAGACGCTGGCGGCTGATCCGCTGGTGACGATTGGTGCCCACACCGTCAATCATGTGATGCTTGCGAAGGTCTCCGAAGAGCTGGCGCGCACCGAGATGGACATGAGCCGCACGGTAATCGAGTCCGCGCTCGGCATCCGTCCGGCGCATCTCTCTTATCCTGTGGGTGATCGGACGTCGGCGGCTGCACGCGAGTTTCGGATCGCAAATGAGCTCGGTTTTAAGACAGCCGTAACAACGCGGCCGGGCGTGCTTTTTGGGACACACCGCAATTGTTTGATGGCATTGCCGCGGATCTCGCTTAACGGTGAGCATCAACAATTACGATACTTGCGGGTTTTGTTGTCGGGCGCCGCTACCGCAATGTGGAATGGCTTTCGTCGCGTGGACGCTGCGTAGCGCATGAGCAAGTGATTGGACCGGATGGACTATTCATGAGTCCATCACCGCGCTGAAAGTGCTGCGCGTGTGATGGAGAGTCACGGACCGAACATTTCATTTTTTTATATACCCGCGCAACAGAACAACGAAGAGTTTTATAACATAACAGTGAAGTTGAATCGGCGTGGAGGTCAAATCGCACAACAATAAAGTTGCTGCTCACGCATTGTCGCGCTATGGTTGTTAAGGCCTTGGGGGCTTGCATTGTTTGGCCAGATTTCAAACTCAAAAGATTCACACTACTGATTCGTTCGGCGGTAGCTCGTGGTCGCATGAACGTTAGGCCACGCTGAAGCTCAAACTGTAATACCGCTCAATTCACAATGATGAAAAGGAGAATCCGCCACAATTTTCCGTGCAACCGTTCGACAAGCGTGAGGCAACAAGCATGAATGCGTTCGCACTCAAATACGGCAACCAGTCCATTACGCTTGCGCAAAGCAAGCAATTGATCGGCGTCAAGCTCAAACAGAACAAGACAGACGACGCACAAGCGGCCGTTCAACGGACTTTGCCTGAGAGCAGCTGGAAGTCAGAAGGACTTCTAGGAGGATTTCGACTGGTATCGATATGCGATTGTGCCGTCGACGCCGATCAGGCGCTCGATCAGATACGGCGTGATGAATCTGTTTTGGTCGGCACTCATGTTTTCGAGCTATCCGAGGGACGCGGTATTTTTGTTCCGACGGGTGAGCTGTTTGTGGGGTTCAAGCTGGGGACTTCAGCGGAGTTGAAAGAAAAGGTTATTCGAGAATTCGGCTTGAAGATCAAAGAAGCGCGCGGGAGGGACGGATTCTTTCTGGCCGTCACGCCGCAATCACCCAATCCGGTCAAGGTGGCGATGAATCTTCAACAGAGGCCGTTCGTCTCGATCGCGCAGCCGGATCTGGCGAGCAAGGGAGTGATCAAAGTGCTCCGGCTTGCGAGCGATGGTCTCTCGGCCGAGCAATGGCATCGACGCAGCATCGGCTTTCAGAGAAGCCCCAGGATCGAGTTCCTGGGCGGCGCCCAGCGAAAGATCAGCGACACTGTGGCCCGACACATGGCGGCGCTGACGGAACGCTCCGTGGCTCCCCACTGGCATTTCAGCGCAAGGCCAGAGGGCGGCCTGCAGCTGAATGGATCGACTGACGCCAGCAAGCGGCAGGCTGGACGGGACGATGACAATGGCATGCGCCGCACACCCACTCCGATCGTAGCCACCGTCATGACTGCGCCAACAGCTACCACATCAACAGCCGGCCGGCCGATCGGCAAGGACGATCCGCCTCCGACAGGAGGGACGACGCCCATGATCGAGATCGTCATGGGTGCGGCGACCATACGGGTGCCGCCAGGTGCGGACCTGCCGACCTTGCAGGCCGTGCTGCACGCCGTACGATCACTGCCGTGATTGCGATGCAGCGCCTGCGCGTCACGCGGGCAGGCGTTGCCACCAGTGCCCCGTTTCCGAAGTTCGTGATACACCTGAGCGCACTCTGACACGAACTTCGGAAACAAACAAAGGGGCACTAGCAACTCTATGATTCTAGTGCCGCTTTTCGATTTGAAGTTCCTAACCGAGTTTGCTGCAAGTGGTGTAGGAACTTCAAATCGACGGCACTAGCTATTTGGGGTCGGCGCGCTTGTCGAGCACCATCCATTTGACGAGCGGCATGGCCAAGAGCAGCCAGCCGAGGCCCGCCAACACATAATAGATCGCCTCGACGACGGCGTTCGCCTTGATCACGGGCAGCTGTGCCAGCGCCATGGCGAGAAGGGCCCAGCCCACGACCAGGGCGATGAGCACGATGCCACCGATGAGCTTGCGAAGCCGGACGGGCATTGGCGCGTGATTGAGGACAATTGCGAGCGGGCAGCTGCCTACCTATAAGGTCCCCAGCGCACCCGCAAGCGATCCGCCAATCGATCCAGCATGTCTCGCACGATTTCATCCGCCTCGTCCTCCAGCCGCGCGCTCCGGCTATGGCTCGTTGTGGTCGCCGGGCTGATCTTCGCGATGGTCCTGGTCGGTGGCGCGACGAGGCTCACGGAGTCCGGGCTCTCGATCGTCGAGTGGAAGCCGCTTACCGGCACGGTCCCGCCCTTGAGCGAAAGCGCCTGGCAGGCCGAGTTCGAGAAGTACAAGACCATCCCGCAGTATCAGCAGGTGAACCGCGGGATGACGCTCGAGGAGTTCAAGCTGATCTACCGGTGGGAATGGGCGCACCGCCTGCTCGGCCGCTTGATTGGTGTGGCGTTCCTGCTGCCGCTTCTGTGGTTCCTCTGGAGAGGCGCAGTCGAGCCGGCCTTGCGCGGATGGCTGTGGGCGATCTTCGGCCTCGGTGCGCTGCAAGGCGCGGTCGGCTGGTGGATGGTAGCCTCAGGCCTCGCAGAGCGCGTCAACGTGTCGCCCTACCGGCTCGCATTCCACCTGACGCTCGCCTGCGCGATCTTTGCGCTGATCGTCTGGACGATCCAGCGCTTGCGGCCACAGCCGCTGGCCAATGCCCCGATGCGGCTGCGCGCGACCGCGATCGTTCTGCTCGCGGTGGTGTTGGGCCAGATCTATTGGGGCGCGCTGGTCGCGGGCCTACGCGCGGGCCTGCTCTACAACACCTGGCCGCTGATCGATGGGGGCTTGGTGCCGGCAGCGGCGAGCCTGTTCTTCAACGAGCCGTGGTGGCGCGATCTATTCGAGAATCCGCTCACGGTGCAGTTCACGCACCGCATGATTGCTTATGCGCTATGGATTGCTGCGCTCGCGCACGCGATCGCCTGCGTGCGAGCAGGCAGGGCAGGGCTCTCGATCGTGCTCGCGCTCGCGGTGACGATCCAGGCCGGGCTGGGGATCGCGACGCTGCTCTATCAGGTGCCGATCTCGCTCGCGCTCGCGCACCAGGGCATGGCGATCATCGTGCTTGCGATAGCGGTCGTACACGCCGGGCGGTTGGCACCAAGGCGCAGCGAGACGCTGACTGGAGCGCAGGTCGCGAGCGCGACGTAACTGCGTCGTGCGCAGTTATTGCTCCGCCAGGCCCTGCTCGAGGTCGGCGATGATGTCGTCCTTGTCCTCGATCCCGATCGACAGGCGCACTACGTCGGGCCCGGCGCCAGCGACGATCTTCTGCTCATCGGTGAGTTGCCGGTGGGTAGTGGAGGCCGGATGAATGATCAGGGAGCGGGTGTCGCCGATATTGGCGAGATGCGAGAACAGCTTTACGCCCGAGACGAGCTTCACGCCGGTCTCATAGCCGCCCTTGAGTCCGAAGGTGAACACCGAGCCGGCGCCCTTCGGCACATATTTCTTGGCCAACGCGTGATAGCGGTCGCCCGGCAGGCCCGGATAGCTGACCCACGCGACCTTCGGATGATTGGACAGCCACTGCGCGACCGCCATCGCATTGTCGCAGGCGCGCTGCATGCGCAGCGGCAGCGTCTCGATGCCGGTGAGAATCAGGAACGCATTGAACGGCGACAGGCACGCTCCGATGTCGCGCAGTGCAAGCACTCGGCAGGCGATCGCGAACGCGAAGTTGCCGAAGGTCTCGTGCAGCACGATGCCATGATATTCAGGCCGCGGCTTGGAGAGCATCGGATAGCGCCCCTCGCGCGACCAGTTGAAGGTGCCGGCGTCCACAATCATGCCGCCGATCGAGTTGCCATGACCGCCGAGGAACTTCGTGAGCGAATGAACCACGATGTCGGCACCGTATTCGATCGGTCGGCACAGGTAAGGTGTCGCCAGCGTGTTGTCGACGATCAGCGGGACGCCAGCGGCCTTGGCGATCTTGCCGATGGCCTCGATATCGGTGACGACGCCGCCCGGATTGGCGATCGACTCGATGAAGATCGCTTTGGTCTTGGGCGTGACCGCGCGTTCGAAGGTCGAGATATCGTTCGGCTCGGCCCACACCACGTTCCAGCCGAAGTTCTTGAAGGCGTGGTTGAACTGGTTGATCGAGCCGCCATAGAGCTTCTTGGAGGCGACGAACTCGTCGCCCGGCTGCATCAGGCAATGAAACACGATTATCTGCGCCCCGTGTCCCGACGCGGTCGCGAGGCCTGCCGTGCCGCCCTCGAGCGCCGCGACGCGCTCCTCCAGCACGGCGTTGGTGGGATTGCCGATGCGCGAATAAATGTTGCCGAAGGTCTGCAGGCCGAACAGCGAGGCCGCGTGGTCGACGTCTTCGAACACGAACGACGTCGTCTGATAGATTGGCGTAGCGCGCGCTCCGGTTGTCGGGTCGGGCTGTGCGCCCGCATGAATCGCAAGCGTTGAAAAGCCTGGGATGCGGTCGGTCATGGCCGGTCCTCAATTCCTCAATAGAAGCCGGACCGGGGGGTCCGCGGGGACGCCCGGGTTTATCGGACGGGTCGGGCGCGTCAAGGCATGCAGGCCGCGAGCAGGCGTGCGCGTCCACCGATCGATTGATGCGGCGCGTTCAGGCCGCTACGGCCTGTCTTTTTCGCTCGCCTCGGCGCGGGTCGCCGCCTCAGTCGCCGCTCCCGCGAGCGTGGTGCGGTTAAGCGACATGCGCTGGATGCCCCGGCCGGACAGCTGCGCCTTCTTGGAGGAGAGCGTGCGGGTATTGACGCCCATCCAGGCAATCTCCGATGACAGCCGCCCGTACTCGATCTTCGGGCAGCGGTTCATCACCACCTTGAGGCCGGCCTCCTCGGCAAGCTTGGCCGCTTCGTCTTTGCGGACGCCGAGTTGCATCCAGATGACCTGCGGTCGCGGATTGAGCGCAAGCGCCTCTTTGACGACTCCGGTCGCATATTGTGATGCACGGAAGATGTCGACCATGTCGACCGGCTCGGGAATGTCGGCGAGCTTGGCGTAGACCTTCTGGCCCAGAATTTCGCGGCCGGCCTGACCCGGGTTCACTGGGATCATGTGGTAGCCGCGCTCAAGCAGATATTTGAACGCAAAATAGCTAGGTCGGTTGTCCTTCGGGGACAAACCGACCATCGCGATCGTTTTCACCGTGTTGAGAATCCCGCGGATATAGGCATCGGGATAGCTGTCGTGGTTCATCATTCGGACGCGCCCATCAGGTTCATCCGAATATAGTCATTGTTTGCAGTGCGGGAAGGTCAGAGTCCCAGGCGCCCCGAACTTAAGTGCCCCGAACTTAAGTGCCCCGAGCTTACGTGGCCCGAGCTTAGCGGCCGCGCTGGAACATGCGCCGGCAGGCCGGGGTCAGCTTCGACATGTTGGTGATCAGGCAGGCCTTGACCCGTTCCTGGTCCGGGATGGCGTGATTGCACAGCCGGAACGCATCGGACTCGCACGCTTGGCGTTCTTCGTCGGTGTAACTCTGACCGGGGGCAGGGGCAGCGAAAGCGATCCCAGCCAACACGAACCCCAGCGCGATCAATTTCTGCATCGTTCTGCTCCGGTTACGGCCGCGTGCTGCGGCCAGCAGGTTTGAGGGAAAGCCGCCTACTTTAACGTGATTCGATCACGGTCTAGTCGCCGGCGCGCGGGAATTCACCGGTCCTCCCACACGGGCGGCCGTTTCTCCACAAATGCCGCGATCCCTTCCTCGGCATCGCGCGCCAGCATGTTCTCGACCATCACGTTGGAGGCAAAAGCGTATGCCGCGGCAAGGTCCAACTCCGCCTGGCGGTAGAAGGCCTCCTTGCCGATTTTCACGACATGGGTCGACTTCGCCGCGATCTTGCGGGCGAGCGCCAGGGCTTCCTCGCGCTCGCTGCCCGGCGCAACCACGCGATTGACGAGCCCGATGCGCAGCGCCTCCTCGGCCGAGATCAGATCGCCGGTAAGGAGCATTTCCATCGCGTGCTTGCGCGCGACGTTGCGCGAGAGCGCCACCATCGGCGTCGAGCAGAATAGGCCTATATTCACACCCGGCGTGGCGAAGCGCGCGGCGGCAGAGGCGACCGCGAGATCGCAGCTCGCGACCAGCTGGCAGCCCGCCGCGGTCGCGGTGGCGTGCACGGCCGCGATGACGGGCTGCGGCAGCCGCACGATCTGCTGCATCACCTCGCTGCACGCCGTCATCACCTGCATGAAGAAGGCGCGGCCACGATCGGGATCCGAGCGCCGCCTTGCGATCATCTCCTTAAGGTCGTGTCCCGCCGAGAAAGCCGGCCCGTTCGCTGCCAGCACGACGACGCGGATCGCGCGATCGCGCCCGATCGCGTCAAATGCCTCGCCGAGCGCCACGATCATCGCGGCGGACAGGCTGTTGCGCGCGTCCGGCCGGTTCAGCGTCAGGATCGCGATTACGTCGGTTGTCTCGTGTAAAACCAGAGGCGCAGATGTGACAGCCGCGTTGGTCATTGTTTATGTCAGCAAGCCTTTCATTGTCTGTCTTTCCTCGCCATCATGCCGCGCCCGACCTTAGCCCGATCGTCGGCGGTGCGCCAAGCGATGACCTTTGGGACGTGAGATGGTGAAAGCATCAGCGCTTGCCGCCGAGGAACTGACGCGTCTCCTGAGCGCGGAGTTTCCGCAGGTATGGAGCCGCGAGAGTGGTCTTTCCATCGAGGAGGTCTGGTCGGGCGGTTGTCGGCTCCGCCAGGCTTTCCGCGAGCAATCCCTGCGTCCGGGCGCGACGATCTCGGGCGCGACCATCATGGCGCTCGGCGACTACGCGGTCTACATCGCAGTGCTCGCCACGATCGGATGGGAGCCGCTGGCGGTGACCACAAATCTCAATGTCAATTTCCTGCGCAAGCCAGGCCGCAAGGATCTCCTGGCCGACTGCGACCTGATCAAGATGGGTAAACGCCTTGCCGTCGGCGAGGTCACGATCCGGGAGGAAGGACACGATGAGCCCATTGCCCATCTGACCTCGACCTATTCGGTCCCACCACGGCGTTGATACGGGAACGAGGCTATTGCTGGCGTGTTAGCGCAGGGAGTAGCGGAGGATTGCGATGGCCAGCAAATCAGTGAAGGCGAGGAAAGCCACGAGGCGGACCAAGGCGCATGGCGGCCGCCGCGCGCGAGCTGCCCCCGGTGCCAAGCGATGGTCCCAGCGGGTCACGCGAGAAAGCAACGCGCTGGACCTTAAATCCGGGGTCTTCACCCTTGCGAGCCCCCGCGCGATCGCCCTTTCGCTCAAGCGCTCGGCGCTCGCGAGCCGCCGCCGCAAGACCAATCCTTATCGGTCGGCGCTTTCCATGCTGACGTTCTACGTGAACCGTGCTGGCCGCGGTCTTTCCGTAGCGCGCCGGCGCAAGCTCGAGCGGGCCAAAGGCGAGTTGCGGGCCGTTTTTGGGAAGGAGGCGAGTTCCAGCTAATGGTACAAAAGTACCATTTTTATAACTATATGATTTTGTTGAACTACTCCAAAAAGTAGACGTTGACCCGTGATGTCGGGGTGGTGTATGAGGCCGGACCTCTTGAGGCACCGGCGCCTGTGTGCGCTGCGGAAGGACGCGGGAACGAGGGACAATCCATGCGCACGTATTCGGCGAAACCCGCCGAGGTGGAGAAAAAGTGGGTGGTCATTGACGCCGCCGGCCTCGTGGTCGGGCGGCTCGCCTCCATTGTGGCGATGCGGCTGCGCGGCAAGCACAAACCGACCTACACGCCCCATGTCGATGACGGCGACAAGGTCGTGATCATCAATGCCGCCAAGGCGGTGCTGACCGGCAAGAAGCGCGAGAAGAAGATTTACTTTCATCACACGGGCTACATTGGCGGCATCAAGGAACGGACCGCCAAGTCGATCTATGAAGGCAAGTTTCCCGAGCGTATCGTCGAGAAGGCGATCGAGCGCATGTTGCCGCGTGGACCCCTGGCGCGCGTTCAGCTTGGCAATCTGCGGGTCTATCCCGGTGCCGACCATCCGCACGCGGCGCAAAACCCCGAGAAGCTCGATGTGGCCGCGATGAACCGCAAAAACGCGAGGAGCGCGTGACGATGGCTGAGACCATGCAGTCGCTCGATCAATTGTCTGCCCTGAAGCCTGCGGCGGCGCCCGAGGTGCCCAAATATGTGCAAAAGCTCGACAAGGAGGGCCGTGCCTACGCCACCGGCAAGCGCAAGGACGCGGTCGCCCGGGTCTGGGTCAAGCCCGGTGGCGGCAAGATCGAGATCAACACGCGCACGGTGGAGACCTATTTCGCACGTCCCGTGCTGCGTATGCTGATCCAGCAGCCGCTGCTGGCGACCAACCGCGCCAGCCAATATGACGTGGTGTGCACGGTCTCGGGCGGCGGGCTTTCGGGCCAGGCCGGCGCTGTGCGCCACGGCCTGTCGAAGGCGCTGATGGCCTATGAGCCTGACTTGCGCGGTGCGCTCAAGCGCGGCGGGTTCCTGACCCGCGACCCGCGCGTGGTCGAGCGCAAGAAGTACGGCAGGGCCAAGGCGCGACGCAGCTTCCAGTTCTCCAAGAGATAAGAACGAGCGCTAAGAAGATGTCTCACCGGCGGGGGCGCAGGTGGGGGAGGGGCGCGCGAGCGCCCCTCTTGCTTTATGGAGTGCGCCTTGGCCAGTATCACGACGGGGTTGGCTCCTTGATCTGACGCAATGTCTCGTCTTCCATTGACCTTCGCGTGCTGCCGCTACGATCGCATGGAGGCGATCCGCGAAGGCGTCGTGCGGCCCGAGGGCGCCGACCTCACCTGCATCACGCTCAAATCCGGCCGCGACGTGTTCGACCGCATGGTCGGCGGCAGCGAGTTCGATGTTGCGGAGCTGTCTGCGTCCGAGTTCATCAGCCTCAACGGTCAGGGCGATCGCCGGTTCGTGGCGCTGCCGGTATTTCCGTCGCGCGTCTTCCGCCATGGCTACATTTTCGTCAACACGCGCGCCGGCATCCGCACTGCCAAGGATATCGAAGGCAAGCGCGTTGGATTGCCCCTTTACACGCAAACCGCGGCGCTCTGGCTGCGCGGGCATCTGGCGCATCAGTTTGGCGTTGATCTCTCGACCATCCACTGGGTGCAAGGCGCGGTCGAACAGGGTGGCACGCACGGCAAGCCGCACGCGCCCGCGCTGCTGCGCCCGGTCGCCATCGAGCATAATTCCACCGGGCTGCCGCTGGCGACGCTATTGGCGCGCGGCGAGATCGACGCGCTGATCGGCTCGCGCAGGCCCGAGATCCTTGGGCGCGATTCATCGGTCGCGCGGCTCTTTCCCAACTATCGTGCACTCGAGCGCGAGCTCTACGAAACGCACAAGATCTTTCCGATTATGCATCTCGTGGCGATCCGCCGCGAGCTCCATGAGCGGCATCGCTGGCTGGCCACAAGTCTCTACAAGGCATTCGTTGAATCAAAGCGCCGAACGCTCGTGCGCCTGCGCTATGCGGGATCTCTTGCCGCGATGCTGCCATGGCTGCAGTCCGAGATCGAGGAGATCGACAACGTGTTCGGCGGCGATGCCTGGCCTTATGGCGTCGAGCCCAACCGGCCGACGATCGAGGCGCTCGTGCAATACATGGCCGAACAGCATTTCATTCCGCGCATCATTCCGATCGAGGAGCTGTTCGTCGCCATCCCGGGCAGCCTGGGGACTTGAGGTCTGTCGGCTGGACCGCGTTGGCCTAGTGCACCTTCAGGTATTCGATCAGCGCCCAGCGCTCTTCTGCGGTTAAACTGGTGCCGTATTCGTGTCCTCCATTTCCGTTTCCATTGGCATTCTCGGGATCAGCGACGAAGGTTGCATTTTGGAACGGTGATCGATCGGTCATGTAGCCTACGTTCTTCGGATCAAAAACGCGGCTGCCCACCATGAAGGTCTTCTTCCGCTCGCGTGCAGGCGTCAGCAATTCCCATAGGTTTGGGACGGAGCCGTTGTGCAGATAGGGTGCGGTGGCCCAGATTCCATGCAGTGCGCGCGATTCATATGCGGCGCCGGCACTAGCCGCTGTCGCAGGTCGGAATAGCCCCTTGAGCCTTGCGCGAATGAAGCCTCTGACCTGTGCGATTCTTCTGATGTCGATACGTTGATCGGGACCAAGTCCCTCAACGTCTTGCCGTAGCGCGTGCCATAGACCACTCCGCTGTAGTCTTTCGATCTCAACAATTGCTTGATCGAGCAGAATGCCAACGACGGAGACGGCAAGCACGTCGTGGGCTTTGGCGGATCTGTCCAGGGTGTCGCCGATTGTGCCGAGCGGTATTATCGATCCCTCCAGGATTCCTGTATCGACCAGCCGCTCGGCATTCAGGGCCATCTTCGAGTCTGTGCCTACGACTTTGACTGACGTGGCCCAGGCGCCCAAGACTTCGTTCGATGGCTGATCGCTCGAATGACATGATTTGCAGTGCGTTGCAAATAGTGACTCTCCTTTTCGCGCCAACTCTTCGTCGAGGCCGAATATCTCCTTGGGCCAAGGCGGTGGACGCAGCTTGACGATCTTCTCTTCCAGGGCCTGCAGGCCGGCAAAATAGGCTGAATTGCTCCTGTACAAGATAACTGGGAGAACTCCGGGTATCCGAGGCCCGATCCGCTGCGGGCTGAACTTGGCGAATACGCCCAGCACTTCACCGGTGTTGCGGCCAAGCGCTTGGATGTAAAGCCCATTGGGGACGCCACCGTTCCATTGGGTGCGGTCCTGCCGCGATGCATTCCATAGAAACGGATAGCTGACCGGAGCGTCGGCGACCTTGATATTGTGGGGGAGGCGAAGGTCGAGTCCTGCAACGCGATTGAAAATCATCCCAAATGCATCAAGCCGGCCCGGGCCCCAGCGCGAGGGCGGCAGGCTCGCATCCATGAAATCACCGAACTGTTTAACCCATGCAGCAAAATCAATCTTGAGCTGGGCTGCCTTGGAATTTGAATATCCGCCACGGAGGACAGCCCTGGCAAAGGTGTCGAAGCGGCTCGGGTCCGCCAAGGTGGCGCGTGCTGCTGCAGTAAGATCGGAGAGAAACAATTGAAAGTCGGCGTTCGTGGGAGCGCCATCAAGGCGTAACGCATAAGTCACGCCCTCCTTTTCATACTCGAGCTGCGCGGTGTGGCACGCGGCGCATGTCATGCCTACTTCGCCAGATGTTGTATTTCCGGTGACTACGAAGCCGACGGGTAACCCCTCCGGATTGCTGGTGGATTTTGCATTGGGAAGATAGCCGTAGCGCTGCAGCTGATCGCCTGCGAAGGGCTCATCGACATCCACGCGCCGTAGAGCCCGGAACCAAGTGTAGGGCATCATGAGCGAGCCCTGGCTTGTCGTATAAAATGCATCACGGTCGGCAGCCAACCAACCTTGCTCGACATACTTCAGCACCGGCGCTGCGCTCGATGCCGGTTCCACATGCGCCGATCTAATTTCCAGGCCTAATGTCGAAATCACAATGACCGCGAGTCCAACGGCAACGTTGATCTGTCTGTTCATGTCACCCACTGATGTCAATTCATGCAGCAATGAAATTTGGTCGTAAGCCCGCTCGCGAAGTGCGAATGGGTGCTTCCATCAAGGAGAGATCCACTGGCGCGGAATCCCTTAGTTAGCTCCTTGCGTCCAGGTCTCCAGCAAGGCTTTGTCGGTATGACTCCCTATTTCGTCGCAGCAATTCTACGTTACATCCTCTAATTGTAAAGCGCGGGAGCCGTGGTCCCGGCCGTCACAGAGTCGGCGGCGCGGATGGTGCTGAGCTCTCTCAACGCCGCCCAGCTAGCTGGCAAGCCACAGCTACCGGTATCCTGATCTCAGAAAGGACTCGGATGGTTACCGGCCGCTAACCAAGCGCGCGGGCGTGCGATGGGGCGTGCACGGCTCATTTACACGTGCGGCGCTAACGTTTGGCCATGGGGAATCAACGCACGCGTCGGCACATGCTCGAGCTTGAGGCCAACCTCGAGCGCGCCGGATATTCATTGGCCTGCCCGTTCACGTCGTCATCGGAGTTCGAGGCGGCCGTGATCCGGGCCAAGCGCCAAGCGGGGGTCTACGGGCCACGCCGTCATCGTCGGCTTGCGGTCTATGCCGCCAGCATTGCTTCCGGAATGGCTTTTGCCAGCTTCTGCGTGATGTTTGTCAGATTCTGGCATTGACGAACGATGACATGTGACGATTGCCGCCGCTGCCTTTGCGCGGCGCGTGGAGATGCTATGGTTGCCCTTCCGCGTCCAAGCGCGGGGCGGAAGGAGACAACAATGCCGAAGCTTCGTCACATCGCTATCGCGGCGGAAGACCCGTACGCCACGGCCGAGTTCTACAAGCAGGCGTTTGATTTCGTGGAAGTGCGCCGCACTCAGCCCAAGGGTGAAGGCTCCTCCTACGGAGTCTTTCTGAGCGATGGAACCATCAACCTGGCGATCCTTCGGTTCGGCTGGGATCAAGGCCCGGGCCTCGATTTCCGCGGCATCCATCACTTCGGCGTCTTGGTGGACGACGTCGATGCCTTAACTGACAAGCTCGAAAAGCTCGGCGCCACTTGCTTTGCACGGCGGCCGCCAGGGGTCACGACCTTCTACGAGACCAAGTTTCACGGACCCGACAGCGTGGTGTTCGATATCACCGACCATCCCTGGAAGGGTGCGGCCCCGCTGCCGACTCCGGAAGAGGCTGCCAAGGAGAAGGCCCCGCTGCTGCAGTCGGCGACGCCGTAGGTGGCCCGCCTGTCGCCCGCCGAGTAAACCCCGGCTCAATTCCGCCACAGGCGTGCTCACACTGCGCGCGACCATTGTGGCTGTTGGGGTGCGGCCGAGATGAACGAGAAGCAGTTGCGCAGAGCAATCGAGCAACTGCTCGAGAGCCAGCCCGACAATCAGCGGCTTCGCGACAATCTCGAGGGGCTCAGTCGCGATCCGCTGCTGCCTGCGTTGACGTGGTATTGGGGGCCGAAGCTTTACGCTCGCAGCAGCGCGGTATTTCGTCCGTTCATTCTCAATCATTTTTCGGAATGGACGACGGCGAACGATCGGTGGGCGCGCGTTCATTGGGCCGACCACACCTCCGATCTTGAGGCTTGGCTGCAGGCCGCGCGCGCAAAGCGCGACGTCACACTTATCCGCCGCCTGCATCGCTGGAAGTATGCGGCCGCAAAGGGCTGGCGTTTTGACCTTGCCCGCTGGAACGCGGCGCTGGTGGAAGCCTACCGTGCCGCGCCGACACCCGCCGCGCGCGCGATTGCGCTCGATGAATTCGACGACTGGTTTCAGCTCGACGAAGCGACGGCGTTAAAACTCTATGAGATTGATCGCAGCTCGGCGGCCTTTATCCTCAAGCACCTGCCGGTGTCGTACTGGAGCGAGAACAAGCGCGTGATGTGGGAGCGGTTTGGCGCCGCAGTCCGCGCGCGAGGCGACGAAGCGACGTACCTTGCGCTCTATCGCAAGCTGATGCCGGTCGAGCGCTGGGAAACGGAAGTGCTGACGCTGGCCGACGCGGTGGTAGAGCAGGCCGAGCTCAATCGCCTGCTCGAGAGCCGACATCTGGAAGGCCATGGCATCGGGCGTGGTAGCACCGTGCTCAAGCTGCTGGAGAAGCGCGGCCGCGACGTGATGCCCTATGTGCGCGCCAAGCTCGAGGAGACGATTGGCGGCTGGGGTAAGGATGACCCGGCGAAGCGTTTCGTCGAGTTGGCTGAGCGCAAGGGCTGGTGGGATCTCTGGAGCGCCTCGATCCGCGCAGCGCGCGACGCCAAGCTGTTCAACGAATGCATCGGCAAGCTGATGCGCGACAATGCGCTATCCGATGAGACGCGCCGCGAGCGGCTGCGTGCGCTCGCCGGCGCCTCGCGCGAGTGGAACTGGCCGGGCCTGGGGCTCGCCATCGTGCACTCTCTCGACGACAATCTCGCCTGTCTCGTTTACGCGCGCTATCCCGATCTGATCCGCGGTCCCTTGCGCGCTAATGTGACGCCGACCTGGTGGCGCGGCTATCCCAATCTCGTGAAGGCCGCGCAGGCGGCGAACGACGATGATCTCGTCGATACGCTGGCCAGCCGCTACGCGACCCGCATTTCCTGGGCGCGACTCTGGGGCCGCAACAAGGAGGCTGATGCCGACGACAAGACGGCAGCCGAGATCGCTGCCTACTATCAGGCGATCCGCGACCGCGATGCGATCGAGTTCTCCCGCCGCGCCTCAAGTGTGCTCACCCGCATCCCTGCCTATGCAACCTTCAACCAGGATCGGCTCCTGCGCACCAACGATCTGGCGCGCTTGCTGTTCGTGCGCTCACTCGACCAGTACCTGGCAGTGCCGCAGGCGGTGCAGGACCTGGTGGAAGGCTCCAACATCCATGTCATGATGCTGGCCTATCGGGTGCTGGCGCTGCCCGATGCGCGTGCCTCGGCGCTCGCCGCCGACAATATCGAGATCCTGATGGGCACGCTGTTGCGGCCCTTGCATCGCAAAACGCGACTGGCGGCGTTCGATGCGCTCGTCAATGCGGCGCGGCACAGCGAAGCGGTGGCGCGGCGCGTGCATACTCGCGCGCGCGAGGCGTTGAAGCTGCCGAACAAGAGATATCCCAAGGCGGAGCTGATCGGCGTCATCGGCCGCGTGATTGCTGTGCATCCGGGGCTGGCGAGCGAGGTGGAACGCCCGGTCGTCTATCGCAACGGGAAGGCCGCGGCATGATTGTGCTCGTCGACTATGCGTCGCCTTCGCTGCTGGAGTCGACCCGCGATACGACCGCGGTCGGCCTCGCCACCAACCTGCGCCGGCGTGTGCGTTTTCATGGCGTCGTGCGCCAGCATGGCTTCATCCTGCGCATTGCGCTGCGGGCGCTCGGCGAAGCGATCTGGTCGAACGACATGTGGGTTGCGCAATCCGATCTGCTCGATCCCGTGATCACGGTGCATCGCGACCGCATCTTCTTCGAGGCGTTCAGCCAGGACCGGTCGACTTATGCGGCGCTGATCGTCGACCCTGGCGTGTTTGAGCCGATGGGCGAGGTGGTGTGCGGTACCACCAACATCGATTTTACCGCTTGGCTCTGGGGCGCGCTCGGTGAGCTGCGCACCAGCCGTTCCACCACCTTCCGCATCGGCCCGGAGGGGTTAGAGGTTCGCACCTCCGAGGCGGGCGGCCGCTTCGAAAAGAAGGTCGATCTGCCTGACAGCTGGGTGAGAGGTTTCCTGCAAGTGCAGGCCGCCATGGGTATGCCCGGCACCCGCATCAGCGTGAAGCCGATCGATCTGCTCGCTGCGGTGCGTTTTCTGCGCCATTCCAAGGCCAGGGTTTCCCCGCGCGCGATACGCTACGAGTTCGAGCCGGGCGAGGACGCGCGCCTGGTGCTCGAGCCCTGGGAGCATGTCGTTCCGCTCGAAGGTGCCGAGCACAATTACACCGAACGCAAGATCACACGCGTGTGGGGTCGGCGCCGGCTCAAGCTGATCGAGGGCCTGCTCCCGTTTGCCGAGGACGTCGATATCTATCTGAAAGGTCGCGCGCTGCCGAGCTTCTATGCGGTGAAGCTGCCGGGCATGACTTTTCTCTTGGGGCTCACCGGCTGGTCTGGCTCGGGCTTCACCAGCACCGGCGGCTTCGACTTGCTGGCGGAAGCCGCCGCCGGCAACGACGTGCTGCTCGAGCCTGCGTTGTCGCTGCTGCGCCAGCGCCAACATGTCTCGATCGACGAGGTTGCGGCCGCACTCTCGATCGACAAGGTCACGGCCTCGCGTGTGCTGGTGCGGCTGTGCCGGCAGGGCCGTGTCATGTTCGACGTCGAGGCGCGGCGCTACCGGCATCGTGAGCTGTTCGAAGCACCCGCCGACGAGGAGAAATATTTTCCGCCCGACCGGCGCCAGGAATTGGCCGCCGCGTTCATCGCCGACCACAAGGTGCGCGTCGCGAGCTGCAACGTCGAAGAGACCAAGAAGGTGCGCTCCTTCAGGGACCCCGATTCGGGCGCGGCCAAGCAGAAGATCGTACGCGAGATCACCTATCGCGACTGGCGCATTCTCGGCGCCGTTGCGGAGCATGATCCGGTTGAGATCGTGATCAATGACAACGGCCGCATCATCTTCGGGCGCTGTACCTGCCCGCCTTTCGCCGAGCACCTGATGAACCTGGGGCCGTGCGAGCACATGCTCGCGTTGTTCAAGACGAGCGAGGACATGCGCGCGGATCGGCCGTCGAGCGCGCCGGCCGCCGCGCAGTCGCAGACGACCACACGCCGGCAGCCGTCGCGTTGGGAGGTTGACGACGCCGAGGCAGGAGCCTCACAATGATCTTTAGCGACGACGTGATTTTCAGCTACGCAGTCCCCGGGTTTGGCAGGGCCTTCCAGCTTCCTATGCCACGGTGCTTCGCCGTGGTGGCTTCCTGTCTCCATCACATCGCCACGGTTCCCCACGTACGGAACGCGGGGAGACCACGGGTCCAAAGCCTTGTTGGTGGTGGGTCGGCCGGCCCGGGGATTGCGCCTTCCTTCATTCGGCGATCGGCGGTGGCGCCATGGTGATATCATGCCGCCGCTGATCGTCTACGTCGCCACCGGCGTTCTTGTCATCGCGCTCGCGCGGGCGCTGATCAAAGCCTACCGGCGTCGGCAGGCCAGGAAGGCCTGGGCAAAAGCGCCGCAGCGCGATGTCTCGAGCGTCGCCGGCGGAGGGGATGCGACCTTCAAGCAGGAGATCGTCCGCACCAGCGGACCCCTGAAGCCACTGCATCGCAGGCTGGTGGCGCGCGACAACCGCCTGCTGCCGAAGCCTCCGCCCGATCCCAACCAGCGCCGCTGGCCGCCGCCTCCCAAGATCAAATACCTGACCGAGCGCGAGGCCGACCGGCTGTTCGGGCCGTCGCTGCGGACCCGCAACCGCGACGTGATGGACCTCGCGGCCGATGAGGAGCAGCTCAAGCGCTACGGCCTGCCGATCTGGAAAGCAGAAAGCGATATCGCGGCCGCGCTGTTGCTGACGATCGGGCAGCTGCGTCATCTGAGCCAGCATCGCCAGCGCGAGACCGCGCCGCATTACATCACCTTCGCGATCCCGAAGCGCTCGGGCGGCGAGCGGCTGATCCATGCGCCCAAGCGCCGGCTCAAGGAGGTTCTGCGCAAGCTCGACCGGCTGCTCGTGCGCAACCTGCCCAAGAGCGAGCACGCCCATGGCTTCGTGCGCGGCCGCTCGATCGCAAGCAATGCCGCGGCGCATGTCGGCAAGGCGGTGGTGCTGCGTTTCGATATCAAGGACTGCTTTCCGACGATCCACTATGGGCGCGTGCGCGGACTTCTGATCGCGCTCGGCTACAGCTATCCGGTCGCGGCGTCGCTTGCGGTGCTGATGACCGAGGCTCCGCGCCAGCCGGTCGCGGCCGAAGGCAAGCTCTATCATGTGCCGACCGGGCCGCGCGTCTGCGTACAGGGCGCGCCGACAAGCCCAGGGATCTGCAACGCGGTGCTGGTGCGGCTCGATCGCCGGCTGGCGGGGCTCGCGCGCAAGCACGGCTTTGCCTATACGCGCTATGCCGACGATCTGACGTTCTCCGGCAACGATACGACGAAGATCGCCAAGCTCCTGAAGCTTGTCCCGACAATCGTCGCGGCCGAGGGATTTTCCGTCAATGCGCAGAAGACACGGATCATGCGCGCCGGCCAGCGCCAGTCGGTCACCGGCGTAATCGTCAACAAGGCCATGGGTCTGTCGCGCCAGGAGCGGCGCAAGCTGCGCGCCGCGCTGCATCGGCAGAAGACGAAGCACGCTGATCCCGCGACCAGCGCCGCCGAACGGCTGCGCCTCATGGGCAAGCTCGCTTACCTTGCGATGCTCAACAAGGCACAGGCGGCGGCGCTCGGGTGGCGGAAGTCTGCGGGGCAGGCGACAGCGCAAACTCAGTGAAGCGGGTTGCGGCGATATTTGACTCCGTTATGGCCGGGCTCATTCCGGCCATCCACGTCTTGCTTGCTGCAATTGAGGAAAAGGAAGACGTGGATGTCCGCGACAAGCGCGGGCATGACGTCGAGAACTGGTTTGGCGCCAGAGAAATACGGAAGCGAAAACAAACGGGGCGCCGTGTGGCGCCCCGTCTGTCGCGATGCCTGCTGGGAGGATCAGGCCGAATAGTACATCTCGAACTCGACCGGATGCGGGGTGTGCTCGAAGCGGATTACTTCCTGGATCTTCAGCTCGATGTAGCTGTCGATGAAGTCGTCGTCGAACACACCACCGGCCTTGAGGAATTCGCGGTCCTTGTCGAGTTCCTCGAGCGCTTGGCGCAGCGAGCCGCACACGGTCGGGATCTGCTTGAGCTCCGCCTTGGGCAGGTCGTAGAGGTCCTTGTCGATCGCGGGGCCCGGATCGAGCTTGTTCTTCACGCCGTCGAGGCCCGCCATCAGCATCGCGGCGAAGCCGAGATAGGGATTGCAGAGCGGATCGGGGAACCGAACCTCGACGCGCTTGGCCTTCGGGTTGGTGGTGTAGGGGATGCGGCAGGACGCCGAGCGATTGCGCGCCGAATAGGCGAGCAGCACCGGCGCCTCGAAGCCTGGCACCAGACGCTTGTAGGAGTTGGTGGTCGGGTTGGTGAAGGCGTTGATCGCCTTGGCGTGCTTGATGATGCCGGCAATGTAGGAGAGACAGGTCTCGGAGAGGTCGGCATACTTGTTGCCGGCGAACACCGGCTTGCCGTCCTTCCAGATCGACTGGTGGCAGTGCATGCCCGAGCCGTTGTCGCCATAGATCGGCTTCGGCATGAAGGTCGCGGTCTTGCCGTAGATGTTGGCGACCTGATGGATGCAGTACTTGTAGATCTGCAGGCGGTCTGCCATCACGGTGAGCGGCGAGAACTTGAGGCCGAGCTCGTGCTGTGCGGACGCCACCTCATGGTGGTGCTTTTCCACGACACAGCCCATCTTGGCCATCGCACCGAGCATCTCGGAGCGGATGTCCTGGGCGGAATCCTGCGGCGGAACCGGGAAATAGCCCTTCTTGAAGCCGACGTGGTGGCCGAGATTGCCGCCTTCATATTCGGTGTCGGAATTGGTCGGCAGCTCGATTGAGTCGAGCTTGAAGCCGGTGTTGTAGGGCTGCGCCGAATAGCGCACGTCGTCGAAGATGAAGAACTCGGCTTCCGGTCCGAAGTAAATGGTGTCGCCAATGCCAGACGCCTTGGCGAAGCCTTCAGCCTTCTTGGCAATGCCGCGCGGATCGCGGTTATAGGGCTCGCCCGTCGTCGGCTCGAGCACGTCGCAGACGATCGATATCGTGGTCTCGGCGAAGAACGGGTCGATGACCGCCGACGCCGGGTCCGGCATCAGGTTCATGTCGGACTCGTTGATCGCCTTCCAGCCTGCGATTGAAGAGCCATCGAACATCTGTCCCTCGGCAAACGTCTCTTCTTCGATCAGGGTGACGTCGAAGGTCACGTGCTGCCATTTCCCGCGCGGATCCGTGAAGCGGAAATCGACGTACTTGACGTCGTTATCCTTGATCATCTGCAGAACGTCTTTGGCGGTCGTCATGGAATACATACCCTTTCTCGGAACACGACCTCACTTACCTCGAGATCGCACGGGATCGGCTGTTTAGATGGCATCGAGTCCGGACTCCCCCGTCCTGATCCGGATTGCTTCCTCGATGTTAGAGACGAAGATCTTTCCGTCACCGATCCGCCCCGTCTGGGCGGCGCGACGGATCGCCTCGATGGCTTTTTCGACCATGTCATCGCCGAGCACAATCTCGATCTTCACCTTCGGGAGAAAATCGACCACGTACTCGGCGCCACGGTAGAGCTCGGTATGTCCCTTCTGCCGGCCGAAGCCTTTGGCCTCGGTCACGGTGATGCCTTGCAATCCAACTTCCTGGAGTGCCTCCTTCACTTCGTCGAGCTTGAAAGGCTTGATAATCGCCTCGATTTTTTTCATCGCAATTGCATCTCCCGGCAGCTCCGTGGACAGGTTGAGCCGCCCACGTGGTTAGCAGGCTCCGTGCCAAGCCCGGCGAGCTTGTAAAAAGCCATCATATCAATGACTTATGCCATGGCTGCAGGTTTGCTGGGCCGGCCCTTTCCCATGTCATGTCTAGGAAATGAGCACAATGCCTATTTTATGCTCAGTAGCATTGGGCATTGTGTTGGCAGTCAAACCAACCCCTTAAATCAAGGCGTTGTCGGCCGCCGGCTCCCCCAGTATCTCTTCGGGATGATTGAGCTCCTCACCACAGTCGAAATGGCGGAGGCCGACCGGCTGACCATCGCGGGCGGCACAGCCGGTATCATATTAATGGAGAATGCCGGGCGGGCGGTGGCTGATCGCGTAGCTGCCAGTCATCCTGTTGGTGCCAACGTTGTGGTTGTGGCTGGACCAGGCAACAACGGTGGCGATGGGTTCGTGGCGGGAAGACTACTCGCGGAGCGAGGCTATACGGTACGCCTGCTGCTGGTGGGCCGCCGCGAGCGCCTGAAGGGCGATGCGGCGCTGGCGGCAGAGCGCTTTACCGGAGCCGTCGAGGTTGCCGCACCCGAGCGCCTCAGCATTGCTGGCAAGCCAGCCGATGCGATTGTGGACGCCCTGTTCGGCGCTGGCCTCGACCGGCCGGTCGAGGGGCTCGCGCGCGATATGATTGCTGCAATAAATGTCGCCAGTTCGCGCATCTATGCGGTCGATCTGCCGAGCGGCATCAACGGCACGAGCGGGGCCGTCATGGGGGTGGCGGTCGAAGCCGCCGAAACCATCACCTTCTTCCGACGCAAGCCCGGCCACGTGCTGCTGCCGGGACGGTTGCATTGCGGCGCGCTGGCGGTGGCCGACATCGGCATCCCGGCTGCGACCCTTGCGCCGATCAAGCCCCAGACCTTTCTCAACGAGACTGCGCTTTGGCGCGCGCAATTTCCGGTGCCGAAGCCTGATGGTCACAAGTATTCCCGTGGCCATGCCGTGGTGCTGTCCGGCGGCGTTGCGTCGACCGGTGCTGCGCGCATGGCGGCGCGCGGCGCACTGCGGGCCGGCGCGGGACTCGTGACCATTGCGTCGCCGCGCGAGGCGCTCGCGGTCAATGCGGCGGCGACCCTGGCCGTGATGGTGCGTGCGGTCGACGGCGCCAGCGAGCTCGCTGCGTTCCTGTCCGATGCCCGGCGTAACGCAGTCGTGCTTGGTCCCGGCGGCGGCGTGGGGGCATTGATGCGCGAGCTGGTCGCGACGGCCCTGTCGGGCGAGCGCGCCGTCGTGCTCGACGCAGACGCGCTCACGAGCTTTGCCGAGGAGCCGCAGACGCTGATCGCGGCGATCCGGGCGCGCGCAGAGGACGCCACTGTGCTCACGCCGCATGAGGGCGAGTTCAAGGCATTCTTTTCAGCCGTCAACGACGTGCCCAAATCCGGATCGAAGCTGGAGCGCGCCCGCGCTGCGGCTGCCTGCACCGGCGCGGTCGTTCTGCTCAAAGGATCGGACACGGTTGTGGCGGCGCCCGATGGGCGCGCCGCAATCACGGCCAACGCGCCGCCATGGCTCGCGACAGCGGGTGCGGGTGATGTGCTGGCGGGCTTCATTGCCGGTCTGCTGGCGCAACACATGCCGGTGTTTGAAGCGGCGGCAGCAGCCGTCTGGCTGCATGGCGAGGTCGGCACCGTCGTCGGGCCTGGCCTGATCGCGGAGGATCTTCCTGAAGCTCTGCCGCAAGTCTATCGGCAGCTTCTGATCGAGCGCGTCAAGTAACCGTGAACCACGCCGCGGTGCGCGGCCGCTTATCATTCAAAGTCTGCGCCTCGATCAGCCACTTGCCTGGATTGTCGGCCAGGAATACGACGCGATCGGTCTGTCGCGCCGGAATAGTGAGCGTGTCGAGCCAATAGGGCTTCCAGCCGTCATCGAGCCTGTCGAGCAGCCTCATATGATGGCCGTGCAGATGCACGGCCTGAGTAAGCTCGGTACGATTGGCGAGCGCCAGCACCACCACGCGTCCGCGCCGGACGGAGAACACCGGCGCCCGCTCGTGCACGGGCGCAGGCAGTGCCACGAAGGCATCGAGCGGTACGTCGTGGCGTGATGCGCTGCGCAGATCGAGCCGTTCCGGCAATGCATTCGGCGGAAGGGGAGGTGGCTCGGACAGTGGCGCAGCGCGCGCCGGCTCGCCCCCATAGTCAAAGCGCACGATCACGCGCTGCGCACCTGCGTCTTCAAGCAGGATCGTTGCGCGCTCGCCGCGATCGAGCAGCATGTCCACAAAGACATCGGCGCGATTGCCGGGCGCGAGCGCGATGCGGCCGTTGCGGGCCAGGAACGGCTCGGCCGGCTGGCCATCGATTGCCATCACGCGCGGCGCGTGGCGCTCAATCCGCAGCACCAGCCCGCGGGCAAGGGTGGCGTTGACGAGGCGTAGCCGCAGCCGCTCGTTGGTCCGCACCGCAAGCGGCACATCCGACGCGCCATTAATGGTGAGTGGCGCTGCCGGGGCGAGCGGCCAGTCCTCGAACACGAGCAGCACGTCGCGATCGACCGCGACCGGCGCGCTCTCCTCGACGATCAGGCCCCCGCGCAGCCCGCGCCCGATCTGCATGGCCGCGTTGCCGGCGGGGCGATACCAGAAAGTTCCGGCGTCGGGAGGGCGGAAGCGATAGTCGAAGCTCTTGCCAGGCGCGATCGGGGGTTGGGTCAGATCAGGCACCCCGTCCATGCCATTGGGCAGGCGAACTCCATGCCAATGGAGTGCCGTCGGCTCGGGTAAGTCGTTGAAGAACCTGATCCGCAGCTCCTCACCGCGCTTGATCCGAAGCGCCGGCCCAAGTGTCGCTCCAGGCGCAGTTCCATCAAAACCCCAGACCGCAATCGATCCTTTGTCGGGCAGCGTGATGGTATTTTGGTAGGCGCGTAGGATCCGGAAGCCGTCCTGGCTGCCGCTCTGCGGTTGCGCAAACGCAGGCAGTTGACACCAGCCGACCGCCAGGCCGGCCAAAATGTGGCGTCGCGACATTTGAGGGCTTGCTGGCATCATGGCGGTCCACGTAGAAGGAGGGCCTCTTAGCCCGCCGGTCCATACTTGAAAGGCGAGGCGGCATGCAGTCACTTTTCACGTGCGCGCCGAGCTTTCAGCATGATATAAGCCGCGCCGCCCGGCCGTCACGCAGACCAACGTCAGCTGGTTTGCGTACATCGTATATGTTGCGCTGAAAATCGGGACAGTCCTGAAAATCGGCGCGGCGGCAAGGGTGCCCTTTTGCGGGCGTGGCGGAACTGGTAGACGCGCGGGATTTAGGTTCCCGTGTCGAAAGACGTAGGGGTTCAAATCCCTTCGCCCGCACCAAGTCGCCCGCACCACGCCGGGGACACCTTCGGAACCGGGGCACTAGTCCTAATAACGACGAGCGCCGCCAGAGGGCGGCCGAGAGCCATGCAAATCACAGAAACGGTTTCCGACGGTCTCAAGCGCGAATTTCAGGTCAGCGTTCCTGCCGCCGATCTTGAGGCAAAACTGGTGGATCGGCTCGCCGAGCTCAAGGACCGCGTCCAGTTGCGTGGCTTCCGGCCCGGCAAGGTTCCGGTCACTCATCTGCGTAAGGTCTATGGCCGCGCCGTCATGGCCGAGACCATCGAGGCGGTGATCCGCGAGCTCAATGCCAAGATCGTGGAGGAGCGTGGCCTCAAGCTCGCCATGGAGCCGAAGGTCACCATCCCGAACGAGGCGACCGAGGTCGAGCGCGTGATCGGCGGCGAGTCTGATCTCGCCTATACGCTTTCGCTCGAGGTGCTGCCGAAGATCGAGCTCGGCGACTTCAAGTCCCTCAAGCTCGAGCGCCTGACGACCGAAGTGACTGATGCCGAGGTCGACGAAGCGCTCAATCGGATCGCCGAGCAGAACCGGCCCTACGCACCGAAAGCCGAGGGGGGCAAGGTCGAGAACGGCGATCGGGTCGTGATCGATTTCTCGGGCAAGATCGACGGCGTGCCGTTCGAGGGTGGAACCGGCGGCGACGTCGGCGTCAATGTTGGCTCAGGCACCTTCATCCCGGGCTTCGAGGATCAGCTCATCGGCATGGCAGCCGGCGAGACCAGGACCGTGAAGGTGACTTTCCCGGCCAACTATCCCAACGCGGCGCTGGCCGGCAAGGAAGCCGAATTCGAAGTCGTCGCGAAGGCGGTGGAGGCACCGGGTGCCGTCGAAATCAACGACGCACTCGCGACGTCGCTTGGCATGGAGTCGCTCGACAAGCTCAAGGGGCTCGTAAAAGAGCGGATCGCGCGCGAGCATGGCGGCATGAGCAGGCAGAAGCTCAAGCGGCAGCTGCTCGATCAGCTCGACACGATGCACAAGTTCGCTCCGCCTCCGACCTTGGTCGAGGACGAGTTCACCAACGTGTGGAACGCCATCGAAAACGACCTCAAGCAACAGGGGCGCACCTTCGCCGATGAAGGCACGACCGAGGAGAGGGCGAGAGAGGAATATCGCGCCATCGCCGAGCGGCGGGTGCGGCTTGGCCTCGTGCTTGCGGAAATCGGCGAGAAGAATAACATTAAAGTAGCCGACGACGAGCTGTCGCGGGCGATCGTCGAGCGTGCCCGCCAGGTTCCCGGTCGCGAGCAAGAGGTGTGGGATTATTATCGCAAGAACCCACAGGCGTTGGCGAGCGTGCGCGCGCCGCTGTTTGAGGAAAAGGTGGTCGACTTCCTGGTCGAGCTTGCGAAGGTGACCGACAAGCAGGTCAGCCGCGAGGAACTCTACAAGGAAGACGAGGACGGCGCTGCCACGACGTGAACCGCCACCGGGCCCTCGGAGCCCGGGTCGAACTTTGCCGACCAACCCTGAATGCGAGTGAGAACGGGCGTCTTGTGGCCTGCGCACGCGGGCATATATGCGGCGATGCGAAATGCTGGAGTGCGGCCTTGGAATACGCGCGCTAGTATGCGATGTGCAAAGCGGTGTTATTTGCGAAGTGATACGATGCGCTGAGAGTGCAGCGCAATGATCAGGCGGCGCGGCGGCGCCGCTTCAGAGGCTCGGGATTCTCAGGATTTCAGGAACAAGGCAGGCTGACCCATGCGCGATCCCCTCACCGTCTACAATAGCTTCTATGTGCCGACCGTCGAGGAGGTCAATTCACGCGGCTCGATCCGCTACGACATCTTTTCCCGCCTCCTGAAGGAGCGGATCGTCTTCGTGCCGGGACCAATCGACGACCAGACCGCGACCATCGTGGTGGCGCAGCTCCTGTTCCTCGAGGCAGATAACCCGAAGAAAGAGATTGCGATGTATATCAATTCGCCGGGGGGCATCGTGACCTCCGGCCTCGCGATCTACGACACCATGCAGTTCGTGCGTGCTCCGGTCTCGACGCTGTGCATCGGGCAGGCCGCGTCCATGGGCTCGTTGCTGCTGGCGGCCGGTCACAAGGACATGCGTTTTGCGCTTCCCAACGCGCGCATCATGCTGCATCAGCCGTCCGGCGGGTTCCAAGGGCAGGCGACCGATATCATGTTGCACGCTCAGGAGATTTTGAATCTCAAGAAGCGGCTCAATGAGATCTACGTCAAGCATACCGGCCAGGCGCTCAAGAAGATCGAGGAGGCGCTGGAGCGCGACTACTTTTTGACCGGCGAAATGGCCAAGGAGTGGGGGGTGGTCGACCAAGTGCTCGAGCGGCGGCCGGAGGAGCCGGGTAAACCTTAATTCGCCGTAATCCGGCCTTGGTCAGGTCGTCACGTACCGCGAAAGGCGGTCAAAAAGCCGCCATGCTGCTGAAATTTCATCATTAATGGATTATTGAGTATGGTAGGACTAGGCTAGCTCGATAAAAATGGTGTGGCAGGAGACTTACGTAAGAGCCGGAAAGGTGTTGCATTCATGCTACGGACTCTTAGGGGGCCCCTTGCTATGGTTCAATCGAGTCTGACCCGGTTCGCAGTCCTGTCGCGAGCCGACGGAGATGGTGGATGAGCAAGGTTGGCAGTGGCGACTCGAAGAATACGCTCTATTGCTCGTTCTGCGGCAAGAGCCAGCACGAGGTGCGCAAGCTCATTGCCGGGCCGACCGTATTCATTTGCGACGAGTGCGTCGAACTGTGCATGGATATCATTCGCGAGGAGAACAAGACCTCGCTGGTGAAGTCGCGTGACGGTATCCCGACCCCCAAGGAGATCCGCAAGGTTCTCGACGACTATGTCATCGGGCAGGATCACGCCAAGAAGGTGCTCTCGGTCGCGGTTCACAACCACTACAAGCGCCTCAATCACCAGACCAAGCACAACGACGTCGAGCTTGCGAAGTCGAACATCCTGCTGATCGGTCCGACCGGTTCGGGCAAGACGCTG